>UPTG01000285.1_pt1 | contig 43702 bp, 44 predicted proteins | sample 2160121 | NCBI WGS metagenome assembly UPTG01 (sample SAMN06266255, study PRJEB28933) | marine metagenome | isolation source: Columbia River Estuary | place: USA:Columbia River Estuary, USA | collected 2014-07-27 | reverse complement strand
ATGGCTGGGGCGGGAGGATTCGAACCTCCGAATGGCGGGATCAAAACCCGCTGCCTTGCCACTTGGCGACGCCCCAAAAAAACTTCACTCAACTCTCTGCATTGCCGGGAGTCGATCCAGACCTTGTACCGCAACCGCCCCCACCCCCGTGGGCGCGCGGGCGACTAGGCTACGCGCCTCGGCCTCTGTATCAAACGCGGCAAATAAGCACGCGCCACTTCCCGTCATCCTTGCTGATGGAGAACGTGCCTCCAACCACTTCCAAGCCTTGCGAATTTCAGGGTACAGCGCCATGGCGACTGGCTGAAGATCATTATGACCAGCCCCTGAAAAAAAGGCCGACACTGTAATCGGCGCCGTGTTGCGTGTCAATTCGGGATGGCCGAAGATTTCAGCGGTTTGCACCCCGCAAGCCGGTATTATGACAGCATACCAGCGAGGCGGTAGCGAAAGCGGCGATAAGTCTTCGCCGATGCCCTCTGCCCAGGCGCTCTGCCCCAGTGTGAAGACCGGCACATCCGCTCCGAGTGGTTTGGCGAGCGCCAGAAGCGCGGGCTGGTCCAGGTTTAATGACCACAGCGTATTGAGTGCTCTTAATGTCGTCGCCGCATTGGAGCTCCCGCCGCCCAGTCCGCCCCCTCGGGGGATACGTTTCGTGATGTGGATGTGCGCGCCACGTTCAGGTTGATTCAGCGCGAAAGCCGCCTTCATGATGAGGTTATCCTCAGGCGGCAGATCATCGGTGTCGCCCGACAGCGTAATACCCGGGTGCTCACGCAACTCAAAGGTCATGTCGTCGCCCCAATCGAGCAGCTGAAAGACAGTTTGAAGCGTGTGATAGCCATCCGAACGCTGCCCAGTCACGTGCAGGAACAAGTTGAGTTTGGCAGGTGAGCAAGCGTATATACGCGTCACGGCAGGGTGCTGAAGTCCCATTTTGTGATAATCACCCTGATCTCCGTGTCGACGTGGCGGATTGTAACCCGTGAAGGTGCTTCCCACTCACCCGCTACTTGCCACTGTGTGACTTTTACCGTCCATTCAGGCGAGGGGGCGGGTGCACCCAAGAGCCAGGTGCCCAGCGCGGCAGGTGAAATCAATGCCGTGTCAGACAAAAAAGGGGGCGAGCCGGCTAACTCGCTGACGGGCCGCTCGGTGTCACCATCCAGCCAGAGGGTTTGCTTACCTTTGCGCTGGATCGTCTGTTGATTCAGTGACATCGGTCCAGAGAGCACAACGGTGTCGTGGTCTGCATCGGGTCGCTGCCAGTAAAATCTCGCAGTCTCGCTCCCCTGCGGGCTTTGGATCGAGAGCTTCCCTTTGGCAGACCAGGGCGCCAGGTCTACCGGTGCTCTGGGCAACACGGTAGTAGCTGTTGTTGTTTCCTCAGAGGGAGCGACGGCGCACCCTGCCAGCACTAACAAGAGGGACATGAAAACGGCGACGGATCGCCAATGCACCCCTGGTGCGGCCCGGTGTGGGGCAGTGATCACGGTAAAGCGACACCCAACCGATCAATGGCCTCGAGAATGATGGGGTGGTCGTTCACTCGCCTCAGGCCATCTTGCCAAACATCTTTGGCTTCAATTTCACGCCCCTGCGCCCACAGGACTTCGCCGAGATGAGCCGCCACTTCTGGGTCAGGGAAGGCGGCGTGTGCCTCGCGCAGTAACGATTCGGATTGGACGTACTGCCCCAGTTTGTAATAAACCCAGCCTAAACTATCCATAATGGCCGGATCGCCAGGCGATAGCGCCAGTGCACGCTCAATTAACTCTGCCGCTTCTTCATAGCGTTGTGTGCGGTTGGTCAGTGAATAACCCAATGCATTCAACGTCGCGGCATGGTTAGGATCCTGAGCGAGTATACTGCGTAGATCCTTTTCCATCGCCAGCAGAGCGCCCTCTGATTCGTGGATCATGGCGCGCCCGTAAAGCAGTGAGAAGGATTGAGGGAAGGCGCTGAGGCCGCGATCATAGGCCGCCAGTGACTCTCCCGCCCAGTCACGCAGTGAGTCCGCCTCCAGAAGAAAAAGTTGTTCAGCGGCGCTGGGGTAGCTGCGCCGCTGATCGTGGAAAAATTGTCGAATATCGCTGGCAAACGCAGTGTCGATGAGGACTTGCGCGGCACGTGCCTTGGCATCCCTGAATTCTCTCGACGGCCCCACAGACGCGAAGGCTTCAATGGCTTCTGGATAGCGATCCTCAGCGGCTCGAATCCGGCCAACATAATAAAAGGCCTCGTCGAGGCGAGCTTCGAGTGCGATGAGCTGCAGAAATTTGGCCAGCGCCGCATCGTAGCGTTCGAGTTCAAAGTCCAGTAAGGCGGCGGTCGAGAGCATCTCGGGGTTATCGGGGTCCAGCGCGAGGAGGATGGCAAACTGCGCCTGAGCGCCGCTGTAATCGCCCTCTGCCCCGAGTAAACGAGCGTACTGCAAGCGCAGCTCCGTATTCTCCGGGTAGTCTGTGACCGCGTCGATAAGACGCTGAAGTGGGTTCTCGACAGATTGATCAATTTGTAACTGTGTCCATAACATGATGGACCGCAAGTCACTGGGTGATCGTTGCAGCACAGGTAAAATCAATGATTCTGCCAGCGGCCAATCCTGCTGTAGACGAGCCAGCAAGGTCGCCGCAATGGCGACCTCATTGTCGTTAGGCCAGCGTGCCGCCAGTGACTCAATGGCCGCTGCCACCGCTCGCTGTGTGTCGTCGTCGAGCTGGGAGAAGGACCCCAGGTTACCCGCAACGTTAACCGAGACCCCCAGCGCCAGCGCAGACTCTGCATACTGCAATGCCTTGAGTGGTTGACCCGAGCGCGCCAGCCATCCAGAAGCTGCCGCCGCAGCGGCGCCATCATCAGGGTCGAGCTCGGCGAGCCTTAGTGACAGCGCAGCCGCCCGTTGCTCATCGCTTAAAAATTCAGCGAGACGCAGTGCGCGACGGGTCAAAGCGGGGTCGTTGAGTGCCATGGCTTGCTCGGTGAGCAAGGATGAGCCCAGCTCAAAATTCCGCGCCCTCAGCGCAAACTCAGCCTTCAGTAGCGGCAGCACACTGGCTTCCGGGATTGGCGTTTCAAGCGCTTCCGGGGCCGCTTCGAGCGCTGCCGCCGTGGGCGTTGTCTGGTCGTCTGCCAGCGCTCCGTCCTGCGCCGAAGGCGGCTTTTCACTGCCGGCAGGCGAGACACACCCCACCAGCACAGACAGCATGATGGAGAGCAAAAAGGGCGCAGTGAGATGTCGTCGCAAGCCGGTTATGTCCTGAGCTACCGCTGTTTGACGACGCTCGCCCAACAGCCAGTTTATGTGAAGGAGATGCTATGATAACAAGTTGTTGCGATGGGGGAGGGGTTCTAAGCGCGTGATGTTGGACAATCTGGTAGTCATCGGTGTAAATCATGACTCGGCATCTGTTGAGCTGCGCGAGCAGATTGCTTTTGCCCCAGAAAAAGTGCACGACTCTCTGAACGCGCTGATTTCCGAGACCGAGTTGACTGAGTCAGTGATTTTGTCGACCTGCAACCGAACGGAGCTCTACGGTGTCCTGCCTGACGATTCGGACGCGATTGCTGCGGCCGATCAAGTCTCACATTGGCTCGCGCAACATCACGAAGTGAACGTGAACCACCTACTGCCTGCTATCTATCGCAATCATGGCGTCGCCGCAGCCTCACACCTAGTGAGGGTAGCCGCAGGATTGAACTCGATGGTGCTGGGAGAACCGCAAATTTTTGGCCAAATGAAGTCTGCCTTTGCAGTCGCGCAAGAAGTCGGTGCGGTCGGTTATCACTTAAATCTGATTTTTCCTGAGGCGTTCCGCATCGCAAAGAAAGTGCGCACCGACACGGCCATTGGCGAGAACCCCGTTTCTGTCGCCTATGCGGCGGTCGACTTAGCGCGACAGATTTTCCGCGACATGGAGCAAAGCACGGCATTGCTGCTGGGCGCCGGCGAGACCGTTGAGCTGGTGGCTCGGCACCTACGCGACGCGGGCCTGGGAAAGCTCATTATCGCTAATCGGACGCTAGAAAGAGCAGAGCTGCTCGCTTCACAGTTCGACGCCGAAGCCATATTGCTGGCCGATGTGACTGAGCGTTTATCAGACGCCGACATCGTCATCAGCTCGACTGGGAGCCAGTTGCCTATTTTGGGTAAAGGGGCCGTCGAAGGTGCGATTAAAGCGCGGAAATGGCGTCCCATGTTGATGATCGATTTGGCTGTTCCGCGAGACATCGAGCCACAGGTGACTGAGGTCCCCGATATTTACCTTTACACGGTAGACGACATGCGGGAGGTGATTGAAGAGAATTTGCGCCTGCGAGCCTCAGAGGCGAGTAAAGCCGATGAAATCGTGGCCTCGGGTATGGAGATGCTGCAGGAAGGTCTCTTGGAGCGACAATCAGCAGATGTCGTTAAAACCTATCGTGATACCGCGCTGGCAATACAACAAGTCGAGCTCGATAAGGCGTTTAAAATGCTTGAAAAAGGCGGTGATCCAGCGGAAGTGCTGAGCAGATTAGCGCGCGGCCTGACGAATAAATTGATCCATGCCCCCACGGCTGGACTGAGGCAATTGGCCAAGGAAGGGGGGTCGGATGATGTCAGTAAAATGGCTGCTGTACTCGGTCTTGCTGACGCCGACGATGAGCGCGACGAACAGACAACCTTGCAGTGAGCCTGCGGTGATAGCGCGACTGTGAAAGCCTCTTTACTGACCAAGCTGACTGCGTTGGCGGATCGCCATCAGGAAGTGGCGGCCCTGCTGGGAGACGCCGAAGTCATTGGTAATCAAGATCAATTTCGTGACCTCTCGCGAGAGTTTTCGCATCTTGATGTGGTCGTTGCGCACTATCAGCAGTTCACACACCTGCAGGGTGTTGTGCGCGATACCCGCCAAATGCTGGATGATCCCGACGAGGACATCAGAGCGCTTGCGACGGAAGAGATTGCTGAGGCAGAGCAGACACTCGAGGCGGTCGAGGCCGAGTTGCAGATATTATTGCTGCCTAGGGATCCTAGCGATGCCAGCAATATTTTCTTAGAAATTCGTGCGGGCACTGGTGGGGACGAAGCCGCGATTTTTTCCGGTGACTTATTTCGCATGTATCACCGCTATGCGGAGGATAAAGGTTGGTCAATAGAAGTGCTGTCCGAGCGTTCTGGAGAGCATGGCGGCTATAAAGAAATTATCATGCGCGTGGTGGGTACAGACGTTTATGCCAATCTGAAATTTGAGTCTGGCGTTCACCGAGTACAGCGGGTTCCTGAAACGGAGTCCCAAGGCCGCATACATACCTCAGCGTGCACGGTTGCGGTGTTACCTGAGTTAGCAGAAATTGACAGCGTTGAGATTCGCAAAGAAGATTTACGCGTCGATACGTTTCGCTCGTCGGGCGCAGGTGGACAACACGTCAACACCACCGATTCGGCGGTTCGCTTGACGCATATTCCTACCGGTGTGGTGGTTGAGTGTCAGGATGAACGCTCTCAACACAAAAACCGAGCGCGCGCGATGTCGTTATTGCAGGCTCGCTTGCTGTCTGCTCAGCAAGAAAGCCAGAAAGCCACCCAAGCATCAGAGCGGCGCTCTCTCGTGGGTTCGGGTGATCGCTCTGAGCGGATTCGCACCTATAATTTTCCTCAGGGTCGGATCACCGATCACCGAATCAATCTAACGCTGTATCGGCTCGATGATGTGGTGGGCGGGACGCTGGATGCCCTGATTGTGCCGCTGCGGCAGGAGCATCAAGCTGACCTGCTGGCTGCGCTGGCGGATGAATGATCGCTCGGGAGTTGATTGCGTCGGCGCACCTTCATCGTGGTGAGGCCGAGACACTGCTGGCCACCGTGTTGGGTGTTGATCGTGCCTGGCTGTTTGCCCACGGCGATGAATTGGTCGCAAAGGCGGCGATAGATCGATTTAACGAGTTAACCCATGCCCGTCGAGCGGGAGAGCCGCTTGCCTACCTTTTGGGTTATTGCGACTTTTGGACGGTGCGCTTGCAGGTGAACCAGCATGTCCTGATCCCGCGCCGGGAAACAGAGCATCTCGTGGAATGGGCGATAGAACAGATCGATGCTGGGGCCACCAGCGTGTTGGATATGGGGACGGGTAGCGGGGCGATCGCGCTGTCGTGTAAGGCGTCGCGCCCAGCAGTAGCCATCTCGGGTATCGACAGCAGTCCGTGTGCATTGAATTGTGCTCGCGAGAACGCGTTTGCGCTTGACTTGGAGGTGGACTGGCTGTTGAGCGATTGGTTCAGCGAACTGAATGGCCGCACCTGGCCGCTGATTATTGCGAATCCACCTTACATTGCCGCCGATGACCCTCACTTGGTGCAGGGCGATCTACCCGCTGAGCCGGCCAGTGCGCTGATTGGCGGTGCCAGCGGATTAGAGTCGCTGTTACATATTATTCATCATGCTCGTGATCACCTCACTGGCGGTGGATGGTTGTTACTGGAGCACGGCTTTGATCAGGGCGCCGCCGTCCGTGGGGCACTGCAGGAGCACCAGTATTGCGCAGTGAGTACTCGATCAGACTGGTCGGGCCACGAGCGATTAACGGGGGGGCAATGGAGACGCTGACAGACAAGCAGCTGACGAGATACGCAAGGCAACTGCTCCTGCCGCAGGTGGATTTAGACGGCCAGATTCGATTGCAACGCAGCTGTGTGCTGGTGGTGGGCGCCGGAGGCTTGGGTTGTCCCGTGACGCAATATCTAGCGGGAGCGGGTGTAGGACATATCCGTGTGGTCGATCCGGATCAGGTGGAGCTCAGCAATCTTCCGCGTCAGGTGGTGTATACCGAAGCGGATGTCGGAGTGGCGAAAGTTGATGCGCTGACAAGCCGCCTTCGCGCTGCCAACGCCGACATTGTGCTGGAGGGGTGCCTTGGGCGCTTTGATGCTGACGCCGCACAAGGTTTGCTCGATGGCGTCGATCTGGTGATCGATGCCTCCGATTCGAACCAAGCGCGCCTGGATATCGATCGATCAACTTACGAGAGACAGTTGCCGTGGCTGATGGGGGCAGCGGTGCAGACAGCAGGCCAGTGGATTGCCTTCGATCCCACTCGCCGAGGCGGTTGCTATCACTGCCTGGGGTCTGCGGATCGCGACGAGGAGCTCGGTGGTTGCGCGGCGTTGGGTATTTTAGGGCCTGTTGCGGGCATGATTGCCATGCAGCAGAGCTTGGCGGCGCTCAAATATTTATTGGGGGCGCCCCTGCCGTGGGGCGTTGTGCACTACGCGGATGGCTGGGCGGATGAGTACTCGGCAATCACCTTGACGGCGCGACCCGACTGCCCACTATGTGGCGGCGGCGATTAATCCCTGATGAAGGGCCTACTGGGGTCACTCTAGCGCGCTGAGTATTTTTTTCACTCGCCAAACGATCAGTGCCGTTGCAAAAGAGATACCCGCAATGGTGGCGTACCAAAAATCAAGCGTCCCTTCAGGGCTGCCGTCACCCCAGTGAATGGCTAAAAGGTAGCCAAGCGGCAGGGCGAGCCCCCAGTAGGAGAGGGTGACAACAATGAACGGAAACCTTGTTTCTTTATAAGCCCGGAGGACAAATGATCCGACAATCTGTATGACGTCGATCATGATAAACAGCGCCGCTAGGCGCAGTAAGCGCAGCGCGAGGTCTCTGACATCAACCGACTGTGTGTAGGCACCGATAATCTCATCGGGGAACAGCAGCAATAAGGCCATGGTGACCAGGCCCACCAGCGCCGATAACGTAGCGCCAACACGCAGCGCCATCCGCACGCCCTCGGTATTGCCTGCGCCAATGGCGTGGCCCATTCGGGTTGCCATGGCGCTGCCGATACTGACCATCGGTATATAAAATACGTCCCAAAGGTTGAAGGTAATCTGATGGGCGGCTACCGCCGCCTCACCCAGTTGGGCAATGAACAAGGTGATCGCAGAAAAAACCCCTGTTTCTAAAAAAAAGGTCAACCCAACGGGTAAGCCGACGACTAAAATCTCTTTGATCCGGCGGCTATCTGGCCATTGCAGCCAGCGCTCCGGTAGAAAGGGTTGTAGTGGCTTCGCCGCCAGCACATAGAGCGTAATGATAATAGTACTAATCCACATCGATGCTGCCGTTGCAAGGCCACAGCCCTCTGCGCCTAATTCGGGTGCGCCCCAGACACCAAAAATCAACATGTAGTTCAGTGGCACGTTTGCGAGGAAGCCAATCACACTGGCCATGGCAAAGGGCGCTGTGATGCCCAGCCCCTGAGTGTGATATCGGAGCGCCATAAAAATACCGAGTGCTGGGAAACCTAAACCCACCCGGCTGATGTAGGCGGCGGTTTTTGCCCCGGTCTCATCGGCCAAGCCAAGCAGGTGGATTACGGACCCGATATTGAGGCATAGCGGTGTCATGACGGCACTCAGCGCCATGGCGACCCACAAGCCTTGAGGCAGGAAGCTTCGGACACGCGCAATATTGCCGGCGCCATAATCCTGCGCAACGATCGCTGAACACGCGAAAAGCGTTCCAAGAATTACCAGGTACAGGGGTAGCCAAATGTTGAACCCCACTGCAATCGCGGCCAAGTCAATATCGCTGTAGTTGCCCGCCATCAAGGTATCGACCACACCGGTCCCAATTTGGGCGGTTTGGGCAATGATGAGCGGCCAGGCGATGCCCCACAACGGTCGCAGCTCAGCAAGGAAGCGGGATGGAAAGGCATGTGACTGCATGAATAGGAATACCCTGTGACACGATCTTTTGGCGATAGCCCAGGCGCGCATTTTACTCCGCTTGGCTGTGCTAAACTGCGCGCTCATTTTTCCCCAGGCACGATCGTGCAAAAAGAAGTCGCCACGTCCGACCAGGATACTCCCGTTGAAACGTCTCACGCGCCAGCGCAGGTGAAGTTTGACACACTGAAGCTTGATGTCACGGTACAAAAAGGCATCGATGCGCTGGGGTTTGAGTTTTGTTCACCTATCCAGGCGCAAATTTTGCCGCATACCCTCGGCGGTAATGATGCGATTGGCAAAGCGCAAACGGGCACCGGCAAGACGGCAGCTTTTTTGATTACGATCTTTAACGATCTGCTCAGTCACCCGATAGAGGGTGAGCGTTTTCTGGGTGAGCCACGCGCGGTGATTATTGCACCCACCCGCGAGTTAGTGATGCAAATTGCAGAAGATGCGCAAGAGCTGGGTAGGTTCACCGGGTTGCAAACCGTCACGATGATTGGCGGTGCGGATTACCAAAAGCAGCTGAGCAAGGTGAATCGAGCTCCGGTAGATCTTGTGGTTGCGACACCAGGGCGGCTAATTGACTTTATGGAACGAAGAGACCTGGCGCTAGATCGGGTCGAAATCCTGGTGTTGGACGAGGCAGACCGGATGTTAGATATGGGGTTTATCCCCCAGGTCAAGCGGATCGTTCGAACCACACCGCGTAAAGAAGATCGGCAAACGTTGCTGTTCTCAGCAACCTTCACTCAAGACGTCATGAATTTAGCGCAACAGTGGACCTTTGAGCCCGTCACGGTAGAGATTGAACCCGAACGGGTTGCCACCGCCTCCGTTGACCAGAAGGTCTACTTGGTAGCGAGTCGTGATCGCTTCTCTGTATTGATGGACTTATTGCAAGATGCCGAGGTGGAGAGCGTTATTATTTTCGCCAATCGTCGTGATCAGGTGCGCCGTTTGCACGAGAAGCTGCGTAAGGCCGGCGTGCACTGCGGTATGTTGTCTGGCGAGGTGACTCAGGCTAAGCGCACGCGGACCTTAGAACAGTTCAAATCAGGGCAATGCAAAGTGCTGGTTGCCACTGACGTAGCAGGTCGAGGTATTCACGTAGAGGGGATTTCTCACGTGGTGAATTACAATCTCCCCGAGGATCCCGAGGACTATGTGCATCGAATCGGTCGCACGGGTCGAGCGGGCGCAACCGGCGTATCGATTAGCTTCGCAAGCGAGGATGACGCTTTTTTATTGCCAGACATAGAAGCGCTGCTGGGGCATTCCCTCGCCTGTATCTCACCGCCATGACGAGGGTTTGGACAGCGTTATCGCTGTCCGCGTAATTCATCGCACCACAGCAGCGTGGCGCCGATGACGGCGGCGGGAATCACAATCAAGTTCACCAAGGGTATGCCTGTGAAAAAGGCAACGGTTCCGCCGAAACCAATCGTTGACGCTCTTTTTGCGGCGCAGGCTTCTCGGACATCTCTAAAGGGAAGCCGGTGATTGTCCATTGGGTAATCAATAAATTGTAGGCTCATCATCCAAGCACCCAGCAAGAACCATCCCAGCGGTGCAAACGCGTTTAATACGGGAATAATCGTCAGAAGCAGCATGCCCAGTGCCACCGGCAAATAGGTCAGCAGTTTTCTGACTTCCCGGAGAAACGCTCTGGGCACCTCCAAGAGGGCGCGGCCGAAACTATCCGATGAGGGAATCGGCTCGCCGGTCACCAGCTCCTCAACCCGCTCCGACAGCAAGGCGTGAAAGGGCGAAGTGAGCAGGAGCACTGCAAGCGTCGAGACGTATCCCGTCATCAGGCTACCGACCAGCCACAGCAAAGGCGTAATGATCCATGTCAAAAACTGAAGCCACTCGGGGACACTCAGCAGAGCGGCGTCATAAAAATCAGACACTAGCTGGAACAGGCCCCAGCCCATGAGGCTAAAGAGCAGGATGTTGGCGGCCAGCGGCACCATCACGAACTGGCGTAAGCCGGGCTGAAAAATCATACCCAGCCCGCGCAAAAAGTAGCCAGCACCGGTCAAAAAATTGCCGTTCATGGTCATCGCCGTAATGATTAAAGACTGACTATACTGCGGGTATGACCAAGGAGAGTGCAACCACTAGTGAGTGACGATGAGCTATTTGCGCAGGAGATGGCTGGCGTAAAACCGCTGGCAAGAGATGCGCGGGTGCGACTGGTCAAAGAGGCACTATCGGAGGAACAACAGACTGGCCGTCGTCTGGCAGCGGAGGGAGAGGAGGCCGTCACTAATCCGTTGGTCGACGAGGGTGTGTTGCCATTGGATTCCTGGTCCATCCTCGAGTTTAAGCGTCCCGGTATTCAGAACGGGGTGTATCGTAAACTGCGCCTAGGGCAGTATCAAACTGATGCGAGGCTTGATTTGCATCGGATGGTGGTCAAGAAAGCGCGTGAAGAGATATTTGCTTTTATCCGCGAAGCCACGGAATTGGGCCTCCGCAATCTGTTGATTGTGCACGGTAAAGGCCAATCTGGCGCAGCATCAGACCGCAAGGCGGTGCTGAAGGGTTACGTGAATCATTGGTTGAGGGAGCTGGATGTGGTGCAGGCTTTCCACTCCGCGCAGCCGGCTCATGGCGGCACGGGATCGGTTTATGTGTTGCTGAGAAAAAGTAGCGACAAAAAGCGGGAAAATCGGCTCAAGTACATGAAGGGTAGAGTTCAGGATTGAGCGTCTAACTTTTCGAGCAACAATTGGTTCAGTAGCTGAGGGTTAGCCTGTCCCTGCGATGCCTTCATGATCTGCCCGACAAAAAATCCGCTGAGCTTTTTGCGTTTCGCCTCGTCTGCCGCCACATATTGAGCGACCTGATCTGGGTTCGCAGTGATCACCTCTGCTACCATGGTTTCCAAGGCCCCCGCATCACTCACCTGCTTGAGTCCTCGTGATTCAATGATCTCATCCGCATCACCAAGGCCTTCCCACATCGCGTCAAATACTTGTTTTGCCAACTTACTCGACAGCGTGCCATCTTCAATACGGCTGATTAAGCCGGCAAGTTGCTGTGCCGATAGGGGACTGTGCTCTATGGCGATATCGGCTCGATTCAGTGCCCCCGACAGGTCGCCCAAAATCCAATTGGCTGCCGGTTTTGCGGCATGGCAGTGGTCAACGACTGCCTCAAAAAAAGAAGCCATTGAGTGATTCGGTACCAATAGCGTCGCATCGTATTCGCTCAATCCATAATCACTGACGAACCGATCTCGCTTCGCACCCGGCAATTCAGGTAGCGTGGCGCGAACAGCTTCGATGTAGTCGGCATCAATCTCGATGGGCAGGAGATCGGGTTCGGGAAAGTATCGATAGTCGTTAGCGACTTCTTTGGAGCGCATGGAGCGGGTGACATTTTGTTCGGCATCGTAAAGTCGCGTTTCTTGGGTAATGCGACCCCCACTGTCAAGAATGTCCGCCTGACGCTCACATTCAACGTGGATTGCGCGCTCGACAAAACGGAAGGAGTTGACGTTTTTGATCTCAGTTCGTGTCCCCAGTGCGTCGGTGCCTCGCTCGCGCAGGGAGATGTTGATATCACAGCGCATGGATCCTTCTGCCATGTTGCCGTCAGAAATGCCTAAGTAAGTCACCAGTGAATGCAGCGCCTTCAGGTAAGCGACGGCCTGCTCTGCTGTTCGAAAGTCAGGCTCGGTTACGATTTCTAGCAGGGGTGTGCCGGCCCGGTTTAAGTCGATTCCGGTTTCACGGGGGAAGATATCGTGGACTGATTTGCCCGCGTCCTCTTCTAGATGCGCCCGGGTGATACGGATCGGCAGTAGCGAACCATCGGGCATGGGCACATCAAAGACGCCTTCGCATACAATCGGCGCAAAAAATTGGCTCACCTGATAGCCCTTGGGCAGATCTGGGTAAAAATAGTTCTTTCGATCGAAGACCGAGCGCTCCCCAATCTTTGCCCCAATGCCTAAACCAAAGGTGACGGCATGGCGCACGGCCTCTTCATTTAAAACAGGCAGCATGCCTGGCATGCCAAGATCGACTGGATCAGCTTGACAGTTGGGTTCGGCCCCAAACTGCGTTGCCGATCCTGAAAAAATCTTAGACTGTGTCGCCAGTTGCAAATGCACTTCCAGTCCCATGACGATTTCCCAGTTCATGATTGGAAAGCCCCAAAGTTTGGTCGGATGGTGTGCCAATCGGTGTCTTGCTGCAGCCGATGTGCCGTATTGAGAATCGTCGTCTCGTCGAAGGCCTTGCCAATGAGCTGCAAGCCCACAGGCATTCCGTTGATGAACCCCGCTGGCGTAGACAAGCCAGGCAAGCCCGCTAAGTTGACCGCTAACGTGTAAATGTCCTCCATATACATCGCCACGGGGTCTTGTTGCTTCGCGCCACGCTGAAAGGCGACGTTCGGTGCGGAAGGCCCGGCAATCACATCAACGGTTTCGAAAGCGCGATGAAAATCCTCTGCAATAATGCGCCTGACTTGCTGGGCTTTATTAAAGTAGGCGTCATAGAAACCAGATGATAAGGCATAGGTGCCCACCAAAATACGCCGCTGGACCTCTTCCCCAAAACCCTCGCTACGAGATCGAAGATACAGATCCTCAAGGTCGATCGGGGCGTCACAGCGATGACCAAATCGCACGCCATCGTAGCGCGCCAGATTGGCAGAGGCCTCCGCAGGTGCGATGACATAGTAAGTGGCGATAGCGTAGTGGGTGTGAGGCAAATCGATATCAATAAGCCGGGCCCCTGCCTTTTCTAGTAGTGACAACGCCGTCATGATGCGCTCTCGCACATCGGGGTTGAGTGCCTCATTGAAATATTCACGAGGTATCCCGATACGCAGGCCCTCTATCTCGCCATTCAGTGCGGCTGCAAAATCGGGTACCGCTCTGTCTGCAGAGGTTGAGTCTCCTGCATCGATGCCCGACATTGCCGTTAACATATGCGCGCAATCTTCCGCCGACCGCGCCATGGGTCCAGCCTGATCTAATGATGATGCGAAGGCGATAATGCCCAGTCGTGATACTCGTCCATAAGTCGGTTTCAATCCGGTGATGCCACACAAGGAGGCAGGTTGTCTGATGGACCCTCCAGTATCGGTGCCGGTTACCAGTGGCGCGAATCCGGCCGCGAGTGCCGCAGCCGACCCGCCCGAACTCCCACCCGGCACACAGTTAAGGTCCCAAGGGTTTTTCACTGCGCCGAAATAGCTGGTCTCGTTGGATGACCCCATGGCGAACTCGTCCATATTGCACTTTCCAAGGGTGACGGTACCTGCTGCTTTGAGTTTGGCCACAACGGTCGCGTCGTAGGCGGGCTCGAACGTTTCCAGCATATGGGAGCCACAGGTAGTGCGCACTCCTTGCGTGCAAAAAATGTCTTTGTGTAGCAAGGGGATTCCCGTGAGGGGGTTACCTTCGCCCCGTGACAGAATGTGATCGGCTGCTCGGGCATCGGTAAGTGCCTGTTCACGACAGAGGGTGATGACGGCATTTAACGCCTCATTTTCCGCCTCGATCTGTCCCAAATAGGTGTTTACCAGTTCTTCGCTGGAGATGGTGCGTGCCGACAGCATACGTTGGAGCGTGCTGACAGAAGCGCTTAACACGTCACTATCTGGCATCAGTCAATAACCTTTGGAACGAGAAAATAGCCGCTGTCTTGAGCGGGTGCGGATGCCATCAGCGCTTCTCGAGCGTTGTGGCTTGTCACCGTGTCTGCGCGCAACCGTTGCGTCATATCATGGGGATTAGACATCGGGACCACGCCGTCGGTATTGATCGTATTCAGTTCGTCGACGAGATCGAGCACCTTACTGAAGCGTTCCGTGACTTCTGGCAGCTCAGACTCCGAAATACTGAGCCGAGCAAGCAGGGCAACTTTCTCAATATCTTCTGGAGTGACCGACATAACCACGTTTCCGTTTAAGGGGGCACGAAAACTAACATACTTGTCGCTTGCCCAAAAACCCCCGCATTGCTACATTCTCTTGCAATACGACGTCTGGAACGTCAGTTTTAAGGCCATTTTTCGTTGGAGTGTGCCTATGTGGTTAGTTGTTACTGCTCGACCACGTTGATATTTTTGGGCCACCGCCCTTGCGGTTGGCCACCACAGTCAGGGAATGATGATGCTCAAGCGCCTCCGAGGGATGTTTTCTACCGATTTATCGATCGATCTGGGCACTGCCAATACGCTGATTTACGTAAAAGAACGCGGGATCATTCTCGACGAGCCATCGGTTGTCGCCATTCGTCTGCACAATGGGCAGAAATCGATTGAGGCAGTGGGTACTGAAGCAAAGCGCATGCTGGGTCGAACGCCGGGCAATATTCAAGCGATTCGTCCGTTGAAAGACGGTGTGATTGCCGACTTTCAAGTGACCGAAAAAATGCTGCAGCACTTTATCGCTAAGGTTCATGAAAGCAAATTTATTCGACCCAGTCCGCGCGTCTTGATCTGCGTGCCCTGCATGTCGACGCAAGTGGAGCGGCGAGCGATCCGGGAGTCAGCCCTGAGTGCGGGGGCCCGGGAGGTTAGGCTGATAGAGGAGCCAATGGCCGCTGCGATTGGCGCGGGCTTGCAAGTGGAAGAGGCCAGCGGATGTATGGTGGTGGACATTGGTGGTGGTACCACAGAGATCGCCATCATTTCCCTCAATGGCGTCGTCTATCGGGACTCAATTCGGATCGGGGGTGACCGTTTTGACGAGTCAATCGTATCTTATGTGCGCCGCAAATACGGCAGCTTAATCGGCGATTCGACAGCTGAGCGGATCAAGCAAGAGATCGGTTGCGCCAGAAAGTCTGACGAGCTGCGAGAAATTGATGTTCGAGGACGACATTTGGCCGAGGGCGTGCCGAGAGGCTTCACCTTGACCAACGATGAGATTCTGGGTGCGCTCGAGGAGCCGTTAGAGGCCATGATGCGGTCCGTGAAATCAGCCTTGGAACAGTCCCCACCGGAACTTGCTGCCGATATTGCCGAGTCGGGCATTGTGCTAACCGGCGGCGGGGCCCTGCTGACCGATCTCGATAAGCGCATTTCTGATGAGACTGGTCTCCCGGTGGTAGTGGCAGAGGACCCCCTAACCTGTGTGGCGCGAGGGGGCGGTAAGGCGCTCGAGCTGATGGATCGCCATGTGTTGGATTTGCTGTCAACTGAATAACTCCAGACTACGCGGAGCAGCGCCATCAAACCGCTTTTCTTAAAACAAAATCCAATCGGTGCGCGGTTTCTCTTATTGAGCACCGTCTGTTTCCTGCTGCTGTTTTTTTTCCGAGATGACCCGCGTGTCAGTGCCGTACAACGCGGCGCTATTGATGGCGTCGCACTCGCCGCTAGCTTGGTGCTCGCGCCAGTCGACGCGTGGGATCGACTGGGTAGCGTCTTCGAATCGAGGAGCAGTTTGCAAGAGGAAGTGCTGCGGCTGCAGCAGGAAAATCGCGTGTTGAAAGGGCAGTCTCAGCGGTTGGGGTCATTGTTAGCAGAAAATGCACGGTATAAGGCACTGCTGAACTCAGCCCGCGATATTGGGGACGATTTGATTGCGGCCCAAATCACCAGTTTGTCTCCGGATCCTGCTCGGCATATTGTCATGCTGGACAAGGGTGTTAATGACGGTGTGGCCGATGGTCAGCCTGTTTTAGGGGCTGAGGGATTAATCGGGCAAGTCACCAGCAGCGGTAACCGTAACAGCCGCGTGGTGCTGATTACCGACAGCGCCCACGCCTTGCCCGTGCAGGTCAATCGGTCAGGGTTGCGTGCGATCGCAGAAGGCAGCGGTTCAATTGACCGCCTTATTATTCGACACTTACCCGCCACGACGGATATTCGAGTCGGCGATCTGCTGGTGACCTCGGGTCTAGGGGGGCGTTTTCCACACGGTTATCCAGTGGCTCGCATCACCGAAGTCCTTATCGTGGAGGGTGATGCTTTTGCCACCGTCTTTGCCGCACCGTCCTCATTATTGGATCGGGGCCGCTATGTGTTGGTCGTGATGTGGGGCGATCGCCAACGCGAGGGGGCGCCGTGATAGAGCGTACGCAGGCGTTATGGGTCATTTATGTATCGCTGGGCGTCGCCCTAGTGACCATGTTGCTGCCGTTGCCCTTAGAGTGGCGAATGCTCAGGCCGGATTTTGTGGCACTTGCCCTGTTTTATTGGGTTCTCGCCTTGCCGCATCACGTTGGCGTTACTACGGCTTTTGGGCTGGGGTTGGCCCAAGACTTGATTGAGGGGGCGCCACTGGGTATTTCTTGTTTCGGGCTGATGGTGGCGACGCTAGTGCTGTTGTTCAGTTACCAACGCATTCGTCAGTTTGATGGCCTGCAGCAATCGTTAGTGATGCTGGCGCTGATGGCACTGAGTTTAGGTATCGAGGGCTGGCTTAGAGCGGGTATCGATTTGCCCACCCTGCCGTTAACAGGATTGTTGGGTTTGGCGATATCGATGTTGTGCTGGATACCTACCCGGCATGTTTGTCGTCAACTTCGACGTCACTACGGCGTAGTGTGATGCGGCTAACACTTGCATCGTCTAGTCCGAGACGACAGACACTGCTAGCAGCCCTAGTGACTGATTTTGACAGTGCTTCGCCAGATATTGATGAGCGACTCCTCTCGGGGGAGTCACCTGAGCAGTACGTGTCGCGATTAGCAGAAAGCAAAGCGAGAGTGTGCGGCCGTCACAATGATCTGACGCTGGGTGCCGATACAGCCGTCGCGCTAGGACATCGCATACTGGGTAAGCCGCATGATCGCGACGATGCTATGGCGATGTTAGAGGCGTTGTCAGGACGCACTCATGAGGTGTATACCGCCGTTGCGCTGTTACGAGAGGGTAGCGTACAACAGGTTTGTACTTGTACTTCGGTGACCTTTACCGCGCTCTCTAGCGCCACGATCGGCGAGTATTTAGCCACTGACGAACCGTGGGACAAGGCGGGGGCCTATGGCATACAGGGTTATGCAGGCGCTTTTGTACAGCAAATAGTCGGTAGCTATAGTGCCGTGGTGGGTTTGCCATTGTGTGAGACACGTCACCTGCTGCAGCGCAACGGAGTGACCATGCGTCATGGTTAAATCCGTGCCCCGCAGGTTGGGCCGCATTATTTGGCCCGCGATGGTAACGATGCTTGTTCTGCTCGCCATTTATGTCAGTGGTGGCCGATTGCTGATGGGCGCGCTGCCGGGCTTTCAAGATGAAATAGAGCGTGCATTGTCACAACGCGTCCCGGGCGAAGTCTCGGTCGCTGGGATGGTGGGCAGCATGGAAGGTTTCTCACCAACGGTGAGCTTCTCTCAATTCTCGATTCGCGTTGACGGATATGAAGAGGGGTGGATACACCTTAACGCGGCTCGTATTCGTCTTGATCCGTGGCAGAGTCTCCTGAGTCGAGCGCTGCGATTTGACGAGCTCACGTTAATGGAGCCGACTATTAAGTGGCAGATCGGACGGCAACAGGGACCATTCCGCTTGCCAGATAATGTGCGCGATCTGCTCAATACGTTCGACAGCGTTCAGATTCGCAATGCAACGCTGATCAACGAGGTGGAGGAGAGTGATAAGACGGTCTCCTTAGCGCCCTTGCGGGTGCACATCGACATGGTGAGAGAGCGCAGTCGGCGCACTGTGAACGTCTCTGTTGAGGCACCGGAAGGGCAGCTCTTAACGGCGCAGGGTTTTGGTATAGGGGACCCGCTTCTTTTTGATCGCTTTTATGGTGAGCTCTATGGTCAGTTGACGGGTTTGGGCCTCTCTTATTTGGGACCGCTGCTCGGCCATTCAGTGACGGCTGATGGCACTGCAAACTTTTGGTGGCAAGCGAGCGGCGGGGTGCCCAGTGGTGTTATCCAAGGCGCATTCGAGAATCTTACCGTTGCTGATAATGACTCGTTTTACTTAAAAAAACTGCACTTTGAGGCTGCTATCGACGGCACTGCCGATGCGACCCAGCTCTTCATTCAAAACGGCCAGCTCGCATCCGAGGAGATTCAGGCCGAAATTCCTCGATTACAGGTGACACAGGGAGCGGAGGGATGGGAGTTGCGAACGCAGCAATTCGAAGTGGCGCCCCTCATGACAATATTGGTGGCGAGCCAAATACTGCCTGAGTTAACCAACACGATGCTGACAGGGCTCAATCCTACTGGGCGCGTCGAGGGTTTGTCATTGGCGATCGACGCGTTGACGGATCCTTTTAGTGCTTGGGCAGTGGAAGCCGAGGTTATCGATGTTGCGATGAGGCCCTTCCGCAAGGTACCTGGATTGGTCGGGATCGATGCCACGATTGCGGCAACCGATCAGGGTGCGCAGGCGTGGATTCGCGCAACCGACTTCCAGATTGAATTGCCTAGGGTCTATCGTGAGCCCATTGCATTGCCGTCGGTCACTGGCACGTTAGCGGGTCGTTGGAGACGTGATGCCCTGTTTTTAGAGCAGGGGCTCTTCCTTGCAGAGGCACCGGGCCACGCGGCAAAAGTGCAGTTTGCGATTGATATCCCGCTCTCAAAAGTCTCATCGTCGCCCTTGGTTATGCGCCTGTCCGCCGCGGTTATGGATGCGCCAATTGCTATCCGTGACGCTTATGTGCCTTATCGCCTGCCGGAGCGATCTTACGAATGGTTGAAGACAGCGCCAACTGCTGGCCATATCGATGAGGCGATCTTCCTCTGGCATGGTGGCTTCAGGCCTTATGGTGATGACGGTCAAACGATGCAGCTGGCAGCTGAACTCTCTGACGTGTCGCTCGACTATCAGTTGGGTTGGCCGCCGGCGCAGATCACTAGTGGCCAGCTCCGGATTGACGATACGCAAATAGCGGTTTGGTCACCAGGCACCACGGTGGCGGGCACGACACTCGAGCGCGCTGCGGTGAACATCGCGCTGGCACCCGGTACAGCACCGCTTAGGATACAAGCGATTTCACGGAATAACGCTCCCGACATAAAACAGTCGTTAGCGCAGTTGCCTGCCTTGGCATTTGCCGATGCTGTTCTTGATGATCTTCAGATAGCGGGTGATGCCGATACCGAGCTACGGATCGCTTTCGATTTAAAAAAACCATCGGACACGCTGGACGTGGACGTTGGGGTAACCCTCGATAATGCCCGTATTGGGTCAAATTTATTAGCGCTACAGGCCGATAAAGTGACGGGTCAGATCGGCTATCAGACGACGACTGGATTTTATGGCAGTGATTTGTCGGCGACGCTTTTTGGGCGACCCGTTTCGGTCGATATAGGACCTCATCTGACAAACAGAACCGATACGGTGCTCGCTGCGACGTTTCAGTTTGAGGCGGCAGTGGCTGATATCAGCACTTGGCGGCCAATTAGCGTCGCCATTCCGGCAGAGGGCGTTGCACCCGTCACTGTCACCGTGACGGTCGCCGATGCGGTTGCCGTTGATATTCGATCAGACTTAGAGGGTGTTGCGATCGACTTGCCACTGCCTTGGGGTAAGGCTGTGGAATCAAGAGCGCCGCTTCACGTGCAGTGGAGCAACCGAGCCTCGCCGGTTTGGCGCGCTTTTTGGTTTGGGCGATTATCGGCCGTGGCAGACTTCTCGCTGCCCGATGCCGCGGTAGCCACCATCGATGTGACACCGCGAACACGACCTGCAGCTAATCCGTTAGCGCTCCCAGATTCGGGGTTGCTACTAATCGGCTTTTTGCCTTCTTTGGATATCAGTGAGTGGTCATCTTTGGGCCTGTCACCCACCACTCCATCGCTCGGTGAGTCCGTGCCAGTCAGCGTGCACGCTTTGCGAGTAGGTCAATTGCGCTGGCGTGGAGAAGAGTTGGGTGAACTGTTGTTGGGGGCGACGGTCGAAGGCGCCAGGGTGGACGCGCAATTTAGCCTACCTTGGCTTAGTGCAGCGTTTCAGCAAAAGGTCTTGTTACCTCAAGGCAGCGCCGAGGCTCCGCTCGATGGCTCGCTGACTCGGCAGCTTTCGATTGACGCTCTCGATCTCGATGGATTGCCCGATATGGCTGATCAGTGGGTCGATGCTGTGCCACCGACACCCGATAAGGTGTCGCCGCACTGGACTCCGCTCGTTGTGAAGGTCAGTGAGATCTATCGCACCCATAACAGTTTGGGTGATATCGCGTTCGTGGTTGATTACGATCAATCGGTTGGCTGGGAGTTTCGAGATATCACTGGTGATTTTCTGGGTGTCGAGTGGCTGCCCAGTACTCGTATTGGCTGGCGTATCGCGCCGGACGGGCAACAGACGTCGTTGTCATTGGCAGCTGAGTTGAGTGATATCAGTGAATCATTGGCATTAATCGGGGTCGCCCCGTTAGTGGAGACTCGGGGTGGAAATTTAAAGGCAGACTGGCGTTGGCAGGGTGGACCTGCGGACTTTTCGGCCGCCTCGATTTCAGGGGTCATGGACTTACAGATGGCATCAGGGTCCTTCACTTCGGCTAATGCGGAAGCGGAAGGCGCCCTCAGATTACTGAGCTTACTCAACTTATCCGGATTGCTTAGGAGGGCAAATATCAATCAACTATTCGATCCGGGTGTGACCTTTGATCAGGCCAAAGGGCGTTTTGAATTTTCGGAGGGGCTGCTTACCATCCCGGCTTTCTCTATCGAAGGCTCGGGAGGCTACTTTTCGTTTAGCAGCGATATTGACCTGATATCTGAGACGGTCGACGGTGAGTTGGTCGTCACATTGCCGCTGGTGGAGAATATTCCTTGGGTCGCCGCGCTTGCCGGAGGGTTGCCGATTGCCGCTGGCACTTACTTGGTGAGCAAAGTGTTCGAGGAGCAGGTCAACCGATTGTCTAGTGGCGTGTACTCTGTCAGTGGTGATCTGGAGAGTCCCGAGGTGATCTTTGAGCGGGTATTTGATGCCTCATCGCGCGCCAACGATGCTCAAGATTAAAAAGTGCTAGGTTCGGCACGATCTAGGTCAGACAGGTATCGAAATAATTTTTTGGCATGCGCTTTTTGCTTTCCCTGACTAATTTCTTTTGGGTGTTGTCGTATCCATTGACGCAGTAACGTTGACTCAGCACCAGGCCACTGCGCCATGATCTCGCCTAATGCGGCATCTCCCTGTTCGATGAGCTTGTCTCTGGCTGCTTCGACTCGATGAAATTCAGCCGCCGAGGTGGCATTACGATGATCCAAATAAGCGAGCCCTTCTTCAATCGCAGTGGCATCTACTGATCGCATTAATTTACCGATGTATTGCAGCTGTCGCTTTAATCCACTCCTTGCCGTGATACGGCGTGCCAACGCAATGGCATCGCTAAGCCGTTCGTCTGAAATGGTGATGAGATTCAGATCCGATTGGGGCAGGGTGACTAACCGCTCACCCATCGCTTGCAACGCGTGCATCTGCCGTTTTCGCTCACTTTTACTGGGATCCTGAGCTTGAGTATTTTCCTCATCGAAACTGTCCGTCATATCCCCTCTGCCTTTAGCCGTAAAATAGAGCGGCCAGTCCCAAAAAAGCCAAAAAACCCATGACGTCGGTAACGGTGGTTACTAAGACGCCGCCCGCAAGCGCCGGGTCTATCTGTAGGCGACGCAGCAGCAGCGGTAAACCCGCTCCAGCGAATCCCGCTGTCGCTAAGTTGATGAGCATCGCACAAGCAATAATGACACCTAAAGTGGCATCGCCAAACCACAGCGATGCCGTTATGGCAATCACCCCTGACCACAGGAGGCCATTGAGTAACCCAACCAGCGATTCACGGCCGACCAGCCACAACTGATTGCGGCCATCGATCTGGCCCATGGCCATGGCTCGAATGAGAATCGTCAAGCTTTGGGTACCTGCGATCCCGCCCATTGACGCCACAATGGGCATGAGCACGGCGAGCGCGACCACCTTCTCGATGGTGTCTTGGAACACGTTGATCACCGATGAGGCGAGCAAGGCGGTGATTAAGTTAATTCCCAACCAGATCGCGCGTCTGGGCGCCGATTGCCATACGGGGGCGAAAGTATCTTCCTCGGCAAGCCCCGCCAGCGAGGTCAACGAGTGATCAGCCTCTTCGCGGATAACATCGACCACATCGTCGATGGTAATACGACCGAGTAATTTACCCGTGCTGTCTACAACTGGCGCAGAGATCCAATCGTTTCGCTCGAAGCGGCGAGCAACCTCTGTTGCTGAGGTTTCTGCATTGATCGCTTCTTGATCAGTGATCATCATTTCTCTGACTGACACAGCGGGGTCCGAGACTAAAACGGTTCCAATAGGCAGCAGTCCAACGAACCGATCATTGCGATTGACGACGACCAGGTTGTCCGTGTTGGCAGGAATTTCGTCATGTCGGCGCAGATAGCGCAGCACAACATCGAGTGTCAGATCAGCTCGAATGGTGATGGTATCGGTGCTCATCAGGCCACCCGCAACATCGTCTGGAAAGCTCAACACCTTTTGCAATCGCTGCCGATACTGTTCGTCCATAATGGCCAGCACGCGACCGGTCACCTCATCTGGCAATTCCTGCAGAATGTCGGCAACGTCGTCATCATCGAGCTGTTCTACGATTTCTGCGAGTGCTTCCGGTTCGCGATTAATGAGTGTGGCGTTGCGGAGTTCATCCGGCAGCTCATTGACAACCAGTGCTTCTTGATCGGCACTAAGCAACCCGAGTAATACTGAACGATAGTCAGGAGGAGAGGAGCTGATCAGGTAGGCGACATCTCCCGGCGACATGTCAGCAAGAATGCCGGCCACATCACCCAACGTTCCCGAGCGTAAAGCGCGATCAAGACGTTCAGTTTTACTGGAGAAGTTGGCGGGTGAATTCACGTAGGGCCTCCATTAGCGACCCCATTATCCGTACCCACTGTCTCAGGTCCACACAGCAAAAAGGATTTGTGACTTATTCCAATTCGCCAAAGCCTGTTCCGAAAAGCTGTTCTAGTGCGTCACGAGCGAGTGATTCATCACTCCCTTCAATGCGCAGTCCCAGTTCTGCACCAACGGGCGCCGCGAGCATTAAGACAGACATAATGCTCTTCGCATCAATTTCTTTACCGTTGTAGTGCAGCCAAATGTCACTCGAAAATCGACCTGCGCACTCAACAATTTTGGCGGCAGGCCGCGCATGTATCCCCAGTGGGTTAATGACCTTGATGACCTTTTGACTCATGTTATCTCAGCATGTTTTAGATCACGGTGCCTGATCAATGCATGCGGAAATGCCTCTAGCAGGTCCTTGTGTATTTTATCGGCGAGGTAGACCGATCGATGTTGGCCACCGGTACAGCCAATCGCAATGGTCATATAGCTGCGATCACATTGATTAAAATCAGTCACAACGCCGCTGATAAATGCGCGCAGTCTTTCATAAAAGGCTGAGCATCGCGCTTCGCTGTCCAAGTATTGTTTCACTAACGTATCCTGACCGGTCAGCTGGCGTAATGCGTCTTGCCAGTAGGGATTGGGGATTGCGCGGGCATCGAAAACAAAGTCTGCATCGGTGGGCACGCCCCGTTTAAAGGCAAAGGATTCGATCATGACCGAAAGCCCATCCCGCTGCTCTACGATGCGTGTGGTGATGGTGTCGCGGAGTGCGCGGGGCGTGAGGTCTGTCGTGTCAATCAACAAATCGGCTTCCGCGGCAATGCCCTCAAGAGATTCTCGTTCTGTCGCAATGGCCTCTGGTAAAGAACTCTCGTTGTTGGCTAGGGGATGCCGACGGCGGGTCTCGCTGAATCGTTTGATTAACGAATGGGGCTGTGCGTCGAGGAAGATAATCAGGCGATCGGGTATTGCAATGAGCTCTTTCAGGGCGCTCTGTTGACCGCCCGATTCCATTCTAAACGCCCTCGCGTCAATACACGCCACGACGCCATGAAAACGATCGTGAAAGGGGCTTTCGAGTACTTCGTTGATGAAATGTGGCAGTAGGCGGGGTGGTAGATTGTCGACGCAGTAGTACCCCTCGTCTTCCAGTAGTCTCAGTGCCGTGCTTTTCCCTGCTCCCGAGCTGCCGCTTATGATGATGATTCGGGGCATTACGCGGTGTTTCCACTCAATAATAGCTGTTGTAGCGTTTCAGCAGTTCTTGCTGCTCGCAACGCAGAACGCATGGCGGGATTGGAGAAAAGGGTGGCGAGATTAGACAGCAAGTCTAAATGCGCCTGAGTAGCCTCTCTGGGGACCAATAGGATAAAGACGATATCGACAGGGCGATCATCTAGAGCGGAAAAGTCGATGGGATCTGCCAACGTGAGCAGGCAACCGACGGCTTCCGTGCAGAGATCGACTCTGCAATGCGGTATCGCGACCCCCTCGCCAATAGCAGTACTGCCTAGCTTTTCTCTACCGAGCAGTTCTCGGTAAATGGCTCCGCTGGGTAGATCGAAGGTCTCTGCTATGGCTTCAGATGCGCGCTCAAATAATCGTTTTTTACTGGGTAGCTCTGTCTGACAGAGCGTCAAGAAATGTTGCGATGACAAATCGAGCGAAGTAGACATCGATCAGTGGCCTCGATGCTTTTCCTTGTACTTGATGACCTGCCGATCGAGCTTATCCGCTAACGAGTCGATGGCAAGATACATATCGTCTGATTCGGAGGACGCAAAGAGATCGGCACCTGCTAGATGTAAGTTCGCTTCAGCTTTATGTTGGTGCTTTTCAACAATCAAAGTGACCTCTATTCGGGTAATTTGCTGCTCGTGCCTTTGGATGGGCAAAAGCTTATCTTCCACGTGATCGCGAATAGGCTGCGTTACATCGAGATGGTGTCCACTTACTGTGAGGTTCATATCGCATTCCTTTGTCGGTAGGCCATGCCTTTAGTTTAGCCGTTTGCGCTCATTTGAGGGAGGGATATTGAGTTGCTCTCGGTATTTCGCGATGGTTCTTCTTGCCACGGTCATCCCTTGTTCTTTGAGTCGCATGCATAATTTCGCATCACTTAAGGGCTTGCGAACATCTTCGTCAGTGACCAATTGCCGAATAGTGGCTTTAATTGCAGTAGAGGAGGCGTCCTCGCCATCATCGCGGGTGATGCGGCTTGAAAAGAAATACTTCAGCTCGAAGGTTCCGCGGGGGGTGTGCATGTATTTTTGGGTGGTGGCTCGTGAGACGGTGGATTCATGCAGGTCCACTTCAGAGGCGATGTCTGCCAATACAAGCGGCTTCATACCGATTTCACCCTGTTCCAAAAAAGATCGTTGATGTTCAACAATTTTTGAGGCGACTTTCAAGAGCGTCTCATTGCGACTTTGGAGGCTCTTCATAAACCAGCGTGCCTCCTGTAGGTGCTCTTTTGCATAGCCTCTGTCACTCGCCGAGCCTTCACTCAGTATCGCGACGTAATGTTCATTAACGCGGAGCTTGGGCGAAATATCGGGATTGAGTTCAACCAGCCATCGGTCGTTGTGCTGTCGCACAAAAATATCAGGCGTGACGTATCCTGTTTGCTCGTCACCAATACTCGCGCCTGGCGTGGGGTCGAGTGAGCGAATCAGCTGCATCGCGCCCTCGAGTTCCGATTCTTCGGCACGTATTTTTTTTGCGAGCTGGCGCAAAGGGGTTGTGGGGAGCTGACTAAGATGCCGACTGACTAGCGCGCCGGCGACGTCTCTAAATGGCGTGGTTGGCGGCAGTTGACGGAGTTGTATGAGCAGACATTCTCGCAAATCCTCTGCAAACAAACCCGAAGGCTCAAAGTGTTGGAGTCGATGCAGTACTGCCAGAACTTCCTCTAAATCGACCTCGTCAATCGACAGGTCGGATTGAATACCTTCGGGCGTCTGTGTCAGCCGGCCATCCGTATCAATGGCGTCAATGAGCGCGAGGGCGATGACGCGATCGATATCTGAAAATCGGGTCAGATTGAGCTGCCACAGTAAATGGTCTTGTAGAGAGCGCTCCTCGGAATCCTGCTCCGCAAACTGAGAGTCTGTCTGATAATTTGACTGGGGCGGCGCAGCGGAGGGGAGGATGTCCTCCCATGTCGTATCGACAGCGAGTTCTTGTGTGGCCTCGTCAAGACTGGTGGAGGCGGAGAAATCAACATCCTGTGACTCGGTACCGTCTTCGGTACTCTCGTCGGTGTCGTGTTCCAGCAGGGCGTTAGACTCTAGGGTCTCATCAATGGTTTGTTGTAAATCAATGGTGCTCATTTGCAGCAGTTTGATTGCCTGCTGAAGTTGTGGTGTCAGGACTAATTGTTGTCCTAGCTTGAGCTGTAGCGCCTGTTTCATACCGCTGAAGATGGCCTAGAGGAGCCTCAGTGTATCCTGTCGCTGATCAGAAGCAAATCACTTGGCAAGGAAATTGCTAGGCGACACGGTTAGCGAGGCAGAGTCCCGATGGCATCAGGTTAAAAGTACCCGCGCCGAGGGGGTAGTGAGCTTGATCGACTATAGAGAGAAGCCTTCGCCGAGGTAGGTTTGTCGCACCTTGTCATTGGCTAATACGTCTGAAGGTAGTCCGGAGGCAATCACGTGTCCCTCGCCCACGATATAGGCCCTTTCACAGATATCGAGGGTCTCGCGCACGTTGTGATCGGTAATGAGCACCCCGATACCGCGGTGTTTTAGATGAGTGATGATGCCTTTGATGTCCGAGATGGAAATGGGATCCACTCCCGCAAAGGGTTCATCAAGCAAAATCACGGTCGGTTCAGTGGCCAATGCACGGGCGATTTCTACCCGCCGTCGTTCACCGCCAGATAGCGCTTGCCCGAGCGCATCGGCGAGATGGCCCACATTAAACTCGTCCAACAGGTCCTCGGCCATTTTCAGCCGTGCTTTACGCGTGAGATCAGATCGTGTCTCGAGAATCGCCAGTAAATTATCTTTCACCGATAGCTGTCGAAAAATAGAGGCTTCCTGAGGCAAATAGCCAATCCCCGACCGGGCTCGCTGATGCATGGGTAGTGTCATCAGAGAGCGGTCATCAAGCCTGATATCGCCCGCATCCGCATTAACCAAACCCACAATCATGTAAAAACAGGTGGTCTTGCCGGCGCCGTTTGGGCCCAATAAGCCCACGATCTCTCCCGCGCTGACTTCTAGCGAAACGTCCTTCACGACCGGACGACCACCGTAGGCTTTAGCAAGATGATGGGCGCTGAGCGTGCTAGTCATTGGCGGGCTCGGTGCGCAAATTTTCGGGGGGAATCACGACCTCAACACGCCGGTCGCCACCCGAGCTTCCGTTGCCCGCCGCTTTGACGGTGCGTTTGCTGACGATGTAATCAATGCTGTCGCCAGAGAGGATTGACCCATTCTGCTTGATTTTGGCGTCATCAATGAGTCTCACTAAGTCTTCCGATCGCCGGTATTCAATCCGCTTAGCCGATGCCTCAACCGGAGCTTGCTCTGGCGCAGGTTGCTGTATCAGCCTCGCGGGCTGTCCAGTGGCCAGAATGGCATCCGCTCCCTTGGCGTCATGACGGATGGCGATGCGATCAGCCGTGATGCGCAGTGATCCTTGCGTTAACACGACATTACCCTCGTATCGTGTTTCTCCCACCATTTCATCTCGTACGGCTTCATCCGCTTCGATTTGAATAGGTTGCTCACGATCTGAATCGAGTGCACTGGCGTGGGCCGCCACAATCAGCAACCACGCCGAGAGCCATCGAGTGGCAATACCAACGCTACTATTCATACTGGGTTTTGACATTTCCCTTCACTGTTGCCGTATTGGCAACCAAATCTAGCTCAAAACCTGAGCCAGTGGTCTTGCTGCCCCGCCCAGTGAGCAACACTTCGTTATGGCCCTCGGCACGTTTGCGATCCATGTTCAGCAACATTGTTTCAGTGTTCAGTGTGGCTTGATTTGTCGCTTCATACACTGTGACCCCATCTTGCAGCGCAAGTTCATTGGTCATCTCATAAAGTACGCCGGCTTGCGCCTCGATATCCCATCGCAAATCGTCGTCACCCTGCGTTTGATAGCGGATACTTTTTAAGGCGGTGACTTGACTACCGAGTTGCCGCTCAGCCGAACCGATGTGCATGATTTCAGAGGCATCTCCGGTAGGCGAAAACTGTGTTCTCGTTCCACCTGTCACGTAGCTCTCAACAACCGATCCATCACCCTCTTTTCTTTCAAAAAGAGGGGCCGAGGGTGTCAGCGTTCGCCAAAAACTGACGCTCAAAGCGCATCCCACGACGATGATGGTTAACCACCTCATTGAAATTCGCTCAGCCGCGCGGCCAGAAGCCCCTGCGATGTTAATAAGAAATCACTCAAAGCGCGCACGGCCCCTCTGCCCCCTGCACAGGGCGCTATCCAGTCCGCCGCCGCTTGAACAGGCGCTGCCGCGTCGTTAGGGCAGGTCGCAAGCCCCGCTAGTTTCAATGCGCTGAGATCCGGCAGGTCATCTCCCATGTAGGCGACGCGAAAGGCTGGGAGCGCTCGCTCGTCGAGTAACGCCTGTAGCGCCACACCCTTATCTTCGCGGCCCTGAACCACAGTGGCAATGTTGAGCTCAGCGGCTCGGCGCGCAACGGCTGCAGAGGTCCTGCCCGTGATGATAGCGACCTCGATCCCACTCTGTTGCAGCAGTTTGATGCCCAGTCCGTCCTTGATATTGAAGGATTTGATTTCGTCTTGATCGCTCGCACCGTATAGCACTGAGCCGTCGGTCAATACCCCGTCAACGTCCAGTGCTAACAATTGAATGTCCTCTGCTTTCTGTGCCGCTCGGCCGTTCATGAGATCCCTGCTTTGAGTAACGCGAGTAGTGTGACAACACCGTGCACGGCTCCGTGCTCATCGACGATGACCAGTGCGCTGATTTTGTGGCGCTCCATCATGCTCATCGCTTCCGCGGCTAACATCTCCCCGGTTGCAGTTTGTGCGCCGATCGTCATGGCGCTCATCAGCGACGTGCTCTGAAGGTCTCTCTGGTCTGCGACGGCCCGACGAAGGTCGCCGTCGGTAAAGACTCCCGCTAACTGATCATGCTCGTTGACGACCGTGGTCATGCCAAGACCTTTTGCGGTCATTTCATACAGTGCGTCGATCAAGACTGCCGAGGCAGATACTTTTGGGATCTCGCTGCCACTGACCATGACGTCGCTGACGCGCAGCAACAGTTGCCGTCCCAGCGCGCCGCCCGGATGCGAAAAGGCGAACTCCTCGGCGGTGAAGCCTCTGGCCTCCAGTACCGCGATGGCTAAGGCATCGCCTATCACCAGCGCTGCAGTAGTGCTGGCCGTAGGAGCGAGGTTCAGGGGGCAAGCCTCCGTTTTGATGGCCGCCAGCAGATGGACATCTGATGCCCCTGCCAGTTCTGAGGTGGCGTCGCCGGTAATGCTGATGAGCGTGATATTGAGTCTTTTAATCAGCGGCAATAACGTCAGGATTTCGGTGGTGCCGCCGCTATTCGACAGCGCGAGGACGCAGTCGTTACGGGTGATCATCCCCATATCGCCGTGAGAGGCCTCTCCCGGGTGAACAAAAAATGCGGGCGTGCCAGTGCTCGCTAATGTGGCAGCAATCTTTCCGGCGATATGACCACTCTTACCCATGCCCGTTACGATGACCCTGCCTTCAGTCGCCATCATCCGTCGGCAGGCCTCCGCAAAGTCCGAGCCAATCGAGAGCCCCAAGTCGGACACGGTTTGGCTCTCTAACGCGATGGTGCGCTGAGCAGATTCGATAAAAAAAGGATCGTTTTGTGTGGCCATGGTTAGGGTGTCGCGAAAAGCCAAAGATAATAGGCAACGTACAGTGCCAGCAGTACCACTCCGGTGTAGCGTGTCAACGTGCTCACACCAGCCTCCCTATTCCAACCGGACAGCGCGGCGAGGGCAAGTACGAGAGTTGTGACAAATACCGCTACCAAATCTCGATGTAACACTTCAGCTTGGAGGTGTAGCGTGCCCCAGAAGCCAGGAATGGCCAGCACTAACAGCAGATTGAACATGTTAGAGCCAATAATGGCACCAATTGCCATATCCGCCCGACCCTTGAGCGCGCTCATCACCGAGGCGGCTAATTCCGGCAAGCTCGTGCCTACGGCGACGATCGTTAACCCAATGAGGAGCTCTGAGACGCCCAGCGCCGACGCGACCTGCGACGCAGCCCAGACTAAAGCGCGAGAGGAGGCAATCAATAGGCCCAAACCCCCCAGGAAGGTGAGCCATGCGGCGAGTGGAGAGAGTGTCGGGATCGGGGCTACCTCGTTCTCGCTGAGAGACACTTGCCCGTTGCGGATGATGTGCAAGAAGAACAGCCCGAGTACACCAAGCAACACGAGGCTGTCACCGCGCGAAAGCGCCAGGTCGAAAAGTAGGGCGCCAGTGACGATGACGACTAAGACAAGTAAGGGCAGATCAACAAAGGTTGTACTTTTGTTGAGGCTTATCGATTTTACTAATAGCGTGATGCCCAGTACCAGGCCGACATTCGCAATGTTGGAACCTAGCGCGTTCCCCACAGCCAACTCGCCAGACCCCGACAATGCTGACATGACAGAAATCAGAATCTCAGGCGCGGAAGTCCCCACTGATACAATCGTCAGTCCGATCATCATGGGTGTGAGGCCGGCTCGCTCCGCGATAGCCGACGCACCCTCTACGAATTTATCCGCACTCCAAACCAACGCGACCAAGCCGATGACGATGACCGCCGAGAACCACAACACTATCTCTGTCCTTATTTCTTCCATAATCCGGGCAAGTCGCCCGCCCGCTGATCGGGTATCATGGCACATCACTGAGCAACGCTTGAGTCTGGCAGAGAGCTGACAAACCGAGAGGGCCTGAGTTTAACCCAGTCTATGTCGGCAGGTGCAGTGGAGAGGGTATTTAGGCGTTGTGGAAATTGTTTGGCGAGGGGTTTTTTCTCGAAGAAGGTCGGAGGTTATCGTGTATCGCAATCTAGTATGGCTGCCATTGGCGACTCTGATAGGGTTATTGTCAGCCTTTTCGGCGGGCGGTGCGTCTGATGAGGCCACCACGGCTATCGGTCCAGCAGAGGTTATCTCAGGTGTGACGGCAGAGGTAATGAGCGTTGTTGCTGAGGCCAATACCTATTTTGAGTCGGACCCTGAACGTTATTACCGAGAGATCGATGATGCGTTGGCAAGTCTGGTTGATTGGCGTGGCTTCGCGACGGCGGTGATGGGACAGTATTACAGCCGTGGAAAGTCGTTAGACCAAACGGGCAGGCAAACATTAAAAGCACAGCGAGATCGGTTTGCTGTGGTGCTCAGAGAAGGATTGATTCAAAGCTATGCCAAAGGACTATTGGCGTTTGGTGGTGCGCAAATGGAAGTGATGGGTGCCGAAGCCTCGCCAGAGAGCACTCGCATTGCGTCGGTGACGCAAGCCGTTTACGGGGAGGCCGATCGTGTCTACACGATCCGGTATCAAATGGGGCAGTACCGAGATGGCTCTTGGAAACTTCGTAATCTCATTATCGAGACGATTAATCTCGGAGAGATTTATCGCAATCAGTTCAATGCCCTCGCACAGAGTGCGGAGGGTGACCTTGATCTGGTGATTGATCAGTGGAATGCCACGATTGCCCAACAAGCAGAGGATTTAGTGCGTGACTGAGCAAAAATTGATTGAGCTGATAAAGGTGGCGTTTCCCGATGCGCAAGTTTCGGTTTCCTTAAATGGTGGGCATGTTGATATCACGGTGATTAGCGCTGATTTTGCGGGTATGCGCCCGGTGGCTAGACAGCAACGAGTGTATGCGCCACTCGCCAATCTCATTGCCGATGGCACTTTGCATGCGGTGAATATCAGTGCATTGACGCCAGACGCTGACGGCTGAGTCGAGTGGCGTTATGGACAGTTTGATTGTTCGGGGCGGTCATCGACTCGACGGAACGCTAAGGGCCTCAGGGTCAAAGAATGCTGCTTTGCCGATTATGGCGGCCACCCTATTGGCGCAAGGTGCCTGTCACTTGGAGCGGATCCCCGTATTGCGGGACATTGCGACGATGCTCACGCTGCTGTCCAGTTTGGGTGCCACGGTTTCGAGAGCGGCTGGTGGTGCGGTTCGGATCGAGTGTGATCAAGCGCGCGAGGTGACAGCGCCCTATGATCTGGTGAAGACCATGCGTGCTTCTATTCTGGTGTTAGGCCCATTGCTTGCTCGACACGGAAAAGCGGCAGTGTCTTTTCCCGGTGGCTGTGCCATTGGTAGCCGACCGGTTGACCTCCACATTCAAGCACTGGAAGCCATGGGCGCGGCGATTTCCGTCGAGGGCGGTTATATTCTTGCTGAGGCACCCCATGGGCTCGTCGGGACGGACTTTACGTTTGAGATCACTACGGTGGGGGGCACCGAAAATGCGGTCATGGCCGCATCACTCGCAAACGGCACCACCGTGTTGCGTAATGTTGCCCGTGAACCAGAAATAGTCGATTTGGTGCAGTTTCTCAGATCTATGGGCGCGGATATCACTGGGGAGGGCACGGAAATGCTGACCATCCGGGGGGTGGCATGCCTCACCGGGGGGACGTATTCGGTGATGCCGGATCGGATCGAGGTTGGCACTTATCTGGTCGCTGCCGCAGCGACTGGCGGGAGAGTGCGGATGACGGATATCGACCCCAGCATTTTGGGCGTGATAACGGACAAGCTGCGCAGTGCGGGGGCATCAGTTCGCGAGGGTGAGCAATGGGTGGAGTGTGAGATGGACGGTAAACGCCCCCAAGCTGTCGATATCACGACCGAACCGTTTCCCGGATTCCCGACTGATATGCAGGCACAGTTCACCGCCCTTAACGCAATCGCTCAAGGGGAGGCCCGGGTCACAGAGACGGTTTTTGAAAACCGCTTGATGCAGGCCCATGAGATGAGACGGATGGGTGCGCACATTGTCATTGAGGGAAATACGGCGATCATTTCTGGGCAGCCATCGCTGCAGGGGGCGCCCGTTATGGCGTCTGACCTTAGGGCCTCGGCAAGTTTGGTGATCGCGGGGCTAGTGGCCTCGGGTGAGACGCGCATTGATAGGATTTATCACATTGATCGTGGCTACGAGAACATAGAAGGTAACTTGCAATCGCTGGGCGCAGATATTCAGCGCGTATCAGGCTGACGGGTGGTGAAGAGATCATGAACATAACGGACCCTATTACCATAGCCCTGACCAAGGGACGGATACTCAAAGAGACGCTGCCGCTGCTGGCTAAAGTGGGTATTGAGCCCAGCGAGGATCTCGACGCGAGCCGCAAACTCATTGTGCCCACCACGCTTACCAACGTGCACCTCGTTATTTTGCGGGGGTCGGATGTCCCGACTTATGTCAAACATGGTGCGGCAGACATTGGCATTGCCGGTAAAGATATGCTGTTGGAGTTTGGGGGAGAGGGTATCTATGAACCGCTCGATCTGGGCATTGCGCGGTGCCGTCTGATGACGGCAGGTCCCCGATTATCGCAGACAACGCAGGCACCGCGTCGTCGGATCAGGGTCGCAACAAAATTCCTCAATATTGCGAGAGCGCACTATGCGGAAAAAGGTATTCACGCAGACTTGATTAAGCTATACGGCTCGATGGAGCTGGCGCCGTTAATGGGGTTGGCTGATGAGATTGTCGATATTGTCGATACGGGGAAGACACTTGAAGAGAACGGTATGGTGCCGTTGGAGTTAATCGCAGAAGTGTCTTCGCGTTTGATTGTGAATAAGGCTTCAATGCGGACCCGGCATGCGTCGGTGAGGATGTTGGTCGACGCGCTTGAAGAGGCTGTCGGGGCTCAGGAGTGATGCTATGAGTGAGGCCGTTATTGCTCGACTGGATATGACGCAAAGTGACTTTGAAGCTCAGTTTAGTGCGTTAATGATCAGTCCCTTTGAGTCCGATACCGGGCTGACGCAGAAGGTCGCGGACATATTGCAGACGGTTGCCTCAGAAGGTGATGCTGCTGTCACGAGGTTGACTAACGAGTTTGATCAGCGCGATGCGCACAGTCTCGCTGATTTGACGATTCAGCAAGAGGCACTAGATGCCGCGCTGGTCACAATATCACCCGACCTTCGCGACGCGTTAGCGCTTGCGGCTGAGCGTATTCGTGACTTTCACCAACGTCAGCTCGCCGAGAGCTGGCAGTACGAGGACGGTGAGGGCAACCTATTGGGGCAACGCGTATCGCCCTTAGATCGCGTCGGCGTTTATGTGCCGGGCGGACGTGCGAGTTACCCCTCTTCTGTATTAATGAATACGATTCCTGCCAAGGTGGCGGGGGTAGCAGACATTGTTATGGTGTCGCCAGCGCCCCATGGTGAGATTAACCCGGTTGTTTTGGCGGCGGCCAGTCTCGCCGGTGTCAACAAGGTCTACAGTGTCGGAGGTGCTCAAGCGATTGCTGCGTTGGCGTATGGCACCGAGACCATTGCCAAAGTCGATAAAATTGTCGGCCCCGGTAACCGCTTCGTTGCCGAAGCCAAACGACAAGTATTCGGTCGGGTTGGGATTGATATGGTGGCGGGGCCGTCTGAGATTCTGATTATTGCCGACGGTACGGTGGATCCCGAGTGGGTCACGATGGATCTGTTTGCTCAGGCCGAACATGACGAATACGCCCAAGCCATCTTGATTTCGCCGGATCAGGCTTACCTCGATGAGGTCCATGCCTGCATCGATCGAAAGCTCCCGGAGATGTCTCGACGCGACATAATCAGCGTGTCGCTCCGCCATCGAGGCGCCTTGTGTAAGGTCCCGAATCTGACGAGTGCCGTGGCGCTGAGCAATCGATTGGCACCAGAGCATCTCGAATTAGCCGTGGCGGAACCCCGTGCCTTGTTGGACCAGATCAGCGCAGCCGGAGCGATCTTTATGGGTGCGATGTCTTCAGAGTCGCTAGGAGATTACTGTGCGGGCCCCAATCACGTGCTGCCAACGTCGGGCTCAGCGCGCTTTGCGTCGCCACTGGGGGTCTATGACTTTCAGCGCCGCAGCAGTCTTATCGGCGTGTCTGCGGTCGGAGCACAGTTGCTAGGTGACGTCGCCGCCAAGATCGCTGACGCGGAGTCGTTGGAGGCGCATAGCCTGAGTGCCCGAATGAGAATGCCTGACGCGCAGTAGAGTGTCTGCGGATTAGCCGTTGCTGGCGCGGGTACCGACCACTGCCTCGATCTCGACGACTTGGCCGTCTCTATCGAGCTTAACCCGCAAGAGATGGCCCGGGCGGAGGCGTGCAATCTGCATCATTGCGGCACGCCCATCCACCACCAATGCGTCGTCCATTGCAACGATGACATCGTTTAACGCGATGCCCGCGCGTTCTGCTGGCCCGTCAGATGCCAGATCGGTAACAATCAGTCGTTGTAGTGGCCGGCCAGAAGCGTCCTCGCTGAGGAGCACCTCAACGCTGACGCCGAGCCATCCGCGGACCACATGACCATAATTGACAATGTCACTCAAAGCAGTGGCGGCGAGCTCGCTCGGTGTGGCTAAGTTGATGCCAATACCGGTCGCCTCCCCAGCGGCCTCTCCGCCTGCGGTATAAATGAGCGTATTGATGCCCACTAGTCGGCCTTGAGCATCAATTAACGCCCCACCTGAGCTACCTAAGTGAATCGTCGCATCGGTCTGGATATAGCCCTCATAAGTGGAGAGCTGCAAGCCAAACCGGCCGACGCCAGAGATAATGCCCTGAGATACCGAGTGGCCGAAGCCATAAGGATTACCAATAGCGAGTACCACGTCACCCACTGCGATGTCCTGTGCGTTGGCCAATTCAATCGGTGTTAGCGCTGGTAGATCGATGCGAAGAATGGCCAGATCGGTGTCTGGATCATTACCCACTACCGAGGCGTTGGCAGAACGGCCATCCGCTAGCAAGACTTGAATCGCATCGGCGCCCGCTATGACGTGATTATTCGTGACGATGTGGCCCTCGGCCGTGAGAATCACGCCGGAACCCAGTGACCGCTCAATGCGTTGTTCGTTACCTCGATCCGATCGGAAGCGGCGTTGCCAGAGTGAATTGCGCCGTGGGTCTACCCGAGATTCAACCAGCTTGGCGGTATAGATGTTGACCACCGATGGCGTGGCACGTGCCACGGCCTCTCTGTAACTGCTGGATGCAGCGGCGTCTTTGGCGGGGCGGTTATCCAGTACCCACTTGTCTAAAATGAGCGTCGCAGCTAGCACGCCGACCAAAGCGGGCCAGATGATGGCAATCAAATTCTGTTTCACGGGAGCCTCCTGTCCCCATTGTAAATCATGGTGCGGTGGTTATTCTCTTCATTTTGACACTTAACAAGAGTGAGATATGGCCTGTACCCGCGACCAATTGAGTGACTTTCTTGACGCGCTGCTTCACCCGAGCGCATATGCGGACTATTGCCCCAATGGGCTGCAAGTGGAGGGAAAGTCGCACATCAAACATTTGGTGACTGGCGTCACCGCGAGTCAGGCGTTAGTGGATGCCGCGATTGCCGAGGAGGCCGACGCAATCCTGGTTCATCATGGTTATTTTTGGCGCTCTGAGGATCCCTGTGTGGTGGGCATCAAGGCGCAACGGTTGCGAGCACTGCTGGCGGCCGAGATGAATTTATTTGCCTATCATCTTCCGCTCGACTGCCACCCAGAGTTGGGTAATAACGTGACACTAGGGCATTTGATGGGCGTTGCAGATCCATCGCCCCTCGTTGCCAGTGACGCTGAGCTGCCCTTGTATACCGGCAGGTTGCCCGCTGCGATACCCGTTGAGCAGCTGGCCGACAAGTTGGCGGCTTCGCTTGACCGAGAGCCGTTGCTCATTGGTGAGGGGACAGTGCAGAAGCTGGTATGGTGCACCGGGGCAGGACAGGGCTATATCGATCGGGCCGCTGATGCCGGCGCTGACGTTTTCATTACCGGTGAGATATCTGAACAAACGGTGCATGTGGCGCGCGAGCGCGGCTTAGCGTTTATTGCGGCAGGGCATCATGCGACGGAGCGCTACGGAGTGCAGGCGGTCGGAGAACGCGTGGCCTCAGCCTTGGGGTGCACGCACCGGTTTATCGACAGTCCGAATCCAGCTTGAGCGACTCAAGCGGCTGAACTGTCCGACTTGTCGAGTCCGAATGTTTCGGATAATTGTCCCTGCTCATCCGGCTTCTTGGGCGCGTAGTCTAGGGGCTGAGCAACCTCGACGAGCTGAGGTTTGTCTGTTCCATCGTGGGGGGGGGCTGAGAGCGCGGGCTCGGACATACTGATCTGATCACCACAGAGCTGATCTGCGCCGTTGGCGAGGTGTGTGTAAACCGAGCGGTAGTCATCGGTGAGCTTATTGAGTAAATCGGCGGTACGAGCAAAGTGCTCAGTCACCTCGGCCTCGTAGTCGACCTTATTTTGCCGCGCCTGATCCAGCTGACTCTCCAGTTCGAGAATGATTTTACGCTTGTTATCGCCGCGCGAAGCCAATGCCGAATACCAGCCGATTAGGCTGCCGATGGCGCCTCCGATGATCAGGGCAATAATGAGGTTAACGAGTGAATACATGGGAGTGGGTGCCTCCTGATGCTTGCGCGGTGCCGGCTCATTGCTATTTGATATGAACCTGACTGGTTAATGTTTTGATTGACGGCTGGCAGTGTCACGCTTCGCCCTGCGCTCAGTGTACTGTACCCGCGAGTTGCCGTCAGGCTCTGGGGGGACATTTCGAGCCTGATTGCGCCTAGCGCCTGTGGCTCGTGTTATTCTGCGCCGCGAAAAACCAAGCCCGTAGGGGCTCACAGCGGGCTTATGGTGGAAATGCCACAAGATTTATCTCCCTCACAGCATTATCAACTCGCGTTGAAAGCTGGCGAGCTATTGGAAGATGCTGCCCAGGCAGAGGTGATTGATCGTCTGAACGACCTCTATCACCGCCTGTTGAAACGTTATGAGACCGATCAGGGGGTTTGGGCGCGTGCTGCCCGGCGATTAGGTCGCACTCGGGAGCCGGAGCGCGGACTGTATGTCTGGGGGGGCGTGGGCCGAGGAAAGACGTTGTTGGTCGATAGCTTCTTCGACTGTTTGCCTTGGCCGCGCAAGTTGAGGGTTCACTTTCATCGGTTCATGCAGCGTGTTCACGGTAGGTTGGCTGCCCACAGCGGCGCAAAAAATCCGTTGGAACGGGTTGCGGACGAGATCGCGGATGAGGCGCTGGTACTGTGCTTTGACGAATTTTTTGTCAGTGATATCGGCGATGCGATGATTCTGGCGGGGTTGGTCGAGGCATTATTTCAACGCGGTGTCACGTTGGTGGCGACGTCCAACATCCCGCCGAGTGACTTGTATCGTGATGGACTGCAGCGGGCACGGTTTTTGCCTGCGATTGCGCTGATTGAGCGGCATCTGGAGGTGGTTCACCTCGATGCGCCGACTGATTATCGATTTCGAACGTTGCAGCGAGCAGCCTTATGGCATACGCCGCATGATGAGGCTGCACACGAGGCGCTAGCGGGTTATTTTGCCTCGCTGGGCGGGCAGGCTGTTGCTGATTTCGCAGCGGGGTCAGGGTCATCGGCTGTTGCGCCACAGTGGTTGGAGATTAACCAACGCCGTATGCAACTGATCGCTTCGGCGCCAGGGATGGCTTGGTTTACCTTTTCCACATTGTGCGACGAGCCGCGCAGTGCTGCTGATTTCGTGGAGCTGGCAAGGGAATATCACACCATATTGGTCGAGCAAATTCCCGTCTTAGCGCGCGATAAAGAGGACTCAGCTAGGCGTTTTATTAATCTAGTCGACGAGTTTTATGATCGCAATGTCAAATTGATCGCCACCGCGGCCTGTGCGCCTGAGGCCCTCTATCATGGCACGAGGTTGCGTTTTGAGTTCGAGAGAACGGTTTCAAGGCTACAAGAGATGCGCACCCACGAATACCTGCGAGCCGAGCACCGACCGTAAGCGCGGGGCGACAAAATAACTATTGAAAGGGCTCAAACAGTCCAGTAACATCCGCGCTCCTTTAATACCGCCCTTGAGACTCCGGCATGAAAACATATAGCGCCAAGGCAGACGACATTCACCACGATTGGTTCGTTGTGGATGCTGAGAATTTAACACTCGGGCGTCTTGCAACTGAGATAGCGCACCGCTTGCGTGGCAAGCATAAGCCAGAGTACACCCCGCATATGGATATGGGTGACTACGTGGTGGTGGTCAACTGTGAGAAAATCCAGGTGACTGGCGCAAAACGAACAGACAAGATTTATTATCACCACACTGGTTTCCCGGGTGGTATTAAGGCGGCTAGCTTTGAGCAGGTGATTGAGCGCGCCCCTGAGCGTGTCATTCAGCGCGCGGTGAAAGGGATGATGCCCCGAAATCCGCTGGGCCGCGCAATGCTGAAAAAACTTAAGGTGTATGCGGGTCCTGCGCATCCGCACTCGGCGCAACAGCCGCAGCCACTGACGATCTGAGGAGACCATAATGGCAACCGCACAGTATTACGGAACGGGTCGACGAAAGACCTCCACCGCGCGTGTATTCCTGCGCTCCGGTAGCGGCAACATTACGGTGAACGGTCGTCCCGTTGACGAGTATTTTGGTCGTCAAGTAGCTCGAATGATCGTCCGGCAGCCGCTGGAATTGACTGAGAATGCAGCGAGTTTCGATGCCAATGTCACCGTGTGTGGCGGGGGAAGCTTTGGTCAGGCGGGCGCTATTCGACATGGATTGACGCGGGCGCTGTTGGATTATGACGAAAGTCTCCGGGGAACGCTCCGAGCGGCTGGTTTCGTCACGCGAGACGCAAGAGAAGTCGAACGTAAGAAAGTAGGCCTGCGGAAGGCGCGACGTCGCCCTCAATTTTCCAAGCGATAAGTTTTTCACCTACATGTTCGAAAGCCGGCACCTGTGCCGGCTTTTTTTTGCTTTGGTAGTCAACTCGGAGAGGGTGATCCCCCGGGGCCCGGGACGTAGCGAGCAGCCTGGTTGGTTCGTGGGTGGGCGACGCACGATGGGCGCCGCTCAGTCGCGATGTGATCGGGCGAATAACCACCCTAAACGGCCCGGTTAGTCGGGTGTGGGTTTCCGAGAGGATCATTTGTTAGGAAAGCGCACTGATCCTGTCTGGCCGCGAATTCGTATTTCAACTTGCTGGTAGCTGGCGTGAGCATTACACTTCGCGCGCACTACGCACTAACTATCTTGCTTCACCGCTCACTGTCGCGTGTTTTGACCCGCGGAGTGGCTCAGCGGTAACACGGGAGACGTCTAAGCATGACCGATACAACTGAAGCTCATGACACAGCAGGTGATCACAGCGAGACTCGCAGACGGTTTCTTACCGCGGCCACCTCAGTAGTGGGTGTGGGCGGCGTGGCAGGCGTTGCCGTGCCCTTCTTGGGGTCTTGGAATCCGTCGGAAAAAGCCAAGGCCGCTGGCGCGCCGGTCAGAGCCGATATCGGCGGTATAGAGCCGGGGCAAATGGTGGTGATTGAGTGGCGTGGCAAGCCCGTGTATGTGCTCCGTCGAACAGCAGAGCAAGTGTCGGATCTGGCAACGCTGAATGGTGATCTTAAGGACCCTTTGTCAGAAGCGTCGGCGCAGCCTGCTTACATCTCCGGAGAAGCTCGGGCGCTCAACGAAGAGTTGCTAGTGATTGTAGGGCTGTGCACCCACTTGGGTTGCGCGCCAAAGTTTCGGCCCGAGGTTGGCGCAGCCGACATGGGCGGTGATGAGTGGCTTGGCGGCTTTTTCTGCCCGTGTCATGGCTCTAAGTTCGATTTAGCAGGGCGGGTGTACAAGGGTGTTCCAGCCTCTGCTAATTTAGAAGTTCCCCCTTACTCTTTTGAAGGCGAAAACGTCCTAGTGATTGGCGTTGACGCGGAGGCAGTCTGATGGAAAAGGCACTAACAGGTCTGGTTTCTTGGATTGATGCTCGTCTTCCACTGACGAGAACGTGGAATACTCACATGGCTGAGTATTACGCGCCCAAGAACTTTAATTTGTGGTATTTCTTTGGCGTATTTTCGCTGTTGGTGCTGGTGAATCAGCTGCTGACCGGTATTTGGTTGACGATGAATTACACGCCCTCTTCAGAGGAGGCTTTTGCATCGGTCGAATACATCATGCGGGATGTCGATTACGGGTGGCTGCTGCGGTACATGCACTCAACCGGAGCATCCGCTTTTTTCATTGTGGTCTATCTACACATGATGCGCGCATTGATGTACGGATCCTACAAAAAACCCAGAGAGTTGATTTGGGTGTTCGGTATGATGATTTTCATCGTGTTGATGGCCGAGGCGTTTGTGGGTTACGTCCTCCCGTGGGGACAGATGTCCTACTGGGGTGCGCAGGTGATCATCTCTTTGTTCGGCGCCATACCGGTTGTGGGTGAAGACATCGTGACCTGGATCCGGGGCGATTATCTTCTGTCTGGCATCACACTGAATCGATTTTTTGCGCTACACGTAGTGGCGCTCCCCATCGTTTTGCTCGCTTTGGTGGTGTTGCATATTTTGGCCTTGCACGAGGTAGGCTCGAATAATCCCGATGGTGTTGAGATAAAGAAAACGAAGGACGAAAACGGCATTCCCCTAGACGGCATCAAGTTCCATCCTTACTACTCAGTTCACGACGTGCAGGGTATCGCGGTCTTTTTGTTTTTCTTTTGCGCCGTCATCTTTTTTGCGCCGGAAATGTCTGGGTACTTTTTAGAGTTTGCCAACTTTGAAGAGGCCAATGGACTGAAGACGCCGGCACACATTGCGCCGGTCTGGTACTTCACGCCGTTTTATTCAGTGTTGCGCGCGGTTCCCGATAAATTCTGGGGCTTTGTGTTCTTCGCGGCATCCGTGGTGATCCCTTTCGCGCTGCCTTGGCTAGATCGAAATCCAGTCCGTTCTTGGCGTTACCGCGGCATGTTGAATCGCGTGATGCTACTGCTGTTCGTGACCTCGTTCATTATTCTCGGTGTATTGGGCGTGAAGTCTCCGACCCCAGAGCGGACGGTGCTGGCGCAAATCTGCACTATTTTTTACTTCCTGTTTTTCCTCGCGATGCCCTGGTGGTCACGGCTCGATCGGTCCAAGCCTGAACCCGAGCGGGTCACCATGAACGGCGGGATGAACATGTGGCAAAGCATGGCGACCCTAGTGTTGATTGGTGTGTTGGCCTTTTTGCCGCTCAAAGTGGTTGGCGCAGAGTCCGCCTATGATTGCGGCACCATGCCCTGTGATGCGTTCGAGGCCGATCAGAGCGATCAGCCCTCCTTGCAACGGGGCGCAGCGCTGTATGCCAGTTACTGTATGGGATGCCACTCGTTGCAGTATTCTCGGCACAATCGGGTTGCGCGCGATTTGGGTATTCCCGAGGATCTTTACAAGGCAAACCTCGTCTTTGATCCCGAAATCAAGCTGGGCTCATTAATGTCGAACAGTATGGATAAAGGCGACGCCAAAGTGTGGTTCGGTGCGACGCCACCCGATTTGTCGCTGATCTCACGTGCGCGACAGCCGGAGTGGCTTTATACCTATCTCCGTGCATTCTACAAAGATGAGCAAAGACCTTATGGCGTCAATAATCGCGTTTATCCCAATGTTGGCATGCCCCATGTGCTAATGGAGCTGCAAGGCTTGTCGAGTTGTACGGACGCGCAGGGTCAACCCGCGGACAAGGCGGCACATTGCGAGACGGTAGAACTGGCGGCCGCAGGTGTGATGACGCCTGAGCAGTTCGATGGTGCGATGTATGACTTGGTCAATTTTTTGGCTTATACCGCCGAACCCTATAAGGCGGACCGATTGCGGATAGGGACCTACGTACTGCTGTTTTTGGCGCTATTTTTCATCTTTGCTTGGTTATTGAACCGAGAATATTGGAAAGACGTCCACTAAAACCCTCCAAAGTACCGAGGGGCGAGTTTTACCGCCGTTTGAGTGGTAGACTATGTCCCTCTTTTAATCAGTTGAAAATACATGCCTGATGATGCCTCTGGGATCGTTTCTAAACGCTCCTCCATGACCTTGTTCTCCGATAATACTTGTCATTACAGCCATCGCGTGCGCTTGGTATTGGCAGAGAAAGGCGTGACCGTTGAGTTGGTCGAGTCTGAAAATGGTGCGGTTTCGCCAGA
>UPTG01000274.1_pt1 | contig 44937 bp, 49 predicted proteins | sample 2160121 | NCBI WGS metagenome assembly UPTG01 (sample SAMN06266255, study PRJEB28933) | marine metagenome | isolation source: Columbia River Estuary | place: USA:Columbia River Estuary, USA | collected 2014-07-27 | reverse complement strand
TACCTGTGCGAACGCGATGCTGGATTTCCAAACTCTCCATCAGGAGTTAAATATTGCATCATCTTAGAGGCAACCCTAGGGTCAACAGGGGTTGTAGATGCATAATCTAAATATATTGTTGGTTTGTTAGTCATATTATTTCTCTTAACTCTATATATGGGGTTTTGTTTGATTCTACAAGGTTACTTATTGTTATTTTACTCAAGTAATTGTCCACAACCTGATTTAATTCATGCCAAAGATTATGGGTGTTGCATTTTTTTCCATCTTTACATGTATTTAACCCGTTGCAATTTGTTGCATCTAAGTCTTCCTCAACAGCATTCATGATTTCTCGTATCGAGACAGAAGATGGATCTCTTGCAAAAGTATATCCACCATTTCTTCCTCTAGAGCTTTGAACTATTCCAGATATTCTTAACTTTCTGAATATCTGTTCGAGATAGTTAATTTCAATATTTTGACTACTTGATATATCTGTTAGTGCGACTGGACCAGAGGTTTCGAGAAGATGAAGCTCAGCTAGTGCGCTAACAGCGTACTTACTTTTTGTTGTTAATTTCACGCATGAATTATAAATACCTGACTAAATTAGTCAACTATTATATTCATACCTAGTCTATCTGCAACCTGATGGTAAGACTCAACAACATCTCCAAGCCCTTGCCTAAATCTATCTTTATCCATTTTTTTAAGAGTCTCTGAATCCCAGAGCCTGCAACCATCTGGCGTGAATTCATCAGCTAATAAAATTTTTCCTTCACTGCACACACCAAACTCAACCTTGAAATCAACTAAAATTAAACCTGAATTAATAAATAGTTCAGAAAGTATGGCGTTTACTTTATAAGTAAGCACTTTCATTTCATCTATTTGATCTTTTGTTGCCCAACCAAATGAAATTATATGTTCATCATTAATAAGAGGGTCACCTAGGTCGTCATCTTTTAGAAAAAATTCAAATAAAGGGCTCTCAAGGATCAGACCATCTTCAGTTCCAAGTCTTCTACAAATTGAACCAGAAGCTCTATTTCTAATAACACATTCAATTGGAAACATTTTTAAGTTCTTAACCAGTGAATCATTCTTATTAAGAGCTTCAATATGGTGTGTTCCAACACCATTATTCTCTAAATGCTCCATAATAAATGCATTAAACTGATTGTTTACAGCACCTTTTCCTAGCAAAGCTTCTTTCTTTTTACCATCAAATGCAGATGTATCATCACTAAAATGCATTACTAATTTTTCTTCATCAGATGTTGTAAAAAGTGATTTTGCTTTGCCCTTGGTTAATTCTTTAATTTTTTCCATTTTATATCCTAGCTTAGTGATTCATTGATTAACGAAATTAGCTTTTCAGCCTCCTCAATTTTATCACCTTTTGAATAAGCCTTTACATAGGTTTTATTATTTTTTGATGTAATTTTTACCGTAAATTGAGATTCATTAAAAATAATATTTTCTTTAGCACTTTTTCTAAAATTTAAGAAAGATAAAAATCCACTATCTTCTTCATTAGAATAACTAACATAAAAAATACCGTTACTTCTATCCCTATCATTGGTATCGATATTTGATGCATCCATGGCTTTTGATACTGAGGACCATGCTCTATCAAAATTTAAATCAAGCTCAATAACTGTTTGTCCATTTTCTACAAAAATTTTAGCTTTTTTCATTTCGTTAAGGTTTTGAGCAGCCAGTGATGTGCCGGAAAATTGACTGACTGACTCAGCAAAATAACTAACTAAATTACTTAGCTCTGTCTGAACAAGTTCCGGATTACTAAGTATTTCATCAGATTCTATATTTATCTGAGCTAGAAAGATTTCTGTTGATGCTTCTTTTATTCCATGCTCTATTTTCATTTTTAAAATACTTGTTTCATCATAAGCAATATCTATTTCGCCATTGATTGGATTGGATTCAATAACTTCGTAAGAAGACGTTTCCCAGAAGCTTTTTGATATTGGCCATGATGTTGATGGAAGAGTTTCAACATAAATCCACATTAACCCACCAAGCCTTCTCAGCTGCACAGAGCTATTTCCTGATGAAGAAAATATCTGCCTTGGCTTCGGTACATCTTGGTTATCAAGCAATTCTGATGATTTATCAACAGGATAATGGTTTTCAACAACAAATAAATCCAAATCTATTGGAAGCTGAATATCAGCCTCAACTTTTTCTTCAAGAAAGTCATCTTTTGTTGGAGGAAAAAATCCCTCAGGACCAGAGATGTATGAACATGAAGTTAGAAAAAGAAGAGATATTGTTAATATTCTAATTTTCATATTAGTTTATGTTTATTTAATTCAGACATTACTTCCTCATGAAAAGTTTCATTAAGTTCTATTAAAGGTAATCTAATTGATTGTTTGATAAATCTCATCTTATATAGCATCCATTTTACAGGTATTGGATTAGATTCAACAAATAATAACCTATATAAATTAGCATTTAGATCGTTAAGAGTCCTTGCTGTCTCTTTATCGTTTTTGCGAATATGGTGACAAATCTTAGAAATTGATTTTGGTATTACATTTGCAGCAACAGAAATAACTCCATGCGCTCCAATATCTAATGAATTCATAAAAGTTGGATCATCGCCTGAATATATTGAAAAATTACTACTACTATTGTTTGAAATTGATATTAATTCTTTTATTCTTTGGCTATCATCAATAGCTTCTTTTATTCCAACTATGTTTGAATGCCTTGATAACACTTCAACGCTTTCTGGTAGAAGGTCGCAAGCAGTTCTCATGGGGACATTGTATAAAATCTGTTTTATATCAACTGTATTAGCTATTTTTTCATAATGAGCTATGAGACCATTTTGATTTGGCTTGTTGTAATAAGGAGTAACTAAAAGAGCATAATCTGCACCTTTTAGTCTGGCCTCTTTGGTGAGATCAATTGCTTCTTCAGTTGAGTTTGCCCCTGTTCCAGCTATAACAGGTAATCGTCCATTAATATGTTTTACCGTAAATTCAACTACCTCTATATGCTCTTTAATATTTAAAGTAGCCGACTCTCCAGTTGTGCCCACAGAGACTATTCCATCTGTACCTTCGTTCAAATGCCAATCTAATAATTTTTGCAATGCAGCATAATCTACCTCTCCATTTTCGGATAGAGGCGTAACTAAAGCTACTAAACTTCCTTGTAATGCTTGCATCAATAAATATTTCAGTAAAAAATAGGACTATACACTATTTTATTAAAAAAACTCATAAGGTAAAAAATATGTCAAAAAAATTAGAAGGGAAGAAATGTCCAAAATTTAAAGGAGAATGTACAAGCAATAATACATACTCAAATAAAGACTTTGATGGAAAAAATCTTGTAATATTCTTTTATCCTAAAGACAGTACTCCAGGCTGCACCACTGAAGGTCAAGATTTTAGAGATAATTACAAGGAATTTAAAAAAAATAATACCGAGATACTCGGAGTATCAAGAGACTCGATAAAGTCTCATGAAAATTTTAAGGACAAACAATCATTTCCGTTTGAACTATTATCTGATCCTGATGAGAAAGTATGTAGTGTTTTTGATGTAATGAAATTAAAGTCAATGTACGGAAGAGAGTACATTGGAGTCGATAGAAGTACTTTCTTAGTAAATAAAAAAGGAGTAATCATTAAAGAATGGCGTTCAGTGAAAGTCAAAGGTCATGTTGATGAGGTTCTTGAAATGGCAAAAAGTCTGCCTTAATGCCCGGCCGATGAAGGCCAAGCATTCCAGACTGCTTTTATAAAAGTTGCTATTGGAATTGAAAAAAAGACTCCCCAAAAACCAAACATACTTCCAAAAATAAAAACAGCAAGTATTATTATGACAGGATGGAGTTTAACTGTTTCAGAAAATATTAAAGGCACAAGAAGATTTCCATCTAAAGCTTGAAGCAAAAGATAGAGGCCAATTAATATATAAAATTGAGTTTCCAAGCCAAATTGCAACAATCCAACGATAACAACTGGTATTGTTACCAAGAAAGCTCCTACATAAGGAATAATAACTGACAAACCAACCAAAACTGATAACAATGCAGAGTATTTTAAGCCTAGTGATGAAAAAATAATTGCAGCCACTACTCCAACTATAAATATTTCTATAGTCTTACCTCGAACATAATTACTTAGCTGCACATCCATCTCAGCCCATATATCTGTAAACATTTCTCTTTTGCCAGGAATAATTTTAAGAAATCCATCAATAATATTTTTTCTATCAAATAGAAAAAAGAAGACTAAAATTGGAAATAAAATTATATATAGAAGTATTGTTATTGTACTTTGAATGCCAGAAATTGAGGATTTAACAATATTTTGCGCAATAAAAGCTATCTCCTCTGATACAGCTTGAAAAAAAATGGCTATTTGATCAGATGAAACTAAATCAGGAAACTTAGCTGGAAGATCTGATATAAAGTCTAGAAAATTATTAAAAAGATTTGGCACATCTAAAATGAAGGCCTGAAGCTGAATATATAGCAATGGAACCAGCCAAATCACTAAGGCCGCACCTGTAACTATAAAAAAGGTAAAAGTAATAATTAATGCTAAATTCTCATTCACATTATACGATTGAATTTTCTTCTGGAGACCTACAAGCAAGTAAGCAACAACAATACTTACCATAAAGGGTGTTAATACTGATCCAAAAAAAGAAATAACTATAAGAAATGCTAAAATAGCAAAAGAAAATATTATAGTTTCTTCATTACTAAATATCTTTTTAAAAAATGTATTTAATTGCTCTAACATTTAAGCCTCGATTTTGTATTGTTAAAAACTGAACTATTCATTATTAAAAATAGTCAAAATCAGTAAATAAATAATAACTTCATCTTTAACATGGGATATATTAATCTAAAAAGCTTATTTATGTTAGTTTTGATGAATAAGACGACTTAATAAAATAATAATGAATAAATATATTCTTTCTATAATTTCGATAATTTCTCTGCCATTTTTAGCTCAAGAGAAAACTGATTTACTACTACCTGAGCTCGGTGACAGAGTTTCAGGAGCTGTATCTTCTTCTCAGGAAAAAATGATTGGAAAAGAGTTTTTAAAACAAGTTTACTTTCAGGCTCCTTTAATTACAGACTCGTTAATCCAAGAATATACAGAATTATTAATTTATAGACTATCGGAATATAGCGAAGTTAAAGATAGAAATTTTACAGTTATTTTAATTGATGATGCTTCATTAAATGCTTTCGCAGCTCCAGGTGGAATTATTGGTGTTAATGGGGGATTGTTTCTAAATGCAGATAACGAAGGTCAATTTGCATCTGTCTTGTCACATGAATTAGCACATTTAAGTCAAAGACATTTCGCTAGGAATGTTTTGAATGCAAAAGATAGAAGCCTAACATCATCCTTGGCCATGATCTCGTCAATTGCACTAGCCTTAATAAGCAGCAACCCTCAGGCATTGGCAGTTGGCCAAGCTTTTTTACAAACTCAGGGCTTAAGATATAGTCGCTTGTTTGAAAAAGAGGCTGATAGAGTTGGTTTTGCAAATCTCATTAGAGCTGGCTACGACCCAAAATCTATGGGTGAAATGTTTGAAAATATGAATGATTTAAGAAAACTTGCAGGAGAAGCACCTCCTGAATTTCTTTTAACACACCCCCTCTCTTCATCTAGAATTAATGATGCCATGAATGCCGCTGAAGGTCTTTCTGATGAAGGAACAAAAAAGGATACTCTTGAATACTCTTTGATCAAATCAAGGTTAAGGGTTTTATATGAAAGCATACCAGCTCAATCGATTAGATATTTTAGTGCAAAGGTTGATGAAGAAGAGAGTGACTTAAATATTTATGGATTAGCTTTAGCTTATAGTGCTAATAATAATTTTATAGATTCATTAAACCTGATTAATTTTTTAATTAAAAAATACCCAAAAAATTTATTTTTAAATACTTCCAAAGTGGAAATTCTGATAAAAGCTAAAAAATACAATCAAGCTTTGAAATTGGTGAATGAATTTCTAGAAATTTCACCAAAAAATTATCCTCTTACAATTAATAAATCAAAAGTCTTATTAGAAATGAATAGATTTTTTGAATCTGAAGAGATTGTTAGAGATCTTCTGATTAGAAGAAATGAAGATCCTCAGCTTTGGTTGATGCTTTCAGAAATTCAAAGAAGTAGCAAGAATATTGTTGGCTATCATCAATCTAGAGCAGAATATTTTCTTTTGTTAGGTCAAAATGAAGAGGCTTTGGGTCAATTAGAATTTGCCTTAAATTTAACAAAAAATAATTTTCAAGTTTCTGAAAGAATCATGGATCAAATCATCTCAATTAAAAAAGAAATGAGTAAGGCTAGAGCTCTTTAGAATTATTTACAAAGTTCTTTGAAATTTTATATCCCGTTAAGGAGAATAAGGCAGCAAATGGTATGGCAATTATAGGCATAAAACTTATGCCAATAGAGGCTATTTTACCAATACCCATAAAAATGCTTCCTGAAAGGTCTCCAAATCTGGTGATAAAAGTATCTATAAATACTGTTGATTTATACCTGTCGCCCTTTTTGAGCTGACTGTAGATAATCTCTCTACTTGGCTTATTGAAGCCATATTCAAAAACTCTTAACAAAGCCTGAGCAAAAACTACTATGCCGACAGATGGTAGCAATCCATACAACAAAAAAACAATAATAAATAATAAACCATAGATCATTAATATTGAACTTATACCGAAGAAAGAAATAACAAAATAAGTTAGAAATAATTGAGTAAACAAAGTAAGTGGAGAAACTAGCTGCTCAATTCTTGCAAATAACTCTATCCTGTCAGGTGATAGATCTGAGTATGCTTCAATTATTGGTATAGCGCTAATCCATTGAATGGTCATCAAGGAAGTAAATAGCCATGAATATATAGCAATAGACCTAACATCCTTCATGGTTATAATATTTGAGATTGCATCTGACCATCCTCCACCAACCCTTTCGACAAGAACAATGCTATTGTTTGTATTTACGATATATCGTGCCAAGAGTATTGCCAAAAATAATAAAATAGAAGAAGAAAAAGCAAATAACTCAAGACCAAAATTTGTGAAAGACTCTGATAGCCTAACTGAAATCTCAGACCCAAAAATGGCACCCAAAGATCCTCCTGCCATAATAAACCCATATAATTTTCTAGATTTTATATCTCTAAATATATTAATTACTAATACCCAAAATATTGAGACTACAAAGAAAGAATAAATGTTACACCACACATAAAAAATTCTACCTAACCAGATTGCTTGAAGACTATCATCATCCCCCAACGATCTTGAGTAAAAGATAAAAATAAATAGATTAAAAATTAAGAAAGAATAGCAATAAGTAACTATCTTCTTGAAGTTTCCTCTTGAAGCGATCCATGAGTATATTGGATTTATTAATAGCATTGTCAAAGCAGTTATTGACAACAGTATTAATAAAAAATCTTGACCATAATTTTCTACAGCCATTTCATTTCTGACAGCTCTTAAAACATACCAAGATGAAAGGACAAGAAAAAATAGGAGACTTGTAAGGATTGTGTTTTTAACTTTCATAAAAATATTATGCCTGATGAGTGGTGGGTCGCACAGGATTCGAACCTGTGACCAATTGGTTAAAAGCCAACTGCTCTACCAGCTGAGCTAGCGACCCATGGTAATGCATAATAAAAAAAGTGATTATTCCATATTTTTCAATAACTGCAAGGCCAAAGATGAAGCAGTGTCATTAGGGTATTCTCTAATTACGAAATTATACTTATCTCTTGCTTTATCAAGCTCATTATTTTTTAAAAAAATATCACCAATCTTCTTATGAGCTAAGGGCACCCTGTAATGATCTGGGTAAACAGTAATAAGTTCTAAGAAATATATATTTGATGATTTGTAGTCTGTTTGAATATATGCAATTTCTCCAAGCCAAAAATAAGATAATGGAAGCTTTTCTTGATCTGAAAAGGTTTCAACAAAATACTTAAATAATGAGGATGCCTTTACAAAATCCTGATCTCCTAAAGCTTTTATTGCTTGCTTATAAACCTCTTCTTTACTTTTTGTATCATCAACACCAGAAAATTTTATAGTATTACTTGAAGAAAAATCATCTAAATTTATATTATCCTTATCAGCATTTTCTGTTTCTTGAACTGATTCCTCTATTAATTTTTGGATTAAAAAATCTTGAGATTCAAGCCTATTTCTTAAGTCTGCGATCTCTATTTCAAGCTCTTGAATTTTTAAAAATAAAAGATCAACTACTATATTATCATCTTTTTCTTGTGAAAAAGAAAACAGTGAAATGACTAATATTGAAAAAATTAAAGAATTTCTTTTCATTAATTAATTAATCTCTGCTCGTCTGTTTTTTGAATAGCTGGACTCGTCTGAGCCATTTGAGAGTGGCTTTTCTTCACCATAACTTTTGACCTTTATTCTGTTATTGCTTATGCCATTTACTGCAAAGTAATCTCTTACAGCCTCAGCTCTTCTCTGACCAAGTGCCAGATTATACTCTCTAGTACCTCTTTCATCAGCGTGACCAGAAATTGTAATTTTAATTGAAGGATTATCTTGCATCGCAACAACCGCACTCTTTAAAGTTTGAAGCGATTTACTGTTTAAATTGAATTTATCAAATTCAAAATAAACTGTTGCATTTGTGAAGATTGCTTTTGTTTCATAGTCTAAAGGGTAATCTTCTTGAGTTGAGGCTTCTACAGTGCTTATTCCACCATCGTAAACAACCTCTTCTGTTACATTCATGCTTGAGCATGATGAAATAATAAAAATAAGAATAAAAAGATTAAATAAATTTTTGTTATTTGTCATTTGTATATTAAACATTGATTGTCTCCCGACTTATATTATCTTAAAAAACCAGACCATGAAGGTTCTCTTACTTCGCCTGTTTTAATGGGCAATCTAAATCTTGCTCCACTTAATGTAACTCCAGCAAGGAGCCCTGTTCCATTTTCTGATACTGCATAGATTATCACATTACCATTAGGAGAAATACTGGGTGATTCATCTAATTGTGAATTAGTTAGTGGTCTTACAAAATTTTCATTGGAATATTTAAGAGCTATCTGAAAGTTACTATTTTTTCTATGAACAAAAACAACGCCTTCACCATTGGGGAGGTATGACCCTTTTGCATTATAGTTTCCTTCAAATGTCAGTCTTTTGGGTTTTGCATTAAATTTTCTTAGATTAATTTCATATAATTGAGGTGACCCAGATCTTCCTGATGTGAACATAATTTTTGATCCATTAGGCGACCATGAAGATTCAGTGTCTATAGAATAATGATTTGTTAATCTTGTTAAATTTTTATTCTTCAAATTTAGTATATAAATTTCAGCATTGCCGTCTTGATACAAAGTTAAAGATAAAAATTTGCCATTTGGTGACCAGGAAGGTGAACTTATTTGGTATTTATTCTCTAAAACAATTTCTCTTTTTCCTGAGGCAATATTTTGAGTAAAAACTTTTGCCATACCAGTCTCAAAAGAAACATATGCTACCTGTTTAGAATCTGGTGACCATGATGGAGAAATAATTGGCTCAGTGCTTTTAAGAAGTATTTGTTCATTTGCACCATCTGCATCTGCAACAATTAATTTAAAAAGTAGACTTCCTTTTAATAATTCTTCTGTAACATATAACAATCTAGTTGATGCAACGCCATTTAAACCGGTAATCTCCTCATAGACACCATCACTTATATAATGAGATAGTTGTCTTAATTTGTTTGGTACACCGAAAACTTTTGACGATCTAATTTGGGATTCTTTTTTCACATTAAATACTTTGTATGTTGCGGAGATATTGCTTTTATCCTCTTCTGTTACAGAACCCATAACAATAAAATCAATTCCCAGTACTTTAAAATCACTATAGTTTATATCTTCTACATTTTTTGGTATTGATAGTAGTTTATTATTTTCTAATATTTTAAATTCTCCTGTTCTATCTAAATCATTTTTCACAATATTTGTAATTATATTTGTAGCTGATTTACTACCTTCAAAATTAATTAATGCAACTGAATATGGATTATCAGAGCCCTTTGTAATTTCCAATACCAATTCAGAAATAATAGGTTGTGCTAGTAATAAGGTAAGTATTAAATATTTTTTCATACTGGATTAAAGGTAATGACTATATTTTTAAAACTAGTTTGATACATACTAAATGGAATTTTATTGAAAAAGGAAAAGGTTTCAACTCTTGAAATAGCTTTTATAGCTGAGTTATCAAACCTTATGTTTCCACTACTTTTTATTAAATCTATCTTGATAACTCTTCCATTTTTATTAATAGTCATCCTTAGATCACAAATAAGACCATCTTGAATATTTTTAGGCTTTATCCATGCTGATTGAATAGCTTGAATAATAAGAGCGCTGAACTCACTAACCAATAAATCATCTGACTCTTGAAGAATTAACTCTTCCTCTTGTATTAATTGATTGATATTAATATCGGGAATTACAGGTGTTAACTCAATTTTATTATCAATCTGATATAAAACTTCAGGGTTGGCTGCTTGCTCTACTTTTGCTTCTTGTTGATTTGATTGGATTTCTACTTCCTCTTTAAATAAAAGATTTACATTCACAGGCTTACTTAGTACTGGCCTCTGTTGCTTTTCAAAATAAAAAAAATCAGTAAGGTATAAGATGATCGTTGCATGAATTACAAATGAAATAAATGAAGCTGAAAAATAGTCCGACTTAATCTGCATAACCAGTAGTAACTATTCCTATGTTTGAAATTCCAACACTTTGAACTGCAGCCATAGCTTTGGCAACACTATCAAAAATAACATCCTTATCACTCTGAAAAACTATTTCGATATCAGGATTTGCTTCAAAAATTATCATTGATTTTCTTTTTAGCTCATTGAGATCGATTGGTAAAGATTCATCACCAACATTAATATAGTAATTACCATTCTTATCTATAGATATTACCATCGGCTCATTTTGAACAGACATTTTGGTTGTATCAGTGCTTGGGAGATTTACCTCTACACCCTGAATTAATAATGGCGAAAGAACCATAAAAATTATCAATAGCACAAGCATTACATCAATATATGGAACTACATTTATTTCAGCCTTTAAGTTTTTTTTCTTTGCTAATCTATAGATCATTTATTTTTTTATAGATTGCTTATAAAAAATACTTGCTAACTCTTCTGAAAAAATTAATGTTGATTGGCTAATTGTTTCTAGTTCGGATGTGTATTTATTAAAAGCTATGACTGCAGGAATTGCTGCAAATAGTCCCATTGCAGTTGCGACTAGTGCTTCTGAGATTCCAGGAGCAACTGCATTTATGGTTGCTTGGGTTGCGTCTGATAGACCTTGAAAAGATGTCATGATTCCCCACACTGTGCCTAAAAGTCCTATATATGGACTGACAGAACCAACATTAGCTAAAAAAGCAAGATGCTTATTCATCTCTTCTTCGTCTGAGGCTATTGCAACTCTCATAGATCTATTAATTCCCTCTAGATCAAGTTCAGTGATTTCATTAGTTTGATCAATTTGAAGGAATTCTTTGAATGAATTCTTAAAAACACTTAATGCTCCATATACTGGAACTGTTTCAGTTTTTATTTCACTGTATAAGAGGTTTAAATCCTCACCACTCCAAAATCTTTCAAGAAAACTATCATTAATTACTCTAATTTTTTTATAGAAATTATATCTCTCAACAATAACTATCCATGTCAACAATGAAGCTATTAAAAGAATCACCATGACAGTTTTTACAACCATGCCAGCTTCTAGAAAAAGATTTAAAACAGAAATATCATTCATTAACTTATCCTCTATCAAAAATTAATAATAAATCATTAGGGAAAGGTTTGGGTTTTTTTGTTACCGCATTTACTAAACACACCTCAACAACTCCATTACATATTATTTCAGATGTCTTTGTGTTAAAAATCTCTTGATCAAAAATCATCCTAGCATTTGTTTTTTTTGTTACGTGAGTTTGAACAGTAAGCTCCTCACCCAGCTTCGCTGGTAGTAGATAGTTTATTTCAATGCTTTTTATAACAAACACCAAATCTAACTCTTTTAATTCTATTTGTGAAATATTGTTAGAGGTTAAAAAATCTGAGCGAGCTCTTTCAAAATACTTTATATAATTAGCATGATATACAAATCCTTGAAAATCTGTATCTTCAACATATACGACTAAGTTAAAATCTTTATGCTTGAAAATTTTGTTCATGCAACTCTATATCCTCTTGAAATAACTCAAGGATTATTTGAATGAAATCTGGCCATAGTAAGTCAACAGTTATAAGATTATTTGATATTTTGCTATTAATAGACGACGCTAAAACTCTAACCTTAATAGGTCTATTATTAAATTTATATACCAATGCAGGTTTAAGATTCTCTTCTTTTGAAGAGGCTAAAACTTGATCCCACCAGTCAGGTCTTGGTTCAGCACCTGCACCATAAGCTTTACATTCAATGCACCAATTGCCTAATGTTAAATCTGGCAATTCTTTAGTTCTAGTTTGTTCTAAAATTCTTTTAACAGGATTGGTTAGGTTTAAATCTTGTATCAAAGCATTAGCAATTTGTCTTTCAAATGCAGCGCCTTTATTTCTTGAATTAATAGACAATTTTTTACTCTTTAACCTCAAAATTTTCAGGAAATTCTGCGTTTGTATGAACTTCTTGAACATCATCTAGCTCATCCATAAAATCCATAATTTTTAAAACTTTTTCAGACATTTCTTGATCGAGAGCAACAGATGTTTCAGCTCTAAGCGTTAATTCTGCATTAGTATTTTCTATATTATTTTGCTTAAGGGATTCAAGAACATTTGAAAGATTGGAGCTTGAGGTAATAATTTCAAAATATTCTTCCTCATCTACCAAATCATCAGCACCTGCCTCTAAAACTATGTCTAAGATTTCTTCTTCAGAATAGTCTTTGGCAACATGAATTATGCCTATTTTATTAAAAAGATATGAAACAGAACCATCGGTTCCAAGATTTCCACCAAACTTAGAAAAAGCATGCCTAACATCAGAAACAGTTCTATTTCTATTGTCTGACATTGCTTCAACCATGATTGCAACTCCGCCTGGGCCATAGCCTTCTAGAACTATTTCTTCAAGAGATCCTGTTTCACCAGTACCTGAGCCTTTCTCTATTGCTCTTTTAATATTGTCTTTAGGCATATTAGCAGCATTAGCCTTATCCAATGCAAGTCTTAGCCTAGGATTATCATCAGGATCTGGACCGCCCTTGGCTGCAACAGTTATCTCTCTAATAACCTTAGTCCAAACCTTACCTCTTGATGCATCTTGACGGGCTTTTCGATGTTTGATATTTGCCCATTTGGAATGTCCTGCCATTGCTATTCTTCCTTGTGAGTACTAATAATTTTAAGTTCTTCCAGTTGTGCATCATCAACCTTACTTGGGGCATCAGTAAGCAAGCAAGTAGCGCTTTGTGTTTTTGGAAATGCAATAACATCTCTGATATTAGTTGTATCAGTAATTAGCATTACCAATCTATCTAAACCAAATGCAATGCCTCCATGAGGAGGACAGCCAGATGAAAGAGCTTTTAAAAGGAATCCAAATTTACTATCTGCCTCCTCCTTAGAAATATTTAAAATATCAAATATTGTTTTCTGCATATCAGCATTAAAGACCCTTAGAGAACCTCCGCCTATTTCATAACCATTTAAGACAACATCATATGCATGAGCAATAGCCTTCTCTGGTTCATTTTTTAATTCATCCACAGAGCAATTTGGTAATGTGAATGGATGATGCAAAGATGTTAAATTTCCTTCTGAATTCTTTTCAAACATTGGGAAATCAACTACCCAGCATGGTGCCCATTTTGTTGTATATAAATCTAGGTCTTCACCAATTTTTTTAATTAAGCTGCTCATACTGAGATTTACAACACCACTTTTACCGGCTCCAAAAAATATTAAATCATTATCATCAAGGCTAAGCTCTGATAGTAAAGTGGAGACTGTTTCATCTTTTAAGAATTTTAAAATAGGTGATTGGAGGCCGTTCTCAATATCAGTTTTATCGTTCACTTTGATATATGCCAGACCTTTTGCACCAAGTTTTGAAACAAAATTTGTATAGTCATCTATTTGGCTTCTAGTAAAAGAACTGCCACCCGGAATTTTTAATGCAACAACTCTTGAATTATCATCTTTTGCAGGCTCAGCAAAAACCTTAAACTCTTCATTCATAACTAAATCAGATATTTCAACGAGCTTTAAAGGAATTCTTAAATCAGGTTTGTCGCAACCATAATCTCTCATAGAATCATGCCAATCTAAAACAGAAAAATCATCTAATCGATCATCACAAAATTTGTGAACTAAATTCTTAACCATGCCCTCTCCAACTTGCATAATGTATTTCTGATCTATAAAAGAAGCTTCTATATCAATCTGAGTAAACTCTGGTTGACGATCAGCTCTTAGGTCTTCATCTCTGAAACATCTTGCAATTTGATAATATTTATCTAGACCACCCATCATAAGAAGTTGTTTAAAAAGCTGAGGTGACTGAGGTAAAGCAAAGAATTTACCTGACTGAACCCTGCTTGGAAGTATAAAATCTCTTGCACCCTCAGGAGTTGCTCTTGTAAGTATTGGAGTTTCTATTTCATGAAAATCATTTTCATCTAAATAGTTCCTTATAGTAGATGTGATCTTGGATCTTGTTACAATTCTATGATTCATCTCAGGGCGTCTTAGGTCTAAAACTCTATTTTTTAAACGAACATCTTCATTAACATCCTGATAATCATCAAGTGGAAATACAGGAGTATCAGCTTTACTTAAGATTTTAATATCTTTACTCTCAAGCTCTATCTCACCAGTTAACATATTTTTGTTAATAGTGCCTTCTAGCCTTGCTTTGACTACGCCAGAAATTTGAACAACATATTCATTTCTTAAACTTTCAGCAATAGCAAATGATTTTGCATTATCAGGATTTATTACAGCCTGACAAACCCCTTTTATATCTCTAACATCAAGAAAAATTACTCCTCCATGATCACGTCTTTTATGAATCCAGCCACAAATAGTTACTTCATGATCAAGTTCTTTTGATGTAATTTCTCCACAATAGTGAGATCTCATAATATTTCCTATATTTATTTACTAATCTTATCTTGTTTAGGCTCTTTCTTGGAGTCAGAAGCTAAATTTTGTGAAGATTTATTAGTTGATTCTTTGTCATTTGATACCAAGTTCTTTTTTTTACCAGTCTTGAAGTCAGTCTCATACCAACCGCCACCCTTTAACCTAAAAGAAGGTGCAGAAATTAACTTAGTAAGAGATTCTTCTCCGCATTTCGAGCATAATGTTTTTGGTTTATCACTAAACTTCTGAATTATTTCATGTTCCTGTCCACAATTTGAACATTTATAGTCATAAATCGGCATAAGTCATCAAAAAAAGATAAAATTATAAACTAATAAGATTTATACATATAACTAATTTACAAAATGTTGTTTTCAAAATTATTACTGCCTACATTAAAAGATGCTCCTCAAGAAGCAGAGGTTATTAGTCATAAGCTAATGCTCAGAGCTGGCATGGTTAGAAAGGTAGCGTCAGGAATATATACATGGCTTCCAATGGGGTTAAAAGTTCTTAGAAAAATTGAGAATATTGTTAGAGAAGAAATGGATGCTTCTGGTGCTCAAGAAGTATTAATGCCAATGGTTCAACCAAAAGAGTTGTGGGATGAAACTAATAGATGGGAAAAAATGGGCCCAGAACTTCTAAGAATTCAAGATAGGCATAAAAGAGATTTCTGCTTAGGCCCAACTCATGAGGAAGTTATAACAGATCTTATAAGAAACAATGTTAAAAGTTATAAAGAATTGCCTTTGAATATATATCAAATACAAACAAAATTTAGAGATGAAGTAAGACCAAGATATGGAGTTATGAGAGGAAGAGAATTTCTTATGAAAGATTCTTATAGTTTTAATATTGACGAAGCCTGTCTTGAAGAAACCTACTTAACTATGAGGAATACCTATAAAAAAGTTCTAGAGAGAATGAATCTTGATTATAAGATTGTTTCAGCAGATTCTGGCGCTATTGGTGGAGATGCTTCAGAAGAATTTCATGTTCTAGCTGAAACAGGTGAAGATACTATAGCTGTTAGTGATAGCTCTGAATATGCTATAAACACTGAACTACTGCTTAAAGATGGTGAAGATATATCATCTCTTGAAGGAAAGCCATCACCTGATGGCAAGGGAACAATTGAAATTAAAAAAGGTATTGAGGTTGGTCATATATTCCAACTAGGAAAGGTTTATGCCGAAGATATGAAAGCAAATGTCTTAAACAATGAAGGCAAAGCATCTACTCTATATATGGGGTGTTATGGAATTGGGGTTTCAAGACTTGTAGCTGCAGCTATTGAGCAAAACAATGATGATAAAGGTATTATTTGGCCTCACAGCATAGCTCCATTTGATATAAATATTATTGCAATTGGCTTTGAGAAAGATCAAAAAATAGCAGAAGCCTCTTACAATCTTTATAAAGAGCTAATTGAAATGGGCTACGATGTCTTATTAGATGACCGTAAGGATGGTTTCGGAACTAAAATCAAAGATTCCGAATTAATAGGAATTCCAATGAATATTATTATTGGTAAGCAGTTCTTAGAAACAGAGGAAATAGAATTTAGAACAAGATCTGGAGATACATCTCTAAGCAAAATATCAGATTCACAAACTATCTTAGACTTCTTTAAAGATAAATAAGCCCATGGGTTTATAATTTATCAATCTATACCTTCTTCAGCATTTATAAATGCCTGTTCAACATATGGAAGCCTATCTTCTTTTCCTCCAAATGTATCTGGATCCATTAATGACTCAATTACAGACAATGATCTATTAGATCCTTTTGGCCAATTATTAAAAATTTCAGTTAGTTTTTTTGTAATCTCAGGTTTATTTTTTGATATATCTAATTCTTCAGTTGGATCTTTAAATATGTTGTATAACTCAACATTATCTTCATTGATTATTAATTTATATGGAGCACTAATAACCGCATATTTATCATTTAAAATATTCGTAACTGCATAATTAGAGGAGATAATCTGTTTATTATTTAAAAGTGTATTTTTCTGGGAATGGCCATCTAAAGACTTAATAGATTGTATGTCATAATCTATAAAATCTAATAAAGTTGGTAAAACATCAATCATCGAGATGAAATGCTTATTTTGAGATTCAACTAAGTTATTTGGCCACCAAATAGCAGCTGGAACTCTAACGCCGCCTTCTGTAACTGACATTTTTCCTAGCTGCAATGGATCATTGCTGCTACCTCCATCAAAGTTCCTACAAATGAATTCAATGGTTTTTATTCCAATAGGCCTTTTCAAATTACATAATCCAAGAGTCTTTGGAAGCTTTAGCACTGTTTTTACTTCTGGAGAAGGCGTAAGCCCTCCATTATCGCTAGCAAAAAAAATTATTGTATTTTCAAGTACTCCATTTTTCTCTAAAGTATTTAAAATCTCTCCTATTGCTAAATCCATTTCATAGACCATGGCAGCATGAAATTCTCTTTTTGATGATAGAGCTATCATCAAAAATAATTTAACTCCTAAGGAGTCTACTGTTACTGAATACTTGCCTTCATTTTTACCTGGTGCAAGATTTCCTCACATGTGGCTCAATTTTAATCAAAATATTTCATCTCATACTTTAATTGCATATAGGAAATGGACATTAATATGTATGAATGAAAATGATTTAAATTATTTTAATATAGATCTGCAGCCTGAATGTCTCAACATGGTTTTATTACGTGATCTTAAAATTGATTTTCAATATCTTAATGAATTTATAAAATTTGCTGATATGGATAAATTAGGCTTAATACTGATTAGACCAGACGGACATATAGCGCTTAGAGCCCTTCCAAATAAAGATAATAAAAATATTTTAACTAACTATTTTGAGGAAATAGGTTTTTAGTAATTTTATATACTTATAATCTTTTAATAATAGTAGCGTTTGCTGTTCCACCGCCTTCACAGATAGCTTGAAGAGCATACGTGCCTTCTCTTCTTTCTAACTCATGAAGTAATGTTGTCATCAGCTTTGCTCCTGTAGCACCGAGAGGATGGCCAAGAGCCATTGCTCCTCCATTTACATTCAGTTTAGTTCTATCAGCCTTAAGCTCTGCAGCCCAAGCCAAAGGCACTGGGGCAAAAGCCTCATTCACTTCATATAAGTCAATGTCATTAATGCTTAAGTTAGCTACTGATAGAGCTTTATGTGATGCGGGAATTGGTCCAGTTAACATATAGACAGGATCATCCCCAACAACTGAGATTGATACAATTTCTGCTCTAGGGTTTGCATTAATTTTTTTTAGTCCTGCTTCATTGCAAACAAGAACTGCTGCAGCGCCATCTGTAATCTGACTTGCATTACCAGCAGTAACTACCCCGCCTTCAGATACAGTTTTAAGTCCTGCTAGTTTTTCAAGACTTGCATCAAATCTAATACCTTCATCTGCAGTGACCATTTCTTCAATACCCTCAGCATTTTTAGCCTGAACCGGAAGAATCTCTCTATCAAAATAGTTCAATTCAGTAGCTTTTGCAGCTTTTTGATGACTCTCAAGAGCAAACTGATCTAAGTCTTCTCTTGATAGATTCCATTTTTTAGCTACTAATTCAGCACCTGTGAATTGAGAGAAAAATACACCTGGATATCTTGCTTTAATGCCATCAGAATCAAAGGGGAAACCATGGCCAGCATCATAGCCATCTTTAACCGAGGCTCCAATTGGAACCATAGACATTACTTCAACTCCCCCACCAATTACGATATCTTGAGTGCCTGACATTACTGCTTGAATTGCAAAATGAATCGCTTGTTGAGAAGATCCACATTGCCTATCAACGGATGTACCTGGAACTGATTCTGGATATGATGAAGAAAGGATTGCATTCCTAGCAACATTTCCTGACTGGGCACCAACCTGGTCTACACATCCAAAAATAACATCATCAACTAGCGATGGATCCATATCAAGTCTTGCTGCTATTTCATCTAGTACTTTTGCTCCTAAGTCGGCTGGATGCCAAAGACTTAACCTGCCATCCCTTTTTCCACCTGCGGTTCTAACCGCTTCTACAATATAAGCTTTTTCTGCCATAAAAAAATCCCTATTAAAAAAATCTAATAGGGATTAGTGTATCAAGAAATAGTTACTTTGTAGATTTTGCTCTACTAGCGATAAAGGCTTCTCTAATTTCTTTTAATAGGCTTTCTCTAATCTTGGCATTTTCTTTAAGAAACATACTAGCCTTGACTTTACCTTGACCGATAGTCTCGCCATTCATCTTATAAAATGCGCCTGACTTCTCAATCAATCCAAGTTTATGGCCATAATCTAATATTTCACCCTCTGAATTAATGCCTTGGCCATACATGATCTGGAATTCTGCTTGTTTAAATGGAGGGGATACCTTATTTTTAACAACCTTTACCCTGGTTTCATTACCCATTATTTCATCGCCTTCTTTAACAGCTCCAATTCTTCTGATATCCAATCTAACTGAAGAGTAAAATTTTAAGGCATTACCGCCTGTAGTTGTTTCAGGGCTTCCAAACATAACACCAATCTTCATTCTAATTTGATTGATAAAAACAACTGTTGCACCGGATCTTTGAATGTTACCTGTGATCTTTCGAAGTGCTTGTGACATTAATCTAGCTTGTAAGCCTACATGATGATCGCCCATCTCTCCTTCTATTTCAGCTCTTGGTACAAGAGCAGCAACTGAATCTATTATTACTAAATCAACACTATTTGATCTGACTAACATATCAGCAACCTCTAACGCTTGCTCTCCGGTGTCAGGCTGAGAAAGCAATAACTCGTCTACATTTACGCCAAGTTTTTCAGCGTACTGAGGATCTAATGCATGCTCTGCATCAATGAAAGCACAAGTTCCACCTTCTTTTTGACATTCAGCAATTATTTGAAGTGTTAATGTTGTTTTTCCTGAGGATTCAGGTCCATATATTTCAGTGACTCTTCCTTTTGGTATGCCGCCGATTCCTAGAGCTATATCCAGCCCCACTGAGCCAGTTGATATTGATGGAATATCTAAAATTTCTTTATCACCCATCCTCATTACGGTACCTTTACCGAAATGACTATCTATATCTGCAAGTGTATCCTTTAATGATTTTGAACCTGTATCTTTTGATTTAGCCATATTATCTCCTTACTGTATATTTATACAGTATAATGCTAATTTAGAAATTTACAACTTAAAAGTATATTTTTCCTTAATTTTATCTTACAGTCTCCTTTTTATAATAAAGTTTCATTAAAAAAATTATTATGGCCTTTGTAGTAACCGAATCATGTATAAAATGTAAATACACAGATTGTGTAGAGGTATGCCCTGTTGACTGTTTTTATGAAGGGCCAGATTTTTTAGTTATTCATCCTGATGAATGTATTGACTGTGCATTATGTGAACCAGAGTGTCCAATAGACGCAATTTTATCTGAAGATGAACTCCCTGAAGATCAGATAGACTTTATTGAAATCAACGCAAGACTTTCAGAAGTATATGAAAATATTACCGAAGCTAAAGAGCCATTACCTGAAGCTGAAAAATACGAAAAAATTAAGAATAAAAGAGACTTAATAGGATTATAAACTCATAAACGGAGATGTTATTACCCCGCTTACAAGAATTAAAGATGCAAAGAAAGTCATAACTTGTAATTTATATTCAGCCAGAAGGTAGTTTATAAATTTGGGCATTATTAATAGCGAGGCGATACAACCTATACCAAAAGGCAAGAGAATCTTAAGATCTATATTTGCTACAGAACCAATAACAAGTTCATAAACTCCAATTGATAATAAAATTGCGCTGCCAGATATTCCAGGCATCAAGAAAAAAGAAAATGCTATGAATCCAATTATGACAAGAGCTAATAGTGATGGTTCACTAGTAACAAAGTTTAATAAGTTCAAAAGTATTCCAAATATAATTCCAATTAAAAAATAATAATTCCATACTACAAAGTTATTAAATTCTTTTTTTAATCTATAGATTATTAACAATGCTATCGAACACATTAAAACAGCAAGAAAAAGTGAAAAATATTCAGTGTATTCAGAATATAAATAGATAATGAGCTTGGATGCAAAGACTACACTTAAACCCATGGCTATAAAAAATGGGATGATTAAATCAAGGAAAAATACTTCGTTTAGTCTTTTAAAATTAAGGGTTAAGTTTGATATCTTTAAGTTGGATAAAAATGTAATAAATTTTTCATAAACATTGAATGCTATAGCTACTGTAGAGCCTGATATTCCTGGTAATAATTCTGCAAGACCAACAAAGAACCCTGAAATTATAAACCTTAATCTTTCACTCATGAATCATTGCCATCACTTGATGTTCCTGGAAGCATAGGCACAAAAGCAACCTCATCATATGTTTTCTCTTCAACCTCATCATTTTCTAATTTAGTTATAACATGAAGCTGCTGAAATTTTGAGTTTCCAACAGGTATAACTATTTTGGAGTTAACTTTCAAACAATCCAGTAGATCATGAGGATACTGTCTTGGTGCAGCTGCACACAATACTCCATCATATTTAATATCTTGATCCCAATCGATATAGCCATCACCGTGTTTGAATAAAACATTGTTAATCTTTAACTCGCTGAGATTCTCTCTTGATTTAGCTACTAAGGGTTTAATTCTTTCTATTGCATGTACTTGTTCGCAAAAATAAGAAAGAACTGCAGATTGATAACCACAACCAGAGCCCAGTTCAAGAACTTTATCAAAAATTTTTCCTCTTGATTTGGTATGTGAAATGAGTAGTTCAGTCATTCTAGCAACAATATATGGCTGCGAAATCGTTTGCTTATAACCTATTGTTAATGATCTATTCTCATAAGCTCTTGATTGCAAAGCATTATCTAAAAAAATATGCCTTGGTATTTGAGACATAGCATCAAGAACTCTAAAATCTTTAATACCCATTTCTAGAAGAGTTTCTATCATCTCTTCTCTTACCCTTCTGAAAGTAAAGCCTGAATTATTCATTTATATAATTTTGTAAGCCTTCTCTTAATGGAGTTTGATCTAAACCATAATCCAAAACAGTCATAGAAATATATCCGTCTTGAATAGCCAGAGCATCTGTTAAATGCTCCTCTTGTATAGGTTTTCCTGAAAGATTGTATCTGTACTTTTTTATATTATCAGTAGAGCTGATTTCAATTGGCTTAGAAGGGATTCCTCGTTGAGCCAATGCTGTAACTTTCATACCTTTACACTCTTTTTCAGGCAAATCTGGAAAGTTTACATTAATAACTTTACCAACATACTCTTTAGGAAGACTAGCTACAAGATTTATGATCTCAATAGTTTTATTAACTATAAAATCCATATTTATAGTTTCATAAGACGCAACAGATAATGCTAACGGTGGATACTTTAATTTTCTTCCACCAACTGCAGCGCCAACTGTTCCAGAATATATAACATCTGTACCAATATTAGCTCCATGGTTTATTCCCGACACAACCATATCAAATTCAAAATCAACGATTCCCAATAAACCAAAATAAGTACAATCAGCAGGAGTGCCATCAACAGCAAAAACTCTATCTTCAACTTGTCTTATTTCTGTTTCTTTTAAGAAAGATATAGCCGCACTCATTCCACTACAATTATTTTCAGGGGCAATGATCCAAACATCATGTTCTTTTGAAAGTTTTTTAAAAAGGCTTTGAATATTAGGTGCCTTATAACCATCATCATTTGTTAATAAGATTTTCATGAGTTTTACTTAAGATTTACTAGTGATTGAACTGCTATAGCTTTATTTTGACCTATGATACCAATCTTTTCAGATGTTGTTGCTTTTAGACCAATTTTAGATTTTGGAATTTTTAAAATATTTGAAAGACTCTGAATTATACCTTCTCTATGAGGACTAATTTTTGGAGATTCACATATTATTGTTGCATCAATATTGTAGATCTCCAGATTAAGTTCTTTAATTTTTTTAAGGCAAAAATTTATTATGTTTACACTATCAAGGCCTTTATTGGAATCGTCTTTGTCTGAAAAAAATATTCCAATATCCCCCAAGGCTGATGCTCCTAATATGGAATCAGCAATTGAATGAAGAAGAACATCTCCATCTGAATGAGCCTCAATTTCAAAATCACATTCAAGAAAATAACCACCTATTAAAAAACCTTCTCCCTCTTTATATGTGTGTAAATCAAAACCTGTTCCAGTTCTTGTAGAAAATTTCTCTAAAAGATATAGATCTTCCATATGAGTAATTTTTATATTTGAAGATCGACCTTTAAGCCTTGAAATACTGTAACCTTTTGTTTCTAATGCAAAAGATTCATCTGGAACATTAATACCTTCTTCTAATAGTGATATCAGTGAGGAATGTAATTTTTTAAAATTAGATATCTGAGGTGTTTGAACTAAATAGTACTTTGATTTATCTAGCGTTGAATGATGAAACCCATCTTCATGCTTAATAGAATCAACAACGGGTATATAAAAAATAGAACAATCTGTCTTAGATAGATTTATTTCTTGATAAAGACTTTCAATATCTTCTTCGAATACATTAGGTCTTGCTGCATCATGCGTTATAACATAGGTATAATCTTCATCTAGAGCTTGATTTAAAGCATTTAATACTGATTGAGCTCTAGAATCTCCCCCTTCTACGATGACAATTTTCTCATTGTTATAAAAATCTTGATCTTTTATATAGTTGTCTGATTTCGAAACAGTCACAACTACCTTGGATACTAGATGAGAATCAAGAAATGGCTGTACGGATTTTTCAATAACTGATTTTCCATCTAATTTTGAATACTGCTTTGGAAGATCTTTATTAAACCTCTCACCAACACCAGCTGCAGCAATTACAACTAATAAATTATTTTTCATCTTTATTACTTTCTTTATCTTTAAATGATATGAACTCTTCTTCAGGATAAACTAGATTTAATTTTTCTCGAGCAAAATTTTCAACATGTTCATTGGATTGCTGTGCATTTTTGATTTCAAATTCCAAGATATCATTTTTATTTTTTAGCTCGTCATTCTTTTGAATCTGAATGTCATTTTCAACAATAAGATCTGATTTCTTTTGATATGAATTATTACCAAAAAAAATACTGTTTAGTAACAAAGCTATAAGGATTATTAGTGATACTGTTAAGAACAAGGACAGTCTGTTCATTGAGAAAGACTTAACTCAGGAGACTCCTCTTCAATCCATAGCAGTCTATTATATTTTGCTACTCGATCTGATCGACATGGTGCACCTGTCTTAATTTGACCAGCACCAAGCCCAACAGCAAGGTCGGCAATGGTTGTGTCTTCTGTTTCTCCAGATCTATGAGAAATAATTGATTTATAGTTGTTAGTATTTGCCATGTTAATAGTCTCTATTGTTTCGGTGATAGAGCCTATTTGATTAAATTTAATTAAAATTGAATTTGCTAAATTGTTAATAATACCTTCTTGGAAGATGGTTTTATTAGTTACAAATAAATCATCCCCAACTAATTGGCATTTTGCACTAATCTTTTCAGTAAGAATCCTCCAACCTTCATAATCATTTTCATCCATTCCGTCCTCAATAGAAATAATTGGATATCTATCGACAAGTTCTTCTAAATAATTTGCAAAAGATTCTGGATTTAAAGACCTTCCTTCTCCAACTAGATTGTAATTCTCTCCATCAAAGAATTCACTTGCAGCACAATCTAGAGCAATAAAAACATCTTTTCCTGGAATAAGACTTGAATTTTCAATAGCCTCTAATATCAATTTTATTGCATCTTCATTTGATTGCAGATTTGGAGCAAAACCACCCTCATCTCCAACAGCAGTTGATAATTTTTTACTTTTTAGGATTGATTTTAAGTTCTGATATATCTCCGATGACCATCTCATTGCTTCTTTAAAGCTTTGTGCACCCTTGGGTATGATCATAAATTCTTGAATATCGATATTATTATCGGCATGTTCTCCGCCATTCAAGATATTTAACATAGGCATTGGAAGATTACTTTCTACCTTAGATCCAGTAATGTTTTGATAAATGTCTGCAAAGTGTCTGTGAAGTTCAATTCCCTTATCTTTTGCTGCAACATGAGATATAGCCAATGAAACAGCTAATATTGCGTTTGCACCAATACTAGACTTATCAGAAGTCCCATCAATTTCAATAATAATGGTATCAAGCTGACTTTGCTCACAGGGATCTAAACCAATTAATGCAGGCTTTAAGATGGTATTAATATTATTTACAGCGTTTTGAACACCTTTTCCTAAATAGTCTTTATTTCCATCCCTAAGTTCTAATGCTTCTTTAGTTCCAGTGGATGCTCCGCTTGGGACAATAGATTTAGCTGTAATATTGTTATCTAAAGTGATGGAACAAGATACAGTTGGTACTCCTCTTGAATCAAGAACTTGGATAGCTTTAATGTCTGAAATTTTTGACATGTTTTACTTAATATCTAGGATTTCTTGAGCTTTTATAAAATTATCAAGGTCTTTTATTTGTTTCAAGAAAGGTTCTAACATTTCCAATCTTAATGCACATGGGCCGTCACATTTTGCATTATCTGGATCTGGATGAGCTTCTAAAAATAAGCCAGCAATACCTTGAGATATTCCAGCTTTTGCTAAGCTAAGAAGGTATTCTCTTCTTCCGCCCGCTGCGTTTCCAAGACCTCCAGGTAGTTGAAGTGAATGTGTTACATCAAAAATAGTTGGTTTGTTTAAGTTTTTAAGAATTTGGAAATTTAATGTATCTACAATTAAATTATTGTAACCAAAAGAATTGCCTCTTTCGCATAATGTAATTTTTTGATTTCCAGCCGATTCGCATTTCTCAATAATATTCTTCATTTCAGGTGCTGATAAAAATTGTGGCTTCTTAAACTGCAAAATAGAATCTGTCTTAGCAGCTGCAACCACTAAATCAGTCTGTCTTGCTAAAAAAGCTGGAATTTGAACAACTTCGCATACTTCACTAACAGGCTGAGCTTGATCTGGCTCATGAATGTCTGTGATTACAGGAATATCGAATTGATCTGAAATTTCTTGAAGTATTTTTAAACCCTCTTCCATACCAGGGCCTCTAAAAGAAGATACAGAACTTCTATTAGCCTTATCAAATGAACCTTTGAAAATATAATTTATTTCCAGCTTGTCAGATGCTGATTTAAATTCTTCTGCAACTCTAAATGCTAAATCTCTTGATTCAAGAACATTCATCCCACCCATAAGTGTTAATGGTTGTGAATTACCAATAGTAAATTTTCTTAATTGGATATCGTTCATTATTTGTCTATTGTACTCTTAATGTAGCTATTGAAAATAGGATGTCCATCTCTTGGATTTGAAGTAAATTCTGGATGAAACTGACATGCAAGAAACCATTTATGATCTGAGATTTCAATCATTTCAACTAACTTTCCATCAACTGACGTTCCAACTAGACTAAGACCTGAATTTATTAACTGGTCTACATATGATGGGTTTACTTCATACCTATGACGGTGTCTTTCTACAATCTCATCCTTCTTATACATTTTATATGCCTTTGAAGATTTTTTAAGCTTACATACTTGCCCACCTAAACGCATAGTTCCGCCCATGTCAGAATTTTTATTTCTCTGCTCTTTCTTGCCTGAAATATCACTCCATTCGGTTATTAGTGCAATGACCGGGTGATTTGTTTTTTGATCAAACTCTGTACTATTTGCATCTTTCAATTTAAGAACATTTCTAGCAAACTCGATTAATGCAACTTGCATACCTAAGCATATTCCAAGGTATGGTATTTGATTTTCTCTTGCGTATTTGCAAGCTAAAATCATGCCCTCAATACCCCTATCTCCAAAACCGCCTGGAACTAATACAGCATCAGTCTTAGATAAAACTTTTTTTACATTTTTAGTGGTTATAGTTTCAGCTAAAACAAAATTAATATTCACTTTTGTTTTATGTTTAATACCAGCATGTTCTAAAGCTTCATTAATTGATTTATATGAGTCTTGAAGCTCTGTATATTTACCAACAAAAGCTATATTTACCTCTTTTTGGGGCTTAAGACTGGCATTAACAACCCTTTTCCAATCTGAAAGCTTTGGATTTTCTGACTTAATATTAAGTTTTTTAAGTATTATTTGATCAACCTTTTGTTTATTCAATAATAAAGGTATTGAATATACTGTTTGAACATCATGCATTGATATAACATTATCTTGTGCAACTGAACAAAATAGTGCAATTTTCTTTTTTTCATCTTTAGGAAGTTCTTGTTCAGATCTGCATATAAGGCAGTCTGGACTTATGCCTAGAGATCTTAGCTCTTTAACTGAGTGTTGGGTTGGTTTTGTTTTTAATTCCCCAGAGGCTTTTATAAATGGAACTAATGTAAGGTGAACAAAAGCCCATGAGGTTGAAGGAAGTTCAAGAGCCATTTGTCTAATTGCTTCTACGAATGGTTGACTTTCAATATCACCAACAGTTCCTCCAATCTCAACAATTGCTATATCTTTTCCTTGGCCGCCTTCTTTAACTCTTTTTTTTATCTCATTTGTAATATGGGGAATAACTTGAACTGTTCCACCCAGGTACTTGCCTTTTCTTTCATTTCTAATGACAGTCTCATAAACTTTACCGGCTGTAAAATTATTCTTTTTAGATGCTTCAAATCTTACGAATCTTTCATAATGACCTAAATCAAGATCTGTTTCAGTGCCATCATTAGTAACAAATACCTCACCATGCTGAAAAGGACTCATTGTTCCAGGATCAACATTAATATATGGATCTACTTTTATTAGCGAAACTGATAAACCTCTTGATTCCAATAATGCGCCAATTGAGGCCGCAGCTATACCCTTACCGAGCGATGAAACCACTCCTCCAGTTATAAAAATGTACTTAGTATTTGCCATCATTTAATTGAATCATGATGGGATAACAGAATAACAGAATAACTTAAATAGTTAAATAACAATTACCTATTATGAATAAAAATTAATTAATATTTTTATAAATTCTTTTAACTCTTGATTTAATTCTTATCATTAAGTCATAAGAAATTGATCCATTGTTTGAAGCCAGATTATTAATTGAGTGATTTGGAGAAAAATATTCACACCAATCTCCAATTGAACAGTCTTGAATATTTGTTACATCAATTGTGGTAACGTCCATGCTTACTTTTCCGAAAACTTTAGCTTCTTGATTGTTAACCATAACAATACTTCCATCTTTAACATGCTGTGGCAGTCCATCTGCGTATCCTAAATAAACAGTAGCTATCTTCATGTCATTTTTAGCAACTGCCCTGCCGTCGTATCCAACTCTCTCACCTGTGGCAATTTCTTTAACATTAATAATTGGAGATTTTAATGTGATTGCTGTTTGGAGCTCATTATTACCAATATAACCGCCAAAAATTCCTATACCTACCCTAACCCAATCAAAAGATTTTTCAGGAAAATTCAAAACACAGCCAGTATTTGCAATACTTTTTTGAACATCTGGATTTAATTTTTTTGATAATTCTTCAAATCTAAGGAATTGTTTTTCATTTGAGGGATCTTCTTTTATATTAGATGCTGCTAAGTGAGTCATAAGAGTGAATCTGACATCCCTTAGATAGTTTTCGTAAATATTTAGAAAATCATCTTCCTCAAATCCAAGCCTGTTCATTCCTGTATTAATTTTGAACCATAAATCCTTATAATCATTATTTATTTTTATAATATTAAATTGGTGTTGATTGTGGACAACTAAATCAAGGTTATTTTTTTTGGCAATCTTAAAATCATCATTAGAATAAACACCCTGCATCAAAAGAATCTTTTTTTTTGATATTTTTCTTAATTCTATTGCCTCATCGATTCTAACGACGCCATACCCATCTACCAAATCATCAATATCATGAACGACCTTTGACAAAATATGGCCATAAGCATCTGATTTAATAACTGCAAGAAAATTTGAAGAAGGTTTAATTTTATTTTTAAGCTTTTGAATATTATTTCTTAAAATTGATGGATCTATTTCAAGAATGCTGCTTAGAGATGTCATTCGAAGGATTCATAATAACCATCACTAGAAAAGTTTTCAAATCGAGTGTACTCTTTTAAGAAAGTGAGATTAACGGTTCCAATTGGTCCGTTTCTTTGTTTTCCAATAATAATTTCAGCCTTGTTTCCCTGATCAGAATCTTCGTTATAAACCTCATCTCGATATATAAAAAGAATTACATCTGCATCCTGCTCGATAGCACCAGAATCTCTTAAATCAGCCATGATAGGTCTTTTGTTTGGCCTTTGTTCAACTGCTCTATTAAGCTGGGATAAAGCTACAACTGGGACATTTAGTTCCTTTGCAAGAGATTTTAGGGATCTTGATATCTCTGAAATTTGATTAACTCTATTTTCAGTTGATGTTGGAAGCTGCATAAGTTGAAGGTAATCAACAACTATGAGTGATAAACCATTTTCTTCTTGTCTGGCTAATCTTCTTGCCTTTGCTCTTAGTTCCATTGGAGACAGTAAAGAACTATCATCGATCCATAAAGGAAGATTCTTTAATCTTTCGCCCTCTTGTAACAAAAGTTTAAGTTCATTATCTTTTAACATTCCAGATCTAACGTTCTGTTGATTAAGCTTACACATGCCAGAGAGCATTCTAGTAGTTAAAGCTTCTCCAGGCATTTCTAAACTAAATATTAAAACAGCCCCCTCATTGTCTTTACCTAATAAAACGTTTTCTGCAATATTCATGGCAAGTGATGTTTTACCCATGCTTGGCCTTCCAGCAACTACAACTAGATCACCATCTTGAATACCCTGCAGTTTTGTATCTAGATCTTTAAAACCAGTTGAGGATCCAATTAAACCACCAGCCTTATTGGATAGTTCATGAAGCTTATCCATAGTAGATGGAATTAAATCTTTCATAGATTGAAGGCTTTGATCGTTTTGACTAGTTTCATCATTTAAGGCAAAAATCATGCTTTCAGCCTTATCAAGTAATGCAGCCCCATTTTGCCCTTGGGGATTTTGTATTAATTCAGAAATTTCTGAATTTGCCTTCATTAATTTTCTTGCAATAGACCTTTGTCTAATAATTTCTGCATATGCTTCTAGATTTGCAGCAGACGGAGTAGATGTTGCTAATTCAATTAAATAGTCTTTACCTCCAACCTTATTTAAAGAATTTTTATTGTCTAATTTTTCTGAAACTGTTAATGGGTCTAGGGGTTTATTTTCTTCAATCAGCTCTGACATTGACTGAAAAATAATCTGATGATCTCTTCCATCAAAATCATTTTCTTTGATTACCTGTATGACGGTATCAAAACGATGGGTTTCAAGCATGAGACCACCAAGCACAGCTCTTTCAGCTTCTCGAGCTTGTTCGTTTTGATTTATAGACAAGTCAGACATCGGAATATGATTTTTACATCATATTTTAAAATATACAACTACTCTGCTAATACTTTTACAATTACTTCCGCAGAAACTTCAGGATGAACTGCAATAGCAATAGAATGTTCGCCAATTTCTTTAATTGGGCCTTCTGGTAGCTGAACTTCGCTTTTATCTATATCAATTCCAGCAGCAGAAAATGCATCTGAAATTTCTCTTGTACCTACTGAACCATATAGAGCTCCTTCTTCAGTAACAGGAACAGCTATTTCACAAGAAGATCCATTTATTGTCTCAGCCCTAGCTTGAGATTTAGTTAATAAGTCAGCTGATGCAGCAGCAAGCTCATCTTTTCTAGCTTCGACTTCTGCAATATTTTTATCACTAGCAAATGCAGCTTTTTTTTGTGGAATTAAAAAATTTCTTGCGTAACCAGAGTTAACTTCAACAACATCACCAATTTCGCCAAGTCTTTGTATTTTATCTAAAAGTATAATTTTCATAGTTTTTATTGATGCATGTCCGTATATGGTAAAAGAGCTAAAAATCTAGCAATTTTAATTGATTTAGTAATTTTTCTTTGATTAGATGCTGAAACACCAGTAACTCTAGCAGGAATGATTTTTCCTGTTTCAGTTATGAATGGCTTTAAGATATCGATATCTTTGTGATCAAACTTTTTAGGTAAATCATATTTACTCATTATCATCTCCTTCTTTTAAGCTTTCTTCATCTTCTTTTTTCTCTATGTCTTCTTCAGCAGGCTTTGTTTCTACTTTTTCTACTACTTTTTTTTCCTCAACCTCAACCGGTTCAGGCTTTTTATTTTTAGATTCAATGAACAAACTTGAATCTTCCCCACTATGCTCTTTTACAACTAGGAATAAGTGTCTAATAATTGACTCGTTATATTTAATTTTTGTTTCGATTTCTAAAAGTTTAGAAGGATCTCCTTCAAGATTAAATAATAGATAATGTCCTTTATTATGATTAGCTATTGAATAAGCCAACTGTCTTCTTCCAACATCTTCTGTTTTAACAATCTTAAAAGAATTATCTGTTAATAATTTTTCAAAATCTTTTTTGAATTCATCAACCTTGGTAGAAAGATTGGGGTTTAGAATTATTACTGCTTCGTATTTTTTCATTATTTACCTTATGGTTAAAGATTTACACCTTAATTGGTATAAACCAAGGAAAACGCATTCTAAATGAATTGATATATAGAATCAATACTCGCTTTTAACTATCTTAAGGAGTTTAGAAATCCAGCTTTGGCTCTGCTCTGCAATCAAATCATCATTCATTTGCTTGAATCCATGATCGACCAAACCTATAGATGTGGCATATATAGGATTTTGAAGAATACTTTCCATCCCTGAGAATTTATTAGGTATACCTAACCTGACTGATGTTTGAAAAATAGATTCAGCTAATTCTACAACACCTTCCATTTTGGAAGTTCCGCCAGTGAAAACTATTCCAGCAGAAATTTTTTCTTCAAAACCGTTTCTAGCAATCTCAGCTTTTACTAATTCAAATAACTCTGTATATCTTGGTTGAATAATGTCAGCTAAGGAGCTTCTAGATAATTCTCTTGTGGGTCTTCCGCCAACGCCAGGAACTTCGATACTTTCATCATCTTTTGTAAACTCTGCAACTGAACATCCATGTTTTTGTTTAATTTCTTCAGCTTGAGGTGTTGGTGTTCTTAAGGCCTGAGCAATATCACTCGTTACCTGGTCGCCTGCAATTGGTATAACTCCAGTAAAGACAATTGAACCTGAGTTAAATATTGCAATATCTGTAGTTCCGCCCCCAATATCAACCAAGCAAACTCCTAAATCTTTCTCATCTTCAGATAATATAGAATGTGAACTAGCTAATTGCTCGAGAACAAATCCATCAACTGACAAACCACAATTCTTAATGCATTTTTCAATATTTTTTACAGCGCTGTTTGCACATGTTACTAAATGAACTTTCGCCTCAAGCCTAACCCCAGCCATTCCTAAAGGGTCAAGGCTAACTTCTTGATTATCAATAACATATTCTTGAGGTAAAACATGTAAGACATTTTGATCTGAAGGAATTGAGACTGCTTGAGCAGAATCAATCACCCTATCAATATCATAAGGCGTTACTTCTTTATCTTTTATTCCAACCGCGCCTTGAGAATTTAAACTTTTAATGTGACTTCCAGCTATCCCAACATAAACAGACTTTATTTTTTCTTCTATCATTGACTGAGCCTGTTCTACAGCTTTCTTTATGGCATCTGTAGTTGCATCTATATTTACTACAACACCTTTTTTTAGGCCGCTTGAAGGATAAGCACCTAAGGAAATGATTTCTAATTTTTCATGTTCGTTGTATTTGCCAACGATACAAACTACTTTAGAGGTTCCTATATCTAAGCCAACAACTATATTAGAATTTTTTACATTACTTGCCATAACTCAATGCGACTCCGTCTTTATTTCTTAAATCTATCATACTAGGAATCTTTCTATTTTCGTATAAGTAATTTAATGTATCTTCTAATGATTTTAATTTTTGATCAGTAATATTCTTACCAATTTTTATCTTAAAAGAGTTCGTATGAATTTCCCATCCAGCAACATAGGTATAAATAATTCTTTTTATACTTAACTGGTTAAATCTTTTAATTTCAAAAAAATTGATTATGTTCATTGGCTCCTTGAGGTCAATAATGGGCCCCTCTACTAATATTAAATCCAATTGAGTTTCATCAAACCTAAATTTTTTAAGATTCTTATCAATAAAATAATTATTATTTAAAATAAAATATGGCTTTCTACTTGAAATACTTAATTTTGCAGATTTTGTGAAAGGTTTAAAATTTATTTTGTATTCATCGATCCAGTCTTGAGCTTTAATAAGATTTTCTAAATCATTCCTAGAGCTTATTTGATTTAAATCTTGAACAAATATTTTTTGTGATTCTAAAAAAAAATTATCAAAAGTTAGTTCAATGGTAAAGTCTTTTGCAAATAATGTAATCGCAAAAAAGGGTGAAAGAAAAATTAATAATATCTTATTATACAGATTCATTAATTATTTTATTGACTACATCATTGTATTGAAGTCCAAGAAATTTTCCTGATTTTGGAACGCAGCTATGTGACGTCATTCCAGGTACAGTATTGATTTCTAGTACATAAAACACTCCATCCTTGTCTTGAAGAACATCAACTCTTGCCCACCCAGAACAATTAAGAGCCGTGTAAGCGTTTATTGCTATTTGATTAATTTCTTTTTGTTCATGGGGCATAAGATTTGCTTCAATCAGACCAGTATCATCTGAAATATATTTTGCTTCATAGTCATAAAATTCATTGCCCGTGATTATTTCAATTGCAGGAAAACACTGATCACCAATAATAGTGACAGTAAATTCTTTACCAGTAATACATTCTTCTGTAATAAATGCTCTGTTTGGGTTTGAAGATTTACCAATTGCCTCAATAAAGCTTTTGTTATCTTCTATTTTGAAAATATCAACACTTGATCCATCTCGACAGGGTTTCAAAAATACATTAACAAAATTTAGAGAAGACCTAGGCATATCAATATACTGGACAAGGGATTCATGTAACTTCCAAGTTGGTGTATTAATATTATTTTGTTGTAGGATTGTCTTACAAATATGCTTATCCCATGTATTTTTGCATGCTTGGTATTTTGAACCAGTATATCTGATTCCTAAACTATCTAATTTCGCTTGAAACTTACCCCCTTCACCTTCAAAGCCATGAAGCGCAATAAACACTAAGTCATTTTTTTTGAGTATTTCAAAATCATTAAGGTCATTGTAATCAATTAACTCTGCTTGGTATCCTAGTTGATTAAGTGCATTGAAGACCCCTTCACCACTTTGCAACGAAACCTCTCTTTCTGAAGAAGATCCTCCATAAATAACAGCAATATTCTTTATTTTTTCCATTTATTCTTAATTAATTCACAAACACTAGAAACGCTTCCAGCACCCTGAGTTATCAAAATGTCAAACTTATTACTCTTGGAATTAATTATTTCAATAACATCTGAATGATTTTTTACATATAAAGTATCTTTGTGACCTAATTGTTTAATACTTTCTACAATTGTTCTTGAATCTATTCCCTTAATTGGTTTCTCGCTAGCAGCGTATATATCTAAGAGTATTAAAGAGTCTACTTTTTTTAGGATTTTTATGAAATCATCAAAAAGTTGAGCTGTTCTTGAAAACCTATGAGGTTGAAAAATCATGCATATCTTTTTCTTGGGAAATTCTTCTCGACAAGCATTTATATTTGAAAGAATTTCTATTGGATGATGTCCATAGTCATCTATTAGAATTTTTTTATTTAAATCAAAATTAATTTCATGTTTTTCGTATCTCCTGCCAACACCGGTGAATTCTTTTACTCCTTTCTTAATTGCATTAATTGGTAACCCTTCTTCAATTGCAACTGCTATTGATGCTGTTGCATTAAAAATATTATGTACTCCAGGTTGTTGAATGCTAAAAGAATATTTTTTATTTCTTTGATTATCGTTAATATCAAAATTCTGTAAGCCATTTTTATAAAATGGATTTAATATTTGGAAATCTGCTTTTTTAGTTTTGCCAAAGGTTATCTGTTTTCTGGAAATTCTCTTTGCAATTTTTTTTATATTTTTATCATCGATATTCATGATCATATATCCATAAAAGGGAACATTTTCAGAAAATTTAATAAAAGCATCTAATAGATTCTCAAAATTATTATCATAATGGACTAGATGATCATCATCTATATTTGTTAAAACTGCTACGTCTGGATTTAAATGTGAGAAAGAGCCATCACTTTCGTCGGCTTCAGCAATCAAATAATTACCTTTTCCAAGATCCGAATTTTCATCTGTGCTAAGAACCTTACCGCCCACAACATATGTAGGACTTAAATCTGCTGAACTAAATATTTTTGCAATCATACTTGTCGTAGTTGTTTTACCATGACTTCCTGCAATTGCTATGCTTTCATAGCCTCTCATAATACTACCAAGCATTTCTGCCCTTGGAATTATTGTTATACCATTTTTTATTCCTTCTACAATTTCAGGATTTTTTTTATCAATTGCACTTGAGACAACTATAAGATTTGCAGATTTAATATTAAGTTTACTGTGTCCTATGAAAACCTTAGCTCCCTCTTTCTTAATTTTTTTTAGTTCATATGATTCATGTATATCAGACCCTGAAACCTTATATCCCTTTTGTAAAAGTAGCCTAGCAATACCTATCATCCCAGCGCCACCAATTCCTACAAAATGTATATGTTTAATTTTTTTAAAAAAATTCATGTTGTGTCAATATTTTTAAGTACTTGGTTGGCAATATTTGCTGCAGATAAAAGATGATCGGTGTTTAGATTATTTTTCCATTTATTGTATGTTTTTTGATGCAAAATTTCTTCCAATTTAGTGCTTAAATCTTCAAAACCATCTTTTTGCTCATGAATCAAACCCATATTAATTTTTTCAATATGTTTTGCGTTGTAAAATTGATGGTTATCTATCGATGATGGCAAAGGGATCATTAAAAGACCTTTCGACATTGATGTAACCTCTGAGATGGTTAAAGCTCCTGACCTTGATATAACAAAATCAGACCATTCTATTTGTGATTCTGGGCTATTGTAGAACTCCATAACCTCTGCGTTCATATTAAAGCGTTTATACAAATCATTAACTAAATCTTTTTTATCTTTACCGCATTGATGCTTAATAATGACTTGGTGTTTAAATTTTTTTAAAGATTTTGGAAGCTCGGTATTTAAATATTCTGCCCCCTGACTTCCTCCAGTGATATAGATTTTTATGAGTTCGTCATTCACTACCTCTTTTGAAAAAGACTTAAAACTCTCTCTTATAGGATTCCCACAAATAATATTGTTTTCAATACTTGTATTAAGAGGAAATGCCGTAAAGTTAATTGTCGCTATTTTAGAAAGGAGTTTGTTTGCTGATCCAAGAATTGAATTCTGTTCGTGGATAAAAATTGGTTTTCGGTTTAAGAAGAATGCTAATCCAATTGGAACTGTTATAAAACCACCAAACCCAACCATAGCATCTATGTTTTCTTTTCTAATGATTCTGGTTGTAGAAAAAATACTTTTGGGAATCAGTAATAAAGATTTTATCTTGTTAAAAAAATTTTTTCCTCTAAAACCCTCCATTGTTACTATAAAGTGTTTGAATTTCGCTGTCTTTAGAGCATCCACCTCAATAGGTTCTCCTGTGCCCATAAAGACAACTTCATGACCAAGTCTAGTAATCTCATTTCCTACAGCAATCGCTGGAAATATATGTCCACCAGTTTTTGCTGCAGAAACTAAAATCTTCATATTGTTATATTAATTTGTTTTCTTTATTTATTCTAAGAACTATGGCAATTAAAGACATCATTATTATCATACTGGTGCCTCCATAACTTATAAATGGAAGTGTTAAACCTTTTGTTGGTAACAAGCCAATATTAACTGCTATATTAAATAAAGATTGGATAGCTATAAGAATTAATATTCCAAATGAAACATAGCCTTGAAATAATCTTTCTTTACCAAAAGAATCTAGTGCGACCTTTAAAATGCCAATAAAAAGTATTACAAATAGGCTTATTAATAATAATCCACTAATGATTCCAAGCTCTTCAACAAGAATAGCAAAAATAAAATCAGTATGAGCTTCTGGAAGAAAGAAGTTTTTTTGAAAACTATTACCCATACCCAGCCCAAACCATCCTCCTTGTCCAATACTAATTAAAGAATTAGATAGTTGCCATCCAGCATTTCTTACCACATCTTCTGCAAAAGGATCGGTAAAAGCCAAAACTCTTGCTAGTCTCATAGGCGATGTTGATATAGCCATATACCCTAACAAAGCAATTAAAATTGATAGTAAACTAAATTGAAAGAAAGATATTCCAGCATAAAATAAAATTGAAACAACTAACAAGCAAATAATTGCAGTTGAACCCAAATCAGGTTGACTCATTATTAAAACAGAAATTATAAAAAGTAAAAATAGAGGTTTTAAGAAGCTCCTTAATGAGTCTATTTCAGACATTCTTCTTACTGAATACCCTGAAATATATAGAATCAAACTAAACTTACATAATTCTGATGGTTGAATATTAATTGGGCCCGCCCTAATCCACCTGATGCTTCCATTAACACTGGTGCCGATATCAGGAATAAATAATGCAATTAATAAAACAATACTTATCAACATAAAAATCCAGTCTAGTTTGTATAAAATATCTGACGGGATTAATAAAAATATAGACATTGATATGAGGCCTATGGATATAAATAACATTTGACGAGAAGCAAAATAAAATGGATTTCCAGTCAAATCATCTGCTACATATATACTTGATGAAGTTACCATAACCAAACCTAGTGACATTAAGCTTATAAACGGAATTAGTATCAGAAGACTATTCTTGTCAGTCACCTAGAACCTCTTTTATTAGAAAGTTAAAATGAGCACCTCTCTCCTCAAAGTTAATATAATCTTTGCCGCTTGGGTATCCTGGAGAAAATACTATATTTTGCCTATCTTTTAAATATAGCAAGGATTCATTTAAATTAACAAACTCTAAAATTTTTTTATGGGTCAAGCATCTTTTAATATCTTTCCTATGGTGTCCAAATACTATTATTTCCTGAGGTCCTTCAATAGTAATTTTTGCAAATAATTCTTTAGCTGGATTACCACAAACAATTAAAGAGTAATTATCTTCCTGAAAAAAGGAATTCGCTTCCTTGATTGCATATAACAGAGAGTCAGAGTTTGTTGATTTTGAATCATTCACAATATTTTTAGTTATAAATTCAAATCTATAGGGCAAATTCTTGAGTTCTATTTTTTTTGATTTTTTTTCAGTAATCCATTCAAATAGATTATACGGATCACTCTCAAAGGAAGTTTTTTTTGCACTTAATATCTTTTCTTTAGCATATTGATAATCCTCAAAGCTTTTATGGTAATCAAGATGATCAGGAGCTATGTTTAACAAAACTCCATAATCCAAATGATTATTAGACATCTTATCAAGCTGATAGCTTGATAGTTCTATTATTGAATATTTTTTTCCATTATTGATTTTGTCTAACATTGGCTTTCCAATATTGCCAATAAGATTTACCGAATCTTTCTGAGAGATTAGTTGTGATAAGTGAAAACAGGTGGTACTTTTTCTATTAGTTCCAGTTATGCCTATTTTTATAGAATTATCCTCATGAAAAAAAATATCTAAATCTGTTAAAACATCGTGTGTTTCTTTTAGTAATTTAAATTTTTCTCTTGGGATCCCTGGACTGCAATATATTTTGCTATATTTTGAAAAATCTTTATTAGAAGAATAGTTCGGGATATTCTCATCATAAATATCATAATCTATGTTTCTTTTAAAAAGATACCTTTCAAAAGACTTTCCCGTGATTCCATAACCATAAATTAAGGATTTCATGTCTCAAGCTTATCTCAACTTTAAAGTTGCTAAGGCAATAAGAATTAAAACCAAAGTTACAATCCAAAAACGTACAATAATTTTTGGTTCTGGCCATCCTTTCAATTCATAATGATGATGAATGGGAGCCATTAAAAATACTCTTTTTCCTCGTGTTTTATATGAGATAACTTGAATGGCGACACTTAAAGTTTCTATTACAAAAACTCCCGCCATAATTGCAAAAACAAGCTCATGTCGAAGAATTATTGCAATGATACCTAAAATGGCTCCAAGCGTTAATGAGCCAATATCTCCCATAAATATTTGAGCTGGATAAGTGTTATACCAAAGAAATCCAATTCCTGAGCCAATCAAAGCTCCACAAAATACTATTAACTCTCCAGATAACTCAAGATGTGGCAAATAAAGATAATCAGCAATTATCTGATTACCCATACTATATGCAATTAAACCCAATGCTCCTGCAATAAGAACTGAGGGAAGAATAGCCAAGCCATCCAAACCATCGGTAAGATTTACTGCATTTGATGAGCCAACAAGAACAAACATTCCAGTAGAAATAAAGACTAATGCACTCATGGGTATTATTAAATCTTTAAAAAAGGGGACTATAAATGAAGTTTCTGGTGGCGTTTCTGCCGAATAGAACAAATAAAACATTGTAAGAAAAGAAAATAAAACTTGGAGAAGAATTTTTTGTTTTGAGCTAAGGCCGTCAGAACTTTTTTTTGTAATCTTGATGTAGTCATCAAGAAAACCAATCAAGGCAAAAGCTATTGTGACAAATAAAACAACCCATATATATCTGTTTCCTAAATCAGCCCACAATAACGTAGAAATTACCAAAGAGGATAGAATCAAAAGACCTCCCATTGTTGGAGTTCCTGACTTTTTGTAATGAGATTCTGGTCCATCTGAACGAACATGTTGTTCAAACTGCATTGATTTTAGAAGTTTAATAATTACAGGCCCAAGTAAAATAGATATTAAAAGAGCGGTGACTGTTCCTCCAAGGGTTCTAACTGTTAGATATCTTAAAACATCAAAACCCGGGTCGTAGCTAACAAGCACTGTACCTAAATATTCAAACATCTATATATCTCTCCATTTTCATCCCTCGAGACCCTTTTATTAGCACTACATCTTTAGATTGTATATTTTTCTTTAAAAAATCTTTAAGAAGTGCCTCATCTTTGAAAAAGATTCCATTTTTACCAAAACTCTCTACAGCATATTTTGTTAAATCTCCAAATCCAAGAAAAATATCAATTTTTTTTGAAGCCGCATACATTCCGATCTCCTTATGCATCTTATTTCTATGTCTTCCAAGTTCTAACATATCGCCAAATACAAAAATCTTTCTTTTGCGCGAGGTTGCTAACAAATCTAATGCATTTTTAACAGATTCCGGATTAGCGTTATATGTATCGTCAATGAGAACTGATCCCTTTATCCATTTGGACTGTTTTTGCCTGATTACTGAGTTTAAATTATTTTTTAACTTAGTAATAAAAATTTCATCTGGGTTATTGAGAATATTTGAAACTGCATAGCTAGCAAGAATATTTTTTACATTATGCTCACCTGATAGCGGCGTTTCAATTGTCACATCTTTATTGTATTTTTTAGATTGAATTCTAAATTTAGTGCCATTTAAATTATATTTAATTTCTATAGGATAAAAATCTGCAGATTTATTCATTCCAAAAGTAACTAAATTAATATCATTTCTTAAACTTTTCCAATAATTTAAATGTTTAAGATTTTCATTTGGCACAATAAGATCTCCATTTTTTCTTATATTTGATACAAGTTCAGATTTAACATTTAATACTCCATCAATATTTTTTAATTTTTCTAAATGTGAGTTTCCTATATTAGTTATAAGGCCAATGTTAGGCTTGAGTAATGAACTTAAATATTGAATATCTTTAGGTTTAGCAGCCCCCATCTCAATAACCAAGTATTTCGAATTAGCGTTGGCATTTATAATGCTTAAAGGCATTCCAATTTCATTATTGTAATTTTTGATTGTTCCTGAACTTTTATTTAAGACACTTGATATTATTTTGGTTGTTGTTGTCTTTCCATTGCTACCAGTAACACCAATTACATCACCGTTAAACTTCTTAAGAATATTTTTTGCAATTTTTCTTAAAGCAACAATTGTATTGTTTACATAAATTATATTCTTATCATTAGTGCTTTTAAATCTTCTACTATCAGTAACTACGAAAGACGCTCCTTTTTTTAAAGCATCTTCTACATAATCGTTACCATTAAATTGCTCTCCTTTGATTGCAAAAAATAATGACCCTACTTTTAACCCCCTTGTATCTGTTGATATATTAGTGATCTTTGATTGACGAATAATTTTTATACTTAAAAACTTAGCTAAATCAGAAGAGTTATTTATAAATTTCATTCACTACCTCATGATCACTAAAATGTAATTTCTTTCCATTGATGTCTTGAGTTTCTTCATGGCCTTTTCCAAGAATAACCAAGCAGTCATTTTTTCTTAATATTGAACTACCATATATAATTGCTTCTTTTCTGTCTTCAATTACAGTTACTTTTTGATCATTATTTTGATTGATTGCATCCGAATATATATCACTAAAAGATTCATTTCTTGAATTATCAGTTGTAAAAATTACTCTATTTCCATTATCTATTGCTGCTTTAAGCATTTTTGGTCTTTTACTTTTATCCCTATCGCCACCACAACCGAAAACAATTATTAAATTTTCGAAGTATTCCTTAATTGAAGATAGAAAAAAACTAAATCCCTCAGGATTATGAGCATAATCTATGATGACATGCGCAGGAATATCTTGAATATACTCTGAGCGACCCTTAGGAAGTTTTAAAAAAGATAAATCATTTAGTTCTTTTTCAGAAAAATCATAAAATCCAATAGAACATATAGCAAAAACTAAATTACTAATATTAAAATTAGGAAAAATTGACGTCTTGAATAAATATTCTTTTCTTGAAGTTAGATTATAGTCAGCTGGAGGGTTATTAACTATTATTTTAAAAATAGTATTTTCTATAGATGACTCAATAATTTCATAAAAAATATCTGCTGACATTTTATAATTACTTACTACCGTAAATTCATTTCTAGAATTTTTAATAAAATTATATTTGCTGATATCCATCTCTAAATCTTCATGGATTAATTTAAGCGAGCATATATTTTGAAATATCTTAAATTTACTATCTTTATAAGACTGTATGTTTTTATGATAATCAAGATGGTCAGATCCAATATTTAATATGCATGCTGAATTTAAAATAGTTATATTTTTTAATCTTTTTTGATCAAGAGCATGAGATGAAACCTCTAAACATACAGATACTGCATTTTTTATACCAAAAAAATTAAATACTTCAAATATTTCAAATATATCTGGTGTTGTTTTTTGAGAAATTGAATTGTTAATCTCTTTATCTTTATACTGAGCTCCAATTGTCCCAATATAAATAGATTCGTATCCTGCATTCGTTAGAATTTGGTGACATAAAAATGCTGATGAAGTTTTTCCATTGGTACCTGTAAATGTAAAAAAATTATTTCCATTTTGAAGGTCACTCAATTGATAAAATTCATGTAGAAATTCATATATTTTATCCGTTGAGTTATTGCATTTAGACTCTTCTAAATCCTCAATAAAAAAAATATTACTTTTAGTGGATTCAAAACTGGGATCATTATGTATTGCAATAGATGCGCCTAAAGTTAGTGCTTTATTTATATATTTACTTCCATGATTAAAGGTTCCTTTTAATCCAAAAAATATTGAACCATTTTGTACTTTATCAGTTGAATTAGTGACATTAGATATTTTAATTCCTTGTGGAAACTTAATGCCTAATATTTTTTCTAGCTTATTCATCTTCAATGAATCCTAAATAATTGAGAGAACTTTCTGCTATCTTTGCAAATAATGGAGCAGCTATCATGCCACCAGAGTAAGAGTTTAGACCAGGATCTTCTATGGATACAAAAATAGTTAATGATTCATTAGAAAGTGGTGCTATACCAACAAAAGAAGCTCTATATAAGTCTTTTGCATAACCAGACCCCGATATAGTTCTATGAACAGTCCCCGTTTTACCTCCCTCACTAAAACCTTTTATATCTGCCTTCTTCCCAGTACCAATCTTTACTACTTGCTCAAGTGCTTCAAGGGTATGACCTGCAGAAGTTTCAGAAATTACCCTCTGGGAAGTGACTTCATCATTCATCAATAATTTAAAGTCTTTTTTAATTCCCTGGTTTGCAAAAACAGAATAAGCTGCAGTAATTTGAAATGGACTAACTGTAAAACCATAACCATATCCTAAGCTTGCTAATTCTCTTTCAGATACAGCCTCTTTTGTATTTATTAAACCAAATGCTGCAGCCGGAAAATTAACTGAAATTGGCTTGCTGAAACCAAAGTTATAATAATTGTCTTTTAAATTTTGATACCCCAATTCAAGGGCTATCTTAGAAGCTCCTACCTGACTTGAGTATGCAATAATTTCTTTTGGAGTTAATTTTTCATAATTTTTTGTATCAATTATCATCTTGTTTTCCAATTGCAGTCTTCTTGGAATTTCCATATATTCATCTGGGTTTATGATGTTCTCATCAACAGCTCTAGAAAAAACTATTGGCTTTAAGACTGAGCCTAACTCATAAGCATCTATTAAAGCTCTATTCTTTTGGATTGATCGTGAGGGATTATTAGGATTGTATGAGGGATAGCTTGCAATCGCTAAAATCTCTCCCTTCTTATTATCAAATACCAAAACTGTTCCAGCCTTTGCTTTATTCTTAGCAATTGCTTCAGCTAAATATTTATAAGCATAAAATTGAATTGTTGAGTCAATAGTAAGGACTATATCTTTACCTGGAGTTGTTTTATTAACTTCAATTGGTTTAGAAATTATTTTCTGTTTAGCATTTACAAAATATTTTTGTTTACCTGATTGACCTGAAAGCATTGAGTCATAACTCTTTTCTAATCCCTCTTGAGCCTTATCTTTGCCGTAAAACCCAATTAAAGTTGCTATCTGTTCACCCAAAGGATAATGCCTGCTATGTCTTACCTCTATCTCAACATTATCTAGATTTAGACTATTAATAATTTTTTGCTCTTCAGCATTAAGATTCTTTTTTAATAGAGTTTTCTTCAAGAAAGAGTCTTTGATAGAAAGATCATTATTTATCTTTATAAGATCTTTAAGTTTTAAATATTTATCATTGTTAAGGCCTTTTAGAGCATAAAGATCATAATTAATAATTGAGATTGCCAGAGGAAAATTATTTCTATCATAAATCGAACCTCTAACTGGATTAACAATCCGGTATTTTATATATCTTTTTTTTCCTTCATTTTGTAAGAAAATACTGTCTTCGACTTGCACTAAAATAATTTTATAAAAAATTGTAAAAATAGAAATTGCCAAAAAAGTACAAATAAAAAAAAGTCTCCAGTTAATAAAGTTATTTTTCATTCTTTTCTATTTTTCTTTCTAATTGTTTTGGTTTTTTTTTCACCATTCCCAGAGTTTCTATTGCTTTTTTTTCTATTGTTGCAGGTGTGTTATTTGAATGAAATTGAGTTAAGAGTTTTATATTCCTATCTTTGAAATCTTCATATTCAATATATAAATTTTGTTGGTTAGTATTCAATCTATTTATTTCAAAAGATAGTTTTATTTGCTCTAAACATAAAAAACAGAGAAAAAGCAACATAAAAAAGGGTATTAGGTAGTGAAATTCTTTGCTCATAATTTTTTAA
>UPTG01000272.1_pt1 | contig 45172 bp, 38 predicted proteins | sample 2160121 | NCBI WGS metagenome assembly UPTG01 (sample SAMN06266255, study PRJEB28933) | marine metagenome | isolation source: Columbia River Estuary | place: USA:Columbia River Estuary, USA | collected 2014-07-27 | reverse complement strand
GGAGATGATAAAGTAATTCTTGGTCTTTCGGGAGGTGTTGATTCAACTGTTGCAGCTGTTTTAATTCATAAAGCTATCAAAGAAAATCTTCATTGTATTTTTGTTAATAATGGATTGCTTAGAAAAAATGAGTTTAGCGATGTTTTAGACCAGTACAAAGGAATGGGTTTAAACGTTAAAGGTGTCGATGCTTCAAAGTATTTTATTAATAAGCTATCTGGAATTAGTGACCCCGAAAAAAAGAGAAAAATTATTGGCAAAGCTTTTATCGATATTTTTGATGAAGAGTCAAAGTTGGTTGATGGAGCTAAATGGTTAGCTCAGGGTACTATTTATCCTGACGTAATTGAATCAATTTCTGTTAAAGGTCCTTCGGCAACAATTAAATCACATCATAATGTTGGAGGCCTTCCTGACTTTATGAAACTTTCTGTGGTTGAACCGCTCAAAATGCTTTTTAAAGATGAGGTTCGTAGAGTAGGAAAAAGTTTAGGAATTGAAAATAAACTTTTGAAAAGACATCCTTTTCCTGGACCTGGATTAGCAATTAGAATATTAGGAGATATTACAATCGAAAAAGTAAAGATTCTTCAAGAGGTTGATAATATATTTATAAAAGGTCTTTTAGATAGTAATCTTTATGACAAAGTGTGGCAAGCTGGTGCTATACTATTACCTGTTAAAAGTGTGGGTGTTATGGGAGATGAAAGGACTTACGAGCAATGTGTTGCTTTAAGAGCTGTCGAGTCTACAGATGGTATGACAGCTGATTGGGTTAATCTTCCCTATGAATTTTTACAAGAGGTTTCTAATAAGATTATTAATAATGTAAAAGGTGTAAATCGAGTTGTGTATGATATTAGCTCTAAGCCTCCTGCAACAATTGAATGGGAATAATGAGAGTTTTTAGGTTTTTTCTTCTTTTTTCTATGTGTTCCTTAATCGGGTTTTCTCAGGATGAAAATCAAAATTTGGAATCTAGTTCAGTTATTGAATTTATAGAACATAAGGTTAAGAGAAAACAAACTTTATATACTATTTCCAATTTATACAATGTCCCAATAAATCTAATTAAACAATATAATCCCTCTATAAAAGGTGATAAAATATCAAAAAAAATGGTATTAAAAATACCATTTATAACTACTGTTGTTTTAGAGGAATCTATTAAAGAAATTGTAGAGAAAGTTTTAGTATCAACAAGAACAAACCAAAATTTATTTGACAGTGTCCCTAAAAAAAAGTCAATTAAGTTTGGTTTTATAGCTCCTTTTAATTTAAATAAAATTGAAATCGATTCTATTGAAAACACTAAGAAGTATTTAGAAAAGTTGAATCTTTCGACTTTGTCCTTGGATTTTTACAGTGGAACACTTTCTGCTGTCGAGGAAGCTAAAAAGCTTGGAATTAAAATCCATATTGATGTATATGATAATAAGAATAGTTTTGATGAAATAGATAAATTATCAGATAATAAAAATATTAATAGTTATGATTTTATTTTAGGTCCATTTATTCCTAGAAATCTAAATAGACTTTCTTTAAATCTTAAAGATTCAAAAGTTCCTATTGTTTCTCCGTTAACCTCAAAAAAAATTCAAATAAATAAAAATGTGTTTCAGTCTGTTCCTAGCATACAATCTCAAAGAGAGATGATGTTTACTCATGTAGATAGTTTAATTATTAAAGATCCAGACCCTTGTGTAATGATAATATATGATAGATCTACGGAATTAGTTAAAGAAAAACTTTTAAAGCGTTTTCCATACGCTGAACTTATTGATACTGATTTAACAATGGGACTAGTTGATCCAGAAATTACAGATTCACTTCTAGTTGAGAAAAAAAATAATTTAGTTTTTTTAGAATCCCAAAATTTAAATGTGATAACTAGTGTTTCCTCTTTGTTAAATTCTCAAATCTCAAAAGAGAGGAATATTAATCTTCTTTCTACCTACAGATCTGAAACTTACGAAAATGAAAATATTTCATACCAGCAATTAGGGAATTTAAACTTTACTTATCCCTCTTATTTTATTCCAAACTATGGAGATGAATTAAACGAACTAAATGCATTGTTTATCGAGAATTTTGGAAAGCTTCCAAATAAAATTGCTTTAAGAGGATATGAGATCACTCTAGATTTAATTTTACGTACAGCTCACAGAAGGAAGTTAGTTAAATCAATAGATTTAGGAGAAACTAGTTATTTTCAAAACAGATTTGATTACGTTAATAAAGAACAGGGTTATATCAACCAATCTGTTTTCCTAGTTAAACATGATGATTTAGAAGTTCTAGAAATTAAATCTGAAAAATAAAAATTATTGATTTTTAAATTTAAAAACAGAGTCACTTTCTTTTTGTATTTTTGATCGCTTAAAATATATTAATGTCCATAACCAAATATATATTTGTTACAGGAGGGGTTACCTCTTCATTAGGAAAGGGAATTATATCTGCATCTCTTGCTAAGTTGTTACAGTCGCGTGGTTTAAGTGTAACTATTCAAAAATTAGATCCATATATCAATGTTGATCCTGGCACTTTAAATCCTTACGAACATGGAGAATGTTATGTTACATCTGACGGAGCTGAGACAGACTTAGATTTAGGTCATTACGAAAGGTTTTTGAATGTTGAAACATCACAGGCAAACAATGTAACAACAGGAAAAATATATCAAACAGTTATTGAAAAAGAAAGAAGAGGTGATTTTTTGGGTAAAACTGTTCAGGTTATTCCACATATTACAAACGAAATAAAACGAAGAATAAAGTTACTTGGAGATACTAACGAGTTTGATGTTATAATTACAGAAATAGGTGGGACAGTTGGTGATATCGAATCTTTACCCTATATCGAATCGGTTAGACAATTAAGATGGGAACTAGGTGCTACAAATAGCCTTGTTATTCACTTAACATTAGTTCCGTATTTATCTGCTGCTAAAGAACTTAAAACTAAACCTACTCAACATTCTGTAAAAACATTAATGGAAAGTGGAATAAACGCAGATATACTTGTTTGTAGAACTGAACATGATATTTCAGAAGAAATTAAAAATAAATTAGCACTTTTTTGTAATGTAGATGTTGACTCGGTAATTCAGTCTAAAGATGCTTCGACGATATACGATGTTCCTTTAATGATGGAACAAGAAAAATTGGATACAGTTGTTTTAAGAAAACTTGATATTTCTAATTTTAGTTCAACTAACATGTCTAGTTGGACAGAATTTGTAAATAGATTAAAATTCCCAAAAAATACAGTTAATGTAGGCTTGATTGGAAAATATGTTGAGTTACAGGATTCGTATAAATCTATTTTAGAGGCATTAGTTCATGCTGGTTCGGTAAATGAAACAAAAGTGATTATTCATTCGATACACTCGGAGTTTATAGATGAAGATCAAATTAAAAATGAAATTTCAAAGCTTGATGGTGTTATTGTTGCTCCTGGATTTGGATCAAGAGGTATTGAGGGTAAGATCAATACTATAAAATATGTAAGAGAAAATAATATTCCTTTTTTTGGAATATGTTTAGGTATGCAGATGGCAGTTATAGAATATTCAAGAAACGTTTTAAATCTTAAAGATTCTAACTCTACTGAAATGGATGAAAAAACTTTACATCCAGTCATAAGTCTCATGCAAAACCAAAAGAATATTATCAATAAAGGTGGTACAATGAGATTAGGATCTTGGGAATGTGATTTAGAAGAAGGATCAAAAAGTTATGAAATATATAAATCAAAATTAATAACCGAAAGACATAGACATAGATGGGAATTTAATAATGATTATTTAACTGATTTTCAGAACTCAGGTTTAAAAACTAGCGGAATCAATTCTAAAACAGGATTGGTTGAAATAATTGAACTTCCATCAAATGATTGGTTTATTGGAGTTCAGTTTCATCCTGAATATAAAAGTACTGTAGAGACTCCACATCCATTATTTGTATCATTTGTCCAAGCTTGTTTAACGTGTAATAATATTAAAGATTAAAATGGAAGAAAATAAGTTAGATATTTATCAAATTATAGGATTTTTATTTCTAATAGCTGCGGTCTTTTGGTGGTTTAATGTTACAATACCTAATCTAGAGCAAAATGCGCTTGAAGAAAAAGAAATAATTTCACAAACTAACATTGAAGAAAAAAATAATAATCTAATAAAAGATGTAACTGAAATAATTAACTCAAATAATAATATTAACAGTTCAGCTATTGGCTCCGAACTAGAAAGTGAAGAAATCATTATTGAAAACGAAGATGTAATTTTCAAATTTAACACAAAAGGTGGTTCGTTAACCGAGCTTCAGTTAAAAGATTTTGTAGATTATAAAGGTGATGATCTGTTTTTGGTAAAGAATAATAATCAAAATATTAGCTTAACTTTTGATCTTATAAATGGTAATAAATTAAATACTTCTGACTATAATTTTGTTTACGAAACAGAAAAAAAAGGTAGAGAGAATATCCTTAAAATGTCATTAATTGTTTCGGAAGGTCAATCGATCTCTTTTGAATATAAAATACCTGAGTCAGGCTATATGATTGAATTTAGTGTAAAGTCATATGGAATGTCTTCTCTAATAAGTTCTGAATCAAATGTTAATTTAAACTGGAGTTTAGACGCCTTTAGACAGGCAAAAAGCATTGATTATGAAAATAGATATAGTCAGCTTATGTATCAATATGATGGAGACGAAACAGATTATTTGAGTTCTTATTCTGACGATGATGATAGTGAAGACTCTATTTCTTGGATTTCTTATGGTCAACATTTTTTTAATTCTATTTTAGTTTTCGATTCCCCTATTGATAAAGTTCAGTTTGAATCAAAAAAACTTTTTGAGGATGAAAGCAAAGAGTCACTATTTACAAAAAATTACTCTTCGTTAATACCTTTAAGTCTTTCAGGTTCGGAAATTAATAAGCAAATGAAATGGTATTTTGGCCCTAATGATTATGATATTTTAAATCAATATGAAAATAAGATTTATGATTCTATTTATTTTGGATGGGGAATTTTTGGTATGATTAATAGATTTATTTATTTTCCATTTTTTGGTTTTTTAAGTAAATATTTTTCTGCAGGATTGGCTGTTATTTTAATGACTATAGCTACTCGTTTAGTAATGTCTCCAGTTACCTACAAAACATATGTTTCTCAGGCTAGAATGAAAGTTATTAAGCCAGAGATTACTGAACTAAACGAAAAGTTTAAAAACGATGCAGTAAAGAGACAACAAGAAACTATGAAGTTATACAATAAAGCTGGTGCTAATCCTTTATTAGGTTGTATTCCTGCTTTACTTCAGTTGCCTGTTTTTTATGCTTTATTTTGTTTTTTCCCAATAGCATATCAATTAAGAGGGAAATCGTTTTTATGGGCAGAAGATCTTTCGTCTTATGATACAATCGCAGAACTTCCTTTTAGTATTCCTTTTTACGGAGATCATATTAGCCTTCTTCCTATTTTAGCTTCGATTGCTATATTTTTCTATACTAAGATGTCCTCTGGCGCTCAAATGCAAACATCTCAGCCAGGCATGCCAAACATGAAGTACATAATGTATTTAATGCCTGTTATGATGCTATTTTTCTTTAATAATTATGCTAGTGCATTTAGTTTGTATTATTTTATTTCCAATATATTAACAATTTTGATTATGATTTCGATTAAGTATTTTATAATTGATGAGGAAAAAATCAGACTCCAAGTTCAGGAAAATAAGAAAAAGCCTACAAAACAAAACAGGTTTCAAAGAAAAATGAAAGAAATGATGGATGAGGTAGAGAAGCAAAAAAAACTTCAGGGTAAAAAATAGTAATTTTTTTCAATGTCTAATAAGAATACCAGAGTGGTTGTAGCTCTTTCGGGAGGAGTAGACTCAAGTGTAGCTGCTTACTTGCTTACACAGCAAGGTTATGATGTTGTTGGAATTTTTATGAAAAATTGGCATGACGAAACTGTTACTATTTCCAATGAATGCCCATGGGTTGAGGACAGTTATGATGCAATGATTGTTGCAGAAAAATTATCAATCCCTTTTCAAACAATTGATTTAAGTAAAGAATATCAAGAAAGGATTATTGACTACATGTTCAACGAGTATAAAATTGGGAATACTCCAAATCCTGATGTATTGTGTAATAGAGAGATAAAATTTGATGTTTTCTTAGAAATAGCAAAAAATCTTGGAGCTGACTTTGTTGCTACCGGACATTATTGTAGGGTAGTTCCGAAAAAAGATCATTTTGAACTTTTAAGTGGAAAAGATACTAATAAGGATCAATCTTATTTTTTATGTCAATTATCACAAAAACAACTTTCTAAAGTTATGTTTCCAATTGGAGAATTAAATAAAAATGAGGTTAGGGAAATTGCTAAACAACAAAATTTAATTACTGCAGAGAAAAAAGATTCGCAAGGTTTGTGTTTTGTTGGGAAAGTTAAGTTGCCTGAGTTTTTACAGCAGAAGCTAAAAATAAAAAAAGGTTTAGTTGTTAAAATTTCTATTAATAACAGTCAATATGTAGATACACTTGACTATGACAATCATTCAATTGAAAATTTAAAAAAACTTGCCAAGTCATTTGATTATTCATTAAAGGATGGTACTGTTGTTGGGGAGCATGATGGTGCGCATTTTTTTACAGTTGGTCAAAGAAAAGGATTGGCTATAGGAGGAAGTAAAGATCCTTTGTTTGTTATCAAAACTGATGTAATTAACAATATTGTATATGTTGGAGAAGGAAAAGATCATCCAGGGTTATACAAAAAAGTGTTATTTATAAAAAATAAAGATTTTCATAAAGTAAGACTAGATATAGATTATCAGAACTCGAATAATGAATATGAATCTAGAATTAGATACCGGCAACCTCTTCAAAATTCAAAATTAGTTTTTGGTGAAAATGGTGTTTTTATGATTTTTGACAACTTACAATCTGCTATTAGCAAAGGTCAATTTGCAGTATGGTATAAAGATGATGAGCTGATTGGCTCTGGTGTTATAGATTAATTTTATAAAGTGATTTCCACTTGATTTCTTAAAATATCTTCAATACTCTCTCTCTTTCTAATTTCAATTGCCTCATCATTTAAAAAAAGTATTTCTGATGGTTTATATCTAGAGTTGTAATTACTAGCCATTGTAAAGCAATAGGCTCCGGCGTTTTTAAAGCATAACACATCTCCCTCGTTTATTTTTGATATTCTTTTATTACTAGCAAAAGTGTCTGTTTCGCATATGTATCCAACAACTGAATAAAATCTTTCATTGTCGTTAGGGTTTGAAATATTTTTAATATCATGATTTGAACCGTACATCATCGGCCTAACAAAGTGGTTAAATCCCGAATCTACTTGAGCAAAAACAGTTGATGTGGTTTGTTTTATAGAATTTACTGAGCACAAAAAACTACCTGCTTCACTTACGAGAAACTTTCCGGGTTCAAAAGCTAATGTGAGTTCTTTTCCGAAATCAGTGCAGAATTTATTAAATCGTTTTGATAATTTCTTTCCTAATTCTTCAATATTTGTTTCGTTATCACCATTAGTGTAGGGTACTTTAAAACCACTGCCAAAATCAATAAATTCTAAATTTTTAAATTTAGAGGCAGCCTCAAATAGAATTTCTGCTGCATGAATGAACACTTCAATATCTAAGATATCACTTCCTGTGTGCATGTGTATTCCATTAACTTTGATATTTGTATTTTTTATAATTCTTAAAAGTAATGGGATTTGGTGAATGCTTATTCCGAATTTAGAATCAATGTGGCCAACTGAAATTTTATTATTCCCTCCAGCCATTACATGCGGGTTAATTCTGATGCAAATAGGAATATCAGGATTCAGTCCTCCAAACTGCTCTAAAACACTGAGGTTATCAATGTTTATATTTACGCCCATTTCTGAGACTTTTTGAATTTCTTCAACAGAAACCCCGTTTGGTGTATATATTATTTTTTCAGGACTAAATCCCGCTCGTAAACCAATCATAACTTCTTGAATTGAAACTGTGTCGATTCCTGCTCCAAGTTTGTTTATATATTTTAAAATTGAAATGTTTGACAAGGCTTTAACTGCATAATTTATCCTAAGATTCTTAACTTCATTAAATGAATTTACAAGTCTTTCGTACTGACTTTTGATTTTAGATGCATCATATACATATGTTGGTGTTCCAAACTCCTCTGCAATTTCTAATAAAGTTGAATTTTTCATTCTGCTAAACTATATTAAGTTTCTGTAGTTTTATAATTAAATTACATATATTATAAAAATAAAACAAATTGTTACATTTATAACATTATTAAGTGTTTTACATCTGATATAATTGATCATATTTCTATTATATTTGTTCAAAATTAATTACTTAACTATGAATTTACATGAATATCAAGGAAAGAAAATCTTAGCTCAACATGGAGTAAATGTTCAAAGGGGAGTTGTTCTGGATGATTTAAATGATGTTGAAAAAATCTCAACCAAACTGATTGAGGAAACTGGTACTGAATGGTTTGTTGTAAAAGCTCAAATTCATGCTGGCGGAAGGGGTAAAGGTGGAGGTGTTAAATTGGCCAAAAACCAAAAGGAGTTAAAAGAAGTAGTTTCTAGTATTTTAGGTATGAACTTAGTGACTCCACAAACTTCAAAAGAAGGTAAATTGGTTAGAAAAATTTTAATTGCAGAAGATGTTTATTATCCTGGTGAATCTGAAACAAAAGAGTTTTATGTTTCAATTTTATTAAACAGAAATACTGGTAAAAACATGATTATGTATTCAACAGAAGGTGGTGTTGATATTGAGTCTGTTGCTGAAAAGACACCTGAATTAATTTTTTATGAAGATATAGATCCTCTTTTAGGTATGTTGCCTTTTCAAGCTAGAAAAGTGGCTTTTAATTTAGGTTTGTCTGGAAAAGCATTTAAAGAAATGGTTAAGTTTATTTCTCTTTTGTATAAATCTTATGTTTCCTCTGACTCATCTTTATTTGAAATTAACCCTGTATTAAAAACTTCAGATAATAAAATATTGGCAGTAGATGCTAAAGTAACTTTAGATGATAATGCGTTATTTAGACATAAAGACTATTCTGAGTGGAGGGATTTGAAAGAAGAAAATCCAGTCGAAGTTGAGGCTCGAGAAGTAGGTCTAAATTATGTCGATTTAGACGGAAATGTAGGTTGTATGGTAAATGGAGCCGGTTTAGCTATGGCTACAATGGATTTAATTAAGCAATCTGGTGGTGAACCTGCAAATTTTCTTGATGTTGGAGGTACTGCCGATGCAAAGCGTGTTGAAACTGCTTTTAGGTTAATATTAAAAGATCCTAATGTTAAAGCTATATTAGTTAATATTTTTGGAGGAATTGTAAGATGTGACAGAGTTGCTCAAGGGATTGTTGATGCATATAATAATCTTGATGATATAAATGTCCCAATTATAGTCAGATTACAAGGGACAAATGCTGAGATTGCTAAAAAAATTATAGACAATTGTGATTTCAAAGTTTATAGCGCTACTGAGTTCCAAGAAGCAGCTGATAAAATTCAAGAACTATTAAAATAAATGACATTATGTCAATTATTTTGAAACTTTTAATGACATAATGTCATTTATTTTTGATTGGCATTTATTTTGTTCTTTATAAGAATATAAATATTTGTTTAATTTAAAAATAATAAGTTATGAATTTAATTAAAAAACAATCTAATTTTTTACCTTTTGTCTTTGATGATTTCTTTAGAAACACGTGGGATATTTTACCTACAAAAAGCACAAATAATCCAGCGACAAATGTGATTGAAAATGACAAGGAATTTATTTTAGAATTTTCAATTCCTGGAAGAGATAATCTTGATTTTGAAATAGAAATTGATAATCGACTTTTATCAGTAAGTTTAAAAGAAAATGATACTATTTCAAATAATAATTACATGTTACAAGAATTTAATTTTTCCTCTTTTAGTAAATCTTATGAATTACCTATTTCAATAGATTTAACAAAAATTGAATCATTTTATAAAAATGGTATTTTGAGTATTAATCTTCCTAAAAGAAAAGAATTTCATTCTCAAGTTAGAAAAATTATTTCTGTAAAAAAATAATTTAATTGAAGAGGGGGATGTTATCCTCCTCTTTTTTTTAATTTTTTAATTCTTTTATAACATCTCTAATCCTTGCTGCTTCTATAAAATCTAATGCTTTAGCGGCTATTTCCATTTCCTTTCTTAAAGAATTTATTTCTTTTATTTTTTCCGTATTTGACATTTTTGATTTATCCTTTAATAGCTGATTACTATTTTTTATTTTATCGAAACTATTCTTTTCAGAATCGTTTCCAAAAACATCTTTAATTTTGGTTTTTAATGGAGTAGGAGTTATGTTGTTTTTAATGTTAAATTCATTTTGTTTTTTTCTTCTATAATTTGTTTCATCAATAGTCTTTTGCATACTTTTAGTTATTTTATCTCCATAAAAAATAGCTTTTCCATTTATGTTTCTCGCTGCTCGTCCAATCGTTTGAGTTAATGATCTGTGACTTCGAAGAAAACCTTCTTTGTCTGCATCTATAATAGCAACTAAGGATACTTCAGGAAGATCTAATCCCTCCCTTAATAAGTTAACACCAACTAAAACATCAAACAATCCTTTTCTTAATCCTTGCATTATTTCTACTCTTTCTAAAGTATCAATATCACTATGAATATATCTTGATCGAACATCAATATTGTTTAGATATTTTGTTAATTCTTCTGCCATTCTTTTAGTAAGAGTTGTAACTAGAATCCTTTCATCTTTTTCAACTCTAATTTGTATTTCGTTTATTAAATCATCTATTTGATTTTTGCTTTCCCTTACTTCTATAATCGGATCTAATAATCCTGTTGGTCTTATTATTTGTTCAGTGAATATTCCCTCAGTTTTTTCTAATTCATAATCAGATGGTGTAGCACTTACATAAATTACTTGGTTTTGAACGAATTCAAATTCATCATATTTCAAAGGTCTATTGTCCATGGCTGCAGGAAGTCTAAAACCGTATTCTACTAAATTTTCTTTTCTGCTTCTGTCTCCTCCATACATCGCTCGAACTTGAGACAAAGTAACGTGACTTTCATCAACAATCATTAAGTAATCATCTGGAAAATAATCTAGTAAACAAAATGGTCTTGTTCCAGGAGATCTTTTATCTATATATCTTGAATAATTTTCTATTCCAGAACAATAACCAAGTTCTTGAATCATTTCTAAATCAAAATTAGTTCTTTCCTCTAATCTTTTAGCTTCTAGAAACTTGCCTACTTCTTTAAAGTATTCAATTTGATTTTTTAAATCAAATCTTATTTCATTTATAGCATTTTGTAATACGTCTGGAGATGTTGCAAACATATTAGCAGGATAAATATTTAATTTATCTAAGGATTCTAGAGTCTTTTTTGTTAGTGGATCAAAAATTTCAATTAATTCAATTTCATCACCAAAAAAATGAATCTTAAAACTATGATCTGCATAGCTTGGATAAATATCAACAATATCTCCGGATACTTTAAATGATCCGCTAATAAGTTCTGTAGTTGTTCTTGAGTAAAGACTTTGAACTAAGTTGTGTAAAAATTTTGTACGAGATATTTTCTGATCTTTTTCAATATTTACTATATTTTTTTTAAACTCTACCGGATTTCCAATACCATACAAACATGATACTGATGCAACAACTATTACATCTCTTCTGCCAGAAAGCAATGATGAAGTTGTGCTTAATCTAAGCTTTTCAATTTCTTCATTAATAGATAAATCTTTTTCTATATATGTACCACTTACAGGTAAATAAGCTTCAGGCTGATAGTAGTCATAATATGAAACAAAATATTCTACTGAATTGGACGGGAAGTATTCTTTGAATTCTGAGTAAAGCTGTGCGGCTAAAGTTTTATTATGAGCAAGAACTAGAGTTGGCTTATTTATTTTTTCAATAACATTAGCAACTGTAAAAGTCTTTCCAGATCCTGTAACTCCTTTTAGAGTTTGGAACTTAGTATTTTCTTTTAAACCTTCAACAAGCTGATCAATTGCTTGTGGTTGATCTCCAGTAGGATTATATTCTGACTCTAGTTTAAACAATTGAAATTATAAAACTCAAATTTACAATAATAACTCTCTAATAGATAATTCTTACTTTTATATTATAAAATTCAATTATTTCTTAAATATGTTCGAAAAATTAATGTCAAAGAAAAAACCTTTTTTTCCAATAAACGATGAACTAAATAAATATTTAACAGAGTATAATAGAAATTTAAAAATCCCAATTTTCTATGAGGATTTAAAAAGATTTTCTGGCTCAGTTTCAGTTTATGATAAAAAAGATAAAGATACTCTTTGGGTTAGAGTCTTTTATTCAGAATTTGAAAGAAAAGATATTGATTTGTCTTTAAAAAAAGTTTATAATTTATTACACTCTGATGGAAATGAATCTAATATTGATTTTTTAAATATTGATGCAATTGATTATTGCACTTTTGGAAATTCTAAACCTTTTAGAATTAAAATTAGAAATAAGCTTAATGATAATTTTACATATTTCTACATCAAAAAAGCAGATGCGTCAAGAGTTTATGGTTTGGAACTTGAAAATTTATTATCCCCATATAATTTAAATTTCCTTATCAATAATGATACTTTAATAGAAGAGCATGTAGCTGGAATCCCCGGCGACGAGTTTTTTGAAGAACATCTTGAAAAATGTAATAACTCTGAAAAATCACAGATTGCAAAAGAATTTGTGAAGTTTAACGAAAGATGTATGATTAGATTATTGGGTGACATGAGATCATACAATTATGTTATTATACCTACTCATGATTTCGATCAAGTAATATATAAAATCAGAGCTATTGACTTTGATCAGCAGTGCTATGAGGGAAATTTGAAAGTATATAGGCCACAGTTTTTCAAAGAAAATAAATATATTATGAATTTAGTTAAAGATAGACTTGATTCAAGTTCTGTAAATCAATATAAAACAGAAGAAAGATCTATTATAGCAAAACGTATTTTAAGTTCAGAAAGCAGAACAAAGAAAATATTAAAATGTATGTGTTCTGACAATATTTCATCAAAAGAAAATATTTTATTATTGTCAAACCAAATTTTTAAACTTACTAAAGATGTTCATTTTAATAACACCAAAAATATGGGTGAAATAATAAGAGCAACATTTAATCATGTTTTACGAAATTATGAAAACCACGAAATGTTAGGTTTTAATTAGTAAAACTGATAAGGGTCCACATCATCTAACTCATCTTTTTCAAATTCATCGCTTTTGTCTTCAATAAATAATTTTTCTGGAGCTTTTTCTGGGATACTTCCAATTGAAAAAATAGTTTGTGGATAATTAGTAGAATCATTTTCTTCATTAGTTTCAATAACTTCCACAAAGAAAGTCCAAAGAATTAAGAAATCGTAGACGTAAATAAAATTTTGCTGATCTAAGTTTATTATTGTTTCTAAAACATTGTCTTTCATTACCCTCTCTTCTCCAAAACTTTCTAAAGTTATTTCTTCACCTTGCTTCCATTCTGTATCACTTAGATAGAAAGAAGCCATTTCATTATCTTTAAAACCAAATGCGTTTATAATAGCAAAATGTAAATCTTCAAAAGTATTATCAGATTCAATTTCTATATCTCTTAAAACGTCTTGTTTTGTATCCAGAATTATTCTTAATCTGTAAATCATTTATGTTTTTTTAAAAAAAATAAACTCCAGTAGAATTGAAAACCAAATAAAATTGTTGCTAAGAACAAGTGCAATGGCTGACTTAAAATCGGAAAATCTCCATAATACATTATAACACCTAAAAATATTTCAAATAAAATCACCAAACTAATCAATAAAATAGTTTTTAAATTATATGCTTTTGTGTAGGCATAATAAAGAAGATAGACATTAGTAAAAAACACTAATAATGAAAATGTTCTATGAAAATAAAAATATAAATCTGGTGATTGGAGCCATAGCTCTTTGTCCTTTGAGAGTTCGTATTGAATATCAATAAATTCTCTCACTTGTGTCCCTGTAATTACTTGAATTAAAGTTAATATAATTGAGAAAATTATTAAATATTTTATTTTTTTATCATATTGATAATTTTCTCTTTCTTTTGAATTGTATATGATGTAAATAATTAAAGCTACTATTACAAGTGCCATAAGCATGTGAACAGTTATTTTATATGGTGCTAAATTTGAATCAACAACTAATTTTCCAAGCCATGCTTGAAAACCCATTCCTAAAACAATAAGTGTTGAAATAATTGTAATTTTTATATTTTCTTTCCAATATTTTAAGGACATTATTAACATTAATAAGGTGAAAATACCCGCAACAGCTCCTATTAATCTATTAATAAATTCAATCCATGTATGAAAAGGATTATATGTTACATAATTGTGTTTTTCATATGGAATCCAATTATTTAGATTTATTTTTTTACTTGATTTAAAATCCATTTTTGCAGTATATAGTTTTTCACTATTTAAAATTATCATTTGATTTTTTTTGTAATCTTGATTAGATTTAAATAGCAATTCACTTTCTTCATATGGTGGAATATAGTATCCAAAACATTTTGGCCAATCTGGACATCCCATTCCACTTCCAGTCATTCTAACTAATGATCCTGCCAATATTACTAGGTAGACTAAAATTAGACTGATTTGAGATATTTTGATAAAATTATTCAATTGCATTATTTTTTAGTCCAAGAGATTCTCCTTTTTTGATCATCAATAACTTTGCCGATTCTTTATTATTTTGAATTTTTCCATCTAAAATTGAATTTTTAATATATTCTTTAATAATTCCTATTTCTTTGGATGGTTTTATTTTAAAATAATTCATAATTTCTTCTCCACTTACAGGTGGTTGAAAATTTCTAATAGAATCTCTTTCTTCAACTATTTTTATTTTATCTCTAACTAATTTAAAATTATTTAAATATTTTTTAAATCTCAATGGATTTTTAGTAGTAATATCTGCCTCACAAAGAGTTAATAAATCATCAATATCTTCGTTACAATCATAAATCAATCTTCTTACAGCTGAATCCGTAATATTATTATTTGAAAGAACAATTGGCCTAGAACTTAAATAAATTATTTTTTGCACATATTTTAATTTATTATTTAAAGGAAGATTTAATCTTTTGAATAATTTATAAACCATTTTAGATCCTTTTAGTTCATGACCATGAAAAGTCCATCCAATTTTTTTAACAAATTGTTTAGTCGGAGCTTTTCCAATATCATGAAGCAGAGCTGCCCATCTTAGCCAAAGATTTTCTGTTTCAAGACAAATATTGTCCAGAACTTCTAGAGTGTGATAGAAGTTGTCTTTATGTTTCTGTCCCTCAATTTCTTCAATTCCTTTCAAATCAGTAAGTTCAGGAATTATTATTTTTAATAGACCTGTTGATTCTAATATCTTGAAACCAACTGATGGTTTTGAAGTCATTATTATCTTGTTAATTTCCTCAGAAATTCTTTCGGGTGAAATAATTTTTATTCTTTCTTTTTCTGAAATTAAACCATTGAAAGAATTTATATCAATTTTAAAATTTAGTTGACTTGAAAATCTTGCAGCTCTTAACATTCTAAGAGGATCATCTGAAAATGTTTGTCTTGGTTCTAAAGGTGTTTTAATTATTTTATTTTCTAAATCTGTTATCCCATTAAATTTATCCAATAGATCTCCCCAGCTGTTCTTGTTTAAACTTATTCCTAAGGTGTTAATTGTAAAATCTCTTCTATTTAAATCATCGTCTAATGTCCCAGGTTTAACAATTGGATTTCTACTGGACTTATTATAGCTTTCTTTTCTTGTTCCAACAAATTCGACGTCATAACCATTGTATTTAAACATTGCTGTTCCAAAATTCTTAAAAACAGTTATTTTTGATCCAATTTTTAGCCTTTTAGCTGTTAGCTTAGCTATTTCAATTCCACTTCCTACAACAAGTATATCTATATCTTTTGCTAAATTTTTTCCAATAATTAAATCTCTAACAAATCCTCCTATAGCATAACATTCAATTTTTGTTTCATTACAACAATTTGAAATTGCATGAAATATTTCACTTTCTATGTCTGATTTGAAATTTCTTTTAAACATTTTATGCCCTTAATGTATTAAACAAATCTTCATCAATTTTAATAATTTGAGAAGGTGTTTTAAGCTTTTTGTTCCGTTTTAAATTTACTGCATAATCAATTTGATTCAAAATCTCATCTTTTATTTCATCAAAACATTCTGGAAATTTATCTCCCGAAATATTAACTGATGTTGAGGTAATAGGTTTGTTAAATTCGCCTAATAATTTTTTACAAAAATCATCATTAGGTATTCTGACAGCTATTGACTCTTTGTAAAAACTTAAATTTTTTACTTTGTTAAAAATTATGGTTGTAGGTTTATTTTGGACATGCATAAAATCTTTAATTTTTTTTGTCAAATTCACATATCTACTTAACATTTGATAGTTCTCCATAAGACAAATAAGAGGAGATGATGAATCTCTTTTTTTAATTTTAAAAATTTTATTTATTGCTTTAGAATTAGTAGCGTCACATCCAATAGCCCAAATTGTATCAGATGGATAAATAATTATTCCACCATTTTTTAAACATTCAATAGTTTTTAAGATCTCAGAACTCATTTGAATTATGCAGATACATTATAATCTCTTAAAGCATCATTTAGAGATGTTTTTTTATTAGTGCTTTCTTTTCTTTTGCCAATTATTAATGCACATGGTACTTGAAAATCTCCAGCTTTAAAATTCTTTGTATATGTGCCAGGAATAACCACTGACCTTGAGGGGACTTCTCCCTTTGTTTCAACTGGTTTATCACCTGTTACATCTATAATTTTAGTTGATCCTGTTAATACAACATTAGCTCCTAAAACAGCTTCTTTACCTACTTTAACACCTTCAACAACTATGCACCTAGAACCAATAAATGCGTTATCTTCAATAATAACTGGAGCAGCTTGTAGAGGTTCTAAAACCCCACCAATACCAACACCACCACTTAAATGTACGTTTTTACCAATTTGGGCACAACTACCAACAGTTGCCCATGTGTCTACCATCGTTCCGCTGTCTACATATGCTCCTATATTCACATAGCTTGGCATTAAAATAACCCCTTTGCTAATGTATGATCCGTGTCTTGCAACCGCATGTGGTACTACTCTAATTCCTTTTTCTTTAAAGTTTTTTTTCAATGGAATTTTATCATGAAATTCTAAAGGACCAGCTTCTATTGTTTTCATTTCTTGAATTGGAAAATATAAAACCACAGCTTTTTTAACCCATTCATTTACTTTCCAGCCTTTATTAATGGGTTCTGCAACTCTAATGATACCATTGTCTAAATCGTTAATTACAGATCGTATTGCATTTTTAGTTTTTTCTTGACTTAATAGCGATCTATCTTCCCAAGCAGATTCAATAATATTTTTCACAGTTTTTTTTTCAAATATACGTTGATAATAATAAATAGTTTAAAGAATTTTAACCTTAATTATTAATGATTTAACTTTGTGAAATGGCAAAAATAGTTGCTTTAGATTTTGGAACAAAAAGAATTGGTGTAGCTATAACCGACGATTTAAATATAATTGCATCAGGGCTAGATACTGTTTTAAACGAAAATATTATATCTTTTTTAAAGCATTTAACGTTAAAAAACAAGATTCAAACAATAGTAATTGGAAAGCCATTACAAAAAAATAATCAACCATCTGATGTTGAATTAGAAATATTAAAATTTATTGATATTTTAAAAATTAATTTCCCTTTAATTAAATTAGAAAGATACGATGAGCGATTTACCTCTGTCATTGCTAAAAAAGTAATTTTAGAGAGTGGAGTAAATAAAACTAAAAGAAGAAACAAGTCACTTGTGGATAAAATTAGTGCTACTATTATTCTTCAGTCTTACCTAGAAAACATATAATATGATCTTACCAATTATTGCATACGGAAACCCGGTTTTAAAAAAAAAATGTCAAGAAATTCCTAAAGACTACAAAAGATTAAATGAACTAATTTCTAATATGTGGGAGACAATGTATGCTTCAAGTGGAGTTGGTTTAGCTGCTCCACAAATTGGTTTGTCAATAAGAATATTTATTGTTGATACATCTCCTTTTTCAGATGATACAAAATTAGGTATCAATGAAAGAAATAAACTTTCAGATTTTAAAAAAGTTTTTATTAATCCAGAGTTAATCGCAGTTTCAAATGAATTTAACACATTTAATGAGGGATGTTTAAGTATACCAGATGTTAGAGAAGATGTTGTTAGAGAAAATGAAATATTTATTAAATATTATGACGAAAACTTTATAAAAAATGAATTGAAATTGGATGGATTAAGAGCAAGAGTAGTTCAACATGAATTTGATCACATTCAAGGTGTTTTATTTACTGATAAATTAAGTGCTTTCAAGAAAAAACTCATTAAGGGTAAATTGAATAATATTTCAAAAGGTAAAGTTAAGTCTGATTATTTAATGTCATTTTATAAAAAATGAAAAAAACTACTAATCTTCGTTCAATTGACGCTCTAATTAAAATAATGGATGAGTTAAGAATTAAATGTCCCTGGGATAAGGAACAGACTATGGATTCTTTAAAAACTCTAACAATTGAAGAGACATTTGAACTTGTAGAAGCTATCAACTCTAGTGATTTTGATGATATTAAAAATGAATTAGGTGATCTGCTTCTTCATATTGTATTTTATTCAAAAATAGCTAGTGAAAAAAATATTTTTGATTTTAATGATGTAGTTGAATCTATTTCTAAAAAATTGATTTACAGACATCCTCATGTATATCAAAACAAAAAAAATATATCTCAAGAACAAGTGAAAAAAAATTGGGAAAAATTAAAGCTCAAAGAAGGGCATAAAAGTATTCTTTCAGGAGTTCCAAAAACTTTACCCTCATTAATTAAAGCAGTAAGAATACAAGATAAGGTTTCTAACGCAGGCTTTAAATGGGATTCTGTTTACGATTCTAAAAATAAAGTAATTGAAGAGTTTAATGAGCTGAGTTTAGAGATAGAGAACTCAGATGAAAAAAAAATTGAAGAAGAATTTGGTGATTTTTTATTTTCAGTAATTAATTATGGAAGGTTTTTAGGAATAAATTCAGAAAACGCTCTTGAAAAAACAAATAGAAAATTTTCTAGAAGATTTAAAGAGATGGAAATAATAATAAAGAATGATAATTTAGAGTTGGACAAACTTTCAACAACTGAGATGCTTGGTTATTGGAATAATTTAAAATAATTATTTAAGAAGATTTTTCTTGTTATTAATTATTCTTTCAATTTCTATTTTTTGATTTTTAATTTTTAAATGAACTGTGTTTAGCAGTTTGTTTTCCTTAGAATTATCTTTAAAAAATAAAAGGTTATTTTCTTGTTGAATTAAATCTTTTTTTAATTTATCTAATTTTAAATTTAATTTATAGATTTCAGATTTTTTTTGATCATTACTCATGAATTTAGATTTCATCTCATTTATTTTATTTTGAGATTCATTTTCATTAATTCCTTTTCTAATTAAATGGTTTTTAATTTTTTCAAAAAATAACTTTTCTTTATCTGAGTTTATTTTATTGATTGATAAATATTCTTTAATAATATCTTCTAGATCGTTTAATTTTCCTTTGAATTTATCAAGTTCTTCGATTAATTGGTTTTGTTTTCTTACAAATTCTTTATTTTCTTTAGACTCTATATTTTTATTTTGTGATATTTTTTGAAAATATGTGTCACAGGTATTTTTAAAAATTTTCCAGTTTTTTTCATTTGCTTTATATGGAACAGGTTTTATTAGTTTCCATTTTTTTTGAATTGAAATCACATTTTGTCTTTCTTTTTCTAAACCATCTTTATTTATAATTCTTTTAACTTCTTCAATTAATAAATTTTGTTTTGTGATATTTTCAGAATATATATTTTTTATATTTTTAAAAAATTTATTTTTTTTTGAATAAAATTCTCTTGTTACTTTTTTATAATTGTTCCAAAATGTTTTTTTAAATTTTCCAGGGATTGGTCCTGCTAATTCTATTTTGTTTTTTAAAGTATCAAAAGTTTTTATTTTTTCTTGCCAATTTTTAATTGAATTGATCTCAATTTTATGCAAATCTTGAATTTCTGTGATTAAGCTTTCCTTTTTTGTATAGTTGGATTTTAGTATAGAATCTTTATTGCTTTCAAATTCTTTTCTTTTTGTATTTAGAATTTCTTCAATACTACTTAATTCTTTTTCTAAACTTTCTTCTTTCTCCTTTTTTACAGGACCTAATTCGAACTTCCATCTTTTTTTAAGTCTTTCAAAATCTTTAAATGCTTTAAATTGATCATTGTTTTTTAATAATTCTTTTGCATTTAATATTATTTTTTCTTTTTCTTTTAAATTATGATCTAAATCAATTTCTTTAAACTTTCTGTTTAGATGTAAATAATCATAAAAGTTTTTAATATGATGTTGATAATTATTCCATATAATTACATTTTGTGATCTTGGTACTTGTCCTGTTTTAATCCATGAATTTTGTATTTTTTTAAATTCATTATATTTTGAATTAATTGAACCATCTGTAATTAATAATTCTTTTAATTTCTCAATTAATATCTTTTTTTCTATTAAATTATCCTCTAAATTTTTTTGACTTACTCTCAATTAATTAAATTTAATTTTAATTAAGTTACTTATTTTTATTTAACTATTCCAAATTTTCCAGCTTTCATTAGCTTGGTTTTTCAACATTTCTTCTCCGTTGATAGTACTTGCACCCATTTTTTCGCTTTCTATTAAAAACTTTGTTTTTTTTGGATTATAAATCAAATCATAACATATATGATTTGATGTTAGAAAGTTAAAAGGTATTTTTGGACATTCTTTAATTTTAGGAAATGTTCCAAGTGGAGTGCAATTAATTATAATAGTATTTTCTTCAATAATCTTTTTATTTAAATCATCATAAGTAATTATATTATCTTTTTTTTTTCTTGAAACAATAGTTGTTTCTATTCCTATTGATTCTAAACCGTATATAATAGCTTTTGAAGCTCCGCCTGTTCCTAATACTAATGCTTTTTTATGATTATTTGCCAATTTTCTTAATGACGTGACAAATCCTAAATAATCTGTATTATATCCTTCTGTAATATTTTTTTTATTAATTTTTATTGTATTTATTGCACCAATTTTTTTTGCTACCGGATCAATTTTTTTTATGTAAACCATTATTTTTTCTTTGTAAGGTATGGTTACATTTAGCCCTTTTATATCTTGATCTTTTAAGATTTTTTTAAAGTCTTTTATAGATTTTAAGTCATAATTTTCATATGAACAAGTTTTTATGTCTTCCTTTTGAAATTTATCTTCAAAAAATGTTTTTGAAAAAGAATAGTTTATATTCTTACCTATAAGTCCGTATTTTCTTTTTTGTTCTAACATATTTATTTATAAATAATACTGTTATTAATCCGGCCCAAATCCAGATTATGGATATTATATTAGTTATTTCCATAATGTTTGGAAATGGTATATTAAAACTATCACTTATTAATGAATTTTCAATAGAATGATTCCATGGCCATACAATAATTAGAGATCCAAATACAAACCCAATAATAAACTGATTTACAATTGCCTCATGTTTTTTTATTAAATAGCTAAGAAAATTTGACAGTAGAATTAGTCCTATAATTGAACCCAAAGTAAACACTAATACTATTCTTAAAAGATCAAAATCATGTGAAACATCAGATTTGATGCCAATAATTAGTAACAATGAATTATAAAGAGAATTTACAGAGTCAATTAACAATAATTTATAGTTTCCTAGTAATATTAATATAAATGAGCCGGAAAGTCCAGGAATAATCATTCCACTTATACTTATGAAACCACAAAAGAAAATAAACAACGTATTCTTGTTTTCCTCAACTGGATCAGAGAAGCTAATTATTAAACCTAAAACTAAACCTATAATTATCACAATAATAGAGTTGATATTCCATTTTTTTAAATTTTGAATTAGTATAATATTTGAAGCTAATATCATTCCAAAAAAAGTTGACCAAACATATAATTCGTATTTATTGAACAAAAGGTCTAATAATTTTGAAGTGGTGAAGTAACTAATTACAATACCTGTAAGAATGGTTATTAAAAACAAACCGTTATAGTTCGTATTTAAATTTGAAAATTTTAATTTTAATAATAATGGAATTATTTTAAAATTAATTCTTTTAAGAGAGTTGATCATTTCGATATAAAATCCTGTTAATAGAGCAACAAGTCCGCCCGAAACACCAGGTAACTTATTTACAGTACCCATTAAAATACTTTTTATTAAAAGAATTACATAAAATGACTTATTCCTTTTTTTCATTTTTAGTTGAAATAAACTCTAATATTAATACAATACTAATTCCTAATATAAAAAATAATACTCCCTCTCTAAATTCAGAATTATTTAAATAATTTTCAGGAACATATAATTTGTTAAGGAACAAATTTGTGTCGATATTATATTTCCACGGCCATAATGTTGGTAGAGACCCAATCATAAATCCAATCAGACAAAAGAGCGTATTGTCTTTATGATTTTCATAAGACCAAGTTAATAATTTCGAAAATAATTTTACACTCAGCAAAGCACCCAAAACAAATGAAATAAAATTCATAAAATAGTCTGAATTTAATTGCGAAATTTCTTTTAATGTGATTAACATAGTTTCATAAGCACCTAGTAAAACTAAAATATATGCACCTGAAACACCAGGAAGAAGCATAGCTGTGATGCTTATCATGCCACAAAAAAATAAATAGATAGAATTAATATCGGTATTTCCTGCACTTAACGTTTGGACATAAAGTGCGATAAATAATCCTGTAATTAAAAAATATATTTGTGAGGGAATTAAGAATTTTGAGCTGTTGAAATTTAATTTTGTTGTGCTTTTAAATAGAAAAATAATACTTGATGATATAAGTCCAAGAAATAAAGACCAAAGTGCTACAGGATAATCGTTTAGAATAATTAATATAAAATGACTTAATATTATAATACTTGATAATATTCCAAACCCCAAAAAGAAAAGAAAATTTAAATTATAATTTTTCCATATTTTTTTAATATTTCCTTTTTTTAATTCATTAAGTATTTTAAAATCTAAACCATTTATAGTTTTTAATAATTCTTCATAAACTCCTGTTATTATTGCAATAGTTCCACCTGAAACTCCGGGAACAATATCAGCAATGCCCATACACATCCCTTTGATAAGAATAATAAAATTTGAAAAAAAAGTATTTTTCATTTCAATAAAATTAAGATAATTTAATGTACAAATTAATTTACATTCATGTTTTTAAACACATGAAGTTGTGGGATAGTTGGAAATATGTCTTTGAAGTAATCATAAATGGCAGGATTATGAAAATATGCTTCTTTTAAATTAAAATTAGCTTTAATCATTTCATTAGAATTATGAAAAATCACATAACTGATATATTTTTTTTCACTTAATAAAGATTTAGGTAGTGTTTCTATTTTGACTAAAAATTCTTTAGATAAAGATTCGTTAAGGGGTATTTGAATTAATGTTTTGGTTAAGAATATTAATGTGCTTAAGCTTAATTCTCCTAAAGATAAAATTTCTTTAAATGATATTTCAACCTCTTCAAAGTTATTTAAGTTTATGTTTATTTTACAATAAAGTTCCCAGTACTTTATATTTTCTGAATCAATCTCTATTGCTTTTATTAAGTGATTTTTAGCTTCTAGATTTTCTTTTTGTTTGTAATAATTTGAAGCTAACGACATCCATGCTCCGTCATGAACAGGATCTTCTATAACTGTCTTGTTGTAGTATGAAATTGCTAAATCAATATTGCCTAATTTGTTATGACAACAAGCTATCCGATATAAAGCAAACGGATTGGGTTCATCTATTTTAATCACAATTTCATATTGCTCAATGGCTTGATTGATTTTATTTAATTTTTCGAGTACTTTACCCATTTCTAAGTAAGCTCCCACAAAGGAATCATCAGAAATTATAGCAAAATCAAAGGCTGTTATTGCTTCTTTGTAAAGTTCTTTTTTTAAATATTGTTTTCCAAGTTGGTGCCATGCAACTTCGCAATAAGGATTTATTTCTAAAAAATCATTTAAATAGTTTATTGTGCTATCTGTATTGCCTATAGCGTCATAACAATAAAGTAAATTATTTAGAACAGCATAATCTAATTGATAATCATTAATATATTCTTTAAATTTTTCTTTTGCATTTTCAAAATCGTCAATAAATAAATATTCTTTACCTATCATTATTAAAGCATCACTATAAAACTCACAATCTTTCTTTATTTTTTTTAAAAGACTAATAGAATCAGTATGTTTTTTTCTTTTGGATAGAATTCTAGATTTTTGAATAATTATTTCTGAATTGTTTGTTTCAAATTCAAATAAAAGATCAATTATTTTTTCAGCTTCTTCAATTTTATTTTCAAAAATTAAAGCCTCAACTTTTAGCAGCAGAATAGATGTATTGTTAGGATATTGATCTACAGCCATTTTTATAGCTTTATTAGCCATCGAACTATTTCCTGATTCGAGATAATATATAATAATAGATTCAAATTCATCTATATCAAAAAACAAAAATTTATTGCTCTTAATCATTGATTCAAATTTTAAAATTGAATCAGAAAAAAATTCTTGGAAATTATCTTTCATTATATTGTAAAGATATTATCAGATTTATTTTAATTGAAGAAATTAAATAATTCTTTTTAACAAATTAATGAACAGGATTTTTTATTTCATCAAGTACTTCTAAAATGATTTTACAACCTATTTTTATTTCTTGATCACTTACAGTGAGTGGAGGAGTAATCCTTACAGCTTTAGTTTCAAATAACAAATAAAATAAAATCAATCCCTTTTCTAATGATTTTGTCACAAGTTTTGATGTGATTTTCTTTTCTTTAAGTATTAGGGCTAACATTAATCCTTTTCCTCTAACCTCCTGGATTAGTTCATGTTTTAGATATTTTCTAAATAATTTTTCTTTTTTACTAACTAAAGACATTAAACCAGAATCTAGAGTTTCTTTAAGATTGGCATAAGCAGCAGCAGATATTACAGGATGTCCTCCAAAAGTAGTAATATGCCCCAAAACAGGATTTTCTTTAAAAAGACTCATGTTTTCATAACTTGATGATAAAGCTCCAATTGGAAATCCTCCACCAAGTCCTTTACCATATACTAAGATATCAGGAATTATTCCATAATGTTCAAATGCAAACAACTTCCCTGTTCTTCCAATTCCAGGTTGAATTTCATCTAATATTAAAAGAGCTCCAACTTTATCACATTGATTTTTAATTTTCTTTAAATAGTTTTTTTTAGGAATTATAAAACCGGCTCCACCTTGTATTGTTTCAAGAATTACCGCTGCTGTTTTATTATTAATTATTGAAATATTACTTTCGTTATTAAATTCAACGAAATTAATATCCGGAATAAGAGGCCTATAGGCTCTTTTTCTTTCTTCAAAACCCATAACACTCATTGCTCCTTGAGTATTTCCGTGATAACCATTTTTTGCTGCCACAAACTGACTTCTTCCCGTAACTCTTTTAGCTAATTTCATGGCAGCTTCTACAGCTTCAGTTCCTGAGTTTGTTAAATAAGTATTGGAAAGTGAATTTGGTAAGTTTTCAGAAATTAATTCACATAATTTAATAGTTGGCTCTTGGATGAATTCTCCATAAACCATTACATGCCAGTATTTTTCAATTTGATCAATTACTGCATCTTTTATTTTTTTATTCTTATGTCCAAGATTTGATGCAGAAACTCCTGCTACAAAATCTAAATATTTTTTATTATTCTTGTCATATATGTAAGATCCTTCTGCCTTTAAAATTTCTAAACCTATAGGATTGTTAGTTGTCTGCGCTTGGTATTTAAAAAATTTATTTTTCAAATCATTTACTTAGAAAATTTTTTTTATTCAAAATTTTTTCGTCAATTCTCCAATTAAAACCATTTAAAATTTTTTGATTTATCTCAAGATCATCTTCAGGATATACTTTTCCTTCAGGATTAGTGTAAAAAATTATTTCATCAATTTTATTATTATTTATAGTCATTAAAATTGAACTACAAATGGCTTTATCAATACCTATTAAATCTTTACTCTCTTCATCATACAAGTAATAAATCATTTCAGTATTTCTGTTTAATTTTATTTTTTCTAATTCATTGTCTTTAAAATTTCCAAATAAATCAATTCCTTTCATTTGATTATAATTATCAATCCCAAAACTATCTTTCTCAATAACAAACGCATTATTTAAAATTTTCAAAGAATCTAGTTGATTTGTTTTTGTATTTCTAATAATATGTATTTCATCACCTGTCATTTGACTTTCACCATTCCAAATGATAGGATTTTTTTTTGAAATTTCTTTACTTGTTAATATTTGTTCTTCTCTTTTTGAAAGTTTATTTCGAATTAGTTTGATTAATCCATTTTTTTGATTCATGATGAATTTATCAGATTTTCCACTCATGTTAGTTTTAAAAAATTTCACGTTGTATCTACCCTTTATAAATCTACTTTCGTTAGGTCCTATAGCAAATAAAGTATCAGCTTTGATAAACAAGGAATCTTTCTCTAAAAGTTTTATCGCATACGAATTTTTTGTGACCATTGCCGAGTCTAAATCTTTGAAAATTTCAGCAAAATCACCCTTTATTATAGTTTTATTTAATGTATCTATTATTGATACATTTTTTGTTCCAGAAGCATATTTTTTCAAATCATCAAATATCAAACTATCTCCTTTAATTATTCTATTATTATATTCAATTTTTGCTTTTGTATTAAAAAATCCATTTTTACTTTTAGTATTGTAATATCCCTTTTCGCTAAATATTCTATAATCTTTCCCAGTTATTACTGTTGGTCCATAAAAAAAAACTTTTTCAGTATTACTATAATAATCAAGTTTTATTGATTTAATATCGTTGTCATTATTATATACGTTTACTCTCTCTTTGAATTCATATTTAGAGCTTTCTAAAAAATATTTTCCCTCTGTGCTTTTAATGGTATTTGTAGAATCTTTTATTACTCCCCCTTTTTCGAAATATATTTCTTTTAAATCTCTATCATGGAATAATATTTGTGTTTTTAAATTTGAATTATTGCTATTAAAAATTACATTTTTCTTTGCAATAATTTTTCTATTATTCCCATCGTAATCTAAATTTTCACTAAATAGTTCGATACTATCACCTTGTTTAACTACAACATTTCCTCTTGCTTTGAAAGAATTACTTTTTTTGTAGAACAGTGCGTAATCTGACCAAATATCCATTCCATCGTGTAGAAGATGAACTCTAACAGAATTATTTTTTTTTAAAATATTAGCACCTGGAAGTTTTATTTCATTTTTATCAAATGAACCGGCCTCTATTATTTGTATAATCTTTTTTTCTTGAGATAAAATAATATTAAATAGAAATATAAAAATTATAGATAATTTTATTTTCAATTTTTTTTAACGAATTATGGTTTGAGTCCTGTCAGGCCCAACTGATATAATTGCAATTGGAACTTTTAATTCATTTTCTATATATGCAACATAATCCATAAATGTTTTAGGAAATGAACTTTCTTTTTTTAATTTACTTATATCTTCATCCCAACCTTTAAATTCTGTATAGATTGGTTTCAACTTTTTTGAATCAACAGAAAACGGAAAATGTTCAATTTTTTCTCCATTATAATCGTAAGAAGTACAAACTTTAATATTTTTAAACCCTGAAAGTACATCTCCTTTCATCATCATTAATTTCGTGACACCATTTACTTTAACAGCGTATTTTAAAGCAACTAAATCTAACCACCCACATCTTCTTGGTCTTCCAGTAGTTGCGCCAAATTCATTACCTACTTTACTCATTCTTTTTGCATTATCATCAAAAAGTTCAGTTGGGAAAGGTCCGCTTCCAACTCTTGTAGTATATGCTTTGAAAATACCAAACACATCTTTTATTTTGTTAGGAGGAACTCCTAGTCCAGTACAAGCTCCAGCTGCAGTAGTGTTTGAAGATGTGACATACGGGTAGGTTCCAAAATCAATATCTAATAGTGAGCCTTGTGCACCTTCAGCTAATATATTTTTATTATTATCTAGTTCATTAAAAATATAATTTTCACTATCAATAAATGGTATTGATTTAATATTTTCAATAGCACTAAAAAAATCTTCTTCCAGTTCTTTTAAGTTGTACTGTAAATCAACATTATAGCTTTTAATCATAGCTTCATGTTTATTTGCCAATTTTCTGTATTTAACAAGAAATTCTGGAAGTTCAATATCACCAATTCTAATTCCATTTCTGCCTGTTTTATCCATGTATGTAGGTCCAATCCCTTTTAAAGTAGACCCTATCTTAGATTTTCCTTTTGAAAGCTCAGACGCTGCATCGAGTAGTCTATGTGTTGGTAGAATTAAATGTGCTTTTCTAGAAATACATAAGCTTTTGGAAAAATTAATATTAAAAGGTTTTAATTTTTCAATTTCCTTTTCGAAAATGACAGGGTCTATAACTACTCCGTTTCCAATTAAGTTCATTGATTCTTTATGAAATATTCCAGACGGTATAGTGTGTAGGACATGTTTTATTCCATCAAATTCTAGGGTATGTCCAGCATTAGGTCCACCTTGAAACCTAGCAATTATATCATAGTTCTTTGTTAAAACATCAACTATTTTTCCTTTACCTTCATCTCCCCATTGTAAACCTAGCAGCAAATCAACTTTCATATTTTATTTTTAATTTTTTTTCCGTAAAAATATAAGGAATGGTTATTTATCTCAACTCCGAAAATTTCTTCAATATTTTTTTTAATAGTTTGAATTCTTGGATCGCAAAATTCAATAACTTCGCCCGTATCCGTTAAAATTATATGATCATGTTGATGATCAAAATAGGATTTTTCATATTGTGCTTGATTTGAACTAAATTGATGTTTTCTAACTAGTTTACATTCCAGAAGAAGTTCTATTGTATTATATAAAGTAGCTCTACTAACTCTATAATTTTTATTTTTCATTTTAACATAAAGTGACTCGATGTCAAAATGCTCAGAAGAGTTATAAATTTCACTAAGAATAGCGAAACGCTCAGGTGTTTTTCTATGACTTTTCAAGTCTAGAAATTTAGTAAACACATCTTTTACTATTTTCTGATTCTTTTCTTTATTCATAAAGTAAAATTAGGTTAAAAATTGATAATTCACTATTCTCTTACTACCTTTTCAATGCCGTTTATTTTTTTTAATCTTTTAATCAAATCAATTAAAATATTTCTTGTTCTAACTTTTAAAGTGATCTTTCCTCTAAAAATATTATCTGCAGTATCAAAACTCATTTTTTTAATATTAATATTCAATGTATTCGAAATGACTTTAGTTATCTCATTAACGATTCCTAAGTTGTCAATTCCAGAAATTCTAATAGTTGAACTGTAATCTAACAGCGAAGAATCAATCCATTTAGATTTTAAAATTCGATATGCGAACTTAGATTGAAGACCTAATGCGTTTGAACATGTTTTTTTATGAATTTTTATTCCCTCATTTACGGTTACAAATCCAAATACATCATCTCCTGGAATTGCATTACAGCATTTCGCTAATGTGTATTCTAATTTATCCTCCTCATTTCCAAAAACAATCAAATCAAGATTGTTCCTAATTTCTTTTTCTGTCTGGTTAAATTTGCTAGGTTTTCGACTAATTCTCTTTCTAAAAAAATTTATTAATCTATTGTTGTAATTAGCAAATTTTTTAAGTTCATTGTTGTCCACTTTTCCAATTCCAACTCTGTAAAACAAATCAAGACTAGTTTTTAATTTCAAAAAAATCCCTAAGTCATTAATTGTTTTTTCATCAAACTTTATTTTTAATTGTTTAAGTTTTCTTCTCAATATTTCTTTTCCGTCTTCTGCTAATAATTTTTTTTCTTCTTTTAAAGCAGTTCTTATTTTAGCTTTTGCTCTAGATGTTTTTACATAGTCTAACCAATTTGAGGAGGGTTTTGTGTTTTCAGATTTAATTATTTCAATTTGATCTCCACTGTTAAGAATATGGCTTAATGGGACCATTTTTCCATTAACTTTTACCCCTCTTGTTTTTAAACCTAGACCAGTATGAACACTAAAAGCGAAATCGAGAGCTGTAGAGCCTTTTGCTAATGATTTTAATTCTCCAGTTGGTGTAAAAACAAATATTTCTGTTGAATATAAATTCAATTTAAAATCCTCAACAAAATCAATTGCATTAGTATCGGTATTTTCTAAAACTTCTTGTAATCTATTTAACCACTGTTCTAATCCTGTTTCGGCTTTATTTCCCCCTTTATACCTATAATGAGCTGCAAAACCTTTTTCAGCTATTTCATGCATTCTTTCAGACCTTATTTGAACTTCAACCCACTTTGATCCAGGGCCAACAACAGTGATATGTAGAGCTTCATATCCGTTTGATCTAGGTGATGTTATCCAATCCCTTAGTCTTAAAGGATTTGGCGTATAATGGTCAGTTATGATTGAATATATCTTCCAAGCTATAAATTTTTCACTTTCTCTTTCTGAGTTGTAAATAATTCTAATGGCAAATTTGTCATATATTTCTTCAAATGAAATATTTTTATTAATTATTTTATTTCTTATTGAATAAATAGATTTGGGTCTGCCATTGATTTTAAATTTTAATTTTTCAGGTCTTAATTTTTCTGAAATTCTTCTTGAAAAATTTTTGATGTATTTATCTTGATCAACCTTAGTTTCTTCAATTTTGTTTTTTAGTTCGTTGAACATTTCAGGTTCTGTATATTTTAAACCCAAATCTTCTAATTCTGATTTCACATCGTAAAGTCCAATTCTATGTGCTATTGGAGCATATATGTAAAGAGTTTCAGAAGCAATTTTTATTTGTTTTCCACTTGGCATGGAATCCAATGTCTGCATATTATGAAGCCTATCTGCAATTTTAATTAAAATAACTCTTACATCATCATTTAATGTAAGTAGCATTTTTCTAAAATTTTCAGCTTGAAGAGAGACATTCTCATCTTTGGATAATTTAGAAATCTTTGTTAGACCAACCACAATTTTGCAAATTGTTTTGCCAAAAATTTCAGTTATTTTATTTTCATCATAATCTGTATCTTCAATTACATCATGTAATAATGCTGCAGCTATACATGTTGCATCTAATCCTATTTTTGATGCAACTATTTTAGCAACAGATATGGGGTGAAACACGTAGGGTTCTCCAGATTTTCTTCTTTGATTTTTATGCGCATCAACAGATGTGTTAAATGCTAATCTAATTAGCTTTCTATCATCTTTTGATAATGATTGATAGCTAATTTTTAAAAGTTCTTTATACTCTTTAGCTATTTGGTTATTTTCTTTAATTGAATCGACTACCATCATTATTAAATTTAACTAAAAAAATAATAACTATCGTAATTGATTTATTCTTTCTATCAGAGTAGGGTGAGAGTAATGCCACCAAACATATTTTGGATGAGGTGTTAAATTGCTCAAACTATCTTTAGATAAAATTTTTAGTGCTTCAATTAAATGATTTCCATCAAAAGATGTGTTGGCATATTCGTCAGCTTCGTATTCAAATTTTCTAGAAAATAAATTAAACATAAGTGATGATAATTCTGAAATTGGAGAGTAAAGTATTGAAAAGGTTATTAGCGCTATATGAAAACTATGATTTTCAATATTTAATGATTCAGAAAAAATCGGCATATATATTAACAATGAAAGAATATAGAGCATCATTCCTGTTTGAATTATTGAGAATAATAAGTTGAATATTATATGATTTTTTTTATAATGCCCAATTTCATGAGCTATTACTGCTACTATCTGATTTTTATTCAATTTATTTATTAAAGTATCATAAAGTGTTACTCTTTTTTGTTTTCCAAAACCAGAAAAATAAGCATTTGCTTTCGTTGATCTTTTAGAACCGTCAATTACAAATATATTACTTAGATTGAAGCCAACTTTTTTTGAATACTTTTCTATTTCACTTTTCAATTCTCCATCTTCAAGTTTTGTTTGTTTGTTAAAAAGAGGAACAATTATTTGGGCATACAGACCATTTAATAAGAGAGTTAAAACAGAAATAAAAACCCAAGCAACTATCCAAAAATTTTGTCCAACAGATTCAAATTGTAAAATTATGAAGCTTAATATTCCGCCACCAAATAAAATTGTCAATAACCACGACTTTAATTTATCAATTATATATGTTTTTTTAGTTGTTTTATTAAAACCAAATTTTTCTTCTATAGTGAAAGTATGGTAAATTGAAAAAGGAATGTTTAGTAATTCATTACCAAAATAAATAATTCCAAAAAAACTTAAACTTATTAATAATTCTGAATCAAATAAAGATCGACTGTAATTATCAATAATTAAAAATCCATCAAAATAAAAAAATAGCAATAAAATTAGTAAGCTAAAAATGCTAGATATTCGATTAAATTTATATTGTGTTTTTTTATACTCTTGAGATTTAATGTACTTTTCATTATCATAGATGTCATTAATTAACTCAGGAATTTCCTTGTCAAAATAGCTTGAATTTAAATAATTTAAAATCGAATCTTTTAAAAAATTTAATAGTACAATAGCAATTAGTATATTAAATAATATTTCTGGACTAATTATCATTTCTTTGTTTTAATCCTTCAAATATAACTATTGCTGCACTTACTGATAAATTTAAAGAATCCATTTTACCTCTCATCGGAATACTAATTAGTTTGTCTGATTCAATCATCCAGGATTTAGATAAAGAAGAGGACTCTGTTCCAACTACGATTGCACATGCTTCAGTGTAGTCAACGTCTAAATAGTTGACACTTTTTTTAACAAAAGTTGAAATTATTTTGATATTATTAATTTTTAAATAGCTGATTATATCGTCTGTTGATGCTGTAGCTATTTGCATTGTAAATATACTTCCCAAACTTGATCTTATAGTATTTGGATTATAGAGTTCAGTTTTTGGATTTGCAATTATCAATCCATCCAATCCGGCTGCATCAGCAGTTCTTAAAAGAGCTCCTATATTTCCTGGTTTTTCAGGAGATTCTGCAATTAAAATATATGGATTTTTAGAAATTTTAAAATTCTTTAATGAATTGTCTTTAGATTTAATCAAAGCCAATAATCCGTCACCCTTTTTTTTGTAAATTAATTCTTGATAAAGTTTTAAAGAAAAATTATACACTACAACATTATTAAAATTAGTATCAATATAATTTATGTTTTGATTTGAAATTAGTTCAGAACAGATTATAATTTCTATAAATTCAAAACCATAGTTAAGACACAAATTAATATCTTTTATGCCCTCAACTATAAAAGAATTGCTTGCTTTTCTTTTATTGTTTTTAAACAATAATTTCGAAATATTTTTAAAAATAGAATTATTTTTACTAGAAATATTTTTCAAAATTTAATTATAATTTATTAATTAAAATTAAAACAATAATTTAGATTTTTTATTGTTTAGTTTTGCATTATTATAATAAATATTTAAACAAATCAGTTTTATGACAAACGATAATTCTAGTTATTTTATTGAGCTTGAAGATGAATTTGGTGCTCATAATTATCACCCTCTTCCTGTAGTTTTGGAAAAAGGTGAAGGTATTTATGTTTGGGACGTAAATAAAAAAAAATATTTTGACTTTTTGTCTGCTTATTCAGCAGTAAATCAAGGTCATTGTCATCCGAAAATTAATAAAGCACTAATTGATCAATCTGCAAAATTAACTTTAACATCAAGAGCTTTTCATAACAATGTATTGGGTGAATATGAAAAATTTATTACAGAGTACTTTGAGTTTGACAGAGTTTTACCAATGAATACTGGTGTTGAAGGTGGTGAAACGGCTGTAAAGTTAGCCAGAAAATGGGCTTATGAAAAAAAAGGTGTGACTAGTAATAATGCTAAAATCATTTTTGTAGCGGGAAATTTTTGGGGAAGAACTTTAGCTGCTATTTCATCTTCAAACGACCCTCTTAGTACTACAAATTTTGGTCCTTTTATGCCTGGTTACGAAATAATTCCATATAATGATTTAAATGCATTAGAAAACTCGTTAAAAGACCCTAATGTTGCAGCCTTTATGGTAGAACCCATTCAAGGTGAAGCAGGTGTCGTTGTTCCTGATGACAACTATCTTTTAGATGCTTTTAATCTTTGTAAAAAAAATAACGTATTATTTATTGCCGATGAAGTTCAAACTGGTATAGCCAGAACAGGTAAAATGATTTGCTGTGATCATCACGGTTTTAAGCCTGATATTTTAATATTAGGAAAAGCTTTATCAGGCGGAGTTCTTCCTGTTTCTGCTGTTTTAGCATCCGATGAGGTAATGCTAACTATTAAGCCTGGAGAACATGGTTCTACATACGGAGGAAATCCTTTGGGATGCAAAGTTGCTATTGCTGCTTTAAAAGTTATTAAAGACGAAAAATTATGTCAAAATTCATTTGAAATGGGAATTTATTTCAGATCAAAATTAAATGAATATATTTCTAAAAGTAATATTGTTAAATTAGTAAGAGGAAAAGGTCTTTTAAATGCAATTGTTATTGATGATCACGAAGAAAGTAATACTGCATGGAATATATGTTTAAAACTTAGAGATAATGGTTTGTTAGCTAAACCTACCCATGGTAATATTATTAGATTTGCTCCTCCACTTACTATCAATAAAGAAGAAATAGATGCTGCAGTTAATATTATTATAAAATCCTTAAAAGAATTTGAAACTAGTGAATAAAATATACTTTGATAATGCTGCTACTACACAAATTGATCCTTCAGTAATTGAATTGATGAATGGTGTAATGTCAAATCATTATGGCAATCCTAATTCAACTCACAGTTTTGGAAGATCATCTAGAACATTAATTGAAAAAGCTAGAAAATCTATTTCAAAAGAATTTAATGTTTTACCTGCAGAGATATTTTTTACTTCTTGTGGGACAGAATCTGATAATTTAGTTTTAATTTCAGCTGTACGAGATCTTGGAGTAAAAAGAATAATAACCTCAAAAATTGAACATAAAGCTGTATTAAATGTTGTGAAATTTTTAGAACTGAACGATCGAATTAATGTTGAGTATGTAAAAGTTAAAGCAAATGGATTAATTGATTATGATGACTTAGATCAGGTTTTAAATACAAATAAGCAAAAAACACTTGTTAGTTTAATGCATGTTAATAATGAAATTGGTTCACTTTTAGATTTAACAACAGTTGGAGATATTTGTAAAAAACATGATGCTTTTTTTCATTCTGATACTGTTCAGTCAATTGGAAAATATAAATTTGATTTATCAAAACTTAATATTGATTTTATAGTAGGTTCTGCCCATAAATTTCATGGTCCAAAAGGAATCGGTTTTGTTTATATTAATAAGAAATTAAAATTGAATCCTCTTTTAATTGGAGGGAATCAAGAAAGAGGTTTAAGAGCAGGAACAGAATCCGTACATAATATATGTGGAATGGAATTGGCTTTTATTGACTCTTATAATAGTATTGAAAAAAATAAAAATTATATTTTAGATTTGAAAAATTATTTCATTGAGAAAATAACTAGCTCTATTCCGTTATTAAAATTTAATGGAATTTGTGAGGATAATAATTATAGTACTTATTCTATTTTAAATGTTTGCCTTCCTGTTTCAAAAGATAAGTCAGTACTCTTGGAATTTAATTTAGATTTAAAAGGTATTGCGTGTTCAAGGGGAAGTGCTTGTCAATCTGGAAGCAATACTGGGTCACATGTTTTAAACTCTATATTGACTAAATCAGATTTAGAAAAACCATCCTTAAGGTTTTCATTTTCTAAATACAATAATAAATCTGAAATTGACAAAGTAATTAAAGTTTTGAGTGATTTTATCAATTCAAACTAGTTTCTAAAAAACGTAAAATTCTTTTGAGTTTTATTTCCCGCCATATCTTCAACAGAAACTTCGATTAAATTCTTTTTTTTATTTATAAAATATGAATCAAAATTGTAAAAAAGTTCATTTCTTTTATATTCATATTCGAACAGTATCCATTTTCCATTAATTTTTACGTTATAGTTTTTAATGCCTGTTTCTTTATCTAAAATTTTAATTTTTATAGAATTTTTATTAGAAATCCAATCATTATTTTTGAAATTTTTTAATTCAATCGAAGGATTTAAACTATCATTTTTTATAAAATATGTTCCTAAGGATTTAGTTTTGTGATAAAAATAATTTTTATTATCAAGTTTTGCTGACGCAAATGTTTCATTTCCATTATCATCCTTTAGAGCTAAATAATTGCCTTTTCTTTTCTTCTTGTTGTAAAAACTTATTTTAATATTTTTGAAAACTGCTATCTCATTATTTATAATTTTAATTGAATCTTTTGAAGAGCTTAAATTTATTTTAACGTTTTTTAGAAAAGTATTTTTAGCAATTTTTATGTTAGCATTTTCAAATTCGAAATTGTAATCAAGTTTATTATCTATTGAAGTGTTAAAGACTGTTGAATTATCTTTTTTTAATGAATCAATTGAATTTTTACCTTTTATTATCGGAATTTTAATAAATGATTTATTCTCTTTTAAATCAGCAATAGTGATTTGATACATAGAAATATCTTTTTCTATATTTATAAAACCTGATTTATTATTCGAATAAATGCTCAAATTATTCCCATGATCTTTAAATAATTTTACAATTCTTGATTTGTTTTTTATATAATACTTATAATCAATTAATGTTTTGATTTTTATTGATTCCTCAAAGAAAAATGAATTGAAGTTAAATTCAATGTTTTTTGTATCATCATAAACAGTAGAGTATTTATATATTCCATTTTTATTATTTGCTAAATTTTGTCTATCAAAACCACTTATGCCAAATCCTATTTTTCCACTGGCTAAAACTTCATTTGATTGGTATACACTGTCATTGATTTTTTCAATTTTTAACTTAATTGGATCACTAATTTCGTTTAGACTATCAATTTTATATAAAAAAACTGAACTTACTGTTGGTCTTCTGGTGTCTTTTATATCAATCTCAAATAATTGTGGATTAATTGCTTTTTGATTTTTAGTTAATCTTATTTCGTAATGTAAATGAGGACCAAAAGATGATCCAGTATTTCCTGACTTACCAATATTTTCATTTTTCAAGATTTTTATTATATCTTTTTTTAAATAATGTTCAATTTGATAAGATTTTTTATCGTATTGTAATTTTTTAATATAATCCTCAATTTTTTTATTAAAATTTTTCAAATGTGCATAGACTGTCGTGAATCCGTTGGGATGATTTATATAAAGTGCTTTTCCAAATCCACCATGTTTTATACTTATTCTACTTACATATCCCTCAGCAGAACTAAACACATCTAATCCTTCTTTAAATTGAGTTTTAAAATCAATTCCTGAATGAAAATGACTAGGTCTTGATTCTCCAAAATTTCCATTTAAGATTAATTCAACATCTAATGGATTAGAAAAATAGTTTTTAGGAAAATTATTTTGTGAATTTATGTTTGCTGAAATAAATAAAAATAGAATTATTAATTTTTTCATTATTATTTTTGTGATGCTTTTATATTTATTTAATTTTTAATAATACTAAAAATAATTTTAAGATTTTTAAAATATAAGTACTTATTTGTTTAAGAGTTTTAGTAACACTAAATTTGAGTAAGATAGTATTGTTTTAATGTCTGAGTCAATTGAAAATATTGTTCTTTTAGAAACTAATTTATCGAATTTAAAATCTTTAATTAAAAAATTAAAAGATGAGAATTTGAAATTTAGTAATGATTTAAGATTGAAAGAAGAGTCTTTGCTCAAACAAAAAAATCAATTAAAGGAATGGAAAGAAAAATATCATTCTATAAAAATTGCAAATACTTTCTTAGGTAGTGATGATAAATCATTAACGAAGCTAAAGATTAATAATCTTATCAAAGAGTTGGATAAATGTATATTAAGTTTAAGTTCATAAATCTATTTAATGCAAAAAATTAAATTGACAATTGCCAATAGAGTTTACCCTCTAAATGTTCCTTTAGAACAAGAAGAAGGTCTTAGAGTTGCATCAAAAAAAATTGATATTATGATTAAGCATTTTGAAGAAAATTACGCAGTCAAAGACAAGCAAGATGTTTTGGCAATGTGTGCCCTTCAATTAGCAACTCAAACTGAACAAGAAAATATATCTGAAGCTAAAATTAATGAAGAGGTAAATAAAAGATTAGAAAAGATTAATAAATCTATTCAAGAAATTATTGACCTTTAGCACGTTCATTTAAATAAAATACATTATTGCCTACATCAATTTTTTTGATAAACTCAACGCGAATTTTTTTATAAAAGGTGAGTCTAGTCTGCTAAAGCATGCCTTTGCAGGATCCTTGATCAGCTAGTTAGCCTTAATCTTGTCTTACAAGAGTTTATACAAAACTTCATGATGTAGGCTTTTTTAATCTAAATAAAATAATTATTATGGAATTTTTTACAATAATCAATTTTGTTCTTATTGTTACAGGACTCGTTACTGGGTTGATAATTTCTAAACTTTTAGAAAAAACATCAATAACTAAGTCTTTTGAAAACGCAAAAAAAGAAGCTCAAAATATATTAAAATCAGCTTCTATTGAGGGTGAAAATATTAAAAAAGATAAAATTTTTCAAGCAAAAGAAAAGTTTTTAGAATTAAAATCTGAGCACGAAAAACATATACTAAATAGGGAAAAAAATCTTACTGATGTTCAAAAGAGAATCAAGGATAAAGAATCTCAAGTGTCAAATGAGTTATCAATAAATAAAAAAAATAATCAAAGTTTAAACGATAAAATTTCTTCTTTTGACAAGAAGCTTGAACTTCTAGATAAAAAGAGTGATCAGGTTAACAAACTTCATAAAGAACAAGTTGAAAAACTTGAAAAATTATCAAGTATGTCTGCTTCTGAAGCAAAAAAAGAATTAGTTCAATCTCTTAAAGAAGAAGCTAAAACCGAAGCTTTAGAGCTTACACAAAATATTATTGAAGATGCTAAACTTTCCGCTAGACAAGAAGCTAAAAAAATAGTTATAAGTACGATTCAAAGAGTTGGTACCGAGGAAGCAATAGATAATTGTGTTTCAGTATTCAATATTGAATCTGATGATGTAAAAGGAAGAATTATTGGTAGAGAAGGTAGAAATATAAGAGCTATCGAATCAGCAACTGGAGTAGAAATAATAGTTGACGATACGCCTGAAGCAATAATATTATCATGCTTTGATTCAGTAAGAAGGGAAGTTGCTAGACTTTCTCTTCATAAATTAGTGACTGATGGAAGAATTCATCCAGCTCGAATTGAAGAAGTTGTTAAGAAAACCAAAAAAGAAATTGAGAATGAAATTATAGAAGTTGGTAAAAGAACAGTGATTGATTTAGGAATTCACGGACTTAATCCAGCTCTAATTAAAGCTGTTGGTAGAATGAAATACAGATCATCATACGGTCAAAACCTTTTACAGCATTCAAGAGAAGTTGCAAAACTTTGTGGTATTATGTCCTCAGAACTTGGTTTAAATCCTAAAATTGCGAAGAGAGCAGGTCTTTTACATGATATTGGTAAAGTGCCTGAAGAAGAAACTGAAACTCCTCATGCTTTGCTAGGTAAACAATGGGCAGAAAAATTTGGAGAAAAACCAGACGTATGTAATGCTATTGGAGCTCATCACGATGAAATAGAAATGAATAATTTAATTTCTCCAATTGTTCAAGTTTGTGACGCAATTTCTGGAGCAAGACCAGGAGCTAGAAGACAAGTATTGGATAGTTATATCGAAAGGTTAAAAGAAATGGAGGATGTAGCATATTCGTTTAAAGGAGTAAATAAAGCTTATGCTATTCAAGCCGGACGTGAATTAAGAGTAATGGTTGAGAGTGAAAAAATTTCTGATGATCATGCTGCAAAACTTTCTTTTGAAATTTCGCAAAAAATTCAAACAGACATGACTTATCCTGGACAAGTTAAAGTAACTGTAATTCGTGAAACTAGAGCAGTAAACATAGCTTCTTAATTATTAATGATTTTATTATAAATTTTTTGAAGTTCAATTAATTTTTCTTTTTCTTGATCAAATAAATTTTCTTTTTGACTAGGATCAGTTTTTAAATCATATAGTTGATACGAGTTTGATCTGCCTAACTCAATATTAGTATAGGTGCTAACAGCTTTGCCTTTGTAAGGTGGGATATAAATCCAGTTCTTATATTTAAGAGCAGTTCTTCCTGAAGCCTCAAGAATAAGTTTTTCTCTTTCTTTTCCTTCACCATTTAGTAAAAGCTGAGATAAATCATTACTGTCGCTAGTTTTGATTTCACTTTCAATAATAGCGGATAAAGAATTGAAAAGATCAATCTGAGAAATTAATTTATTAGATACTTTAGATGGTGTTACTCCTTTCCAGTGTGAAATAAAAGGCACTCTTGTTCCTGCTTCAAATAGACTGTATTTCCCACCTCTTAAAATCCCTGACGGAGTATGATTTCCGATTTTTTCAACCGCATCATCATAATACCCATCATTTAAAACAGGTCCATTATCACTTGATATTATTATCAATGTATTTTCTAAAAGATTTTCTTTTTCTAGAGTTTTATAAAGTTGTCCAATACACCAATCAGCTTCTATTATTACATCTCCTCTTGGACCCATTCCTGATTTTCCTTTGAATCTGGGGTGAGGTGTCCTTGGAACATGGGGTTGTTGCATGGAATAAAATAGAAAGAACGGTTTGTTTTTATTTTTAGCTATATATGATGTTGCTTTATTTAAAAAATGGTCTGCCATATCAATATCACTCCAGTATGCTTTTTTACCACCTTTCATAAAACCAATTCTCGAAATACCATTAACAATAGAATTGTAGTGGCCGTGATGCCATTTCATTGTAAGCATTTCTGGATTTTTATCCCCAGTTGGTTGATTATCGAAATTTTCTTTAAAGTTGACGTACAACGGGTCAGTGTTATCTAAATTCTTAACATATCCATCCTCAATGTATACTGTAGGAACTCTGTCCTGAGTATCTGGCATTATGTAAGAATAGTCAAATCCAACGTCATTTGGACCAGGTGATATTTTAGAGTTATAATTTATTTGACCATCACCCAGACCTAAATGCCATTTTCCAATAATTGCAGTTGAATAATTATTTTCTTTAAACATTTTTGGCAATGTTTTTTGATTTGTATCAATTATCATTGAAGCTCCAGTTGAGATTTTTGCTTTAGAATTTCTCCAAGGATATGAACCAGTTAACAATGCATATCTACTTGGGCTACATGTTGCAGATGAAGAATGCCCATTTGTAAATTTAATTCCTTCGTTTGCAATTCTATCGATATTTGGTGTATTTAATGTGCCTTGATCATACGCACTAACATCTCCAAAGCCTAAGTCGTCAGCATAAATAATTATTACGTTTGGAGTTTTATTTTCAGTATTACAAGCTGAAAAAAAAAGAATTAATAAAAATGAAATAAATTTTAATTTAAGTTTGATCATTTTAATCTTGAATAATACTAAGGTAGATTTTTTTTACTAAATTAAAGATTGTTAAAATTTACAAGATGAAAAATTATTTATATGCCTTTGTATTTTTACTTTCATTTTTCAGTTGTTCTGAAAATATTGAAAACGTAAAACCTAATATTTTATTTATCATGTCTGATGATCATGCCTATCAGGCAATCAGTGCGTACGACACAAGATTAATACAAACTCCAAATATCGATAGAATTGCAAACGAAGGTATTTTGTTTAGTAATGCATCGGTTACTAACTCAATTTGTGCTCCCTCTAGAGCTGTGATTTTAACTGGAAAACACAGTCATTTAAATGGTAAAATTGATAACGGAAAACCATTTGATACAACTCAAGTTACTTTTCCTCAACTTTTTCAAAAGGCTGGGTATCAAACTGCAATGTTTGGTAAATTACACTTTGGAAATAATCCCAAAGGTGTTGATGATTTTTTAATTCTTCCTGGTCAAGGCAGTTATATAAATCCAAAATTTATTGGTAAAAACAAAGATACAATCATTGAAGGTTATGTTACTGATATAATTACTGATGTTACTTTAAATTGGCTTGATAAAAAAAGAGATAAAACTAAGCCTTTTATGATGATGTATTTACATAAAGCTCCTCATAGACCCTGGTGGCCAAGTCCAGAAAAATTTGCAGAGTTTTATGAAAAGTCTTTCCCTGAACCTGAAACACTTTTTGATAATTATAAGGGTAGGGGAACTGCTGCAAAAACAGCTGAAATGAATATATTAACTCATATGCAATATATGCACGATAGTAAAATTAGACCTGAGACTTTGGAAAGTATGGGTAAGGTTTTACCAGAAATTGTTTACAAAAGAGGAGAATCCGTAGTAAGGCCTGGTCCTAACGGTTTTATGGGGCCATTCAATAGGGCAAACGATGATCAAAAACGCAGATACAATGTAACGTTAGATAAAATAAATAAAGATTTCAAAGAAAATTGGCCTTCAATGTCTGATCGTGAAAAAATGAAGTGGAAATTTCAAAGATACATGCAAGATTATTTAGCCACCATATCGTCCGTCGATGATAATGTTGGAAGAGTATTAGATTATTTAGACGATAATAATTTATCTAATAATACTATTGTTGTTTACACATCAGATCAAGGGTTTTACCTTGGTGAGCACGGTTGGTTTGATAAGAGATTTATTTACGACGAGTCGTTTAAAACTCCATTACTAATTAAATGGCCTAATGAAATTAAACCAGGAACAACCAGCGATGAAATGGTTCAAAATTTAGATTTTGCTCAAACCTTCCTCGAAGCAGCCATGATAGAAGCTCCAAATGATATGCAAGGAGAGAGTTTAATCCCGCTTCTAAAAGGAAATGATAAAGAGTGGAATAGAGAATCGGTTTATTATCATTATTATGAATATCCCTCTGTTCACATGGTAAAAAGACATTATGGAATTGTAAATAAAGACTTTAAGTTAGTTCATTTTTATTATGATGTTGACGAATGGGAGCTTTACGATAGAAAAAATGATCCCAATGAAATGAAAAATGTTTACAATGATCCTTTGTACAAACAAACAGTTAAAAAATTAACAAATGAGTTGTACGAACTAAGAAAAAAGTATAAGGATTCTAAAGAATTAGACCAAAAATATTTACCAAATGAAAAATAATATATTATTAATAATTTCTCTTTTTGCAATCAATTTTATTACTTCACAGGATTTAAAATTACCATCAATTATTAGTGATAATATGATTTTACAACAAGATTCTGATGTTTCTTTTTGGGGATGGTCAAAATCAAACTCACAAGTATCAATAAATGTAAGTTGGAATAAGAAAACTTTTAAAGTTAAGAGTGATAGTAAAGGAAAATGGCTGATAAAAGTTAAAACTCCTAAGTCAGGCAAAAGCCATCAAGTGTCATTTCAGTCTAATAGTAAAAGAGTTGTAATATCAAACATTTTGATGGGGGAGGTTTGGGTGGCTTCAGGACAGTCTAATATGCAAATGAATCTTGATGGATACATTAATGAGCCTGTATTTGGTGCTAATGATGCTATAGCTAAATCTAATAATTCTAAAATAAGATTTTTTACTGTTGAAAGAAATACAAGTGAAATTCCACTTGAAGATTTAGAAGGTAAATGGTCTATTTCAAATCAAGAAAATTCACCTTCTTTTAGTGCTGTGGGTTATTCATTTGCAAAATATTTAAATACTGTTCTTGATGTGCCGGTTGCTATTATTCATTCTTCATGGGGAGGGACTCCGGCAGAAGCTTGGACAGATTCTGAATCTTTAAATAATGATTTTATAAAAAGTGAAATAAAAAATCATAGAGGAAGAGCTGTTGATGAACCGTCGTCATTATATAACGCTATGATTAATCCACTTATTAATTTTAGAATAAAGGGAGCTATTTGGTATCAAGGAGAAAGTAATGTTTCAAGAGCAAGTAATTATGCTAAATTAAAAAACTCAATGATAGAGGGTTGGAGAAGAGAATGGAATCAAGGGTCATTTCCATTTTATTTTATTCAGATTTCCCCTTACAAATACGATGGAATTGATAAATCAAGTTCTGCTTTTTTAAGAGAAGCTCAACTTAAGACCATGTTTAATACATCTAATACAGGAATGGCTGTTTCACTAGATGTAGGAGACGAAAATTCTATTCACCCACCAAGAAAATTTATTTTAGGTAAAAGGCTTGCTTATTGGGCATTAAATAAAGACTATGGTTTATCGACTATTGAGTTTTCAGGCCCAGTGTTTAAATCTTTAGAAATTAAAGAAAATAAATTATTATTAAAGTTCGATTATGCTAAAAATGGTTTGTATTGTCCTGATAATGTTATAAACAACTTTGAATTAGCTTCTAATGATGGAGTTTTTTATCCTGCAAATGCCAAAATAATGCGGAATCAACTTGAGGTTCAAAGTGAGAATGTAAAAAAACCTGTTCATGTGAGATATGGATGGAAAAATTATTTAAACGGAAATCTATATAATACCAAGGGATTGCCAGCGTCATCATTTAGATCTGACAGTTGGTGATTTTAAACAGATAAACTATTTATAAAAAGACCCATAGATTCCAGAAATTCATCAAAAATATCATCATCATCATATATTTTTCGAACACCTCTAACACCTTCAAAAGCACATATCAAAGAAATTGCTGTAGCTGAGCTATTGATTTCTTGTTTTATTTCACCTCTTTTCTTACCAATATCTATAGAATTTATTAATTCAGATCTCCACTCTTCAAATAAATCTTTAAGTATCACTCTAAAATCTTGATCAGTATATCCAATTT
>UPTG01000270.1_pt1 | contig 45367 bp, 43 predicted proteins | sample 2160121 | NCBI WGS metagenome assembly UPTG01 (sample SAMN06266255, study PRJEB28933) | marine metagenome | isolation source: Columbia River Estuary | place: USA:Columbia River Estuary, USA | collected 2014-07-27 | reverse complement strand
TATTTTGATGGCCATCAGCACGGAAAAAAGGATTATCTCTCGATGAAAATCATGACACCCCGCGTCAGATCCTTGGCCACCGCTCCTTGGTGGCGCTTGTGCCGAGGGGCAGTGGTGTGGGCCTGCTTCACCATGACACTGGGCGCTCAGGCTCAGGATTATAGTGATCGGGAAGAGGTGGCCTCTATTCTCGCTGAAGTTGGCAGTGCCGGTGTGGATGTGGCTTGGGCTCGCGATTTACTGGCGGGCGCAAAGCGACAGCAAAGTATCCTCGATGCCATTGCGCGCCCGGCGGAAAAAACCAAACCTTGGTATGACTATCGAGACATTTTTATGACGGATCGGCGCACCCGCGAGGGCGTCGTCTTTTGGGATGCCCACGCGGCGGTCTTAGAAGAGATCAGTCAGCGCACGGGGGTGCCGTCTGCCGTCATTGTGGCGATCATTGGCGTCGAGACATTCTATGGCAGAATTACAGGTAGCTATCGAGTGATTGATGCGTTGTCGACGCTGGCATTTGATTACCCGAGGCGTTCGCCCTTTTTTACCCAAGAATTAGAACAGTTTTTGATCCTGGCCTGGGAGTCCGGTAAGGACCCACTCGCGCTCAAAGGCTCTTATGCAGGCGCGATGGGATATGGACAATTCATGCCATCGAGTTATCGCGCTTATGCGCGCAGCTTCGAGCCCGGCGGTGTGCCAGATATTTGGGATAATCCTGCTGACGCGATCAGCAGCGTTGGGCATTACTTAAATGCTCATGGATGGCAAGCAGGTGAGCGCGTGCTCCTTGATGCCGTTGCGAATCAACCACCTGATTCACTGTTTGAGGCGGGGTTAAAACCCTCCCAATCGATCGAAGCACTGGCACAAGCGGGATTGTCGACCGAGGCAGACGCTGATCCCCAAACTCAGGTCACGCCCATCAGCCTTGAGACGACTGAGGGACAGCGCTACTGGTTGGGACTGCAGAATTTTTATGTGATTACACGTTATAACCACAGCGCAATGTACGCGATGGCCGTCTGGGAGCTGAGTCAAGCGATCTTGGCGGCGCGGCCCGCCCCCTGACATCATTGAATTGGGGAATAGCAGCGGCCTTGTTGTCGCTTATGGTCGCGTGCGCGAGTGCTCCTAGGTCTGCCGATCATGCGCCGGTCCAATCTGAGGTCCCAGCGTGGCAGGACGCAGTGCCGCAGCCCGACCCACTGTTGCCGGCGGGTAACACAACACCGTACCAAGTCTTAGGTAAAACCTATCAGGTCATGGCGACTGCTGAAGCCTACCAAGCACAAGGTATTGCGTCTTGGTATGGGATGAAGTTTCAAGGCAGGCCGACAGCCAATGGTGAAATTTTTGACGTGTATGCGCCGACAGCTGCGCACCGATCATTGCCAATCCCCTCTTATGTTCGCGTGACAAATCTTAACAATGACCGGAGTGTGGTGTTGCGGGTTAATGATCGTGGACCCTTTCATCCAGACCGATTAATTGATCTTTCTTACGGTGCGGCAGTGCAATTAGGTTTTGCTGAGCAAGGCACTACCCGCGTCGCGATTGAGGCGATTAACCTAGCGGGGATTGACGATCGTCGATCGTTGTCTGGATCCACCTACCGCTTTTTGCAGTTAGGCGCTTATCGGTCTGAGCAGACGGCAACAGAATTGGCCCAATCGGTTCAGCAACGTTGGGGCTACCTCGTATCAATTGATCCAGTGGACATCAATGGTGCGCGCATGCATCGGGTTCGCGTGGGTCCTTTTGAACACATGGCGGCATTAGAGCAAGCCAGTAGTCGCCTAATCAATAGCGGCTATGGGCCTTTGCTGCGCATACCATGACGGCTTGCGTTACCGCTGCCCCGTCGGGGGTTGTTACACTGGCGTCCCGAAAAACTGCTGCAATTGTGAGAGCCCTGTCATCATGAGTACGAGAGACAATATGAAGCGTTTGATGTGTTGTTTGACCTTGGCGCTGATTTTCCCTGTGAGTGGTATTGCCAATTCACCATTAGTCCCCGCTGCGCCCTCAATTAATGCAGATTCTTATCTTTTGATCGATTTCGATACGGGCGCTGTTTTGGTTGAGCACAACGCTGATTTACGCTTGCCGCCAGCAAGTTTGACCAAATTAATGACAGCCTACATTTTGGCGCAAGAGGTGGAGTTGGGGCGCTTGCAACTCGACGATATCGTGCCGGTAAGCCGCAATGCGTGGTCTCAGAACCCTACTTTTAAGGGTTCCTCTCTGATGTGGATCGAGCCTGGAAAGGCGGTGACGGTAGCAGAGCTAGAGCGAGGCATCGTGATTTCGTCGGGCAATGATGCCACGGTGGCGATAGCAGAGCATATTGCGGGTAGTGAGGCGGCATTCGCCGATTTAATGAACCAATATGCCGCAACAATGGGCTTGGCAGGTACTCACTTTGAGAATAGCCATGGATTGCCTCATCCAGATCATCTGTCGACGGCCCGCGATCTTGCCGCAATAGCCGCTGCCGCTGTTCGCGACCATCCGGATCGCTATGCGGTGTACAAAGAGCAGAGCTACACCTATAACGATATTACGCAATACAACCGTAATCATCTGCTGAGGGAAGACGCCTCAGTCGACGGCCTCAAAACGGGTTATACACGCGTTGCTGGTTATGGTTTGGTGGCCTCTGCACAGCGTGAAGAAATGCGATTGATCTCTGTTGTGATGGGCAGTAGTTCAACCGCCAGCCGCAAAGCAGAGACACGCAGTTTGCTCAATTATGGCTTTCGATTCTTTGAGACGGTGCGGCTGCTGGAGGCCGGCATGCCGTTGGCTGAACCTCGCGTATGGAAAGGCCGAGCAGAGCAAGTTGTGCTGGGTGTGACAGCGGATAGTGTGATGACACTGCCACGGAGTAGTGCAGCGATTGAGCGGGTGATCGAGGTCGACGCGCCGCTGCAGGCGCCCCTCAACGTCGGAGATCGTGTCGGGAGGATCATGCTCAGTCGTTCTGGCGAACCAGTGGGCGAGGTGCCACTTGAGGTTTTACAGGCGGTAGAGCCGGCAGGGTTTTTTGCACGCCTGTGGGATGGCATTGTGCTCTGGTTTCAACAGCTGTTCGGTTAAAGCGAGATGACAGAGCAACCGCCAAAAATCATCTTCCCCTGCGAGTATCCGATCAAGGTATTGGGTAGGGCGTGTGAGGCATTTCAACCAACGGTCATGGCGATATTTCGCTCTCATGCGGAAGGGTTCGATGTGTCTGGCGTCGTGGTAAAGGATTCTCGTAAAGGAACATTTCAATCGATGACCATCACCATAGAGGCGAAGAGCGAGGAGCAGCTGTCCCTGATTCATAGAGATCTAATGGATACTGGTCTGGTCTCGATGGTGATTTAGGGTTATGCGATGCCGTCACATGGGGCTGGTGGCCTATCAGCCCACATTGGTGTCGATGAAAGCCTTTACGGCGGGCCGTACTGCGACCACAGAAGACGAAATTTGGTTATTACAGCATCCACCTGTTTACACTCAAGGTCTGTCAGGCAAGCCAGAGCATGTGCTTGATCCGGGGGACATCCCAGTCGTTCAGATTGATCGCGGCGGACAGGTGACGTATCACGGGCCGGGTCAGTGGGTCGCCTACATTTTGTATGACCTGAGACGCGCTGGTGTGAATGTTCGTGAGCTGGTGACGCTGCTAGAGACCGCCGTGATCAACTTGCTGGCTGAATTGGATATTGTGGCTAATGGTGATCCGCAGGCTCGAGGTGTTTACGTTGACGGTTGTAAGATCGCGGCGATGGGCTTGAGAGTCAGTAGAGGACGGAGCTACCATGGACTATCGCTCAATGCCGACATGGACCTCGCGCCGTTCTCGGGCATCAACCCCTGTGGTTATGAAGACTTAACAGTGACATCGATTGCGGAGCTATTGGGTGATCGCTGCCCTCCCATAGAGGCAGTGGGCGCGTTATTAGTGCGACATTTGCAAGACGTATTACCAAGTCCCACCTGACGAGACTCGTGTGGGCTGGCATAATCGCGAGCCGGTCTAGGAGTCACCATGCCTGAATTACAACGCGACATCGATTCCCGTCGTACTTTTGCCATCATTTCCCACCCCGATGCGGGCAAAACGACCATGACTGAACGGCTCCTATTATTGGGTCAGGCGATTCAGGTAGCAGGCTCGGTCAAAGGAAAGCGTGGGCCACATGCGACCTCTGACTGGATGACATTGGAACAGGAGCGGGGCATTTCAGTGACCTCTTCAGTCATGCAGTTCCCTTATCGAGATCGTTGGGTCAATTTGCTAGATACGCCCGGACACGAGGATTTTTCCGAAGATACCTACCGCACCCTGACGGCGGTAGATTCTGCCCTCATGGTGATTGATGGCGCCAAAGGGGTTGAGGATCGGACGATCAAACTGATGAATGTGTGTCGGTTGCGCGATACCCCGATCATGACCTTTGTAAATAAACTTGATCGCGATATTCGAGATCCGATTGATTTGGTTGATGAAGTCGAAGAGGTGCTTGGTATTGCCGGTGCCCCGATTAATTGGCCGATTGGTATGGGACGAGAGTTGAAGGGTGTTTATAACCTCTATCACGATACGATTCAGCGATACCGGCCCCGGGGTGAAACACCTTCCGTGCAAGATGAGTTGATTACCGGGCTGGCGAGCGCTGAAGCGAGAGACCTGTTGGGGGAAGACTACCAACAGTTCGTTGATGAGATTGAATTGGTCCGCGGTGCGTCACATGAATTTTCTCTCGAGGCTTTCCTGAGCGGTCAGCTGACCCCAGTATTTTTTGGTACTGCACTGGGTAACTTTGGTGTCAAAGAGATGCTGGACGATTTTGTTGAGTGGGCGCCGCCACCTCAGTCTAGGGAAAGTTATGACCGTGTCGTAGAGGCATCGCAACCGGGGTTTTCTGGCTTTGTTTTCAAAATCCAAGCCAATATGGATCCTAAGCATCGAGATCGAATCGCCTTTATGCGCATCTGTTCGGGGCGGTATGAAAAAGGGATGAAAATGCGGCATGTCCGATTAGATAAGGACATTAAAATTGCCGATGCGGTGACGTTTCGGGCGGGGGATCGCACATTGGTTGAGACGGCAGTCGCCGGCGACATCATTGGTCTGCACAATCATGGAACTATCCAAATCGGTGACACGTTTACCACGGGAGAAGCGATTCGATTCACCGGAATACCCCATTTTGCGCCCGAATTGTTTCGGCGTATTCGGCTCAAAGACCCGATGAAGGCCAAGGCGTTACAAAAAGGTTTGCAGCAACTTTCGGAGGAGGGGTCTACTCAGGTGTTCTCACCGCTCAATAATGCTGATCTTATCGTGGGTGCGGTAGGGCAGCTGCAATTTGACGTAGTGGCGTATCGCCTTGCTGATGAGTACAAGGTGGAAGCATTGTATGAGCCGGTTAATGTTTATACGGCGCGTTGGGTTGAGGCCGATGAGGCAAAAACGCTAGACGAATTCCGTAAAAAGGCAGCTGAACATTTATCGGAAGACGGCGGGGGTTACCTCACGTATTTGGCACCCACCCGCGTCAACTTATCGTTGATGGAAGAGCGGTGGCCCGAGATTCGATTTCGTGAAACGCGGGAGCACTGAGATGGCTCAGAGCAGTGCTTCAATATCCTCGGCAATCGCTTCTGGCTTGGTGGACGGCGCGTAGCGTTTGACCACTTGTCCCTGTTGATTCACCAAAAACTTAGTGAAATTCCATTTGATGCGTTTGCTGCCCAGTACGCCCGGCGCTTCCGATTTCAGGTGTGTAAACAGCGGGTGGCTCGACGCCCCGTTCACTTCGATCTTACTGAACAGCGGGAAGCTGGTTTGGTAATTGAGGTCGCAGAATGACTCAATTTCTTGCTCAGTGCCCGGCTCCTGACCACCAAATTGATTGCAAGGAAAGGCCAATACCGAAAAACCGTTGGCGCTGTAGGTTTTTTGCAGCGATTCGAGGCCGGTATATTGCGGGGTGAAGCCACATTTTGAGGCGGTATTGACGATCAGCAGCACTTTGCCGGCGTAATCCCCTAAAGCAACTTCGTTGCCATTGCTCAGTGTGGCCGAAAAATCCATCACGGTGCTCATGGTCCACTCCTTGTCATCTCATTGTGGCGCCGCCCACCTTATGGCGAAGCGAGGTAAGTTTCTAGCTCAAAGTCTGTGACGCGGGTTTCAAACTCCACCAACTCTTGTGTTTTAACTGCCGTGAAAGCCATTTGAAAAGGCTCGCTGAGATAGTCACGCACAGCCTGAGAGGTGGAGAATTGTGAAATGGCGGTGCCCATGTGGCTGGGAAGAGGTGGGGTTTCATCATCTTCCAGCCAGGCGTTCCCGCTAATCGGTGTGGGTGCGCTGAGCTTATGCTCAATACCCATATGAATGCCTGCCAGCAGCGCCGCGATGGCAAGATAGGGATTGCTATCGGCACCCGCTACACGGTGTTCGATTCGAGTCGCTTGGCTGTCACTGGCTGGGATCCGCAGCGCCGTCGTGCGGTTGTCAAACCCCCAATTGGGTTGTGTGGGCGCGTGATTACCCGGTTGAAAGCGACGATAAGCGTTGTAACTAGGAGCGAAAATCAGGTGTGTATCGCTCATCATCTGCAGGCAACCCGCTACGGCCTCGCGCAATAATGGGGTACCCGACGCGTCACCATTATCAAATAAATTACGCCCTGAATCGTCGAGCAAACTGCAGTGCATATGCATCCCATTGCCCGCTTGATGCTCCATGGGTTTGGGCATAAAGCTTGCCTGAGCTCCGAACCGGGTCGCTACGGCTCTGATGCCGCGTTGCATCCGCACAATCTGATCACAGTAGGTCAACGCATCGTCTGAGTACGCCACATTGATTTCGTACTGTGCCGGCGCAGCCTCTTTGAGCACGCCTTCATAGGGAAGGTTCTGCATGTCAAAATAGTGGCGCAGGGCTTCAAGCAACGCCTGGTGTTCATCGAGTGCGGTCAATCCGTAGAGATTGCCGCCCGTTTGATGCGCTTTCGGCAGCGCGTCACGAATAGACTGACCGGCCGTCTGGCGGTCGAATAGGTTGAATTCGAGCTCAATCGCAACTCGGGGATATAAACCCTTAGCCTCCAATGCTTGCGTCACGTACGCGAGTACTTGTCGCGGGTCGGACAACAGCGGTGAGCCATTATCTTTGAACATGGTGAGCACCACTTGCGCCTGATCAACACCGTGACTGCCTAACACTGGCTTCAGTGATCCGGGAATCGCCTGACACCAGCCGTCAATGTCGCCGTTATCCAGCGCAATGCTGGGCACATCTCTGCCCCAGGCATCTTGCGCGATAGCAGACTTGGGTAGTTTTATCCCCTCGGTTAGTAACGAAGATAACTTTGCGATCGGCAACCATTTCCCCCGCGCCGCGCCGTTGCAGTCGGTGATGAGGGCCTCCACCACTGTGATGTTGGGGTATTCAGTGAGTAATTTTTCAGCGTCTGGATGCATGAGCTTTCTCGATAGCAGGACGCGAGTGTATCGCTCTCCTGTGCGGCTCACCAGTCAATCGACTCTCAATGCTGGTCTGTGCCGGCGTCACACTGACTTAGCGCCAGCCGCATTCAGGAGTGATTTTGCTGCTGGTCAGGGGTCGCTCGGGGGGAGACGGCATCATTGCTTCAGCAGCTGCTGGATACGCTCGAGTATGTCAGTTGGCGCGACCATTTCAGTCTCGCCGCTTCGACGATGGGTTAATTCAAGATTGCCTTCAGCTAAAGAGCGCGCGCCAACCGTGATGCGTATCGGTATGCCCAGCAGTTCCATTTCGGCGAACTTGACGCCGGGACGCTCCTTTCTGTCATCTAAGAAAGCCGCGATCCCCGCCTCGGTGCAGGCGGCGTATAACGTCTCGGTCGCGTCCTGCACTGCCTCAGATTTGTCGGCGCCTAATGGGACGAGGGCAATATCGAAGGGCGCCATCGTCGCGGGCCATATGATGCCATTGTCATCATGATTTTGTTCAATTGCCGCAGCCACAATGCGAGTGATGCCGATACCGTAGCACCCCATAACCATCGGCTGTTGACGGCCTTGATCATCAAGAACGGTTGCGCCCATCGCCTCCGAATACTTCGTGCCTAATTGAAAAATATGCCCTACCTCAATGCCGCGACGAATATCGAGTGTTCCTTGACCACAAGGACTGGGATCTCCAGCCACAATCTCTCTGATATCCGCAAACTCGCAGTGGGGGACGTCCCGTTTCCAGGTGGCGCCTCTTAAGTGGTAGTCGTCCTCGTTCGCGCCGCAAACAAAGCTGCTCATCACAGCGGCCGTATGATCGACGATGACGCGCACTGGGAGCTCAACGGGCCCCAGTGAACCGAAGCCTGCTCCGAGAATCGCTTTGACCTCGGCTGCTTCTGCAAGCACTAGGGGCGATAGCATGCCCGGTAGTTTCGATGCCTTGATTGCGTTCAGCCGATGATCCCCGCGGACAACTAATGCCACCAGACCGCCTTGATCATCTTTTGCTAGTAGCGTTTTAATCGATTGATCTGCTGGGATGTCCAGCTGTTCCGCTAAGTCATCAATCGTTTTAATGCCTGGTGTGGCGAAGCGCTCAAGGGTGGGCTCGGCTTGCACTGAGTCGTCGGGCTTGCCGGCTAGTGCCGGCGCGAGCTCAACGTTCGCCGCGTAATCGCTCTCACTTGAAAAGGCGATTGCATCTTCTCCCGATGCCGCCAATACATGAAATTCGTGAGAGAGACTGCCCCCAATCGCACCCGAGTCAGCCTCCACCGCCCTAAAATCTAAGCCCAAGCGCGTGAAGACACAGGTGTAGGCCTGATGCATGCGCCAATACGTTTCTTCTTGCGAGGTTTGATCGATATGAAAGGAATAGCCATCCTTCATCACAAATTCTCGAGAGCGCATGACACCGAATCGAGGTCGGATTTCGTCGCGAAACTTGGTTTGTATTTGAAACAGGTTCACTGGTAGTTGTTTGTAGCTTTTGATTTCGCCTCGGGCGATTTGTGTGATCACTTCTTCATGCGTCGGTCCGAGGCAAAACGGCCGCTGGTGGCGGTCCTCAAGGCGACAGAGTTCCGGGCCATAAAGCTCCCATCGACCTGACTCCTCCCAGAGCTCAGCTGGCTGTACAACAGGCATGGATAACTCCAAAGCACCCGCGCGCTCCATCTCTTCGCGCACAATCTGTTCCACCTTGCGCAGTACACGCAATCCCAGTGGCATCCAGTTGTAGATACCCGCGGCGACTCTCCGGATGAGTCCCGCCCGAAGCATGAGCTGATGACTGACGACTTCCGCATCAGACGGGGTCTCTTTCAGAGTAGAGAGAAGGAATTCACTGGCACGCATAAGGGGCTCCACAGTAGTGACGTTATTCTAATGTTCTGGGCGGTGGTGCGTACAGGCGCATCTCTGGCAGGATTTTATTGACATAAAAAGCGTAATTGGGCGTCTAAGGGGTTGTACCTTTTCCGGGTCTGGTGTTGAATCTCGGCGGACTTAGCAACCTAGCGGGTCGGTCCACAATCGTCCACGACACAAAGAGGTATTAACTCAATGGCAAAGCAAGCTGCTCCAAAAGCACCGGCAAAAATGAAAGCCGTGAAAGAGAAAATGACCAAGTCGCAAATGATCGCGACATTGGCCGACGACAGTGGTCTGTCAAAAAAGGAAGTGACTTCAGTCATGGGATCCTTAGAGCGGCTGATTGAGGCTAGTATTGGTAAGCGTGCTGCAGGTGAGTTTACGCTGCCAGGCCTGATGAAAATTACGACAGTGCGAAAGCCGGCAGTAAAAGCACGCAAGGGGATTAATCCTTTTACGGGTGAAGAGACCATGTTTAAGGCTAAGCCAGCGAGCACTGCTGTCAAAGTTCGTGCGCTGAAGAAAATGAAAGAGTTCGCCAACTAAGCGAACACTTTGCGAAGGCTCCCACTTTGGGAGCCTTCCTTAATGTCATCGAATGAGCAGGCACAAAATGTCAGTGCCAACGCGGTTGTGAGCTCAATTCACAGTCCACCATCTTCCACTGCCGTGGTGTTTGCGGTACTCTCCGCGCCCTTATTAAACGTTCCTAGCGCCCTTCGGTCGGTGCCTTGATGACCGCGCTTTATCGGGTAAAGGAGGATCAACATGCCAATTTATGAATACCAGTGTCAGGAATGTGGGCATGAGTTAGAAGCGATACAGCGTCTGGCAGATGATCCGCTCACCGAGTGCCCGGCCTGTGGCAAGCAGGGCCTGAAAAAGCGAGTCAGTGCGCCTTCTTTTAGATTGTCCGGTGGCGGTTGGTACGAGACGGATTTTAAAACCGGTGATAAGAAGAATATCGCCGGAGAACGCAATGACACTGCAGCGAAAGCAGCGGCGAGTTCAGATTCTGGGTCGACCTCAGGCGATGCGACGACCAAGTCAGCAACCAAACAGGCGCCCCCCAAAAAGAGTGATACCTCCTCAGCGAGCTGAGGGCGGGAATTGAAAGTGATGGAGATGGGTATGCGAAGCCACTACTGTGGTCTGATTAACGACAGTCTTATTGATCAAACGATTACGCTTTGCGGCTGGGTGGATCGGCGGCGTGATCACGGTGGCGTGATCTTTCTCGACTTGCGAGATCGAGAAGGTGTCGTGCAAGTTGTCTTTGATCCGGACACTGAAGAGCACTTTCAGCGTGCCGATAGTGTTCGCAGTGAATATGTCCTGCGCATTACGGGTAGGGTACGCGCTCGCTCAGCGGAAACCATTAATCCTAATATGGCGTCTGGCGGTATCGAAGTTTTGGGTAAAACGTTAGAAGTGCTCAATACCGCGCAAACGCCGCCATTCCCGCTTGACGCGCATCATTCTGTGGGGGAGGACGTTCGTCTCCGATATCGCTATATGGATCTCCGGCGACCAGAAATGCAGCAGAATCTTATTGCGCGCGCCAAAATCACTTCCAGTATTCGTCGTTACCTTGATGATCATGGTTTCTTGGATATTGAAACGCCGATCCTGACCCGAGCAACGCCAGAGGGCGCTCGTGATTACTTAGTCCCCAGCCGCACCCAGCCTGGCGCTTTTTTTGCGCTCCCCCAGTCGCCTCAGTTGTTTAAGCAACTGCTCATGGTGTCAGGGTTTGACCGCTATTATCAGATCGCACGGTGTTTTCGTGACGAAGATCTCCGAGCGGACCGGCAACCTGAGTTTACCCAGATCGATATTGAAACCTCCTTTCTCGGCGCGGAGGAGGTCATGTCTTTGACCGAAGGAATGGTGCAAAGCCTGTTTGCTGAGCAGCTCAATGTCACACTCGGGGAGTTTCCCCGTATGAGCTGGGCTGATGCAATGGAGCGGTATGGTTCTGATAAGCCTGACCTGCGGATTTCTTGGGAGTTGGTGTCGATTGATGATCTGATGGCGGGCGTCGATTTCAAGGTCTTCAGTGGCCCCGCAAAGGACCCTGAAGGTCGTGTGGCGGCCCTCAAGGTGCCGGGTGGCGCGAGTCTGTCGAGGAAAGAGATCGATGACTATACCCAGTACGTTGGGATTTACGGTGCCAAGGGCTTGGCTTGGATTAAAGTCAATGATCGGACAGCCGGGATCGGCGGACTGCAGTCGCCTATCCTGAAATTTATGCCCGAGGATGTCGTGGCTGCCATGATGGATCGCCTCGAAGTAGCAGACGGCGATATCTTATTTTTCGGTGCTGATAACCGCTCAGTGGTCAATGAATCCTTGGGCGCGCTGCGACTTAAGGTGGCGACTGACCTTGAGCAGGTTCAACCGGGGTGGGCGCCGCTCTGGGTGGTGGATTTCCCCATGTTTGAGTCTGACGAGCGAGGCCGAATGTCGGCCCTGCATCATCCCTTTACTGCGCCGTCGTGTTCCGCTGAGGCGCTACAGGCTGAGCCTGCAAAAGCGCTCTCTCAGGCTTATGACATGGTGCTGAACGGTAGCGAGATTGGTGGTGGATCAGTGCGGATTCATGACCAAGCGATGCAGAAAGTGGTATTCGATTTGTTAGGCATTGATGAGACCGAAGCAGAGTCTAAATTCGGCTTTCTATTGAGTGGGTTGCGCCACGGCGCCCCTCCCCATGCAGGCTTGGCTTTTGGGTTGGATCGGCTGGTCATGCTGATGGTGGGTGGTCAGTCTATCCGTGATGTAATCGCTTTCCCGAAAACGCAGAGCGCGCAGTGCGTGATGACCGAAGCCCCCGGCGTGGTCTCAGAGCAGCAATTGCAGGAGCTTTCGCTGCGGTCCCGCCGGGTCGAACCCACAGCGAGCGAGTGAGAACAGAGCGTGGCGGGCCATAGCAAATGGGCGAATATCAAGCACCGTAAGGCGGCTCAGGATGCCAAGCGCGGCAAATTATTTACCAAGCTGATTCGTGAACTGGTGGTCGCTGCCCGCGCTGGCGGACCCATCGCAGAGGATAATCCGCGACTGCGCGCTGCAGTAGACAAAGCACTGGGCGCGAACATGAAGCGCGACACCATCGACAGCGCTATTGCCCGAGGTGCCGGCACTAACGACGCCGATAACATGGAAGAGCTCACCTACGAGGGTTATGCCCCTGGCGGCGTTGCGATTTTGGTTGAGGTCATGACAGATAATCGTAATCGGACTGTGGGTGACGTGAGACACGCGTTTACGAAACGAGGGGGTAACTTAGGTACGGATGGTTCCGTGGCTTATCTCTTCAGCCGGTCCGGCTTGATCACTTTTGCTCCGGACGTTGACGAGGATGTGCTCCTTGAAGTGGGGTTAGAGTCAGGGGCTGATGACGTCATCGTCGCAGACGATGGCAGCGTCGATGTGTTGACGCCTTGGGAGAGTCTGACCGAGGTAAAAGATGCCTTGCTCGCGGCAGGGCTCGAGCCATTAGATGCCGAGGTGACCATGTTGCCCAGTATTGAAGTCGAACTGGATATGGATACCGCCTCAAGTGTGATGGGTCTGATTGATATGTTGGAAGATCTCGATGACGTGCAAAATGTCTACTCGAACGCCAACATATCTGAAGCGGTGCTCTCCGCTTTGTAAATGACCTTTGCTCGACAATCGGTCACACTACGCTCTGCCTCTGTTCACGGCGGATTGCCACCATGACAGTTATTTTAGGTATCGACCCTGGATCGCGGAAAACCGGTTTCGGTCTCATCAGCGTTGATCGGAATAAGCCCCACTATGTGTCGAGCGGCACGATTCACTTGCCCAGCAAGGAACCGCTGAGCGTGCGATTGAAAGTGCTATTTGAATCGTTAACTGAGGTGATCGATACCTACCAACCTCAGGTGGCGGCGATCGAGCGTGTTTTCGTCGCAAAAAGTGCCGATTCAGCGCTGAAGCTAGGCCAGGCTAGAGGCGCTGCGATGGTGGCTTGTGTGATGAAGGATCTCGTCGTTTATGAATACGCGGCCCGGCAAATTAAGCAGTCGGTGGTCGGTACTGGCGCGGCCAACAAGCAACAGGTGCAGCATATGGTGACCGCTTTACTGGCCTTATCGGCTGAACCCAAAGAGGATGCGGCTGATGGGTTAGCAGCGGCATTGTGCCATTGTCACGTAGATGGGCTGGCCAGCACGCTAGCATCGAGTGGCTTTAGAGCGGGTCGTTTGAGGTAAAGTATTGTCATGATTGGTCAGATACGCGGCAAGTTGATTGGGCGACAGGCCCCAGAGATTCTGGTGGAGGTGGGCGGCGTTGGTTACGAAATACAGGTCCCGATGACAACGCTATACCAGTTGCCTGAAATGGGCCAAGAGGTCACGTTACTGACTCATTTTGTGGTGCGCGAGGATGCGCAGCAACTTTTTGGTTTTATCGGTGCAGCAGACCGGCGTTTATTCAGAGCGCTGATTAAAGTCAGTGGCGTTGGCCCGCGTCTCGCTTTGACCCTGTTGTCAGGGATGGATGCCTCAGAGTTTGCGCGGTGTATGCAGCGCGATGATGTGACGGCACTCGTCGCCTTGCCCGGTGTTGGGCGAAAAACCGCCGAGCGTTTACTGGTCGAGATGAAGGACAAAGCGGGCGATTGGCTTGACGAATTATCCCCTGAGGCCGCGTCCGATAGCGAGCCGGGTCGCCCTCCGGCCACCGATCAGCGAGCCGAGGCAGAGCAAGCGCTGGTCGCCTTAGGGTACAAGTTGCCAGAGGCGGCAAAGCTCGTCGCGAGCATTGATGTCTCCGATGACATGACCAGTGAGCAATTGATCCGACTGGCACTGCGCTATGCGGGTGGTGGAAAGTGATGGCGTGCTGGCCCTGTGAGGTGCAGAGATGATTGAAACAGATCGCTTGGTAGCAGCAGATCCCTCGGATGGCCGCGAGGAAGCGGTTGATCGTGCGATTAGGCCACGCCGCCTCGATGACTATATTGGCCAAACAGCGGTCCGTGAGCAGATGGAGATTTTTCTTTCTGCCGCGCGGGGCCGCGGAGAGCCGCTGGACCATACGCTGATTTTCGGACCACCCGGGTTAGGTAAGACGACTTTGGCCAGCATCATTGCCGAGGAGATGGGCGTTCAGTTGAAAACGACGAGCGGGCCTATTTTAGAAAAGGCAGGTGATATTGCGGCGCTGATGACCAACTTAGAGCCGGGCGACGTGCTGTTTATCGACGAAATCCATCGTTTAAGTCCCCATGTCGAGGAGATATTGTATCCGGCCATGGAAGATTACCAGCTCGATATTATGATCGGCGAGGGTCCAGCAGCGCGCTCGATCAAGCTCGATTTGCCGCCGTTTACTCTTGTTGGGGCGACCACTCGAGCCGGACTCCTCACGTCACCCTTGAGGGACCGCTTCGGTATTGTCCAGCGTCTGGAGTTCTATGATGCCGTTGAGTTGACCGAAATCGTCAGCCGCTCGGCAGGTATTTTAGAGATTCCCACCGACCGCCACGGTGCCGCAGCCATTGCAAGACGCTCACGCGGCACGCCGCGAATCGCTAATCGGCTCCTGCGCCGGGTGCGAGATTTTGCAGAGGTCAAAGGCGATGGGACCGTAAGCGGTGACACTGCCGAGGCGGCTTTAGACTTATTGAATGTCGATGCCGAGGGTTTTGACCACTTAGATCGTCGTTTATTACTGACGTTAATTGAAAAATTTGATGGTGGCCCAGTGGGAGTGGATAGTTTGGCGGCGGCGCTCTCAGAGGAGCGAGGTACGATTGAGGATGTGCTCGAACCGTTCCTAATACAGCAAGGTTTTATTCTCCGAACCCCCAGAGGCCGCATTGCGACTAGGCATGCGTATGCGCACTTCGGATTGCCGTTTCAAGGCTCGGCGGCAGAGCATGTGGGGCTGGATTTGGATCAGTTACGGTAATGTCGGAATTTTCTCTGCCGATTAGAGTCTATATTGAGGATACGGATGCAGGAGGGATCGTCTACTACGTGAACTACCTCAAGTATTTTGAGCGGGCAAGAACCGAGTTCATGCGAGCGCTAGGGGTGGATCGTGCGGCCATTTCAGATAATGGATGGATGTTTGTCGTGTCTAAGATGTCTCTGGATTATCGCCAGCCCGCCCGGCTCGATGATGCGCTCTCGGTGACGCTGGTTGCTCAGCATGTCGGTGCAGCGACGATTGATTTTGATCAGACGGTCCGCCGAGATCAGACTCTGTTAGTAGAAGGCAGTGTTCAAATTGCCTGTGTCGACCGAGATACCGGCCGACCGAAAAGATTGGATGGTGGTTTGCGGGCGCAACTCATTCAGGCAACTCAGCAAAATAAGGTGACAGGATGACACAAGAACTTAGCTTAATAGAGCTCATCCTTGATGCCAGCATCCTCGTACAGATCGTGATGCTGATTTTGGTGCTGGCGTCCGTTACGTCATGGTTTTTAATTATTCAACGCGTCATGTTGATGCGCCGAACCGACGATGAACTGTTCTTATTTGAGGAGCAATTTTGGTCGGGCATTGATCTTGCCCAGCTCTACCGAGAGGGCAATCAGGCGGTCGCTGATGGGCAATTGCCGACCGGTGTGGAGAGTCTTTTCAGGGCTGGTTTTAAAGAGTTTTCGCGCTTATCCCAGCAGGAACATATGGATGCTGACGCGATACTAGAGGGTTCTCGTCGCGCCATGCGTGTTGCCTTGATGCGAGAGACTGACCGCATTGAGCAGCATCTGCCGTTTTTAGCCTCGGTGGGATCCACCAGTCCCTATATTGGTTTACTCGGCACAGTATGGGGGATCATGAATTCATTTCGTGGATTAGCGAACGCGACTCAAGCAACGTTGGCCACGGTCGCGCCGGGCATTTCAGAGGCGTTAATTGCGACGGCGATGGGGCTTTTTGCTGCGATACCGGCGGTGCTTGCCTATAACCGGCTGGCAGCCCGCAGCGATGCATTACTCAGTCGATACGAGGCATTCGTGGATGAGTTTTCTGGCATTTTACAGCGCCAGACTTACACGGTGAAAGCGCATAAGTCTGAGGGCGGTTAACGTGCGACGGCGGCGCATGCTGGCGGAAATTAATGTCGTGCCTTACATCGACGTGATGCTGGTGTTGCTCGTCATTTTTATGGTGACCGCGCCCATGCTGATGCAAGGGGTCGAGGTGGATCTTCCCGATGCGGTAGCTGCCCCCGTCGATAATCAGGATGCCGAGCCTTTAATTGTGTCGATTAATGGTCAGGGGCAATTATTTTTAAACCTCGGCGTCGACGAAAAACAGTCCCTGGCGCTGGCGACCATTCAACAGCGAGTCGGGGCAGTATTGAGACGAACGCCCGAAAAACCCGTATTGATTTGGGGCGATAAGACCGTGCCCTATGGGCAGGTGGTCGTTGTGATGACGGCACTGCAAGCGGCCGGTGCACCGTCGGTTGGTTTGGTCACTGAGAACCCAGCAGTCGACTGATGATATCGGATCGATGGCTCTTCTCCGGGCTACCCGCTCTCCTGACTATCAGCATTCATGTGGGCATTGTGTTGGTGCTTGGATTTCGCTGGGCTGGGCCGACTCAAGTCATAGCCGCCGCGCCAACCGCCCAAGCGGTTCAGGCAGTGTTGGTGAGTTCAGATAGCTTGGCGCCAAAACCAAAACCAAAACCAAAACCAAAACCAAAACCAAAACCAAAACCACAGGTAGACCCTACTCCAGCAACCCCTCGCGAGGCACCGCCGCCTGCAGTGGTCGAGCCGGTACCTGAGATCGAAGACGCCGCAGCTGAGTCGGATGCGACTCAGCTGGCCGCAATGGCTAGGGAAGAGTTGGCTAACATGGCGACATCCGATCTGTCAGGATCAGATTCCATCAGTTTGAAGGATGCCGTTGCGGCGACGATTCAACGTGCCGTGATCAACCGTTGGACTAGGCCGCCCAGTGCGCGCAACGGTATGGTGTCAGTGCTCTCGATACAATTGGTGCCAACCGGAGAGGTTGTCGGGGTCAGTGTATTGACAACAAGCGGCGATGCTGCCTTCGATAGAAGCGCGATCAGCGCGGTCGAGCGAGTCGGTAAATTCCCAGAGATTGCGCAGCTGGACAGTCGGGTATTCGAAACCACGTTTCGGCGTTTTCAGCTAATTTTCAGGCCAGAGGATTTGAGGTACTAACTGTGTTGATAAGACGAATGAGCATATTAGCCCTGCTGTTTTTTGCATCGAACCTGCATGCTGAGTTGCAGATTGAAATCAATCAGGGCCTCGATAATCCAACTCCTATTGCGGTGGTGCCCTTCGGTTGGCAAGGATTGGGTGCGGCCCCCGAGGACGTCGCGCAAATTATTGATTCAGATTTAGTGCGAAGCGGGCAATTTGCCCCCGTAAGCCGCCGCGATATGCTCAGTTATCCGACACGAGAGGCGGAAATGTATTTTCGCGATTGGCGTGCTATCTCTGCGGAGTATGTGCTGATCGGGCAGGTCACGCTGGGGACGCAGATACGAATCGATTTTCAACTTTTTGATACGACGCGACAAATGGCGATCGATTCAGGCACGGTGATGGGGCCGGTAACAGAACTGCGCATGCTGTCGCATCGCGTCTCTGACGCAGTCTATGAACGGCTTACGGGCATTACAGGCGCTTTCGCAACCCGCCTGTTATATGTGTCAGTCATGCGCAACCCAGATGCTAAGGACTTTTATCGTCTGACATTGGCTGACTCTGATGGCCAGCGGCCTATCGTATTACTCGAGGGTCGTGACCCGATACTGTCGCCCACTTGGTCGCCTGATGGGCAAGAGGTAGCCTATGTCTCGTTTGAAACGTCACGACCAGCGATCTATCGTCAAAATTTGCGCACCGGTGCGCGTGAACAATTGACTAACTTTCAGGGTCTCAATAACTCTCCTGCTTGGTCGCCCGATGGCAATACGATGGCCTTGGTATTGTCTAAAGATGGCAACCCCGATATCTATCTTTTAAACCTGACGACTCGCGCGTTAACTCGGTTAACGCGGCATTTTGCGATCGATACCGAACCGACTTGGATGCCAGACGGGAAGTCATTGTTGTTTACGTCTGATCGGGGTGGGCGCCCACAGATATATCGCTACGATCTGCGCACGAAGAAAATTCAACGCATTACTTTTGAAGGGGCTTTCAACGCCCGCGCTCGCGTCGCTCAGGATGGTCGTAATGTGGCGCTCGTGCATCAACGTGATGGCCGATACCACATCGCGGTGCTTGATCTAGTGACCGACAGACTGACGGTGCTGACCGAGACTAGCCTCGATGAGAGCCCCAGTATTGCACCTAATGGTTCGGTTGTGCTGTACGCGACCAAACGCGGACAGGACAGTATCTTGGCTGCGGTGGCAGTCGATGGTGGGGTGCGGTTCAGCTTGCCCGCTCGCGAGGGCAGTGTTCAAGAGCCGGCTTGGTCTCCTTACGTGACGCCGTAAAAGGTGGCATTTTTTTTACGATCTTAGCGAGAAAATGTTGTCGTTATGCGCTACATTAGCGGCAGTATAATTTTGGGCCATTAGGGGAGACAGTAAGCCATGATTAAACCAACGCTTTACGCCAAGTGGATTAGCCTCGTTTTTGCAGCCTTCGTTCTGGCAGCGTGCTCCAGTAACGATACTAAAGAAGCCGAAGCCGCTGCCGCCGCCGCTGAAGAGCAGGCCGCGCAGGAGGCCGCAGCGCAGGAAGCTGAGCAGCAGGCGCAAGTGAAGGCGCAGCAGGGTCGAGAAGCTGCCGCCGCTAATGTGGGCACGGTGTTTTATTTTGAGTTTGACAGCTCCTCGCTGACAGAGGATGCGCGCGCGCAAGTTGACGCTCACATTCAAGCGCTGTTGGGTAATAATGACAGCGTTCGTCTTGAGGGCCATACCGACGAGAGAGGGACTAGAGAATACAATTTAGCCCTCGGTGAGCGGCGTGCGAACGCGGTTCGCGACTACATGGTGGCTAATGGGCTACCGAGTTATCGAGTCGAGACGATCAGTTACGGCGAAGAAAACCCCGTGGCTTATGGCTCTGGTGAGACCAATTGGCAGCAGAACCGACGCGTTGAACTCAAATAGTTGAGGATGACGCAGTGACAGGGGTATCCCGTAAGCCGGCGTTATTCGCCGGCTTTTTGTTGGTAACGGTTGCGCTGATAACGTCGGCGCAGAACTACGTTGATGTGGAAGCCGAGCGACGTGCAGAACAAGCCGAGCGACGCGCAGAGGAGGCAGAGCGACGCGCAGAAGAAGCCGAGCGACTCGCAGAGGAAGCCAAGCAGAGCAGTGCTGTGGTAACGCCTGTTACGCCGGTGGAAACAGCGCCCGCGGCCTCGACTTACTCCGGTATTCGACCTTACTCTGGCCAGACAACTGTGGCGCAGGTGCCTGCAGACGTGACTGTGTCCCCCATCACTGGCGATGATTCGGGCAGTATGGTGCTGCGTGTGCAGCAGCTTGAGACCGACGTCAGGCGGTTGAATGGGCAATTGGAAGAGGCCTTAGAGGCCCTGCGGCAACTAGAGGCGCAAACGCTGGAACGCTACGTCGACATCGATCGCCGTCTTGCTGCGGGAAATGGCGTCGGGGGCAGTACAGGCAGCACCGGCGAGGGGGGATCACCCAGCGGTGCTCTCTCGGAGGCCAATGATTCGCAAAAAACCGTTCAGTCCCCTAACACGTCGCCTGCTGTCGACGCGGAAGCCGGTGAAGAGGCCGCTTATCGCGCTGCTTACGAACTGGTTCGGCTGAAAGAGTTTGATGATGCGGTGACGGCATTTGAGGGCTTCTTAGCCGAGTTTCCTTTTGGACGTTATGCCCCCAACGCACATTACTGGATGGGTGAACTCTATTTGGTAATAACGCCGCCAGATCCAGAGCTGGCTCGTCAGAACTTTAAATTGTTATTGGATCAATACCCTGCAGATGCCAAAGTGCCTGATGCGCTGTACAAATTAGGACGGGTGCAGTTCATCAAAGGCAACAGGCAACGCTCGCGTGAATATTTAGACGAGGTGATTCGAGAGTACCCCTCACATGCCGCGGCGCAGCTGGCTCGACAGTTTTTATTGGAGAACTTTTGAGGGGTCGCCACCCGAAACCGTTATGCAACTGCGTATCACAGAGATTTTTCACTCCCTACAAGGTGAAGCGCGATCGGTAGGACTGCCGACGGTTTTTGTTCGCTTAACCGGGTGTCCGCTGCGCTGCCAATATTGTGACACCGCCTATGCTTTTTCAGGTGGTGAACTGATGACGGTGAATGCCATCCTCAGCAAAATTGAGACGTTCGCGTGTCGTCGTATTTGTGTCACTGGTGGCGAGCCCCTTGCGCAGCCCGGGTGCCTCTCGTTGTTGGATCAACTTTGCCATCTTGGATTTGATGTCTCGCTGGAAACTAGCGGTGCCCTGAGTATCGCCGAGGTGAACCAAGCGGTGAGTCGAGTCGTCGACATCAAGACGCCTGATTCAGGGGAAGTGCATCGTAACGATTGGTCCAACGTGGATCATTTGACGCCCAATGATCAAATCAAGTTCGTACTGTGCAGCCGCCAAGACTACGACTGGGCGAGAATGCGGATTGATGAAAAGCGGCTGACTGAACGGGTTTCTGATGTGTTGTTTTCCCCCAGCTTTGAGCAGCTTGACGCCGCGGTACTTGCAGACTGGATGCTGATGGACAGAGTGCCTGCTCGGCTACAAATACAGCTTCACAAACTGCTATGGCAGGATGCTCCCGGACACTAAATGGGGAGCAAACAATGAGACGCAGAGGGCTAGAGCCGTGAGTAAAGCGATCGTACTGACATCTGGCGGGCTAGACTCTGCCACTGTCTTGGCCGTGGCGCATGCTGCGGGTAAGGACTGCTTTAGCTTAAGTATCGACTACGGTCAGCGCCATCGGTCTGAGTTGGCCGCGGCTGAGCGCGTCGCAGCGCAATATACTGATGTCGAGCACCGCGTCGTGACATTGGACCTCTCTTTTTTAAGTGGTTCCGCGCTCACGGATGCGTCGGTGGCGGTGCCAACAACACCCTCAACCGGCATCCCTGTGACGTATGTGCCTGCAAGAAATACGATTTTTCTCTCGCTGGCATTAGGCTGGGCCGAAGTACTTGGCGCTGATGAACTTTATATCGGCGCAAACGCAGTGGATTATTCTGGTTATCCCGATTGCCGACCTGAATTTATTGAGGCGTTTAGTACGATGTCGTCGCTAGCCACCAAGGCCGGTGTAGAGGGTTATCCCATACGAGTGGAAGCGCCGATCATCGCTATGAGCAAAGCAGACATTATTCAGCTAGGTATGCGACTCGGTGTCGATTACGCGCTAACCGTGTCTTGTTACCAAGCGGACTCGCTCGGTCGCGCCTGCGGTGTCTGTGATAGCTGTCGACTAAGACGGGACGGTTTTGCCGCTGCGGGGGTGCCAGACCCCACGCACTACAGTGATTCATCCACCGCTTAAAGGATTTGGCTTCTCTCATGATCTTGAGACGAAAGCGCAATACGAGTCGGGTCATCAGCGTGTCTTTTCGTTGCTTTGACGGCTCTTCTTGTTGACTGATCTGGGCGCGTTATCACCGGATCAAGGGGTGTTGAGGTGGAACAGAGGGGGGTAAGTGGGTTACGTGCCCAATTACCGGGGTTTTGATCGGTAAAGGACTTGAATTTTTATCCGGGGGCGTTAGCATACGCGCCTTGCCTGTTTTGGGCCGTTAGCTCAGTTGGTAGAGCAGTTGGCTTTTAACCAATTGGTCGCTGGTTCGAATCCAGCACGGCCCACCATTACAGAGAAACCACCCATCGGGTGGTTTTTTTTTGTCAGGCTGCCGCCATTAGGTGGCGTAGTCTGACGCCTCTTGATCGAGAATTGCTCTGAGCTCGGCAAAGTGCCGTTCTGCCTGTTCCGGGTAATCCTCTATCGCTTGGGCCGTTACAGTTGCGACGTCGTCACTCATGACGCGCAACTGTTGCCCCGTCCACAGCGCTTTGATGTAGGTCTCAGCTGCCCGTTCAAAATAAAAGAGCCTATTAAAGGCCTCTGCAACGGTCTGTCCGATCACTAAAATACCGTGTTGTGACATGATGAGCACCCATTTGGAGGGGTCTGCCAAGTGTTGGCAGCAGCGCTCAGCCTCACGATCAAGCGCGAGCCCGCCATATTCAGGGTCGATCGCATAGCGATTAAAAAACATCGCGCAATTTTGATCAATTGGTGGCAGCCGCGGGTCTTCTAGCGTCGATAACACGGTGGAATAGATCGGATGCACGTGCAACGCGACGCGCGCTTGCGGGCAGTGACGATGAATGGCGCTGTGTAAACCCCAAGCGGTGGGGTCGGGCGCGTTCGCTCTGTCTAGGGTGTTGGGGTCACTGGCGTCTAGCAATAACAGATCCGATGCCTTGATGCGTGAAAAATGTGCCTGATTTGGGTTGATCAAGAACTCCGTCTTGCTGTCGCCCACGGCGACGGAAAAGTGGTTGGCAACCGCCTCATGTAGATTGAGTCGAGCTGCCCAGCGAAACGCCAAAGCCAGATCGACGCGTTGCTGCCAGTGGTCCGCTTGCTCGGGAGGACGGTCCGATTGGAGTGCTGTCATCCTTTGTGAGGGCCGATAGGTTGGTCGCGGTTGGCCATAAGTTCATGTCCTGATAGGTGTACATGGAGCAGTGGTGCAGAGTGAGTGGGGAGCCTAAGAGGACTAACGATGTAGCGCTTCTTTTGGCATCTTTGTTGTGCTTTGGACAGGGTACAATACTATTTGAGCAAACGACTAGACGGAGCGCGAGGATGAAAATCGACCGATATCAGCCCCATGATCACGTGGACAACATTGTCGACGCGTTGGTCAAAGATGGCGTTGTCGTCGTTGAAAATCTGCTAGAGGCGGCGGCCTTAGCCGGTTTGAATGCCGATTTACGTGTTGAATTTGACCGGGAGGGGCACCTTTACCAAAACAGTTTTAATGGTCATAAGACGCTCCGTGTAGGCGGGCTCGCCAAATATTCAGATCATTTTGCGACATTACTGATGCACCCCATCGTGTTGGCGGTGGCCGATGCCGTGCTAAAGCCGCACTGCGAGGTCTATCAGGTGGGCAGCACCACCGCGATTGAAATTCTTCCCGGGGAGGCGGCGCAAGTACTGCACGCCGACGACACTTGTTATCCCAGTCATTTATTGCCCTTTGAGGCGCAGATCTCAGCGCTCTGGGCGTTAGATGATTTTACCGAGCAAAATGGGGCGACACGGGTCGTACCGAAGCAGTGTGATATTACTGACCCTGAGCAAGTCGGTGACCAGCACATTGTTCAAGCCGTGATGCCCAAGGGGTCAGTCGTCTTGTACCTTGGCTCAACCTTGCATGGGGGAGGGGAGAATCTCAGCGATGGTGCCAGGAAGGCGGTGGTGAATACCTATTGTCTTGGCTGGCTTCGGCAAGAAGAAAACCAATACCTGACCCTGACCCGAGAGGAAGTAGCAGCGCAACCCGAGGCGGTCCGCCGCATGCTGGGCTTTCAAGCTCATGGTCCTTATTTGGGTGTGTGGCCGGAAGACCCAGATGGGTTGTGGTTCGAGAGCTGAGGGACTGGTTCGTTGCCGCCTAGTGATTACCGGCTTCGTGGCTGGGGGTAGGAGGCCCGCCGTATCGATGTCGCAGTAATGGGTACAGCAAGGGGCCCGACAAGAGCGCCAGTAGCCCAGCAAGCCCATACCAGCCAATGTCTTGACCGAATAGGGTGATCCCCTGTGAGCCAAATAAGGACACACTCCGGTCGAATAAGGTTATGTATAACATGAAGACGACGAGACACAGTGGCGGGATTATCAGTGCGGCCAGGCCTCGCGTTCCCAAGGGGATTTTGAACGGACGGTGCAGATCGGGATCGGATCTCCGCAGGTGAACTGCCGCGATAAAAATCACTGCGTAAGAACATACCATCAGCATGACATCGATGATCACGAGACTTTGGAAAGGTCCCGCGATCAGCACTGCATTAACACTCGCCACTAGCGCGATGGCCGCGATTGGGGTGCCAAAGCGTTTGCTGACGCGCGATATGATCGGTGGAAATAACCCATCATCGGCAAGTGCTTGGAGCGGGCGAGCGCCTGAGGCCATGTAATCGAGGTAAAGCGCCAGATTACCCAGCACCGCAGAGGCCAACAGTGCATGGCCCAGTGCAGTGCCGCCCAGCGTGCGACCAATATCAACGAAAGACACTTTGCCTTCACCACTGTCGACACTGAACAGCTCCCAGTGACCAAATGCCGCGATGCTTGCCACCGTGGGGAGGAGGTACATAAAGGCGACAAAGGGCAGTACCAACATCAATGCTTTTGGGATGATGCGCTGCGGCTGTTCTATCTCTCCTGCGAGCGTAGACATCGACTCGTAACCTGAATACATCCAAAGCCCAATGCTGAGTCCTAGAACGAGCGCGCCCTCGTTGCCCAGCAGATCAGCGTTGGGCGGTGTGATGGGGGTTAGGGGGTTGAATTGCCAATTCATGAGCCCCAGCACACCCAGTACGATGAAGGGCGCAATAATAAAGAGAGAAAATAAGCTAGAGCTCAGTGCCACTATCTTGACCCCCAAGATGTTAACGAGGGTAAAAAGCAAAATGATTGCCCAACAGATTAAATAGTAGGTGGTATCGCCGAAACCCAGTTGGTTCTGCAAGTAGGTGGTGCTCAGTACCACGTAGACTGAGGTGTCGACCAACAGCGCCAAAGACCACCACCAGGCAGTTTGAAACCCCCAAAAGTCACCTAAGGCTCGCCGAGTCCAAATGTAGAAGCCGCCACTTGCCGGTAATGCGGATCCCAGTTCGCTCGCCACCAGCGCCATGGGCAATGCCCACACCAAAGGCAATGCTAAGAGTAAGAGTATGGTCAGGCCGGGCCCTGATGAGGACACCATGGCTTCAAGACCGAATGAGCCACCCGACACAAAGATGTAAATCATGAAGAAAGCGCTGAAAAGCGGGATGCGTGCGCGCTTCACGGCGGGTGGGGGACTGTAATTGACCGGCGTTTGTGGCAACAGTGGTCCTCAGTAGCGTGATGAGCGGCGGTGGCTGTCAGCGTTTGGCGCTCGCTCAACACCCGCAAGTGGGCAATCTACTTTCCCACCGGTTCATAGTAACAGGCAATCAGCGGAAGTCTTGAGGGTCAGCCTTGAGCGCCTGTAGGGACTTGAGTGACGGCGCAGATCAGCTACTCGAGGCTGGCTTCTAAGGTGTGCAAATACCAGTGAATGAACTGCGTCAATGTGAACTCGAATTCGGGATGATAAGGGCCTGGCTCAAAAAACCGAGAGTTCACGCCGGCCGCGTTTCGGGTGATGATGTACTCGTCTTCCAGCGTGGTGTGATGCCATAACCAGGTGAGACGATCAAGATCGTAATCAGTCCCTTCGACTGCATCGCCACGAACCAGCCAGACCAACTCCATATCGGTTTCGGTGAGCGACCGAGGCAAAAATCGATAGAGCACGCAGTGGTCGGGATAATTCAGCATAAAACTAAGGGGGCCCATCTGAAAGTCCCCAACCCCCCCATCGTAATCCTGAATGTCGCCCATAAGTGGTGCGGCAGGGCGACCGTCTTGCGTGCCGGTCACATAGCCATCAAAGAGTCCATACCGCATAGCATGCGCACAGGCGCCAAAACTCGGTGCGTCGAGGTAAATGGTGGTGTGCTCATTTGAAATACCGCGTACCCCAGTCATTTCATCAGCGCGCTCGAGCATTTTTGCCACTACCGGCGCCGACTTTTCTTCCAGATCTTTCAAGGTGTGCGCACGCGCATACGACCGATGCGAAGTCGCGCAGTGATAACACTCTAAGTAGTTCTCGATGGCGAGCTTCCAGTTGGCATCGACGCGATAGGTTTTGCGATGTGCCACTTTGGCATGATCGAGATCATAGGCGCCGAGTTGCGCTTTGATTTGGTCCAGTGATGCCCTTAAATCACCGGCATCCGGATCGCAGTTGATAAAGACAAGACCCATGTAGGTCACACAGTTCACGGGCTTTAAACCATGCTGTGCACTATCGAAGTCAGGCATGACATGGGTTTCACGGGCGACTTTGAGGGAGCCATCGATATGATAGACCCAGCCGTGATAGGGGCAAACGTAGGTTTTCCGATTCCCTTGAGGGTCTTCGCAGACGCGTGCACCGCGATGTCGACAGACGTTGTGCATGGCCTGAATGGTGCCGTCTTCAGTGTGCACAACGATGATCGAGTCCTCACCAATCTCGAGTAGCTGGTAGTCTCCAACATTGGGAATCTCGCTGGCGTGCAGTGCATAAATCCAGCTTTTGAAGATGAGATGCTCCAGTTCTTGTTCGTGCACTAGGTGCGAACGATAGAAATAGGGATCAATCGCATGGTGCGGCCGCGCTTTCTCAGCCTGCAGCCTTGCGCGCATGCGCTCAAAGGAATCGTCAACTGAAGTCGCAATGGTTTGCATGGCGTCTCTCGATTAGTTCGTTGGACAATTAATACGGTGGTGCGGGCGTCTGCCAGCGTTTGGCCGATTTAAAAATCGGTCCTTCAATGACTTTGCAGGGGGCTAACAGTCGAGTCCAGTGGAGTTCCCGCTGGTAATAGATTTCAGCGACCAGCTCATCGCCAACGGCACCATGGGGCATTTCAATTTGCGCATAGGCCAAATTGGCTTTTGCCGTTGGGCACCAAGCCGCCGACGTGACCGTACCGACTTGCTTATCGCCCTTTAGGATAAAAGAGTGTTCAGCGGGTTTGTTACCGTGGACGTCGAGCAGTGCAAACCGGAATCGAGACCCGTTGGCCTGTTCCTTTAATAATGCCGCACGACCGTTGAAAAGGGGTTTTGAAAAATCGACCAGCCAGGCTAAACCCAGCTCAAATGGACTGCGGGTGCGCCCAACGCGGACCACGTCTTCCGACGGCATGAAGTCAGTATTCGCTTGTAAAAAGCCCGCCTCGATCCGCGCAAGTTCCAGCGCCAAGCCGCCAATGGGCTTGATGAGGTAGTCGTGACCCAATTCAAACAGCTGATCCCATAGTGCCTCGGCAGATTCAGGCGGTACCCAGACCTCATAACCGAGGTCACCGGTGAAACCGGTGCGGCTCACCATGAGCGGTTTACCTTCAAAGGTATAATGCGTCATACCAAAGGGTGTCAGTTGATTGAGGTCGGTGCAGCCGAGCAAAGTGAGAATGGTACAGGACGTCGGGCCCGGAACTGCCAACCCGACCACAGTATCGGACTCATTCTCGATCGTGACATCGAACCCTAGGGTGTTCCAGGCGAGCCAGTCGTCCGCTCTCTGGTATGAACAAATTCGATAATCGCTCTCGCCCAGCCGGAAGATGGTGCCATCATCCATCACTTGGCCATCGTCGTCGCACCAGATCGCATAGCCAACGCGATTGATACCCAGTTTTGCGATGTCTCGCGTTACCAGTCGGTTTAAATAGCGTTGTGCATCGGGCCCGGTCACGCGGTATTTATTCATCGGTGACAGATCAAATACGCCGGTCGTGCTGCGCAGCGCAAAATACTCTAGTTCGACATCGAAATAGGCATTTGGGGTGGTATACCCCATCCAGTTGCCCCAGTCGTTGAGGTCGCACATTGCTGCCACCCGGGAGTGGAACGGGGTGGTCAGCAGCATCGTGTCTCGACTTGCCAGGCTCATGATAGGGCTCCTCGCTTCAGAATTTCTTGTGCCGCGTTACGTCCAGGAAGGCCTTGTAATCCGCCGCCCGGGTGGGCGCCAGCGCCACAGAGATACAAGCCATCGACCGCGGTCGCATACTGGGTCGAACCCGGGAAAGGCCGCATCATCAAGGCTTGATCAATAGAGAGTTCGCCGTGGTTCCAATTTCCGCCTGTCATACCATGTGAGGCCTCCAGGTCAGAAGGAACGATCAGCTCACTGGCAGTGACCAAGGCCGCTATTCCTGGGGCATAGGCTTCTAGCTCTGCCAGCAGCCGCGCTAATAGCAGCGGCCGTGCGGCCTCCCAGCCCATATCAGGTGCGTAGGGCACATAGTGCACGATCGCGGTCAGAACGTGTTGATCGGTCGGTGCGAGCGACGCATCCGTGACAGAGGGAATGCTGATGTCAAAGGTGTGCTGGGCACTGATCTCGTTATATTTCATGGGGTTCAGCGCCCGTTCCATGCCATCCATAGAGGGGGTAATGACCAGTCGCTCCGATAGCTGACGATCTGTTAAACCGGCAAACTGTGGGAGTGCGCTGAGTGCAAGATGGAGTTTTGCAGTGCCACTGCGCGATCGATAGTGCTCGACTCGCCGAGCCATGCCCACTTCCATTTGTTGATAGCCCAGCAGATCACGAAAGGTGGTTCTCGGATCGGCGCTAGAGATGATGAGTTTTGCCGAGATGGCCTCACCAGAAACCAGTGTCACGCCGGAGACGCAGTCATCAGTCTTGGTGATGCTCGCCACGGGTGAATCGAGTCGTAGCGTGGCGCCCTGTTTGGTCGCGACCTCAGCTAAAACGGCCCCGAGCGCTCCCATGCCACCGATCACTTGAGTCATACCCGTTTGGCTCAAGTATTCTCCTGTGACGCGATGAAGATAGCTATAGACGGTATTGGGTGACCGCGGGCCCATATTGGTGCCGGTGACCGCATCGAGCGCTATGGTGCTTTTTAGGGCATCGTGTTTAAAGTGCTCATTCATGACATCGTAAATGTTAATCATGACGATTCGCATGATATCGCGCATGTACTCGCGCCCCATCATCTTCAGGCCAAGCCCCAGTTTCATGAGGGTAAAGCGGTCTCGCCAATTGTGCTCCACTAACTTGGGTGGCCGACCGCGATACAAATGGGTCATCAACTTAGCGAAGCGCTGCATCATCTTACGAAACTCGCGATAGGCCGCTTGATCAACCGGATCCACTCCCGCGCCAGTAATATGGTCGCCATCGAGGGTCAAATGATCTCCGTCAGGCTGCAGGGAGATCGTAGTTTTCGTGTCGCTGAGCTTGAGACCGGCACTGTGAAGATTGAGATCCTTGGTGATGCTGCGATCAAACTGTGAGAACCACTGAGCACAATCTGACACCTTAAATCCCGCCGCGAATTCACGTGTACTGGCACAACCGCCTGGCTCAGACCGGCCATCCAGCACTAAAACGCGATGCCCCGCTTTGGCGAGATAGGTGGCGCAAATCAAACCATTGTGGCCGGCACCTATGACCACTGCGTCATAATCAGTCATCAGCATATTCTCCGGGCACAGTATTGGGTCGCTTGAGGTCTGACAGAATTTCTCTCGCTGAGTTGGCGCCGGGTGCCGCCATCACGCCGCCTCCGGGGTGTGTTCCTGAGCTACACATATACATGCCTTTGATGGGGCCTCGATATTGCGCATAGCCGGGGAAGGGTCGATTGAACAGGAGTTGATCAAAGGTCAATTCGCCCATAAAAATATTGCCCTCGGTGAGCCCGACCTCGGCTTCGATCTCGCGGGGTGTTCGAGTTTCACAGTGGAGAATGAGATCTTTGAAATTAGGGCTGTAATTCGATATCTGATCGATCACTGATTTCTCAAAGCCATCCTTGTCCTCATCCGTCCATTCGCGGCCCTCGACTTTAGGAGGGGCGTATTGAACAAATACCGACATCATGTGCTTCCCTGGGGGCGCCATGGTGGGGTCGGTCAACGAGGGGATCATCATGTCGAGGTAGGGGTCTTTGGACCAAGTTCCCGCCTTCCAGTCATCGTAGGCACGCTCTTGACGTTCAAGAGAGTCACTAAAGTGCAGGTCACCTGCCATGAGTTTATTCTTGGGATCGAGGCCATTAAAGACGGGCAGGCCGTCCAGTGCGATATTGAGCTTCCCAGACGAGCCCCTGATTTTAAAATTCCGTGCTTTTTTCAGCACATCTTTCGGCAGGTCGGAGGGGTTAATAATGTCTAGGAAGGTTCGCTTAGGGTCTAAGTTAGAGACCACCACCGGCGCTCGATATTCGGTGCCATCCTTTAAGGCCACGCCGGTAACGCTGCCATTTTTGACCATAATTTCATCAACGTTGGCGTCACAAATGATTTCACCACCGAAGGATTGAAAGGCCTTTGACAACGAGCTTGCAATGGCGCCCATGCCGCCTCTGGCAAAGCCCCAAGCCCCGACATTGCCATCCACATCGCCCATATAGTGGTGCAGTAACACATAGGCTGTACCGGGGGAGTACACCCCCAATGCGGTGCCGATAATGCCACTTCCTGCCATATGCGCCTTGATGACATCGGTCTCAAAATACTCGTTGAGATAATCCCCGACGCTGGCGGTCCAGAACTTGATGGTATCGAGGAGCTTTTCCTCGCCTAGATTCATAAAGGAGCGCGCGAACTCTAATAAGTCGCGTAAATCTTTGGGTTTTAGTGATGTGGGATCAGGCGGGGTTCGCAGCAAATAAGGACGAATCAGTTTGGTTTGCAGGCTGGTGTCTGCAGAATAGCGATCGTACGCGTTGGCATCCCGCTTGGAGTGACGTGCGAGTTCGCGGTAATGACGGTCGTGGTCACTGTAATTGCCGAAGTGGTCGCCATTACGCATAAAGGTGGCGCCACCGCCAAAGGGCACGACTTGTAGCCCATGCCGCGGCAGCTCAAGATCTCTCGTAATCTCGGGTCGCAACAGGCTCGAGACATAGGAGCAATTTGAGTAATACCAGCCTTTGTGAAGCTCTCTGCTTACCGTCGCCCCCCCGATATAAGGGTTACGTTCTAGCACGGCGACTTTGAGGCCCGCTTTAGCAAGATAGGCGCCATTCGTGAGGCCGTTATGGCCCGCACCAATGACAATGGCATCGTATTGGTTCACTACCGTCTCCAGCAATTCCAGAGTAGGCAGTGATGTTGCCATGATCGTCGTTGGCCGTCCACTCAGAATGAATGATCGTTCATTCCTGTGTTGAGCGCGCGGTTTGAAGCTCGTACACTGTTAGCGCGCTATATGGTTAACAATGAGTGGCACAGTGGCTGAAAAAGGGTTGGAGCAGTCCCCTTCTGCGGGTAAAAGACGGCAAATTCGGCCCAAAGCTGAGCGCCGTCAGCAACTCATTGACGCCACCATTCGCTGCATTGCGCAGCAAGGCCTATCAGCTATTACCCTGCAAATGGTGACCCGCGAGGCGGGGCTCAGCGTGGGCATCGCGAATCTTCATTTTCAGAGCAAAGACAACCTACTGCGCGAGACACTCCGCTTTGTTGCAGAGGAGTACCACGGTGGGCAAATCCGGATTATGGAGGGGACCGCCATTGCCGATTTGGGGGAGAGGCTGGACGCACTGCTGGACTTTCAACTCGGTCGGGGTGTGACCCAGCGACAAAAAATGTCGGTGTGGTTCGCCTACTATGGAGAAGCCGGTGCACGTCCGGTGTACCAAAAGATCGTGTCGACGGTCGATCGGTTGGCGGCACAAAAGCTAGAGGCCTTATTCGCGTCCATTATTGCAGAGGCGCACTACGAAGGGGTCGACGCCAAAGAGCTGGCGACCGGGTACTCGGCCTTGATTGATGGCTTGCATCTTGGGCTGTTGGTGACACCCAAAGAGTTAAGCAAGCGGCGCGCGAGGGCAGTGGCGCGAGATTTCTTGCGAAGGGCTTTTCCACGCCATATTCATTAGATCGATAGCGTATCTTGCGATTCTGCGAAGAGCAGCCGCAATGGCAGCTCTCTCTTGCCGCGAATAGGGCTTATCCGATCATGACCGGGCACGTGCTTTGATTGGCGTCTTAGTGCCGCGGCAGCTAGGTGCCGAATCTGCCGTCGATAATTGACGGCGAAGGTGCCATTCAGCGCTGCGCGTTAGCGGCGGATTTTACTCGGGGGAATATAGTCGAAGATAAAGTTAATGCGGCCTGCTGTCCCCTTGTTCATGACGCTGTGTTTTTTTTGATTGTTGATTTCATACACTTCTCCGATCGACATCTTTTGCGGTCGCCCATCGATCATAAAACGGACGCGCGGGTTAGTGATGATGGGGATATGAATGCGGTGGCCGTAGTGAAATGAGGGGTGTTTATCATGATGTGGCTTAATAATGCCGCCCGCTTCTAAACGGGCCGCCATGGCACGAATGATCGTGCCGCCTGGTGGGTAGTGATCCTCCAGGATGGTGTGCATCAAGGGCACCGCTTCATCAGCGAGTAAGTCCCAGCCGACATCTTTAGTCACTTCAATATTGGGCCAACCCTCGCCGTCAGTAAAGACCATGACGATAGACTGAGTGTGCTGATGAACCTCATATTCTAATTGGCGGAACTGGTTGCCCCACCAAGACGCCTCGGGGAGCGCCATGATCTTTTCTTTGAGCGGTGCTATATCATAGGAACCCAACGGTTTGAGCGGTACGCCGATATCCATGCCTTCAATTCACCCTGTTGCGTTCACCGATGATGACCAAGTCATTGCGTTGGATCAACTCATGATTATAGGGGGGGCTGCTTAACCACGATGCCCGCTTGTATGACGACATCAACGTCGCGAAGGGATAGCGGGTCAGTCAGTGGATCAACTTTAACCGCAATAATATCTGCCTGCCTACCTGGTATCACTGCACCGACATCAGCATCAATCCTAAGGTGATCGGCGGCAACCGATGTTGCGGAGCGGATGGCCTCCATGGGTGTCATGCCGTGTTCGATCATCGTCGCAAACTGCCACCCCCCCATGGTATGGGGGAGCACAGCGGCATCGGTGCCGTAGAGCAGTGTCACACCGGCCGCGTAAGCCTTTTTGAAAACCGCGCGCTGAGCCTCGGTCGTCTGCGTATTCCGTTGCAAAAATATCTCAGGATATCCCTGAGATCTGCCAATGGTGTCGGTGTAGGTGCCGTTATAAATATCCATTGATAGCGCAACGCCTCGTTGATGAGCGAGCGCAATCGTGGCGTCATCCAACAGGGAGGCGTGCTCAAGTGAGTCAACGCCTGCAAGAATGGCATCGCGCCCTGACTGATCACTATGGACATGGGCCGTGACCTGCTTGTCATATTGTTTCGCCACCTTCACGACCGCCGCGATATCCGCTTGACTCATCTCTGGTGCACCGGGATCTGTTCCAAGGGAGAACACCGCGCCTGAGGCGATCACTTTAAGAAAGTCTGCGCCTCCCGCAATCGCGGCTTCTGCACGTTGGGCAAACTGTTGCGATGTGCTGGCAATGCCTAATTGCGATTCAGGCGGTATTTGATCCACGGGAATTTCTGGAAAAGTGAGGTCGCCGCCGCCACCCGGAATGGTCAAGTAGGGACCCGCGGTCAAAATGCGTGGCCCTATTGCTTCTCCCGCTCTGATTTTATCGCGTGCCTGATAGACCGCATTCGGAAACCATGCACCGACATGTCGCACGGTGGTAAAGCCGGTGAGCAGCGTGGTCTTGGCGTTGGCTAGGACAAGCGCGAGATTCTCAGCTGCCGTGCGTCGCGCGTAAATGCTGTAGTCGACCGAATCCTCTGGATTACCGTCGAAGTGAACGTGAGTGTTAATGAGTCCGGGTAAGCAGGTGAACTCACGGAGATCAATGTGCGCCCGCTCTTCTGTTGCGCTAACTCCTAGCTGATCTGCTGACACCACTGAACGGATGCGCGCCTGATCCACTAAGATCACTTGGTCTATCAGCGGCTTATCCGAGATGCCGTCGATGAGGGTGCCACAATGGATTACCACCTCAGCCGTGAGCGTCGTTGGCAGAGCTTGTGGAGATGGTGCATCGCCACAAGCGACGAAGAGCGCGGCGGTTAATCCGATTACAGATGACCGCAAGCACTGTTTTACAGCCGGCATGGCCCCATCATTATTGGGTCTGACTACCATAATGGCGCCTCAACTAGTGACTGGTTTTAGCTCGAGATTGGAGATAAATGACCCAGTAAACAATGAGTGCGAGCAAAGCCGATAACGCGCACAAGATAAATACGCCATCAAAGCCCCAGCCCAGTTCGAGCATGATTGAGGCCGAAAAAGGGCCAATAGTTTGCCCTAGTCCTTGGGCGCCAGGAATGAAGGCGGCGGCGCTACCAGATCGATCAGCGACCGATACGCCTCCCATTTGGTACACATCAATAAATATCCACAAAAAATTGAAAGTGGCGACGCTAAAGATAAATAGTGCTGCGGTAAAGTCGATGGCGAGGAGACCTACCGAAAAGACCATAATGGCCAGCGTGACGAGCAGGGGGCGGTCGTAGTCAAATTTCTTCAGGACGATCATCGCGCCAAAGCACCCGAAAAATGACAGCAAGACGCTCCACGAAATCACTTGAGCTGACCAATCTCCATCCAGCCCGGACGATTCTGCTGCCAACTCGATATTAGACCAGTAAGCGCCGATATTAATGTAGGCAATAACAATGGCAGCAATGCCAATCCAGGCGCGAACCGAGGGACGCTTCGTGTTTGCAGCGTCGGTGAGTGTTGCCTCTGCAGGCGGGCTCTCTTTGGGGATGATGTGAACAAATGGCAAGGTGACAACATAGGTGGTGATAAAAAAGACGTAGATGCCGTTCATCGATAGTAGGGGAATTAATTGCAGTTCAATAAACTGTGATATGCAAAAGGCTAGCAACATCCAGTTAAACGCTTCCCTTGGCTTGGAGTGAGCTCCAAGACAGGCAACGGCGACCGCGGTATAGATACCTGCTCCGAGCCCCGCCAATAGACGGAGCATTAAAGTGGTTTCGTAATCGACATATTGTGTACACAGCGCGTTGGCTAATACCGCCAGTAGGATGCCGAGGTAAATCAGTACTTGTCTGTTCTGGAGACGAATGAGAACGCTTGTTATGACGGCGCCGAGGAATAGCCCTAGCAAGTCGGCGGAAGCAACCCGATTGACTTCAACGTCACTAAAGCCGAGTTGATCGACCCAAGCGCCGTTGATCGCTGGAAGCGCAACCAGAACGCTGTATCCCACTAAGGTCATCAAAAGACTCAGGAGGAAGGGGCCACGGCGATCGAAGGGGTTATCGGTATTCGCGATAGACAATGGGGGTGTCGTCACAATCGACCTCAATTCGGATTTTTCGGTAAGAAATGCAAGCCTCGACGCACTCTCGCACCCGTTGGCACATTAAGCAACGGCCAATCGTGTTGCTGGGCAGGAAATCTGGCACACTTGGTTTTTGGTGGTGAAAGCGCGATGTTGCTTACTTCGTAGAGCATTTTTGTATGAATGATCAGAGCCCAAGAAAAGTTTTCGAGAAGGCGATTGCACTGCTTAAAACGGGCGCGCAGCAAGAAGCTGAGGCACTGGTTCGAGATGCGCTGGAGCGCGATCCTGGCGACATCAACTTTGTCTCCCTGCTGGGTTCTATTTTAGCGGAGCGTGGTGAGCTTCAGGAGGCGGCCCAATTGCTAGGTCGCGCTGTGCGAGCGGCGCCCGGTCACGCCACAGCACAGGAAGATCTGGGCACGATCTTACTTAATATGGGCCGACCGAAAGAGGCTGTGCTCCACTTAGAGAAGGCAAGGCAGCTCCGTCCTGAACACGCACCCTTACTGAGTAAGTTGGGCACTGCGTATCAGAACTTGGGCCGTGTTGCTGAAGCCGACGCCTTGCGGAAAGAAGCGTCAAGTCGTTCACCTATGCAGGCTAAGCTAGAGGAAGCGACTCGACTCTTTATTAAAGGCCAGTTTCGAGAATCAGAAAAAATCGCACAAGAGCTGGTGCGCGATAACCCACACGACGTCAACCCTGCATTGCTACTAGCACGACTAGCCATGATGGCGAGCTGCTACGACGATGCACGCACCATACTCGATAAGATTATTGATATGCAGCCCCGTTTTATGGCGGCGAGGCACGACCTCGGTACCGTTTTGAAAGAACTCCATGAGTACGAAGGGGCGGTTTCGGTATTGGAGGAGGCACAGCGTCTTGAACCTGATAATGCGTTAACGCATTACTACCTCGGTGCGGCGTTGGCAATGGCGGCTCGTCCAGAGCAAGCGGTTCAGTCTTATCAGCAAGCCGTCGCTTTAGATCCGGAGCTACCAGGCGCACATATCGGATTAGGACACGTCCTCAAGACCGTGGGTGATCAAGAGGGAGGTGTAGCTGCTTACCGAAAGGCGATTACATTACGGCCCAATTTTGGTGAGACCTATTACAGTTTGGCTAATTTGAAGACGTTCCGTTTTACGGAGCAAGATGTTGAGATCATGACTAATCGGTTGGCTAATGATGCGCTACCGGTAGACTGCCGTGTCCATTTTGCCTTTTCTTTAGGTAAAGCCTTTGAAGACGACAAGGATTACGATCAGGCTTTTGAGCACTATGCACTGGCGAATCAATTGCATCGCGAGACGATTGCTTATGATCCGGTACAAACTGGGATCGCTCATGAACGGATGCGAGAGATATTCAGTAGCGCTTTTTTTGAGTCAGACGCGGCCTTAGCCGGGTGTTCAGATTCAGCGCCGATCTTCATTTTAGGTTTGCCGCGCTCTGGTTCGACACTACTAGAACAAATTTTAGCGAGTCACTCGCAAGTTGACGGCACCAGTGAGTTACCCGATATCTCGATGATTGCGCAAGGTTTAACGCAACCCAGGTCGGGACAAGTGTTCCCCCAGTGCATGCCAGACCTGTCGCCGGAGACGCTTTTAGGGCTGGGTGAGCAATACTTGGAACAGACGCGCCGACACCGGCGAGGTGCGCCGTTTTTCACCGATAAGATGCCAAATAATTTTGCTTATGTTGGGTTTATTAAGACGATCCTGCCGAATGCAAAGATTATTGATGCGCGACGCCACCCGATGGATAGCTGTTTTGGCTGTTTTAAGCAGCACTTTGCCAAGGGGCAAACGTTCACTTACGATCTTTTTGAATTAGGCGAATTCTATCTGGAATACTGTCAATTGATGGATCATTGGGATGAGGTGCTGCCGGGTCAGGTATTGCGGGTTCAGTACGAGGAAGTGGTTGCGGATTTAGAAACCCAAGTGCGTCGCATTTTGGCTTTTTGTGAGCTGCCGTTTGAGGAGGCGTGTGTGGCCTTCCATGAGACAAAACGGTCTGTTCGAACGGCCAGTTCAGAACAGGTAAGACAACCTATTTACAGTGGTTCGGTGCAGACTTGGAAGCGCTATGGCGCTCATCTCGATAGCCTTAAGGAGATCTTAGAGCCGGTCTTTCCTGACCTTCCCGAGGCGCTGTCATGACGGACGTTCTGCCTAAGCTACTTGCAACCTCTGTCGTGCGAGGCTCGGAGAAAGGACAGAGTCACGGTGGTGTTTATCTCATTGATTTTGAATCTCAGCAAGTTGAGCAGAAGATTGATTGGAATACAGGCGATATTGATTTTGCGGGGCGAGGCTGGGATCGGGGCTTGCGAGGCATTGAGTTTACGGAGGACGCCATTTGGATTGCTGCTAGCGATGAGTTGTTTTGTTATTCAACCGATTTTGTGCGCTTAGCGTCCTATCGCAACGAGTATTTGCGGCACTGTCACGAGATCTGTCGAAGGGACAATCTTCTATTTCTGACCTCGACTGGTTTCGACTCTATTCTGGCGTTTGATCTGCGCAAGCAGGAGTTTGTCTGGGGGCTTTACGTCTCGAAAAACGGCACCCAATGGGTGGGACAGCCTTTTGATCCCAGAAATCGAGGGGGGCCCGCCTTCGTGAACTCGTATCACCTGAATATGATCAGAGTCGATCAAGATGGCATCTGTTTTAGTGGTCTTAATACGCAGGCGCTGTTGGCAGTCTCATCCGACATGGCGATCAGTGAAATTTGTAACTTACCGAAGGGGTGTCACAACGCTATGCCGCACCAAGGCGGTATTCTGCTCAACGATACTGCTGCTGATGCGGTTCGTTATGCGAACCGCGATGGAAAAGCGGTCGCGGTTCCAGTACCCAAATTTCCTACTAGTGAGTTGGAGTTCCAAGGTATCGATGATTCGCGAGTCGCCCGTCAAGGGTTCGGTCGAGGTCTCTGCGTGTTGAATGAGCGCTTAATCGCGGCAGGTTCTTCGCCCTCTACTGTCTCAATCATTGATATTGTCGAGGGAAGAAGCGTGACGGCGGTTAATTTAACGATGGATATCCGCAACGCGATTCATGGTCTAGAACAGTGGCCGACCGGGTGGGCTTAAAAAGCCGCGGCTTAGCAAAATTGGAACATAAAAAAAGGGCGCCTCAGCGCCCTTTTTTTATGTTGGTGCCTCGTCTTAGAAATAGCGTCTGACTGAGAAGGCAAAATTTCGGGGCCGAATCACAATCGAGCTATTACGCCCCCAAGCGCTATCGAAGTCTGAAGTATCTTCATAGGTGATACCGCGCTCATCTGAGATGTTGTTAAACCGCAGCTGAGCAGACCATCCCTCTCGCTCCCAAGTGAAGACAGCGTCGGTAATGTCATAGTCCCCTTGCTGCATCTGTGGCGTGATTGCGCCATCAGTCAGCTGATTCAGTGAATCGCCGACGTAGCTATGTTGCAGACGAATGCCTCCTGTGCCACCGAGGATATCGATACCGGAGTACTCCGCGTACAAGTAGTAGCTGGTGTCAGCAAATAATGGGAGGGCCGACTGTGGGTCGAGACCGGATGACACTGTCCCGCCAATAACACGGGGATCGTCGTATTCCTGTTGGCCCTCCACAAAGGCGTCTTGAATGTCAGTCATATTAAAGCCGACCTCCAAGTTCTCTCCAAGCAACGCTTTAAGTTCAAGATCATAGCCTTTCACTTCTGCGTCACCCACGTTTCCGACCACGATCTGGAAGGGAACGTTTTGATACACTCCACCACTTAAACTGCCTAGCTGGTTACTTGGGTCGGTAACCTCGTTCTGCATGTCTTTCCACTTCATGGTGTAGTAAACCGCGTTGAATACAACGCGACCGTCAGCCCAAGTGGATTTCAGTCCAAATTCAGTATTTTCAAGGATATCTGACTCGTAAGCGACGGGCAGGGTAGGACCGAATTTACCGTCGCCCCCTATGTCTAGGCCGCGACCGCGGTTGGTGCCACCTACACGGTAGCCTTCAGAGTACACCCCGTACACCATGATATCGTCATTAACCTGCAGTTCTAGGCCGTATTTTGGAATAAAGCCGTCGTCATTCGCTTCTCTGTCGGGCAACTGTCGATCAGTGCGGTCATCAGGCCGCTCTACTGTGTAGCTAAGCTCACGCTCTACCTCGTACCATCGACCGCCTAATAATGCGGTCAACCGATCTTCAATAATTTCGATATCGATTTCACCGAAGATCGCTTTATCGGTTCTATCTTGGCTTTGAAATGAATTCCACCAAATATCGGTGGGAGCGATTCCAGGGTAGTAGTAGCTCCAAGCCTCAAAGGCCGGGGAGTTTCGATAACCGTCTACGTAGGTCTTGAAGTCCCAAAATTCTTCTGACTCTTGCCAGAATGCACCAACGGTCCAGTCAACTCGGTCTGTAGCGCCGCTCAACCGGAATTCTTGCGACAGGCTTTCATTATTTTGGTCATTGATAAGGTAGCCAGTAGGATCAAGCCCAAAATCATAGGTCGCATACCCGTAATACACACCAAAAGAGTAGTGAAAGTAGGCTGCATAAGACTGCGTGTCATTGGCGTAAAGGAAGTCGCGGTCATAGTAAGACGTGGCCGAAACGAGTTGCGCGAACCCGAGATCGCCTTCAATCACCAAGCTGGTCTGGGTCCACTCATCTGTGCGGATTTCTTTATTGAACTTGATGGTTTTAAGATCGCCCACACTGGGGTCATAGTCGTTATAGCCGTCCGCTTCAAGATCTTGGTAATTAACTGCTGCGGTGGCGGTCCAATTGTCATTGATCAGCCACCGGATAGCGGCACGGCCCCCCATCCATTCGGTTTCGTTGATGTCGTCTGCGACAGCGTTCGCATTCGTCCTCTGGCCACCGCTATCGAGTCCAGGAAAATAGTCAGCTGCGCGCACGGTGGTACCCAGTACACTATCGATATAGCCGGCATCGCGCGCACTAAAGCCCGACAGGCGAATAGCGACTGAATCGCTGAGCGGGATATTCACGGTTCCATCCACTTGATAGCCCGTGCCCCCGCCGGAAGTTGAGGAAAGCCCGCCACCTATATTAGCGGTGAATTCTGAGGGGTCGGGTTTATTGGTGATGACGCGAATGGCTCCGCTCTGCGACGATGCACCATAAAGAGTAGATTGAGGCCCCGCTAGGGCTTCGATTCTCGACAGATCGACAGGATAGATGTCGGGTGCCGCAGACGTCAGCGACATAGGCTGCTCGTCTAAATAGATGGCAGCCGTTGGGTCGACCAAGAATCCGCCACCATCACTGACGCCCCGAAAAACAATCGTATTTTGTCCTGGTGTTGAGGTTTGAACATTGAGGCCCGCCACTTGTCGAGAAAAGTCCTCGAGGGTGGTGATGCCTTGCTTCTGCAGATCTTCGCCTGAAATCGATTGCACCATCATCGGAATGTCTTGCGAGGACTCAGCCCTTTGACGCGCGGTCACCACGACTTCTTCGAGTTCGGCACTCCAGGCTAAACCCGCACCACCAGCCCCGATCGCGGCGGCAACGCCAGCAACGATGGCTTTTGAATGAAAGGGGCTCTGACGCTCTTTGGAATCCCTAGACATAACGCAATCCTCTTATTCTGTGCGTGCCACTGTGAGGGCACACTGAATTTATGCTGTCGACCATCATTGCAACGTGCAGCAGCAAGTCACAAGTGTTACGAGTGTGAAGATATAGCACTTTAGGGGAGGGGGCAACACGCTGTAGAGGGGAGGTATGGCGGGGCAAAATGAGGCTAATCTCCTGCAAACAGCATAGGATGACCGAATGAATTGGTCAGCGTGGTTACCCTTGGCACTGGTGTGCTTATTGGGTGCAATGTCTCCCGGGCCTAGCCTAGCAGTCGTGGCACGGCACGCTTTGCGTGGTGGTGCGCGAGCTGGCATCTTTTGTGCCGTGGCTCACGGGATCGGCATCTTGCTGTGGGCGCTGTTGATGGCCAATGGCCTGGGTGTACTGCTGATCGAGCAGCCCGACTGGTTTGCTGCCGTCCAGCTCGCTGGCGCTGGATTTCTCCTTTACCTCGGTATTCGAGTCTTGTTGAGTCAGTCCAGCGCCGTGGTGTCCGCCGAGGCAATGTCCCACTCCTCGGCGAGGGGTGCGGGGCTCGAGGGTTTTGTGATCGCTCTGTCGAACCCGAAAATCGCACTTTTTTTTGCGGCGTTGTTCAGCCAGTTTATCCAGCCCGATGCGACGGCGTTAGAAAAGACCCTCATTGCCAGCACCGCAGCGGTGATTGATACGCTGTGGTATAGCTTAGTCTCTGCACTCCTCGCGCAAACGGCCGTCTTATCGAGGCTGCAGCGCCATGCGACCTTGTTGAATCGCTTGTTTGGCGGGATACTCATTATGCTCGCGGTCAGTGTGGTGATGACGTAACCCCTTGCTTACGGGATGGTCTGCTCGCGCACGGGCCACCGGTACAGCGACAATAAAAAAATAAGGAAGCTCATGGCGACACGTTGGCGCATTGCGATCTTGCTGGCGGTAATTACGACCATCAACTATATCGACCGGTCGGTATTTGGTGTTGTGGCGCCCGTCGTGCGAGATCAATTCGGGATTGGTGATGCCGACTATGGACTCATCACCAGCGGATTTCTTTTGGCCTATGGCGTCGGCCAGTTGATCTCTGGTCCGTTGATCGATCGATTGGGTACCAAACGGGCATTCGAATTAGCGGTTGTTTTTTGGAGTGCGGCCACCGTGTTGCACGCGCTAGGCCGCGGTGTGTGGTCTTTCTTTACCATGAGAGTGGTGCTGGGCCTTGCAGAGGCGGCCAATTTTCCGGCGGCGAGTAAGGCTGTCGCGCAATGGTTCCCGGCTAACGAGCGCGCCACAGCGGTGGCAATTTTTATGTTGGGTGCGGGCTTGGGTGCCATTATCACCCCTCCACTGACGGTTTGGATTATGCAAACGTTAAGCTGGCAGTGGGCCTTTATTATTCCGGGCACGCTCGGGTTGATATGGGCAGTACTCTGGCGCCGGTGGTATCACTTACCCGAATCGCACCCCACGCTGGACGAAGCAGAGCGCACCCTTATTTTGTCACAACGCTCTGAGCAGCAAAGCGGGGTGGGTTGGACACAGCTGCTCAGATACCGACAGTTTTGGGGCATCTTAGTGGCCCGGATAGTGAGCGATTTCCCTTTCTACTTCTTTTTGTTTTGGCTGCCGCAATATCTCATCGATGTACGCGGCTTTGATTTAAGGGCCATTGCTTTGTTCGCCTGGCTACCTTGGGTGTTCGCCGACCTGGGCGCGTTGAGCGGTGGGTCGCTGAGCTCTGCGCTAGTTCGTCGTGGTCATAGTATTAATAGCGCCCGAAAGTGGGTGATCTGGCTGGGTGCGGTACTCGTTGCAATGGCAGTAGTTCCCGCCTTCTATGTCGAGTCGAGCATGGTAGCGCTGGCGTTGATTTGCTTTGGCCTATTTGCCATTCAGGTGAAAGGTTCGGTTTTCTTTACCTTGCCAACGGATTTGTTTCCGGCTGATCGCGTCGCGACGGTGTGGGGTGTGTTCGGTGCGGTGGGGAGTCTCGGCGGGAGCTTACTGGGCTTGCTGGCCGGCTTCATGATTCAAAGCGCAGGCTATGAAAGTGTCTTCTTAATGATTGCGTGCTTGCACCTTATTTCCGCCTTGTTGCTGCAGATCTTTGTGCCGCGCATTGCGATGGTCACCCAGTAGACGCTGAGTCGTGCCGGGTGCTCGGGGATCACGTGGGCCGCGTCGACTACCTGCTTGCGATGTTAGCCTTGCCGCTATTGGTGCGGCCGCGGGTTGAGCCTGTGCGGCGCAACGTCTTACAGCGCCGCAATGACCTCATCTAATGTTGCTAAGAATTGCGCACCCACCGCCCCATCAATGACCCGATGATCACAAGAAAGCGTCACGCTGAGCATGGTGGCGATGCCTATTTCACCCTCTCGGACGACGGCTTGCTGTGATGCTTTACCCATGGCGAGAATAGCGCCCATTGGTGGGTTGATAATGGCGGTGAACTGGGTGATGCCGAACATCCCTAGGTTAGACACGGTAAAAGAGCCACCCGAGATGTCGTCTTTGGTGAGCTTTCCTGTCTTGGCTTTTTCTGCCAGTGCAGCGGTTGCTTCAGCGATCTCTGCTGGCGAGAGTGCGTTGGCATTGCGAACGGTTGCTGGATACAGTCCTTCTTCGGTCGCTATGGCCACTGAGATATGGGCTGCGTCGAACTGATGAATGCTATCGTCAACGAGATTGACGTTAACACGCGGCTCTTTCATGAGTGCTTGCGCTACCGACCAGACCAATAAATCATTGACTGAGACTTTAACGCTGCCCGTTTCGTTGAGTTTGGCGCGATGTGCCAGCAGTCCATCTAGCGCGTATTCCGCGGTCAGATAAAAGTGCGGGATCGACTGCTTGGCTTCGGTCAACCGTCGTGCAATCGTTTTTCGCGTGGCGCTAAGCGGTATGACCTGCACTCCCTCGGGGGCGCTGCTGTCACTGCCTGTCGCGGCCTTAACGTCATCGTCGGTAATGCGCCCTCTGCGCCCAGTGCCCGTCACGGTACCTAAATCGACGCCCAGCTCATCGGCAAGGCGACGGACGCTAGGGGAGGAGCGGGTATACGCGTCTCCCGTTTGTATTGTCTGTTGGGGCGTTGCCGTCTCGGCTGCAGCAGGGGCAGATTCGGTTTCAGCTCTGGTGGCGCTATGTTCTGCAATGAACTGATCAATGTCTGCGTCGCTCACGTCCGCCGCGGCAATGACGCCCAGCAGTGCACCCACCGGGTGAGCATCACCGGCCGCCGCAATGATGCGACGCAGCACGCCCGCAACGGGAGCGTCCCACACGTTCACAATCTTATCCGACTCCATTTCAAAGACTTCGTCGCCCTTGGCAATGGCATCACCCTCAGATTTATTCCAAGTCGTGATGGTGCCTTCAACCATTTCAATGCCCCACTTGGGCACGGCGATGGGATAAATCTCGCTCACAAAAATACTCCTAGTAATTCGATGCGCTTAGGCGAGGGTCTCTTTGATCGCCGCGGTAATTTTATCTGCATCGGGCAAATACGCCGCCTCTAGTTCAGGTGAAAAGGGCGTTGGACTATGGGGCGCACAGACTTGTTTAATGGGGCCTTTCAAGCTGCTAAAAGCCTTATCAGCGGCCAGTCCCGCAATGTCAGCCGTCAGGCCGCAGCGAGGCGGAGCCTCGTCAACTACCACTAACCTTCCGGTTGCGCTAACCGACTCCAGAATCGCCGCCTCATCGAGAGGAGAGGTGGTCCGCGGATCAATTAAGTCACAGCTAATGCCCTCAGCCGCCAGTGCGTCAATCGCTGCGGCTGCCTTGGGCACCATTTGTCCAAATGCGACCACAGTGACATCGTCGCCTTCGCGGACAAAGTTGGCTTGGCCAAATGGGATGGTATACATCTCATCAGGCACTTCCGCCGTTTCTTGGTAGAGCACTTTTGGCTCGAAAAACAGCACGGGATCATCGTCCTGAATCGCTGATAGCAGGAGCCCTTTGGCATCATAGGCATTCGAGGGCACCACGACCTTGAGCCCGGGAAATGACGTCATCACTTGATACATCGCCTGACTGTGCTGGCCCGCCGCGCTGAACCCGCCGCCCGCAGAAAATCGAATCACTGCGGGGCATCGGCTCTTGCCACCAAACATGTAGCGAAACTTAGCCATCTGATTCACGATCTGATCCATACAGACGCCAATAAAATCGGCAAAAATTATTTCGGCAACGGGGCGCATCCCAACCAGCGCGGCGCCAGCCGCCGCCCCGACAATGGCGGACTCAGAAATCGGCGTGTCGACACAGCGATCAGGCCACCGATTGTAGATGCCGGTGGTTACGCCGAAGACACCGCCGACGGAACCC
>UPTG01000269.1_pt1 | contig 45515 bp, 37 predicted proteins | sample 2160121 | NCBI WGS metagenome assembly UPTG01 (sample SAMN06266255, study PRJEB28933) | marine metagenome | isolation source: Columbia River Estuary | place: USA:Columbia River Estuary, USA | collected 2014-07-27 | reverse complement strand
TGTGCGGATATATTATCTAGAACCCTAGAAAGATGCTCAGTAAAAGTAGAGGTTTTAGGATTTACCACAAAAAATTGGAAAGGTGGCAAGAGCAGAGAGGCTTGGGCTAAAAATGATAAACCCAAAAATCCTGGAAGATTAAATGATTTAAGACATATAATTTATAAAGGTGCTGACACACAGTGGAGGCAGGCTAAAAATAATATAGGTTTAATGCTTAAAGAAGGATTATTGAAAGAAAATATTGATGGGGAAGCTATTTCGTGGGCCTATAATAGAATTAAAAAAAGAAAAGAAGAAAGAAAAATACTCATGGTTATTTCAGATGGTGCCCCAGTTGACGACTCAACATTATCAGTTAATTCAGGGGATTTTTTAGAAAAACATTTAAAGAAAATGGTTAAATTTATAGAAAATAAGAGTGACGTTGAAATTTTAGCTATCGGTATTGGGCATGATGTTTCTAGATATTACGATAAAGCTATTAAAATAACAGATGTACATGAGCTTGGGGATGTGATGGTTTCTCAATTAAGTGGGCTATTTGAAAATAAAAATAAATTACACTAAAGATTTAAAAGATCTTTATTATTCCATTTAATATTAACTTCTGCACCACTTCTGGTTTTTGAGTTTTTACATAAAAGCAGAAAAAACAGACATTGTAGTTTTAAGAAACGGAGATCGGATTACAGGTGAAATAAAAGAGCTTAAAAAGGGTAAATTAAAGTATAGTACTGATGATATTTCTACTATTTACATTGAGTGGGAAAATATTAGCGAGATATATTCACCATCCACATTTGAGTTTTTCACCTCTTCAGGTGAGAAGTTTTTTGGCAGTATAGGATGGTCAAAACCTGGATATTTCAACATATTGGGCCCTGCAACTTCCATCCTAACACCTTTAGATAGCATTGTTCTAATTTATCCAATTAAAAATGGTTTTTGGCAAAGGTTAGATGGAAGTGTAAATATTGGCTTAAGCTATACTAAAGCGTCTGGTATTGGCCAAGGAAATTCTGATATTAAAATTTTGTATAGAAATAGAAAAAGTGAAAATGAGCTGAAATATTCGAACATTCTAACATATCAAGATGGATTAACACAATCTACAAAGCAGGATGCAGTTTATACATTTGGAAGATTAATTAAGGATAAAAGATACTGGAGCACGGGTTTAAGCTGGCAACAAAATTCGCAACTTGGAATTCTAAGTAGAACTGCGTTAAATGGTCAAATAGGCAAAATACTGGCAGTTTCAAATAAGAACACATTTCAGGCCAGTTTTGGTGTGCTCATAAATAGTGAGGTCTCTTATGATAACAAGACGAATCAAAATGTGGAGGGCCTTTTAAAAGTTTCATATGAGTTTTTTAGTTTCGATGATCCTAAACTGAATATCTATACGCACTATTTCTTATATCCTAGTTTAACAATATCTGGAAGGGTTCGGCAAGATTTTAATACTGAATTTAAATGGAAATTTATTTCAGATTTCACCATATCATTTCAAATTTATGTAAATGTCGATAGCAAGCCAATTACTATTGGAGCATCTAGTTTAGACTGGGGTTTGATTACTTCATTGGGGTATACATTTTAATAACTATTTTTCTAAAAAATATTATTTATGAGAACTATTCTTATTCTTTTTTGTTTCGTTTTTGGATTGCACATAAATGCACAAGATTATTATACAAAAGAAATAATTGAGACTTCTATTTTCGATAGTACAAAAGCTACAGCTCTCAAATATGATATTAAGATAGTGGATAAACCGGCATTTCAAAAACTTTGGAAAAAGGAAATGGCTAAATATTCAAATGGCAATTTTAAAACGGATGAATTACAAACTAAAATGACGGATGTCGTTATTCCTTCGGTTTCAAAACATCCATTTACAACATATGTAAACGCCAAAACAATCGAAGGGGGTTTAGAATTAATTTTCGCTTTAAAAGATTCTGTCCAATTTGTGGATTTAAACACAAGTCCGTTTAAAAAGGACATTGAAGCCTATTTTGAAGATTTTATTCTTAAATCCTATGTTCTTAAACTCAATGAAAAATTAAAAGCGGAAACTTCGAAGTTAAACTCGATAGACACTGATATAAAAAAGAATTATAAGGAAATAGCTAAGAACGATAAGTTAATCTTAAAGTTAGAAAGTGAGATAGAAAACACGAATAGGCAAATTGAAAATCATGATTCTCAATATAATGCATTACTAACGTCAATTGAAGAAAGTAAGACGGAGTTGGCTAAAACAAGCAAGGACAATGAGAATTATAAAGTGGTCAAAAAAGAAGTGAAGAATTTAGAGAAGAATAAGAAGACTATGGAATCAGATCATATAAATAATAAAGAACTTGTTTATGATGATGAAGCGAAGATTGTTGCTACTAAAGATGCTATTTCAGCCTTAGAGGGCTCAATTGCTAGTTTGGAAGAAAGAAAGATTGCACAGAAACAAGTGATTCTCGATTTGGAGGAAGAAATATATTCCTTGAGTAAACCTTAATACCTTCTTATAGAATGAAAGCTATGTGTTAGTCTATTTAATTCGGTATTGAATATGCCCTTTTTATTCAATTCATCAATCCTTACTTTGCCTGAAGCATGAATAATTAAAGAACCTTTCAGGATTATACCAACATGGGTTACTCGACCTTTTTTGTTTGAGAAAAAAGCTAAGTCATTTTCCTGAGCATCTATGAACCTGATTAATTCGCCTTGTTCTGCTTGTTGAGATGCATCTCTTTTTAAGTCAATGCCAAAAACTTTAAATACAATTTGTGTAAAACCAGAGCAGTCTATGCCATAGATTGTTTTTCCTCCCCATAGGTATGGCGCATTTAAAAATGAAAGGGCTGCTTTACCGATAGAATTATGCTCTTCAGAGTTGCCTTTAGGATTCAGTACATAACTTAAAAATGAAGATTCTAAATTGTAAAAAATAGAGCCAAAAGGAGCAATGCTGTCTGAGCCATCAAGGCTGATTTTTGTGAAATGACCCTTTGAAAGTAGCTTATCTGAAGATTGAAGTTGTTTAAATTCACTCGCTGAAAGCATGGAAATCTGTTTGGTATCCATCCATCCTATATAGTCGTCAAATAGACATTTAACACTTGCCCAATTCTCTTCAACTTTTAGGATTTCGATTAGATCGCCCAAAAGAAGTTGTGAGACTATTTCAGCTTGATCTTTTGCTTCGGCTCTAAGAGGTACAACACTTAATTGACAGATTCCGTAGGTCATAAAAAAAAAGAGGGTGCTCGCACCCTCCCAATAATTTAAACATTCTCTATTACCATGGCAGAAGCTCCTCCGCCACCGTTACAAATTCCGGCCGCACCGTATTTGCCATTGTTTTGTTTCAATACATTAATTAATGAAACAATAATTCTAGACCCTGATGAGCCCAATGGATGACCAAGAGAAACTGCTCCACCATTAACATTTGTTTTAGCAGCGTCAATTTTTAACAATTCAATATTGGCTAATCCAACAACGGAAAAAGCTTCGTTCAATTCGAAATAATCTATTTCAGAAATATCCAAACCTGCTTTTGCAAGAGCTTTTGGTAATGCTTTAGCAGGAGCAGTAGTAAACCATTTAGATTCCTGAGCAGCATCAGCATAAGCTGTAATTTTTGCGATTGGAGTAAGCCCCAATTCTGTTGCTTTTTCAGCACTCATCAAAACAAGTGCAGACGCACCATCATTTAAAGTGGAGGCATTTGCAGCAGTAACTGTTCCATCTTTTTTGAATACAGGTCTCAATTGAGGAACCTTTTCTGCTTTAATATTCTTGTATTCTTCGTCTTCAGAAATAACTAAAGCATCGCCTCTTCTTTGCGGTACTTCAACAGGAACAATTTCATCATTAAATCTCCCATTAGCCCAAGAATCAGCACTTCTTTTATAAGATTCAAGCGCGAATTCATCTTGCTGTTCACGACTGAAATTCATGCCTTCTGCGCAAGTCTCTGCACAAACACCCATGTGCACTTCGTTGTAAACATCAGTCAACCCATCTTTTACAAGACCGTCAACCATTTTTATATCACCCAATTTTTGACCAACTCTACTGTTGGGTAAATAATGAGGAACCGAAGACATGTTTTCCATACCACCCGCTACTACAATTTCAGCATCTCCACTTTTAATAGCTTGCGTTGCTAGCATTATTGATTTCATACCTGATGCACATACTTTGTTAACAGTCGTGCATGGAGTATTGTCGCTTAAACCAGCCAAAAGAGCGGCTTGTCTAGCGGGAGCTTGTCCAACATTTGCTTGTAAAACATTACCCATGAAAACCTCTTCTACCAAGTTGGCATCAAGATGAACTTTATCTAAAGCACCTTTAATTGCAGTTGCTCCTAACTTTGTTGCTGGCACAGAAGAAAGGATGCCTCCGAAACTACCCATCGGTGTTCTCACAGCCGATACTATAACTACTTCTTTCATATTATAATCAATAAATTATCCTGTTAAAACAGAAGTAAAGCGTTAATAAATGCAATGGCGAAGTTAATGATTTGGGTGTTTTAATTATATAAATTGCCTTCCTATTCTTAAGGATAGATAAGTATGGAAAAAATATTTCTTTGGGTACAAGGGCAAAACAGAAAATTGATGCAAATTTTCATGTTAATATTGGCATCTTTAACAATTGCTCAATTTATCTCTCGCGAACTTCATTTTTATGAATTTGATAAAGGTAAGCCTTGGATTCATGATGACTTAATCGCACCGTTTACATTTTCTATACTTAAAACTAATGGTGAGCTTGCAGCTGAGAACAAAGGTTTAGAAGATACACGTGATTACTTTTTTGGAATAGATGATACGCTCGCTGGTTTCAGTATAGCTCAGTATGAATCGGGAATGACTTTAGCAATTGCTCAATTAGATTCTGTTACGAAAATCGAGTTAAAGCCAAGTTTTCTTTCAAAAGGAGAAAAAATACTTAAGAAAGTCTATAAAAAAGGAATTATCGAATCACCTGAAGCTCTATTGCAGAGAGAGGATAAAACAATTTTCTTAAAAGAGGGGCTGTCAAATTCTCAAATGCGTTTTTCTGAATTTTTAACGATAGGTGAAGCAGTAAGTTTTGTAACTCAAGAATTGCTTTCTATTGATAGTTTAGAAGGTAACATTCTTGGCCCTGTTCTTAAAATGTCTTTAAGACCAAATATTTATTTAGATCGGAATCTAACAGATATTAGTTTAGAAACTAAGCTTGCTATGGTCCTTCCTTATAAAGGCCAAGTGCAAGAAGGTGAGACGGTAATTTTCAAAGGGAACATTGTTGATGACCTAAAACTCAGCAAGCTTAATTCCTTAAAATTAGCTTATGAAGGATCGTTCTGGAAACGTGCAAATTTTGTCATAATCTTTTTGGGTAGAACATTTTTATTGCTGGGGATTTTCTCCTTGTTGTATTCGTTTATTTCAAATTATTACCCTGAGCTATTGTTAAATAATAAGAATTTAGCTCTGATTTTAGTGCATTTGGTTTTGGTTGCCGGTATAACAGCTTTGATCAAAGAACTTAATCCAGAATGGTATTTCGCGTCTCCTATTTTATTGCTCCCAATTGTGTTTATGTCTTTCTTCGACAACAAACTGGCAACAGTATTAAGTTTAATCGGAGTATTGATTGTTGGGTTTTTAGTCCCAAATGGTTTTGAGTTTATTGTTGTTCAAGGTATAATGGTTCTCGCTGTAAGTGTAACATATCAAGGCTTTTTAAGAAGAGGTCAGTTTTTTGTGACTATTGGTAAATTGCTTGCTGTTTATGTTTTCACATATCTGATTTACACTCTTATTCAAGAAGGTTCATTCGAGGAAATTCAATATGAAATGCTTTTACTTTTTGCGATTTCATGTTTTATTGGTTTGTTCGCCATACCAATATTGTACATCTACGAAAAGTTGTTTGCACTTTTATCAGATACAACTTTGTTAGAGTTGTCAGATACAAATAATAAGCTTTTAAGGCAACTGTCTGAAAAAGCTCCAGGTACATTCCAGCATACTCTGCAAGTGGCTAATTTGGCAGAGAAAGGAACTCATGCAATTGGTGGAAAGACTCTTTTGGTAAGAACAGGTGCACTCTATCATGATATTGGTAAGTTATTGAACCCTCAATATTTTGTTGAGAATCAAACTACCGGTGTGAATCCGCATGATGAATTGTCGTTTAAGGAAAGTGCAGAAATTATTATAGGGCATGTTATTAAGGGAATTGAACTCGCGAGAAGATCTAAATTGCCAGATGAAATAATAGATTTTATAAGAACACATCATGGCACGACTCGAGTAGAGTATTTCTATAGAATGTATTTAAAGAATTTCCCAAGTGATGAAGATGTCGTAAAAGAATTCACATATCCGGGTCCAAAGCCATTTTCTAAAGAGTCTGCCGTTCTCATGATGGCCGATAGTATTGAAGCTGCTTCAAGAAGTTTGAAAGAAAAAACATCAGAAAGCATTAAAGATTTAATCGATTCTATTATTTCTAGCCAGATTTCTTTGGGTCAATTTGACAACGCTGGACTGACGTTTAAAGATATAACTACTTTAAAAACAGTCTTTTTAAAAGCGCAATTGAATGTCTATCATTTAAGGGTAGAATACCCCGATTAATTTTTATTAAAATAGGTTTGGTGTATTGGTTAATGTTTTTACATTTGCCGCCCCAATTACATAGGGAGGAGAGATGGCTGAGTGGCTGAAAGCGGCACCCTGCTAAGGTGTTATACTCGTAAGGGTATCGAGGGTTCGAATCCCTCTCTCTCCGCTGAATGTAAGAGGAAAATTTCGGGGTGTAGCGCAGTCCGGTTAGCGCATCTGCTTTGGGAGCAGAGGGTCCCAGGTTCGAATCCTGGTACCCCGACAAAGTTCTTCTCTTAATGACGAAGAATGAAGATAAAGGTTTAACTCTCCTCAAATGAGTTGGAAAGGGCTCTTAGCTCAGCTGGATAGAGCACCTCCCTTCTAAGGAGGCGGTCCTAGGTTCGAATCCTAGAGGGCTCACAAGAAAAAGTATAAGCCACGCAAGTGGCTTTTTTTTATAAAATATAGTTAACTCCAAACCGTTAAAAAACTGCCTACCTAACGGTAACCTTACCTAAGAGGTCGTTAATTTGTTTAACTATTAATTGTTAATAAATATTGATACTTTCACTTACGAAGCAAAGAGATGGGGTACCTTTATTTCATTAAATGGGTAAAAAAGTTCACTTAATTGTAGTTTTTCTGATTATTGGTTTTTTTGGCTATGCTCAAGGACCAATGGCTGGTTTTATTGTAAACGGAGACACAAATGTGAGTTTGGTCAAAGTATGCAATGGTTATACAATTGATTTTTTTAATAACTCTACGGGTGTTCAAACAAACTTCAATTGGCAATTTCCTGGAGGAACTCCTACTAATCCATCAATTTCAAATCCTAGTGTCGTTTGGAGTAATAATGGTTTGTATAACTGTAGTTTTACAATAACGTTTAGCGGTGGTCTTACAAATACAATAAACTTTCAAGTACAGGTTTCTAGTGCTGTCACTGCCCCAACGTTTGGCTTTATGGCTGATGTATGTTTGTCAGATCCGGCTTTTGAACTTACAGCAGGTAGTCCAGTGGGTGGCGAGTATTTTGGTCCAGGAGTAAGTGATAATAAGCTCAGTCCTTCAGTCGCTGATACGGGTTATCATACAATTGGTTATGCTTACACTGCGCCAAATGGATGCGCTGATACTGCATTTGGAACAATTTATATTAAGCCTGGTCCAGATGCAACTCTGATAGAATTAAATAGCTTTAGTAATTGTAATGGCTTTTCAGCAGGAAACCCAAATTTTACAATTACAACGTTTGATGCTTCTACTTCTCCTGATTCTATTATTAATCATAAAATAATTTGGGGAGATGGAACATTGGGTTGGGATTCGACTGGATTTGATCCACTTGGTTTGACCCATACTCTGAGTCAGCGCAAGGCAAAATAAAATGCTAATGGTAAACTTAAACTGTTTCATAAATGATTGTGTATGTGCAGCAAGATATGATTTTATTTAATTTCAATATTGTTCACCTCAAAAGACACCTTATCTGCGTAAAATACCCGCGCCGATTCACCGCCTTTCAAAACCATAGCGTCTTCGTGCACACGAATCCAAGAGCCTTCTCTAAGTCCATATACAGGCTGATCATTGAAGTGGTGGAACTCTTTAATTCTTGTTTCGCGCGTTTCTCCCATATGAGTGCTTCCTTCAACTGGATCCAGGTAATGGGCATTGATGTTGAATGGCACCCAGCCCCATGCCTCAAAACTAGGCGGGTAGACGATGGGCATATCGTTGGTCGTACAAATGCTAATACCGGTTAAATTCGCGCCGGCTGAGGTGCCCATATAGGGCTTGCCTGCTTGTACAGCAGTGTCTATGGCGTTAAAATAGCCGGTTTCATGCAGCGTTTTTGTCAATACAAAAGTGTTTCCACCGCCGGTGAAAAAACCATCAGCCCAACGGCAACCTTCCTGCGCATCGGTAAACTCATGCGCACCGCGCATTTCGAATCCCCACGAAGAAAAAACTTCTTTTGCCTTGGCAGTGTAGGCATGATGTGTCATGCCGCCGGGTCTAGCAAATGGGATGAAGAGGATTTTCTTGGCCGAAGAAAAGAAATCTCGGCACTCTTCTTCGAGGTAGCTCAGATAGGGTTTTCCGTAAACTGTGGAGGTACTTACAATGAGTAGATTCATTACTAATGCATGCTAAATTTGAAGTCTAAAGGATAGGTCCAGATTGATTTTTTATTGTCTCGAAGTTCAGTCCAGATTGGACGAACGATACCGCCGTGCGCACTGATGTGGTTGTAGTCGCCCATGAAAATTTGGTCGGAAGGGTAAAACGCTGCGTTATTGATTTTAAATTCACTCCAATGCGTCCCGCCGTCAGTACTATGCGCTAAGTACGTATTTGTTTCTGTAGGCGAATCGGTATTGCGGCGGTCGTAATAAACGGCGAAGAGTGCACCGGTTGTAGGGTCGATGGTAAGCCAGGGAAGGAATTGGTCGCTTTTACCTCCTTGAGAGATGCGTTGTGGATCGGACCAATTTTTACCGTGGTCATCACTAAAGGCAAAGTAAATTTCACCGCCAAATTTTTTGTTTTGATCACCCCAGCATACATAAACCCGTCCGTAATACTCGCTGTCCTTACAATGATCGACCACAGTTATAGGCATCCCATTACAACGGTCAAACCCCGCGTAACTCTGTGTCCATCCAGCTTCTTGTCGCGCTATAGGCCGAGTTTCCCAGCGATTTCCTTTCTTGCTACTCATCCAAATGCTTTGATCAAGTGCCCAGCCTACGTAGACTTCACCTCTTGTGCCATAGGCGGGTACAGCACCTTCAGCTGTGCCGTCGTCGTCTACACAGTTGCCTAAAAAGGATGAAATTTCTTCGGGGGTAGACCAGTGCGCACCTTGGTCTAGACTCTCACTAAACAGGATGCGAGAATGGCATTCGGGATCATCTGTGCCGTACTGATCGAATTGGGTCCAACTCAATGCTATGGCCCCGTTTTTCGGATTTACGGCAGTCCATTCTTTGTCGTGTTTTTTACCATTTACAGCTGTATAGCTACCGTCGTTGAAGGCGTCTTCTGGGCCGTCTTTCGTTTGACAAACCATCCGGTCAAGGATCTGGTCACTCCTCCAATTCGTGCCCTCTGGATCGCTGAGGTGGAAAAAATAGGTGCGCCCTTTGAAATCGGTCACCAAACAAGGATCGCCCCAAACTCCATATGGACTGGTGATTAACTCCTTTGTCCAACTTAAACCGCCATCTGTGCTTTGGTAGAAATTATTCAAAACTGATGCTGCATATACATTTTGTGTATTTGTTGGGTCCACGGATATCGTTGGCTCGCAGATGCCGGTTTGATTGGCGGGCCCTTCGTGAATGAGCACCGCTTGTGCGAATCCTGTATTGGACTGAAATAGCCCACAAAGAATAAAGGGAAGGGTTAAAAAATGCTTTATTTTCACGGGCATGAAAGTATTGATTGTATTTGTATCACTTTGGTTGGGCGCTGTTTCGCAGACCAGCACCATGCCTACTAAGGTAAGGCATGACTTTTATGTAAGCGTTACCGATTTAAATGTAGACATCAATAAGGGTGTACTTACAGGAGTTGTGAAAACCTTTCCGGACGATTGGGAACGTGCGATGAATGAACTGCTCAAGGAAAAAGTACAACGGTACATTAGCTTAGATTCCGCCGCACAATACGACTTGCACGCTGGGTATATAGAATCGCACCTTAAAATTACTTTGGACGGAGCGTTACTTCCCATTACCTTTCATGCGACAGCAAACGGTCCGGATGAATTGTATTTATTGTTCGTCGCTGATTACGGCACGAAATCATTGGAAGACTTATCGGGTGAATGGCGCGTTCGAAATGAAGTCCTTGCAGATATCTACCCGACACAGGAAAACATTGTCCTCTTTCATTACGACGGGGCTCAGAAGACCAACAGTTGTCGAGAGGGGAATAACTACACACTTACGTTCGATTTTTAATGTTCTACTTTAATCTAGGCGTTCGGCACATTACCGATTGGCAAGGCTATGATCATATGCTCTTTCTGCTAGCGCTGACACTGCCGTTGAGCTTTTCCCTTTGGAAACCCACATTACGTTGGATAACCGCCTTTACCTTAGGGCACAGCATTTCATTGGCTGTTTCTGCCTTAGGCTGGGTAAGTTTACCTGGAGCATGGATCGAATTAGCGATTGCTGTAACCATTGCATTTACTGTGGTAGTTCACGCACTCGCGGGATTTAAAGTCATGGCGCATGGGATATGGATAGCGGGATTGTTTGGATTGATACATGGTTTTGGATTTGGTTCCTATTACACATTCATTGCCCAAAGCGAGTCTTTTTGGTGGGCATGGCTTCCTTTTAACGCAGGCATTGAAGCAGGACAAATTGCCGTTGTGCTCTGCTTGCTTTTCGTATATTCGATTTTCCAAAAATTTGATGGCCGCAGCAGTGCGTATCGCTGGCTGTTGTCTGGAGTTGTTTTGACTCTGAGTGTTCAAATGATTTTGAACCGACTGCCGGAAGTTTTTGGTATTTAAATAAACTCTAGTCATGAGAAAATTAGCCCTCAGCCTATTGGCAATGGCAGCTTTTGCCGTTCAAGCTCAAAACGTTAATACGTCTAAATTCCGCCAGTTAGGGCAGGAACTCCCCACTCCAAATGTGTATCGAACAGCCTCTGGGGCTCCAGGTCACGAATACTACCAGCAACGCGCGGACTATGATATGTCTGTCACCTTAGACGACGAAACCCAGCGTATTTACGGTGAAGAAACCATAACGTACACAAACAATAGTCCCGATGAATTGCGCTACCTGTGGGTCCAATTGGATCAAAACATGCGTGCGAAAAACAGCATGACTCAGCAAATTCAAACTGGTGGAATTTTCAACGAGCGCGGTGGTGCGGCACAAACAGCCTTTAATCAGTTAAAGAACAGTCAGTTCTACGATTTTGACGGCGGGTTTAAATTGGCTTATGTACAAACGACCTCGGGTACTAATTTGCCGTATACAGTGAACAACACAATGATGCGCGTGGACCTACCAACACCGCTACGCCAAGGGCAAAAGTTCAGTTTTAAAATAAAATGGTGGTTCAACATTAACGATCGGATGGATATTGGTGGCCGCTCAGGCTACGAGTACTTTGAAGAAGAAGATAACTACCTATACACCATTGCGCAGTTTTTCCCTCGCATGGCAGTTTACAACGATGTCGAGGGATGGCAGAACAAGCAGTTTTTAGGTCAAGGAGAATTCACTTTGCCTTTTGGCGATTACAAGGTGAGCATTACGGTGCCTTCTGATCATATCGTGGCTTCGACCGGTGAGCTCACGAATGCTTCAAGAATTCTTACATCAAAGCAACGTGCACGTCTGGCCAAAGCTGAAAAAAGTTATGATGATCCAGTGATTATTGTGACGCAAGAAGAAGCTGAAGTTGCTGAAAAAAATAAAGCCAAGACGACTAAAACTTGGGTATTCGAAGCCGAAGATGTTCGTGATTTTGCCTTTGCTACTTCACGCAAGTTTATTTGGGATGCGCAGGCAGTAGATATTGGCGGTAAAACAACGATGGCAATGAGCTACTACCCGAAAGAAGGAAATCCTTTATGGGAGCAGTATTCAACACGGGTGGTTGCCCATACATTAAAGGTGTATTCAAAATTCACCATAGACTACCCTTACCACAAAGCCATTTCTGTGCATACGAAATGGATAGGTATGGAATACCCGATGATATGTTTCAATGGCGGTCGCCCAGAGGCAGACGGCACGTACAGTGAAGGAACGAAATACGGTATGATTGGTGTGATCATCCACGAAGTAGGCCACAACTTCTTCCCGATGATCATTAACTCTGACGAACGTCAATGGACTTGGATGGACGAAGGCTTAAATACATTCGTACAATACCTCACGGAGCAGGAGTGGGATCACGATTACCCGTCACGTCGTGGGCCTGCTGATAAAATTGTTCCTTATATGAGTGGTCCTAAAGAGCAGATCGTTCCTATCATGACCAATTCCGAATCTATTCTTCAGTTTGGTAACAACGCTTACGGCAAACCAGCTACAGCGCTCAATATTTTGCGTGAAACGGTAATGGGCCGTGAATTGTTTGATTATGCATTTAAAGAATACAGCCGCAGATGGGCATTCAAACACCCAACTCCAGCAGATCTTTTCCGTACGATGGAAGATGCTTCCGGTGTGGATTTGGATTGGTACTGGCGCGGTTGGTTCTACACCACTGATCACGTGGATATCGCCATCAAAGATGTACAATGGTACCAGATGTCGACCAAAAATCCGGATGTAGAAAAGCCATTTGAAGCAGAGAAAGACCGTAAGGCAAATGCTCATGTCGGGCGTGCTAGAAATGAAGTCATTCGCACTATGGTAGATGAAGTTCCTGCAACTCGAGATTTTTACAACAGTTACAATCCGTTTGAGGTATCTGCGGCTGATCGTGAAGCCTACGAAAGCTACCGTGCGGGTTTATCTGAAGAGGAGGCAGCGCTGCTCGATGCGGGATACCACTTCTACGGTGTGACTTTTGAAAATCAAGGCGGCTTGATCATGCCTTTGGTCTTACGCTTCACTCTAGAGGACGGTACAGAGGAGGTCAAGCGCATACCGGCTGAGGTTTGGCTTAAGAACGAAGATGAATTTACAAAGTGGTTTAATTTCACGCAGCCTGTAGTGCAAATCACTTTGGATCCATTCCTAGAAATGGCGGATACAGACCGCAGCGACAACTATTGGCCTGCAATGCAAGAGCCCAGTAAATTTGATGTGTATTCTAGAGGGGCGACAAGCCGCTGGCAACGCAACGGTCGCTCGAACCCAATGCGCGATGCACGAGCTCAGGGAGAATAATCCTTAAGGTGGTATCACTGATTTACAAAAAGCCCCGAGCATTGCTCGGGGCTTTTTTGTTTAACAAACTATTTGCAATTGGCACACACTTAAGGAGGTAGGTAAGGCGTTTCAAACCCAATTAATCAATAATCCTATGAAACTCATTCAAAAACCTATGTTCAAAATGTTAGCAGTTGCGGTACTAGCGTTGCTATTACTCATTCCTGCTGGCCTAATTCAAAACCTCATTCGCGAACGTGAATACACACAAGAGACAGCAATTGATGAAATGACCAGTGTTTGGGGCGGGGAGCAAATGCTTGTCGGTCCATACCTCACAATACCTTTTGACGCACCGTATACGGTAACAAACTCCGACGGTACGGAAGAAATCAGTTATGCACGTAAGTATTTATATGTATTGCCCGAGCACATGCACGGTGCCGTAGAAGTTCAACCGGAAAGCAGGAAATTAGGGATTTACGAAGCCGTCGTATACCGGGGGGATGCGTCGATGCAAGGCGATTTTATACTTCCTGATTGGGTTAAAGCGGGTGTCGATCCTAAATACATTCATTGGGATAAAGTGACGCTTAACGTAGGTATTTCCGATTTACGGGGAGTAGAGGGAGCTTTCGATTTTCAGTGGAACGGCGCGACTTTACCACTAAGCTCCGGATTGGTGACCAATGACATCTATTGGAGTGGCGTTCACAGTGCGGTATCCATTAAAGACGAGGCTTCGCTACAGTTTGATTTTTCTACTACACTTCGAGGCAGTCGCCGCTTTTCCGTTGTGCCGTTAGGCAAGCAATCAAGTTTTGTCATGAACAGTCCGTGGTCGGAACCCAATTTTGAGGGCAGTTTTGCAACGACCAAATACGAGCCAACTTCGGACGGCTTTTCAGCACTTTGGGAGGTGAGTCACCTCAATAGAAACTTTCCTCAATGGTGGATAGGTAAACAATACACACCAACAAAAGATTTCTTTGGAACTGAATTTATAAAGACCGTGGACAATTACAGTAAATCAAACCGCGTAGCGAAATATGCCATATTGATTATTGCGCTAACGTTCATGGTCTTTTACTTTTCTGAACTCATGAAAGGTGCCAAAGTAAATGCCTTGCAATATGTGCTAGTAGGTCTGGCCTTAGTATTGTTTTATACGCTTCTTTTATCATTTTCAGAGCACATCGGATTTAACCCCGCCTATTTCGTGGCGGCCGTCATGACGGTACTTATGGAGTTTTTATATGCGCGCAGTGTTTTGGGAAGCAACAAGCTTGCCGCTTACGTCGCTTCCACCTTAACGCTGTTGTACAGCTTTATCTTTATACTCATCCAATTAAAAGACTTTGCGCTATTGGCTGGAAGTATAGGCTTGTTTGTAATTCTAGGAGGAATAATGTTTATCTCCCGAAAGATCAAATGGGAAGAAGAGTAACAAAAAAAGCCCCGAGCATCGCTCGGGGCTTTTTGTATTATACCGGGCATTTTATTCGCCCATAACCATATCAAGGTATTGTGTCAATTTGGCTTTCAACGATTTGCGTTCTACAATGAAGTCGAGGAAACCGTGTTCCAAAAGGAATTCTGAACGCTGGAAACCTTCGGGAAGATCTTTTCCGATGGTCTCTTTAACAACGCGTGGACCTGCAAAACCGATAAGTGCATTAGGTTCAGCAATATTGATATCACCAAGCATTGCATAAGATGCAGTAACCCCTCCTGTAGTAGGATCCGTGAGAAAGGAGATGTAAGGGATCTTTTTATCGTCTAAGAGCGCGATTTTAGCAGATGTTTTTGCCATTTGCATTAAAGAGAAAGCAGCTTCCATCATACGCGCTCCGCCAGATTTCGAGATCATAATAAAGGGAGCACCTGTTTCTAAACTCTTGTTCATGGCTCGAGCAATTTTTTCCCCTACAACAGAACCCATGGATCCACCGATAAAGTTAAAATTCATACATGCCACGACTATAGGTCTGCCGTTCATTTCACCATAGCCAGTGGTTATAGCGTCTTTTAAGCCCGATTTCTTTTGCCCCGCCTTAAGACGATCGACATAAGGTTTTGTGTCCTCAAACTTTAGTGGATCCTTGCTCTCCATTAGCGCATCTAGTTCTGTGAAGACGCCGTTATCGAAGAGTATATGGAAGTATTCTTTTGCGTTAATACGATCGTGATGTCCGCAGTTTCCGCATGTCCAAAGTTCAGCTGCGTGATCATCCACGCTAACGATGACTTTACATTTTGGACATTTATGCCAAAGTCCATCAGGAGTTTCCTTTTTGTCTTTGGTTTCGGTGGTAATACCCACCTCTGTTCTTTTAAACCAACCCATAGTATTCGTTCCTCTGTGCAGTTTGTAGGGTGCTAAAGTAGCTAAAAAGGGCAATCATCGGTAAGATGAATGCCCTTTTACATTGAATTTATATCGTTTGCCTTACGCGATGGTAATATCGTCGTTGAGGTAAACGTCTTGAACGGCGTGCAACAATGCAATACCGTCGTTATACTCTTTTTGGAAAGCTTTACGTCCTAAAATAAGACCTTGACCGCCTGCGCGTTTGTTCACTACTGCGGTCAACACTGCTTCGCTCAAATCATTTGCGTCGTCACCGGTTGATGCACCTCCGGAGTTAATCACACCGATGCGACCGTTGTAGCTGTTCAATACTTGGTAACGCGTCAGATCAATCGGGTTATCCGTAGTCAATTCAGAATATACCTTAGGATGGGTTTTACCGTGTCCAGTTGCATTGTAACCGCCGTTGTTGGTAGGCAATTTCTGCTTGATGATATCTGCTTGGATGGTAACGCCCAAATGGATCGCCTGTGAACTTAAATCTGCCGAAGTGTGGTAGTCCACACCGTCTACTTTGAACGCATCATTCCTTGTATAACACCAAAGGATGGTGGCCATACCTAATTCATGAGCGCGCTCGAAAGCAGCAGCAACTTGTTCAATCATTTCGCGGCTTTGCTCGTGACCGAAGTAGATCGTTGCACCCACAGCACAAGCTCCCATATTCCAAGCTTCATCTACGGAACCGTAAGGGCTCTGTAAAAAGGTATTTGGGTACGAAAGGTATTCGTTGTGATTGATCTTAACAACGAATGGGATTTTGTGGGCATACTTACGCGCCACAGTGGCCAATACACCATAGGTTGAAGCTACCGCATTACAACCTGCATCGATCGCCATTTTAACGATGTTTTCAGGGTCGAAGAACATAGGGTTTGGTGCAAAAGAAGCACCAGCGCTGTGTTCGATTCCCTGGTCAATGGGAAGGATACTTAAATAACCGGTATCCGCCAAACGTCCAGTGCCGTAAAGGCGCTGAAGTGAGTTCATGACTTGGATACTGCGGTTTGATTCTGTGAAAGATTCCGTGACAAAGTTGCCAGAAGGTAAAATCGCCAAAGAGTCTTTGGTGATTGCCGTAGAAGTGTGGTTCAACAAAGCATCAGCTTGATCGCCTAGCAACTCTCTAATCTTGTCAATGGACATCATAATTCTTAGGTGTTTAATTGAGCCGCTAAAATAAACCAAATGTTTTAAGCGAACACCCTAAATTAGAAAGGATAACCTATACCTAATGCGAGGTTGAAATCACGCAATTGTGGCGCAGTAATGACCCAATTAGAGCGGTCGACAGCACCGGGGTGGTGGATTTTGAGTCCAAGGTCCGCACGGATGATGAAAAACTCAAGGTCGTATCGAAGGCCATAGCCCGTGTTGATTCCCAATTGTTTGTAGAAACTGTCCCAGCCAAAAGTCCCCGCTTCAATAGCGGCTTCTTGCGCACTGGTAAAAGTTCCAGTGTAGGTTTTATTGAAGAGCCACATATTTCCCGCGTCGAGGAATACAGCTCCTTTGATGGCGCGCTGAATGGTAAAACGGTACTCGAAGCTCTGAACCAATTTTATAGGTGCAGCAGAGAAAAAGCCACTGCTTTGCAGCAGGTCTTCACTTGTGGCGCCAGGTCCAAAGTGGTAGGCCGTCCAGCCACGCAGATCATTCGCACCTCCCATAAAGAATGATTGTTCAAAGGGTACAAAACCCGATGGACTGTTCCAACTCTGAGTAACGCCTAAAAAAGTTCGTGAGGCCAATTGTCTTTTGCGCACCAAACTCCGGTATACGCGGAAATCGAGACCGGTTTTAGCAAATTGAGCAACGGGGTTTCCGTTCCATTCGTTCAGGCCACTTAAACGGGCTAGGTGGCCACCGCTTTTTGCTGAGGCGTTCAGGAAGTAGCGCGTCTTGTCGTTACTCCAGCTTTTTGTGTATTGGTACGCCGTAGTGGCAAAAATGATGTTTTGAAAACCAACGAATAGGAAGGGGGCTAGGGCCGTGTCGTTAGCAAAGTTGATACTCACAAAGGAGAGCTGGGCAGGGTTGAACACATGCTTTGCACCCTGCCGTGTCCAGCTGTATTCGAGATTGGTCGAAAAATTGAATCGATTGAATTCTTGGGCACGGTACTGGTAGGCGACTTGGGTGCCTAGTTTCGTTTTTGGGCGCCAAAATTTAGCTTGCGGAGGAGTTAGTGTTTTTGGCAATAGTAATTTAGGCAGGTGCAAGGATACACCTGCATTGAGTTCACGTGCATCAATAAGCCAGCTTGTGCTCGAGGAATTGCGCTGCTCTGTCAATGCCCCGCCTAAAGAAAGTCTTAGGGTTTCACCACCTTTAAAAAGGTTTCTATTGTCCCAATTAAAACTGCCACCAACACCTAAACTACCGCTATTGCCCAATCCTTCGAGATTGGCACTCACCGAACGCTTGGGTAGAGGAACCAAATTTAAAGTGGCATGTAAGGCATTTTCTTTTGGTTGGACATTCACCTCTACTGTTTGGAAAACGCCTAGGCTAGATAGATTTTTATAGGTTGTTCGAAGGAGGTTTTGATCGTAAAACGCGCCGCGTTCTAGGTAAATTTGTTCATCTAAAAACCCCGGGCGAAACAGCCTGTCGTTTTGAAGGACATCTATACCGTGCACGGTTCGGGTACTGTCATTTACAGTATTCTCCTCTTGAAACGAATAGGTAGGACGAACAGTAATCTTAGAGATTCGCTGGCGTTCGTCCAAACCGCCAAAGATGAATGGGTCGACAACGCCCGTAATCTCACTTGCATTAGGTCCGCCTGTGGTATCTATTTCGAAATAGACCCAACCCAATTGGGCCGTGAAATAGCCGTGGTCTTTGAGGAAGTTAGTTAAGGCCAATTGCTCATCCTCAATGCGCTGGGCATTCAGTGCACCGCCTAACTCAAGTTCTTTGGGGTAATGTGCAAGTGCTGAATCAATGAAGCGACTAGTAGAGCGAAGGTTGTAGGCTGAAATATTGTATTGTGGTCCTGTGTTTATTTGATAATGGGCGACAACTTTCTTTCCATTTTGCTCCGCAAATGCAGTGTCTTCAACTAAATAGTAGCCCAGATTGAAATAGTGCTGCTGCAGTTGAGCTGCGGTCGCTTCGAAAGCCACGCTGTCGAAAAACGCTGGGGGTTCCCCAATCCTTTTTAGCCAATTTCCAGTGGCGTTATCGCCTATTTTACTGCCTAGTCCGTATAAGCTAAGGAACATTCTGACATTACCTAGGCCCTTGTTTGGGCGTTGACGCATGATGTCGTAATCGTCGTCGCTAAGGGTGGGGCGGCCGTTGATGCGAATATCGTTTTTGACCAATAAGGGCGATTCTGTCGTGGCCTGTTGTAAGCCTGAACAGCTCGATGTAATGAACAACAGTGTGCCCCCGAACAGTACGGGGTAGAAAAAGCGGTGTATTTTAGCCGTAAAATTGGTCAACGTGCTCACTAAAAATCAAGAAAAATTAATCCGCAGCCTTGCTGTACGCAAGAACCGAAAAAAGTCGGGACTATTCGTTGCGGAAGGTTTGAAGTTAGTCACTGATTTAATGAAGGCAGGCCTCGAGGCAGAAAATATTTATTTGACGGAAGGCAATGAGCAGCATTTCACGAGCGCGGTTCAAATGAATGAAATCAGTCTCCGGGACATGAAGAGTATCAGCTTTTTAGAAACTCCTAGTCCGGTATTGGCACTCTTTAAACAACCGGTACATTTAGGCGATTTCGAGGCACATACAGGTTTTATTTTATTGCTGGATCGGATACAAGATCCAGGAAATATGGGGACGTTGTTGCGCACAGCGCTTTGGTACGGCGTGGAACATATTGGCTTGGTAAAGGGCAGTGTAGATGTCTTTAATCCCAAGGTAGTACAATCAAGTATGGGAGCATTGGCTCATTTGACGTGCGTTGAAAAAACCGCGGAGGAATGGGTGAATTGGAGCGCAATAAACAGCAGACGCTTACTTGTGGCAGATATGGACGGGACACCGGCATCAGAAATGAATTGGTCACCAGAGGATGTATTGGTCTTGGGAAACGAGGGCCAAGGATGTGACGATGTGTTTAAATCTGCTGGAAGTAAGGTGACTTTACCAGGCAATGCCTCCAAAATAGAGAGTCTGAATGTTGCAGTAAGTGGAGCTACCCTTCTGTATGCGTATGCGAGCGCTTCAACCGAGCTTTAAAGCGAAGATTTAATACTACCCCGCCAATAACTAACGCGATTCCCAGGAACATTTGCCCGTTCGGAATGAAATCGAACAACACAATATCCCATGTTAAGGCAAATATGACGCCGATGTATTTGAGTGGAGCTACCGTGTTGACTTCGGAAAGTTGGTAGCTTTTGGTCATGTACAATTGCGCGAATTGTGTCATAATACCAATAGCTATGAGTAAAACGAGGTCTGTTGAGGAAGGTGTGACCCAGTTAAAGAGGCTAAAAACAATCATCACGGGCGTTGCTACTAGCGGAAAATACATGACAACAACCAAAGGATGTTCGTCTTTTAATTTTCGTATGGCGTTATAAGCCAGTCCTGAAAAAACACTTGAGCCAATACCTAAGGCTAGTAATGCTGGGGGAATTTGAGCGCTCGATCCTTTGATTACCACAATCCCGATAAAGGACACAAGGAAAAAAAGCCATTGCGCCCACCGCGTGCGCTCACCCAAAAGGAAGCCGGCGATAAAAGCGGTAAAGAATGGGCTGAGGTATTGAACCGTCACTGCCGCACTCAAAGGCATTTTTTGAATGGTATAAAAGAAAACCGTCAATGCAGTAGTACCGGCGATACCTCGAATGATGAGCCATTTTTTATCCATGCCCCACGGAGAAATACCTTTGTGCTTGAGCAGCGTATAACTGATGGCAAAGGTGATCAGAGAACGAAAGAGGACCAATTCTGTGGCGGGCAGGTGCGGCAGGTATTTCACCATTAAGTTTACCGCAGCGAAGCACCCAACTGAGATGAGCATGTAGCGGATGCCGACAGTACCCACTATTCGAAAGTGAAATTAATCAGAACAGCTTGATTACGCAGAGCGTCAAAGGCTTCGACTTGTGGTGTGCCGTCTTGCACCAAGAGGTCTGTTAGTCCCCAAGCCGCGCGAATTTGCGGGGAAAATTTGAAATACTCGAAATAAAAGTCAGCACCAAAGCCCACTTCGTAATCGGCAACATGTCGCTGAAGTTTGAACAAACCATCGTCGACCACTTTCGCTTTTGAAGCAAGGTCATTGGTATAGCGAATACCGCCCATGAGGTACAGTTTGTAATTGTCTATGCGAACGCTTTTGAACTTCAAATGCAGTGGGAACTGAACGTAAGAACTTTCAATTTGTCGCGAAATTATCGTGCGCTCACCCGTAAATGGATGAATCATGTCAAAATGAAGTTTTCGTACGGTGGCAGCAAAACCTGGTGTAAAACGCAGGTCTAAATGTTCAGTCAAACGCAAGTTAGAAACGATATTGATGTTGTATCCGGGCAATGCTTCGCTAGTCACCCCGAACAGGTCTGGCTGCTCGCTGAGGTCTGCAAGGTCCATATTAAAATCGTACCAATTCAACCCAATGTGAAACCCAAAGTGCAAGGGTGTTTTGTCGAACAACGGTTGGTTCCGCAATCGAGAAAACTGCGCAGAGGCGAAGAGCGGCGCGCACAAAACAATCCAAATGAGTACTTTTTTATTCATTCCTACTAGAACGTTATCAAGCTTCTTTTCGTGCCTGATAGATCGTGGCAATTCCGAAGGTAACAGGGCGCGTGCGCTTTGGCATTAGCCCGGCACGTTCGAGCTCTTGCTCAAACGCTACGCCGTAAGGAAAAGCTTCAACACTCTCTGGCAGGTATGTGTATGCGCGTGGGTCTTTTGAGACGAGTTTTCCTACCGTTGGCAAAATGGCTTTAAAATAAAACCAGTAGAGTTGTTTGAATGGAAAATGGCGCGGTTGGCTAAACTCAAGAACAACCAATTGGCCACCTGGTTTTAACACGCGCATCATATCCTTCAAGCCATTGTGTAGATTTTGGAAATTCCGCACGCCAAAAGCCACTGTAATGGCATCAAACGTCGCGTCGGCATAGGGTAAATTCTCACTATCGCCCAGTTCCAAAACTATTTTCTTACTCAAGCCTTTTTTTGCAACTTTTCCGCGACCGACTTCAAGCATCCCTTCGCTAATATCAGCGCCTGTAATGTCTGCGCCAGTACCTTTCGCCAAAGCAATGGCTAGATCCGCCGTACCTGTGGCTACATCGAGCACCAAGGTTGGAGCATCTGCCTTGACCATTTTGACCACTTTACGTCTCCAGCCCTTGTCAATATTCAATGACAATAAATGATTGAGCAGATCATAACGCTTCGAAATGTTGTTGAACATTTCAGCTACTTGCTCTTTTTTTGCTGCTTCGCTGTCGTACGGTTTGATGTTTTCTGCTCCCGCCATTGTTTGTAATTTGATGCGCAAAGGTAGGCCATACGGCTTAACTTCGCAGTTATGAGTAGAAGAAGAAATACCAGTCAGCCGGACTCTGATAAAAAGCGTAAACCGCTATCGTTAAAAGACTTAAGTCAGCTACGTAAAATATTTTCTTACCTGCGTCCACACCGTGTTTTGTGGATCGTCGGCTTCTTCTTCCTCCTCATAACCATGGGCACCTCGCTATTGTTCCCGAAATTATTAGGAGGGCTCATGTCTTCGTCTGCTGTGAACTTGCGTGGAAACATGGCGCAGATGATGGGACTACTGGCCTTGCAGAGTGTGGCCGGTTTTTTCCGTGTGGTCATTTTTGTGATCGTCACAGAGCGAGCTTTAGCGGCGCTTCGGGAAGATTTGTATGGCCATTTGGTGCACCTGCCCATGTCTTTTTTCTCCAGCAGGAGGGTGGGAGAGTTGAACTCCCGCGTCGCGTCGGATACGGCGCAAATTGGTGAAACACTAACGACCACTTTAGCTGAATTTTTACGTGGGCTTTCCATGGTCATTGGGGGAATTGCCATTCTTGCCTTTACGTCGATAAAACTTACGTTGTTTATTGTTGCCGTTATTCCGCCGTTTATGATTGTGACTTTATTTTTTGGTCGCTTTATCCGCAAATACGCAAAACGTGTGCAAGACGAAGTAGCAGCTTCAAATACCATCGTGGAAGAAACCTTTGCAGGAATTCAGACGGTGAAGGCTTTTGCCAACGAAGCCTGGGAAAGGAGTCGTTACGCCAAGCGCATTCAAAATGTTGTAGGTCTTGCCGTTAAAGGAGGGTATTACCGTGGTGCGTTTTCCAGTTTTATCACTTTTGGACTTTTTGGTGCAATCGCACTCGTTATTTGGTTTGGTGCGGGCATGGTTCATGAGGGTGAATTGGCGGCTGAAAAATTAAATGAATTCATTTTATACGCCCTGTTTATTGGTGGTTCCATAGGAGGTTTGGCCAACGTGTATGCGCAGTTGCAGAAGGCCATAGGCGCGACGGAAACCATCTTTGGACTTCTCGATGAAACGGTTGAAATGGAGCCGGTGCAGGCGCCAGCCGCGGCAATCGAGATTGGTTCTATTGCCATGAATGAGGTCAAGTTTAGCTATCCAACCCGCGCGGATGTTCCAGTGTTAAAATCCTTAAGTTTTAATTTACCTCAAGGACAAACCCTTGCATTGGTTGGTAGAAGTGGCTCTGGAAAATCGACGATAGCGTCTTTATTGATGCGCTTTTATACCGATTTTGAAGGGGAGTTTACAGCAAACGGAGCATCGGTAGCCTCTATGAACCTTCAATCTTGGCGGAGTGCACTGGCTTTGGTGCCACAGGATGTCTTACTCTTTGGAGGGACCATTCGAGAAAATATCACCTACGGAAATACAGATGCTAGCGATGCAATGATAATTGAGGCAGCAAAAGAGGCGAATGCATGGGAATTTATCGAGGGTTTCCCTGAAGGTTTAGAAACCAAGGTAGGCGATCGCGGGGTCCAACTAAGTGGTGGTCAGCGCCAACGCATAGCCATCGCTCGGGCCTTGTTGAAAGATCCACAATTGTTAATTCTAGATGAGGCCACCAGTGCCCTAGACAGCGAAAGCGAGCACCTGGTTCAGGAAGCCCTTGACCGATTAATGAAGGGGCGTACCTCGGTCGTTATTGCGCACAGGCTTAGTACGATTCGTAAGGCGCATCAAATCATTGTCTTAGATGATGGTGCGGTCATTGAAAGCGGTACGCATGAAGAGTTGATGCAGAAGACCGGTACCTATGCAGAGCTGATCAAACTTCAGGATGTTATGGGTAGAGGCGATCGTGAGGAAGAGAAATCGGACCAATTGTAGGCCAACCTAAATTCATGTAGTATCTTAGGAATGATGAAAAAAATGCTTAAACATCCGGCCGCCAAAATCCTCCTGAATAAATACTTTTTGACGGGAATGAGTTTCGTGGTTTGGATGATTTTTTTAGACACCAACAGCTACTTTATTCATTCAGAATTGAATGGGCAAATAGACGACCTCGAGAACGACATTGAATTTTATGAGGAGGCGCTGGAGCGTGATAAAACCCTTTTAGAACAATTAGAGACAAATCCTGAAGCCTTTGAGCGTTATGCGCGCGAAAACTTTGGTATGCACCGCGAAGGTGAAAAGATAACCATCATAGAATTTGAATCCTCAAAGGATGAATGATAAAACTGGCCGTGCCTATCCGCATGGCAAAAGCGTAGCACCCTTATATACTGAAGCGCCTGACCAGCAGCCCGGTTTTCGAGCCAAACCATGGTGGTTGATGGTACAAGAGCATGCAGTTGAGAAAGAATTTGCTGCAAACGACTGGGCATTAGAGCGCTTAAAACACGGCGCGAGCGGTCTGCTTTTTTACCTCTACGATTACCAATACCTGCCGCGCATTCTTCGCGATATTGACTTGCGTTACATTCATTTAGGGCTGGTTGTCGAAGGAAGTGGTCCGGAAGTCATGGAGGCCCTACTGCACCATGCCCATAATGAGATTCACCCACTTGATCAGATTCATGGGTTCATAAATATTGACCCGGTTGAGATTGCTGCGCGAACCGGCTATTGGGACGAGTCAAAGATGTATGATTTGGGAGAACTGAGCAGATTAACGCCGCCGCAATTTAAATTCATGTGCGTAAACGCCAATTTTTATGGCGCTTGCGGTGCTTCTGCCGGAACCCAATTGGGCCTTGCCCTGGCACATTTAGATTTTTATCTGGATGCATTTGGAGAAGTTGGTTTAGCTCAGTATTGGTTGGGATTAAGTGCAGGCACTCATATGTTTGAGGAAATGGCCAAGATTAGAGCCATGCGATTGCTCTGGGGTCGACTGCTTGAAACCTATGGTTTGCCACAGGTGCACCTAGAGATTTATGCAGAGACCAGTATTCAGCAGCAGAGTGCATTGGATATAGAGACTAATCTATTGCGGGCGGCGTCGGCCGCTTTCGGCGCCATTACTGGGGGTGCAGATGCCTTGCAGATCCGTCCGTATACAGCGGTTACTTCCGCTTATGATGCGGAGGCCGAACGATTGGCATTAAACCAACATTACCTTTTCGCCTACGAGAGTTTCCTGGACCGTGTAGAAGATCCCGCTGCAGGTTCCTACTTTATTGAAACACTGACCAAAGAGCTGTGTGAAGAAGCGTGGGAAATGGCTCAAGAGGTTCGCGAAATGGGCGGTATCATTGAGGCATTGAAGTCGAATTGGATTCAAGATAAAATTTGGGCCGAAGCAGCTGAAGCAGCACCAAGCGAATACTTGGGTGTGAATAAATTCCCTGCTGCAACTGGCTTACCTGAGGGTTTTGAACCTTCGGATACCGTGAGTCGAACAGCACATCAAAAGGAGTTTTCAGCATGTGATTTTGAGCCGTTACGTCCAGTTCGTTGGGCCGAGGCACTGGAAAAAGAACTTCGTAAAAAAGCGTAGGGTATGGGAGCAAATTCTAAATGGACTACGCCAGAGCAGATCGTGGTAAAAAGTAACTACCAGCGCCAAGACTTGGAGGGCGTGCCCCATCTTGGGACGCTGCCTGGTGAACCCCCCTATGTGCGCGGGCCCTATGCATCGATGTATGTAGGTAGACCGTGGACCATACGCCAATATGCGGGATTTTCAACTGCAACGGAGTCGAATGCGTTCTACCGCAGAAATCTAGAGGCGGGGCAAAAAGGATTATCTGTGGCCTTTGATTTAGCCACGCATCGCGGGTACGACAGTGACCACGAACGAGTCTTTGGTGATGTTGGGAAAGCTGGGGTCGCTATCGATTCTGTAGAGGATATGAAGGTGCTCTTTGATGGGATTCCATTAGACCAAATGTCCGTATCGATGACCATGAATGGTGCTGTTTTACCGATTATGGCTTTCTATATCGCAGCGGCGATAGAGCAGGGGGTTGCATTGGACCAACTGAGTGGGACCATTCAAAATGACATTCTCAAAGAATTTATGGTACGCAATACGTACATCTATCCGCCAAAGGAAAGTATGCGTATCATCTCAGATATTTTCGCCTATACAAGTGCGAATATGCCGAAGTTTAATAGCATTTCCATATCAGGCTACCACATGCAGGAAGCCGGTGCCACAGCCGATATTGAGATGGCATATACCTTGTGTGACGGTTTGGAATACGTAAAAACGGGTATGGATGCTGGTTTAGCTATTGATGCCTTTGCGCCACGATTGAGCTTCTTTTGGGGCATAGGTATGAATCCATTTATGGAGATAGCAAAAATGCGTGCGGCCCGATTCCTTTGGTCGAAACATTTGAAAGCACTGGGTGCCGAGCATCCAAAGTCTATGGCGCTCCGCACCCACAGCCAGACGTCCGGCTGGTCGTTGACGGAACAAGATCCATACAACAACGTAACGCGCACGGCTATAGAAGCCATGGCTGCGACTATGGGTGGCACACAGAGTTTACACACCAACTCTTTGGACGAAGCCATCGCACTACCTACTGATTTTTCCGCACGCATTGCACGCAATACTCAATTGCATTTGCAGCTTGAAACCGACATCACTTTTACCGCAGATCCCTGGGGAGGTTCTTATTATGTGGAGAAGCTCACTGCGGATTTGATCGATCGTGCAACGGCGCTGATGGATGAGGTAGAAGCGTTGGGAGGCATGACCAAGGCCATTGAAGCGGGTATTCCTAAGCTGCGTATCGAAGAGGCCGCAGCGAAAAAGCAAGCGCGTATCGACAGTGGAGCGGACATTATTGTGGGCGTAAACGCGTTTGAAAATGGTGCGCGCGCCGAACTTGATATTCTTGAGGTACGCGGCGATGAAGTGCGTGAGGCACAAGTTGCCGGCTTAGCCGCCCTGCGCGCGGCGCGCGATCAACAAGCCGTAGATAAAGCGCTTGCAGCATTGTCGAAATGCGCGAAAAGTGGGGAAGGCAATCTCCTTGCTTTGGCAGTGGAAGCGGCTAAAGTGCGTGCAACGCTTGGTGAGATTTCCTTAGCTTTAGAAGAAAATTGGGGCCGCTATGTGGCAAAAACCCAGACCATCAGTGGCGTTTATTCCAATGAAATGAAAATGAATAAGGATTTTGAAGCGGCCTTAGTGGCATCAGACCGATTCGCGGAGAAGGCCGGTCGTAGACCTCGCATTATGGTCGCAAAGATGGGACAAGACGGTCACGACCGCGGTGCAAAAGTAGTCGCTACCTCATTCGCAGATTTAGGTTTTGATGTGGATATGGGTCCTTTGTTTCAAACACCTAAGGAAGCCGCAAAACAGGCCGTAGAAAACGATGTTCACATCTTAGGGGTTAGTTCATTGGCGGCAGGACACAAGAGTCTAGTTCCAGCGGTGTTGGAAGAATTAAAAGCACTTGGAAGAGCGGATATTCTTGTTATTGTGGGAGGTGTAATTCCTGCCCAAGATTATGAATTCTTGTACGACCAAGGCGTTGCAGGCATCTTTGGTCCAGGGACTAAAATTGCTCAGGCTGCTACAGCTATACTAGATATCCTCATCGAGATGGAAGCATAAAAAAAAGCCCCGCACTGCGGGGCTTTTTAGTTCACTTCTATGTTTCTTTTTTATTTCGATTGACGCTTACGGTCGCTCTCATTCAATAAGATTTTTCTCAAGCGAATGCTTTCAGGCGTTACCTCCACATATTCGTCTGCACCAATGTATTCCATGGCTTCTTCCAAGCTGAATTTGATAGGTGTAAATAGGGCGGAATTATCATCCTTACCCGCAGCACGCATGTTGTTTAATTGTTTTGCAATACAAGGGTTAACTACTAGATCACCTGGTCGGTTGGCTTCACCTACGACTTGACCGCCGTAGAGTTGCTCGCCCGGTTCGATAAAGAACTTACCACGGTCTTGAAGTTTATCCATAGAATACGTGCTGGCTTTACCAGCCTCTTTCGCGATAAGAACACCAGAAATACGACGGTCCATATCTCCTTTATAAGGTTGGTATTCTTTCAAACGGTGCGCCATAATTGCTTCACCCGCTGTAGCTGTAAGAACGTTGTTACGCAAGCCCATGATACCGCGAGAAGGGATTTCAAATTCCAAACGTGTAAGGTCATTTTTAGCCTCCATAACTAGAAGTTCGCCTTTGCGTTTTGTAACCAATTCAATCACTTTTCCTGCACTTTCTTCCGGAACGTCTACAGTCAATTCTTCGATCGGTTCGTGTTTCTTTCCGTCTACTTCTTTGAATATCACCTGCGGCATACCCAATTGCAATTCGTACCCTTCGCGACGCATGGTTTCAATCAAGATGCCCAAATGAAGAATACCGCGACCGTGAACAATGAATTGGTCCGCAGCACCAGTGTCTTCAACCTTTAGAGCCAAATTCTTTTCTGTCTCGAGTTGGAGACGCTCACGAATCTTTTGTGAAGTCACGTGTTTTCCTTCTTTACCAAAGAAAGGCGAATTATTAATGGAAAATAGCATGCTCATGGTCGGCTTGTCTATTTCCATCGTAGGCATTGCCTCTGGTGTTTCGGGGTCAGCAATTGTATCGCCAATTTCGAAGCCCTCAATACCGTTTACAGCTACGATTTCTCCAGCTACGGCCTCGTTTGTTTTCGATTTACCTAGGCCTTCGAAGGTCATTAATTCTTTGATCCGTGCTTTCTTCACGGTTCCATCTCTGCGGCATAGCGCGATTGGCATGTTATCAGTGATCTTACCCCGAGTAACGCGACCAATAGCAATACGTCCCGTGAACGAACTAAAGTCCAACGAGGTGATTTGCATTTGCAAAGGACCTTCAGATACTGCAGGTGCAGGAATGGTCTCTACGATCGTGTCTAGTAAGTAGGTGATGTCTTCCGTTTTGGTCTGCCAATCCGGTCCCATCCATTTTTCTTTACCAGAGCCGTACACCGTAACAAAGTCCAGTTGCTCTTCCGTTGCATCTAGGTTAAAGAATAATTCAAAAACTTGGTCGTGTACCAAATCCGGAGTACAGTTTGGCTTATCGACCTTATTGATGACTACTATCGGAGTTTTTCCTAAAGACAACGCTTTTTGCAGTACGAAACGCGTTTGCGGCATAGGACCCTCAAAAGCATCTACCAAAAGAATTACTCCATCGGCCATGTTTAAAACACGCTCTACCTCACCACCAAAGTCGCTGTGACCGGGTGTGTCGATAATATTAATTTTGGTATCCTTCCAGCGAATACTCACGTTTTTAGACAAAATAGTAATCCCACGCTCGCGCTCCAGGTCGTTACTGTCTAATAGAAGTTCGTCAACCTGTTGGTTGTCACGGAATAGCTTCGCAGTGTGAAGCATATTGTCTACCAAGGTGGTTTTACCGTGATCGACGTGGGCTATAATAGCAATATTGCGCAAGTTCATGTGCCGAAAATTATTAAGGCGCAAAAGTAGACTCTTTTAGGGTGGTAGACTAACTTATTAAGGAGCAGTTTTTACTAACCTAAACCCCTTAATTATGAAATGCTTACTTCATTCGGTGCCTGCAGGGCGCTGGCTTGCTTTCTTGTTGCCGATTTTCACAGGCATAACAACTACTTTATCGGCTCAAAATGAGCGTGATACGTCTCTTTTTGTTGATAAATCGGACTCGTTAACAATCCCGAATCGTCGCGCTTCCTCCAAATCTGATTTTTTTGATGTGCACCAAAATACGGGCGCTTTTTCCCGCAATTTCGACTTGAGTGCGGAAGAAAAAAGAGAACAATTACCGCTTCAGCAGCCTCCAGGTCAGCAGCAAAAAGTAGTTTTTGATTTTCAAACCACAGGAAAACACGCTGCAGTTTACTCTTGTGAGCTCATCATTGACTCGACCTTCCAAAATAAACTCATGAGTTGCTGTGATGTAGTTTTAACAACACCGATGTTAGCGCCTCATGTGGCCATTCGAAAAGCCGGGACAAACTTAAGCGTAGCCTCTTATCCTTTAAGTTCCTATTATCCCATTGTGGCCTATGGTGACGGCACTTTGGTGGCTACTGGTAGCAACGGCTATTTCTTTGTGCCACCTAATTTATATTCCGGAAGTCAGCCTATACAACTAAAGGGGACTGGTCCACACAAGGTCTATTGGTTAGGTGAGGACCATCCTGACAGCTCGCCTTTAGATCATTCAGCAGCTGAGGAATCTGCGGTAGAAGATGCCACAGTTAGATTTATTTCTGGTAAATGGCAGCGTCGAATTAGGCTGCAGTAGTGTAAAGAATTCCTTATGTTGCATGCTCAATTCAGAGCTATGTATAGTACACCTTGGATGAGTGATATTGTGGTAGGAACCATGCGATGGGGAATCTGGGATGCCAAATTTACCACAGCCCAATATGAGGCCATGATTGATAAGGCAATGAGCCTGGGAATGAGCACTTTTGACCATGCAGACATTTATGGTAATCATACTACAGAGGCTGAATTCGGAGCTGCATTGAAGTTGCATCCTGAGTGGCGTTCGCAAATAGAATTGGTCACCAAATGCGGTATTATTCATGTTTGCGATCAGAAGCCCGCGCACTACACCAAAGCTTATGACTTTACCAAGGCGCACATTTTGCAAAGTGCGGAGGACAGTCTTCGAAACCTACAGACCGACTACCTTGACGTAATGCTCTTGCATCGCCCTGATCTACTAATGGATCCCGATGAGGTAGCTGAGTCTTTTGAATTGCTATACTCTAGCGGAAAAGTCCGGAGTTTTGGCGTAAGTAATTTCACGCCGTCACAGATCAAGCTGTTGCAGAGTACAGTGCCCGTGGGTGTGCATCAGTTAGAAATCTCTGTGAAGGATGTTAGCGCTTTTGACGATGGTAGGCTAGATCAGTGCACATTAGACGGGATAGTGCCCATGGCTTGGTCACCGTTGGGTGGAGGAAATTTACCAGAAGGTGTTGCATCAGTGCTGGGTTCACTCGCGTCAGAATTTGGAGTGACGCCGCAGGCCATAGCTTTGGCTTGGTTGCTGCAGCATCCAGCGGGAATTTTACCTGTAATTGGTACGACAAAAGCAGAAAACTTAGAAGCAGCGCAAACGGCGCTCAATATAAAATTAGACCGTCAACAATGGTATACTATTTATCAGGCGGCAACAGGAATCAGACTACCCTAATATGGAGGTAAATGAAAATTTAGCACTCAGTGCTGCAAATTATGAAAATCACGTTGGGCTGAAATTTCAGCTGTACAACAGTCTCTTTTTAACGCTGCCTTTGGACGGGATCAAGAACACCGGAATTTTCATTCCCGTGTTGAATGAATTCTGCTTGGCAAAGTTGGCTGAAGGTCATAGTCCCGTTCAGATTATTGCGCAGTTTTTTGAGGAGTATAAGGACGGTGAAAATCGAAAGGAGCAAATAAATTTCTTGTTCAAGGTCATCCAATACATAGAGCGTCAGGTAGTTTTAGTTGACGCTTTAGAGGATGCGGCTTACGGGAAACTCAATAACCTCTCGGGTAAAGGGTCTCTTAGTGAATTTATGATGCGGATGGAGCGCGCTGGGAATTTAGAAGATTTGATGAATCGCCTCCAGGATTTTTCTATTCGTCCGGTACTTACAGCACATCCTACACAGTTTTATCCCGGTCGTGTTTTAGCCATTATTACGGATCTAACGGATGCCATTCAAGAGAATGACCTTGCTTCAATTAGAACGTATCTGAAGCAATTGGGCAAGACGCCGTTTTTCCAGAAAACGAAGCCCACGCCTTACGATGAGGCAATCAACTTAATTTGGTACCTACAGAATGTCTTTTACCAAAGTGCGGGCGATATTACTGCGGCGATGCGAAGATCATTGCCGAATTGGGATGGTACATTGAACCTCATTAACTTAGGTTTTTGGCCAGGTGGCGATCGCGATGGCAATCCTTTTGTTTCAGTAGAGACCACTTTGCAAGTAGCAAATAGATTGCGTGATGTGCTCTTACAATGCTACTATCAAGACTTAAGAAATTTAAGGAGGCGTATTTCTTTTTCAGGGGTCTATGAGGACCTGATGGACATAGAAAAGATGGTGCTTCGCTGTATTCGTCATCAGGAGGAATGGGAATTTAAAATGTTCCGTTCAGCATTGCACAAGGTCCTTAATGACTTGCACGAACAACACGATAGTATTTTCGTGGAATTGGTGGAAGAGCTATTAGATCGTGTCGCCTTGTTCGGGTCGCATTTTGCGAGTATTGACATCCGACAGGACAGTCGCGAAATCAAACGCGCATTTGATGCAGTGGCACATCAATTAGGATTGAAAGTTCCGACCACTCCCGAAGAGCTCTTTGATTTAGACGCAAAGTGGGACGGTACACTTACAGACGACGATAGAGTTGACGATACCTTGCAGAGCTTCCGAGTGATTCGTGAGATTCAAGCGAAGAATGGCCCTAAAGGTGCGCACCGGTATATCATATCTAATTGCCGCGGTGCTATGGACGTCGCTCGTGTTTTTGCATTGGCACGTTGGACGGCATTTGGTGATGAAAAAATCAGCGTAGATATAGTGCCTCTTTTTGAAACTATTGATGATTTGATGGGGGCAGGTGCCAGCATGAATACGCTGTATTCGGAGTCCAATTACCGCCGTCATTTAACGCAGAGAGGAAATAAGCAGACTATAATGCTTGGGTTCTCCGACGGGACTAAAGACGGTGGATACATGAGTGCGAATTGGAACATTTACCGTGCGAAAGAGAACTTAACGCGCATATCGAAACTGAACGACATTGATGTTGTCTTTTTTGACGGACGAGGAGGACCGCCAGCGCGCGGTGGTGGGAATACGCATAACTTTTACGCCTCGCTTGGCCAGCAGATAGCTTCTTCTGAAATTCAGTTGACAGTTCAAGGACAGACGATTTCTAGTAATTTCGGTACTTCAGAAAGTGCTCAGTTCAATATGGAGCAACTCATTACTGCGGGTCTCGAGAATTTATTATTAGACGATGAGTCGAAAATCCTTCAGCCCAATGAAAGGCAGTTGCTTGAAGAGTTGAGCGACATTAGCTTGAAGTACTACTCTGAGCTAAAGGATAATCCGTTATTTACGGAGTTTTTGGAAGAAATGAGTCCATTGAAATACTATGGTCAAGCAAATATTGGTTCGCGACCTTCAAAGCGCGGGCAAGCTAAAAAACTTGAGCTGGATGACCTTCGCGCCATACCATTTGTGGGCGCTTGGTCCCAACTTAAAATGAATATTCCCGGTTTCTATGGCTTAGGTAAGGCATTGCAGGAGATTAGCGAAACAGGACGATTGCACGAAGTGCAGTCCTTATACCGTCAAAGTAAATTCTTTAGAACACTGGTAGAAAACTCTATGCAAAGCATGTGCAAGACGTTCTTTCCATTAACAGCTTACATGGCAAGTGATATAAAATTCGGCTCGTTTTGGTCCTCCTTGAACGAAGAATTTGAACGTACACAACAGTGGGTGTTAAAGATATCTGGTCAGGCGGAGCTGTTGAGTAATAACCCCGGCATAAAGGCTTCTATTGCACTTCGTGAGAATATTGTACTTCCGCTTTTGGTCATTCAGCAGTATGCCTTAATCACACTGCGTGAAGAATCTTTAAGTGAAGCAGACCGTGCCATTTTTGAGAAGATGGTAGTTCGTTCCCTTTATGGAAATATTAATGCGTCGCGAAATAGCGCGTAGCGTCAAATTTTGGACACCATAAAAAAGGCGCCCATTGGGCGCCTTTTTTATTCTTGGAATTTCAGATCGTAGCGCCAGCCGGCGTAGATCTGACGGCCCATTATGGGACCCCAGACAATAGAGGCGTCAAAGCCACCATCAAAAGGAAGACTTCCACCGACAATGGGATTAGGCTGACGCACATTTAAAGCGTTTTGAATTCCAACGTAAAATTGTCCGAAGGCGCGACCTTCTTTACTGATTTGACCGTTGAGCATAGTGAAAGCAGGGCTTCGCTTTTCGTAACCAACGAGCGGTAAGCGCTGTGAACTGTTGTACGTTGCATTCAATTCAATGCCCATTCCTTTTCTGCCCGAGTAACTGGCTCCAACATATACTAGATGAGGCACGTTGAGAATGACTTCTTCTAACTTAAAATAGTCCTCAATAGCTCCGGATGCATAATACGCTGTAAGGTCGCGCTGTTTTACATCCTGATAACGGTAGGATGCCTTTAACATCGTTCTATGGAACAGCTCATATTGCCCTCCAACCTGAGCAGAAATGGAGTAGGGGCTGTAAAGAATACGCTCTTGCACATTCGGATAAGAACCACCGGGTGATCCTATTAGTAAGGTATCCGTACTGCCGTCAAAATCGAAGACCACTTTGTTCGCAAATTGGGTATAGAATACGTCAGCATACCATTGCATTTCTTTGAACAGAACATCTTTAGACCAATTTATTCCGATACCATACGTATTGGATGTTTCAATCGGTGGTGTAATCTGACCGCTTTGATTACCTAGAAATACTGCCGTACGGTCGTTGGCCATATAACCCATATACTCTGCTCCTAAGGTTGCAATTCTCCACGATCTACTTGCCTGCCCTCGAAATGCCCAAGGACCAGAGTTAAACTTCAAATGTAATCTGGGAACATAGAAAGGAAGATAGTACCTAAGGACATCAACTCGTTGGCCCAGGATCATGCTGAAGCCTTCACCGTCTGGCGAATTGACATAACTGTACTCGCCATAAACCCCCGTACATAATCCATCATAGCTACCGTCATTTTCCCACATTTGTTGGCTTATGGAAAAACTATTGGCATCGAGACCGCCTTTAAAGGTATGTCGCGTATTAAAAATATTATCCTGAAAAATAAGGTTACCGTACAGTCGTCGTTCTTTTCCGGTAAAGAGACGGTTGCCGAAGTAACTGTCCAAATCTTGGTAGACTACACTTAGCTGTGTTCCAATACTGCGGTTGATGCCGCCTTCAAGGAAATAGCCACGCTTCGCCCAAAGTTCATATCTATTAGTTTGCAGCTCGTGCGACCAGATAGGCACTAATGTCGGTGTACCGTAAAGCGTACTGCCTCCAATATTGTCAATACTACTGGCTTTTACACCAAATTGAGCCTCAGAATTAGCGCCTTGGTGTTTCCATGCATTCTGAATAAAAACATGATTGGATAAAGGTGCATCGAGGTAACCGTCTTCATTTCCGTCCCAACGAAAGAGCTGCTGCCTCCCGTGTACCATGACATTCGACGACCATTTTGGGCTTTGTTTCCAGGTATAAATAGCGTTTTGTTCAAAGCGTCCTGGTCCGGCAAAAAGATTGAAATGCGCTTTCTCTTTGGTAAAGCTGGGACGCAATTCATAATTAATTTGGCCGCTCATTGCGGAAGCACCGTTAACGACGCTTCCCGGACCCTTTGTCAGTTGTATACTTTGTATCCAAGCACCAGGAATTAATGCCAGACCTAACACAGAAGAAAGACCGCCCATGGTCTGAAGATTACCTCTAGTATATAATGCATATGGTCCTTCCAGACCTAAGAGTCGAATTTGTCTAGTCCCAGTTACCGCATCCGTAAAAGAAGCAGAGATAGAAGCATTAGTTTCAAAACTTTCGCTCAGGTCACAACAAGCGGCCTTACGAAGTTCAACTTCAGAAATCAACTCTTTTGAAAGTACTGATTTTTTGGAGAGTCGTACTCCGGGATCTCTGTCTATTTCAACTTCATCTAGGGTTTCAAACATCTGAATGCTAGAAGTGTCTACCTGAGCAAAAGACGAGAAGGCCAGCAGAAGTGCTAAGCCTAGGGATTTTAAATGAGTGTTCATCTAAAGCTGTTGTTCACTCTCGTCAGACGAATCCTTGACACTCGTTTCAACAGGTGTGCATAGAGGCTGCTCATCCAAACCGTGCTTCGCCCTTTGGTCGGGATCTCTAAAACGACAACAGCCGTGGATGTTCGCATATTGCTCGTCTGTCGCAGGATGATTTTTCACGTCGTGTCCAACTTCGTTGATCGCGGAAATTATGGCTGCTTCGTCTACTTTAGAACTGTTGTATATCAGTTCCAAAAGGTGCGTTTCTTGACTCCAGTCAGCCTTTTTAACACCTTGAATATAGGCGGCATTTTCGATGCGCTCCTCACACATGCCACAAAGCCCGTCGACTTCGATGGAAATTTCTTTGAATTTGTTTTGTGCCCCTAAGGCAAATGCGCTACAAAGCGCTATAGATAGGAAGAATGATTTCATTACGATTATAAATTTATGTTTGATATTTATTGAGGCGGGTTGCAACAATTATCAAGCATAAAGAATCATTTTTTGGTATTTTATATAGATCGGTGGACCGTTGTCAAAAACCAGTCTCAGCGAACTGCAAAAAGGAATAGCATCTCCAACATACTGCCCCGCTCGAACGGTTTCTAACGGTTCAAAATGAACGCTCGTGTCAAATTCAATATTGGTTGCGGTTTCGTCCAATTCTGTGGATGTAGTTTCACAACAATCTTCAGAATCCAAGGACTTTTCCGTTGGATGGCATGGTGTCTTCTGCGGAGTATGACAACATACCGGCGCCTCTGTAATGGATAAATGCTCTTCGTGTGCTACACTAAGATGGACACTTTCCTCATGTTGACAAAAGTGCAAGAAGCTCACTGCACCCGTTGAGACAAGGGTGTAAAACAATGTGAATACCATGACTATGAACTTCCGCATGAAGACAAATTTAACCAATACCTTTGAGGTACAATAGTTATGCCATGCGAAAAGTAATGATGTTGGGCTCAGGAGAGCTGGGAAAAGAGGTGGTTATTGCCTTAAAAAGATTGGGATGTTCAGTGATTGCTTGTGATGCCTACGAGGCGGCACCAGCGATGCAAGTTGCGGATGCATTTGAAGTCTTTTCCATGCTCGATGGAGATGCACTCGAGCGTGCGGTACTCAAACATCGGCCCGATATTATAGTACCTGAAGTTGAAAGTATTCGTACGGATAAATTGTATGAATTTGAGAAAGAAGGTATACAGGTAACCCCTTCGGCAAAAGCGGCAAATTTCACCATGAACCGCAAGCTTATTCGTGATTTAGCGGCACAGGAACTGGGCTTAAAAACAGCTCCTTATGCATATGCTACCAGCATAGAAGAGTTTACTGCAGCAGTAGATAAAATAGGTCTTCCTTGTGTGGTTAAACCCTTAATGTCAAGCTCTGGAAAAGGCCAAAGTGTGGTAAAAGAAATTTCGCAGCTCGAAACTGCTTTTCACTATGCTATGGAGGGTTCGCGCGGTGATTTAAAAGAAATTATTGTAGAAGGTTTTATTGACTTCCATACCGAAATCACTTTGTTGACCGTTACTCAGAAATCGGGTGAAACACTGTTTTGTGCGCCTATCGGACACCGCCAAGAGCGCGGTGACTATCAGGAAAGCTGGCAACCGTGTGCTATGGAATCATCGCAACTCATCGAAGCTCAGTCTATGGCGAAGAAAGTGACTCAAGCTCTAGGAGGTTGGGGAATCTGGGGAATCGAATTTTTCTTAGGTCACGATGCTGTATATTTCTCTGAATTGAGCCCTCGACCCCACGATACAGGAATGGTAACGCTCGCGGGAAATCAGAATTTTAATGAGTTTGAATTGCACGCAAGATCCTTATTAGGTTTGAACATACCTGAGATCGAATTGCGTTATCCGGCCGTTAGTGCTGTGGTATTGGCAGAAAAGGAAGGAATACCCCTTTACGGAGGTATGGAGTTAGCTAGCTTGGAACCTCAGTCGGATTTTAAACTATTTGGAAAGCCAACAACACGTCCGTATCGAAGAATGGGTGTGGTGTTAACCTATGACCGATCAGAAAAAGAGACTATGGACGAGCTCCGCGCACGTGCGGCTCGAATTGCCAGTGGCATTACAGTGCATTAATTTTTGCACGTATAGGTTCGGTGAATGACTCAACGATGTCACGATCAAGCGACCCCAGTGTTTGTCCCTCAAGTTTGTGGTAGCGTAGTCCATGTTTGAAGGCGTTGACCAGGTTTGGGTTCGTGCTCTTCATGTAATTTATGGAACCATAAGAGAAGAGGACTTCGCTGTAATTGGGGCCAATTTCAATGAGCGCTCCATCGCTTAATGTCAAGTAATGACACAAGACCATCTGATAGGGAGCACCAGCGCTCGACTTTTCGCTCATTATATTTTCTGCTAATTCGTCAACTACTTGAAGTAATTCTAGTTTTAACTGCGCGAGTATACGACCCGAAATACGTCCCGAGGCTTGAGTATAGCTGATTTGACCGATTAAGTTATCGAATGCACTTGCCGTCCAAAACTCAGTGGTTTTAATGCCTTGACTCAGTTTTGTTAAATCGGCTCCTTTTTGAATCAATTCTGAAGGAACCTCCACGGGGTCAAAACGTTGGTGACGACGCATGTTTTCCATGATCCATAAATAGTACCTAAATGCACTAAGCGTCGGCTGATTCATGTAGCGATAGAGGGGGAGTTCTTTGGCAGTAAAGTAGAGCTGTGCATCAGGTTGTTGAACGGCTATTTCCAGATTTCTACGTGTATTTTCAAGATAGAAATCGATATCGCTATACTGCTTAATGGGCGGCATGGTTGTGCAGACAACGATTTGCGCATTCTCCTCAGAATTCGTTCTTAAAGCGTCGATACTCAGTGAGAAATGATTGGCTAATTTTACGAGTTCATCCGCTGTCAAAGGCGTCGAACCTGTACGTTTTCGGTAAAGTGAAGCACGCGAACATCCCAAAACGCCCATGAGATCTTGAGTGATTTTCGATTTACCTTTGGTCGAGCCGAAAATCTGCGTAAACAATTGAACTTGGAACTCGTTGGGTGTAAACATGGGCGTTGACTTAACCTCTAATATCGTATAATTAAATTACATGCAGACGACCGCTGAAAATGCAATAGTAGGTAAGTTGCCTGGAACAACCATTACCCTGCCTGATGGAACGCTACTGCCGCTAACGAAACCCTTAGTACGTCGAAGCTCCGGTCAATATACACGCCAACGAAGATTGGCGGTATTGAACCGTTGGATACGTAAAGGAATTCTGCAAGTAGTAGGTAGTCCGTGGTTACCGGGTTTCTGGATATTGAGTACCGAACGTGCGAATCATGCGCTCGGGGCGCTAACACAGATGCGTGTTCGCGTTAAGTTATTATTGACTGTGACCGAGGAGTCCATGGATGAGAGTAGTCATTGGGTGTCCTTCAAGGCTGATCCGTTAATGATTGTTCCTGTGCGGTGGGAATCTTTTGAATCCTATGCGCAAGAGTTGAAAAAGAAGTACAGAGCCCGCCTTAATAAGGCGGTAAAGTCCAACTCTACTCTAGAAGTCCGCATCTTACAATCAGCAACTAAAGAGTTTAAAACAGCTGCCCAGCTTTTGGCTATTACCTTGACTGATAAGGTGGTGGCTATGCCAGAAAATTTAGAATGGCTTTTGGAAATGTACCAGGATTGCTTTGGAGCTTCATTTAAGATGTACGGTTTCTTTCATGAAGATGAATTGGTTGGATTTATATCAACTGTGGATGACGGAAAACTCTTACGCGCTATGCATTTCGGATCGAAGCGCAGTGCTCCCCAAGAGTTCTACAGCTTTACTATGTTTCATATGATTCGCTTGGGCATTGAAGGAGGGTTCAATAAAGTGAGTTTAGGCAGAACGGCCACTGAAATTAAAAGTACCTACGGTGCTGTACCTGAAGAGAATTATTTTTCATTTTACTCCGAAAATTGGTTTTTCAAACGACTGTTGAGACTGGCTCAAAAACGCTACCAGCCCAAGCATTATGTGCTACGTAGCCCATTCAAATAAAATTTTCGGTAGTTGAGCACATTTCTTAGCTTAGGGATTCAACAAAATCATCTACATATGAGCGATACATATCGTCAAGTCTTTGAGAATAACAAGAATTGGGCAGCACATCATTCTGCATCCAATCCAGAATTCTTTGAGCATTTAGCTAAAGGGCAAAGCCCGGATTTTTTATTTATTAGTTGCGCCGATTCTCGCGTTCCAGTGAATAATATCATGGGTCTTGAACCAGGAGAAGTATTTGTGCATCGCAATGTTGCCAATCTAGTTGTCAATACTGATATGAACATACATAGTGTGATTCTTTATGCGATAGAACATTTGAAAGTGAAGCATGTGGTTGTCTGTGGTCATTACAATTGTGGCGGTGTTGCCGCGGCAATGGGTAATCAAAGTCTAGGTCTTATCGACGGATGGCTTCGCGAGATAAGAGACGTTTATAGATTGCACGCGACCGAACTTGATGCTATTGGTAACGAAAGTGATCGATACAATAGATTAATTGAATTGAATGTGTTGGAGCAGTGTAATAATATCTTGAAAACAGAATATTTCCAGAAAAGTCATGCTACTGCTGGTGGACCATCAGTTCACGGGTGGATTTTTGACATTTCAAAAGGAACGCTTCTCGATCTTGACTACGATTACAAAGCGCAGATGGAGGCCATGAAAGCGATTTACGACATTAATGGCTGAAACCCTTAGTTTTGAAAATGAGTACGGCGCCTTTACTGTAGGAAGTAAAGGCGCTTCTTTATTGGTGCTAAAAATAAGCGGACAAGACCTTCTTTATGATTTCGGAAATGAGTCGGGCAATTGGGCCGCAGGTGCAGTTATGTTTCCGTTTCCAATACGCATGGCATCGGGTCATGTAATGAACTACGCAGGTCGTCAATTTAACTGGCCCATTAATGATGAAAAGCACCGTGCCGCCTTGCATGGATTTACCACCGAACAAGAGTTTCAACTTTCCTATGCCAACGAAGGTATAAAGTGCGTTTTTTCATACAACGGTCGTCACGATTTTTATCCCTTTCCATGCACTTTAGAGCTTCATTATGCGCTTCGCAAAGAAGGTTTTTTCTTTAAAGCATTTGTACAAAACGATGGCGACCGTACGTTACCTTTCCATTTGGGCTGGCACCCCTATTTCAGTGTTAAGAGCCGCTGGGAATTAAGCCCAGATACTACTTTTCGATTGGCTAAAAATGAATTTAGCCATCCAGGACCTAAACTCTTCCACGCTGGCCATGACTGGTCAAAAGAGGTGGATGGCGCGTTTTTCTTTGCTGAAAATCCGCGACTCAGTAACGAGGACTACAGCTTGGAAATAAGTGCTTTGGCGTCAATAGTTCAGATCTTTCGACCTGCTGGTGCGTCCTTTATTGCCATAGAGCCTATAACTGGTCTCGGACATCCTGACTTTGATTGGCTTGAGGTAACTCCTGGCGAACGTCGCGAAATTAGCGGTTCTATAAAACTGTATTCTCGAGGAAAACAATAGTGATCCACAAAGGAGTTGTCCTTAGGCATCTTCAGACGAAAGGCGGTCCTGCAATTCCTCAAGGCTTACTCCTTTTGTTTCTGGCATCATAAAATGCGTGAAGAGCAGTTGTAGGAACATGAATGCGGCGAAGAATGCGAAGATTGTCCAGCCGGGAAATGCATCTATGACTACTTCGCCTAACATTGTAATTAATGCAGCAAAAACCCAGTGCGTCCCAGTTCCCCAGGCTTGCCCTGCGGCTCTGACGCTGTTCGGGAATATTTCAGAAATAAATACCCAAATCACAGCGCCTTGTCCTACAGCATGTGAAGCTATGAAGGAAAGAATGAAGAAGAGATTGAATCCGGCTGAAGCCCCAGTTTTAAAACCGTAAGCTACCATCAGCAATGAGAGAATGTAACCTATGGAGCCTATGTACATGAGTGATTTACGACCCATTTTATCGATAAGGTACAGGCCTATGAAGGTAAAAAGGAGGTTCGTGCCTCCAATCGATATCGATGATAATAATGAGTCTGAAGATGCGAAACCCGCATTTTCGAGAATGACGGGGGCATAATAGAGAATAAAGTTTATCCCGCTGAGTTGGTTGAAAAATGCGAGTAGAAAAGCCAATTGGAGCGGTTTCTTAAATTTTCCATTGAAGACATTGTCTTGCACTGAAGTGGTATTCGTGTGGCGCTTAATTTCAGCTAATTCTTTCTTTGCCGCATTGGAGTCATTTAACAAAAGTTCCAGTGTTTGCAAGGCTTGTGCATCATTTCCTTTCGTAACGGCGAGCCAACGTGGTGAATTTGGCACACCAAATATCAAGAGGCAATAGAGGGCTGCTGGAATAGCTTCTATGCCGAGCATCCAACGCCAATCGTTGGTTCCGTTAAAACCATCTAGCAGGAAGTTAGATATAAAGGCGATAAGAATTCCGAAGACAATATTGAATTGATACATGGCGACCAAGCGCCCTCGGTTTTTTGCAGTGCTAATTTCGGAAATATAGGTAGGAGCTGCTACTGTGGAGGCACCAACGCCAACACCACCAAGGAATCGGAAAAAGGAGAACATATACGGGTCTGACGCGAGTCCCGAACCGAGTGCACTCACCAGATAAAGTACCCCCACCCAGATGAGGGTATTCTTACGTCCAATGCGCTTTGTGGGAATCCCTCCTGCTAACGAGCCTAATACCGTGCCCCATAGCGCCATCGACATGATGAAAACGCCGTGGAACCAGGCCGAGGTTTGCCAAAGTTCTTTGATGGGTGCGTTGGCGCCGGAAATAACGACGGTATCAAAGCCGAACAAAAATCCAGCTAGCGCCACAGTTAGCGACCAAATCCAAGTTTTATTCATCAGAGTGCATGTTTTACGCTCTGCAATGTAACGAAAATAGAAGGCGGTAACTGCGCTTAAAATCCGGCGGAAAGTGACAGCCACTCTGCCCACATCATTCCTAACTCACTCTGTGCTTGGGCTTCTTGTATTAATGCTTTTGCGTAATAACTGGTGCGAAGATTCACTTTAAGTAATTCAGAATCTCCCATTCGCAGTTTTTCACGTTCAGCCCGCAATAATGCTTTCATGTTCTGTGCATTGCGTTGATTCGACTGTAACGCATTTTCAAGAATTAAAATACTTTGTGCAGTCGCGTTGAGTTGGTTCGACCATGCATTTTCTTGCGCATCTCTTTCCCAGTTAAACTGCTCAGTTTGCAGAGACTGACTTTTTGAGTATCCTCGTCCTTCGCGCAGAAGCAGTGGTAAGGCCACTTTTGCTTTAACGATCCTATTGCCATCGTTGAAATTGGTCGACGTTGGAGTGGATACAAAGTTTCCTGGCAATAAAAATGCACCACCTATACCGACCTTTGGTTTTAAGTATTCTTTAGCCAAATTCTCTTTTAATTTGAATTGGCGGGCTTTTGCATCATTGTACCTGAGTAAAGGGTGTTCTTCGCTCAGTTGGGTCGAACGGGTGCTGCCTTTAGGTAAGTTTTTTGAAGCCAATACATTGGGGTCCAAAAGCAACGGTTGAGAAGATTCGCTCCAAAGCCAATTACTCATGGTCAACAATGCTTGAATGGCTTTTTGACGTGCAGAGAAATATGCGGCTTCCCAAGTGCTAACGAGGCCATTAGCATCTAAGGTATCCATGCCCGAAGCATCGCCCGCAGCGAATGCTTGATGCGTCATGATTTGTATTTCTTTAGCCGCTTGAAGTGCGCTGAAATACGCCAGGCTGCTCTCCTGCGCTTCAAACCATTTCCAATAATCTTTAGCAGCTTTGAGTAAAAGTTCGTTTCGATAAAGTTCAGCTTCTGCGGCGCCAAGATGCACACCGACTTTCGCTAGTTTAAGGGCCGTGCGTCGCTCGTCCGTGATTAGTCCATTGCCCAATTCGAGCATTCCGCCAATCGCAAACATACCTTCTTCCGGGAGCTTATCTTGAGGGTTCGTGTAGAGACCGGCAGTTGCGTTCCAGTCCAGATCGATACGAACGGGACCTGCAGTAGCAGTGGATAGCGACCAAGATGGAAGATTGTAGTAAGTCTCACTCTCATAGGTTTTGTTGGATAAATGACCTGCCAGAACGGGGTCGAATTGGCCGCGTTGTTTTAAGAGCGCGGCTTTCGCTATAGGCAGCTTTGAATTCACCGCTTTCATCAGCGGATGATAGCTATCTACCCAAAATAGGAATTGCTCAACAGAAAGGGTATCCGCCATCATTTGCGCCGAAGACGATAGAGTTGAAACAGAGAAAAGAAGGATGAATATTACTTTAATTCGTCTCATTGTCCAACCAGGCTTTTTGTTTTACCTATGCTCTCTTGAGTAAGAATAGGCTCGTAATAATCCGGTGGGAATGCGTTGAGCTGTCGCCACATTTCATACCATACTGGAACTGTATTTAGTAAGGCTATTCCTCTCGCTCCAGTACCGGCGCGTAAATTTTCAGGCCATTCTTCACTAGGCGCAACAAGCAAGCGGTATTTGCCGTTTTCGTTTGTGATTCGATCGAGCGCGACCACAGATCCGGTGAAGGTGCCATAGCTTGTGTTTGGCCATCCGCGGAAGACGATGGCAGGCCATCCGTCAAATTGGAATTGGACCGTAGAGCCTTCATGAATAAGTGGCATGTCTATGGGACTGATGTAGAGCTCCACGGCTAAATCGTATAAAGTAGGTACGATTGTTCCAAGCGAAGTACCCTCTTTCACTGTTTCGCCAATACCGCGCTTGGTGATTTTAGCGAGCATGCCATTCTGAGGTGCGGTGATGTAGTAATAGGCATTGCGCATTTCGTAATTGCTCAAAGTGTTTCTCAGCTTCGATAAATCTCCTTGAGACGTGGCAAGCATACTGCTTGCTGTTGCCAGATCGCTCTGCGCCTTCGCTATTTTCTCTAAGAAAGCATTGGTGTTGTTCTTTAATGCTAAGCGTACATCAAGCAATTTATTTTTACTCATTTCCCACTTTTGCGCAGTTTCCTGAGATTTCGCTTGACTTTGCGCCAATTTCATTCTGTACTGTTCTACCTCAGTTCGACTTTTCAACCCTTGTTCTAACAGTTGGTTAAAACGTAAAACTTGCGTTTTTGCAACTTCTAAATTTTGACTAGATACGAAGTTCGGCATTGCGTCCCATTTATAATAAGTAGAGCTAAAATTGGCAGACAATGTTCCATATTTTTGGTGGTTGGTTTTTTCTCATGGATCGGCCGGGAACCAGGCCGGGAAGCCAGCAGGGACCATGAAACTTTGGCAAATTGACGCCAGGACCAAAAGAAAAAGACATGCAAATTTTCATCAAAATCCATTAGGTTTTGACCTAGTTCGTGGCTGTTTTACTTTTTTG
>UPTG01000268.1_pt1 | contig 45517 bp, 70 predicted proteins | sample 2160121 | NCBI WGS metagenome assembly UPTG01 (sample SAMN06266255, study PRJEB28933) | marine metagenome | isolation source: Columbia River Estuary | place: USA:Columbia River Estuary, USA | collected 2014-07-27 | reverse complement strand
ATAGATTGATACCTGATCGTCTTACAGGTGCAGACTACATGCATCGTTACTATCTTTTTCTTAGAGATAGAGCAAATTTCCCTTACAACGTCACACTTCATCATATTGTTAAAAGTGACGAACCTATTTTACATGATCACCCTTGGCCTTATATGACTATAATTCTTAAGGGCGGTTACTTCGAAAACACACCCGAGGGGAGGACTTGGAAGGGTCCTGGGAGTGTTATCAGACGTGGTGCAGAAGACTATCATTGGCTTGAATTAGACAACGAGAAGCCTGTCACCACTCTGTTTTTTATGGGACCTCAACAAAGAGACTGGGGTTTCTTAAATGATAATACATGGATTCAGCATGAGGAGTTTTTAAATGACAGATAGTTTAATTATAATGATGGTATTTGGAGCGATCATAGGCTGGTCACTTAATAGTATGTATCGTCAATATAAAGATGATATAATGTTTAAGCAAATCATGGTTAAAATTGATGAAGAGGAAGCAGAGCAAAAAGTAAAAGCGTTATTTCCTATGTGTTATATAGAAAAAGATAATGATACATATATACTATATAACAAAGATTCTCATGCATACATGTGTCAAGGAGATTCGTATGATGAACTTGCACAAAAAGTATATACCGAATTAAAAATTGATGTTGCACTGGCTAAACACATGAATAAGTCAATGTGGTTTATTGCTGGTGACACGAAAGATTTAATAGAATTTTAAAATAATAAATATACGTATACTTTAAGGAGATTGGATTGACACACGTAGTAACAGAGGCCTGTATTAATTGTAAACACACAGATTGTGTCATTGTATGCCCAGTAGATTGTTTTTATGAAGGACCTAATTTCCTTACAATCAATCCAGATGAATGTATTGATTGCGGAGTATGCATTCCTGAATGTCCAGAAGATGCTATTTTTGCTGACACAGAAAAGAAGATAGTAGAAAAGACAGGCAAAGACATGGAATATTGGGTGCAATTGAATGGTGATCTTGCTGAAAAGTGGGAAGACATGAATATTGTAGAAATGAAAGACTCTATGCCTGGTCATGCAGACTGGGCGAACAAACCGATCGGTGAGAAGATCGACTTATTGGAAATAGAATAATGGATGGTGTAATTTTGGCGGCAGGTATGATAGCAAGTTTAATTGCTATTATGGGTTTACTATTTGGTGCTGAAGGTAGCAAGGGTATAACAAGTGAGTATACAAGCAAAGACGGTGTAAAACGTACTGCGAAGCAAAGTAGAGGTCAGCATCTTGTTTAAGTATACGTTTAAATTACACGAAATGATTGCTAAAGGAATTGATAAACTTATTGAATGGAGTTTACAACGACAAGCAAACAAACAATTTGAGAAAAGAGATGTATGATAAACCAATCATTGCTGTAAAGCCTAAAAAGAAATATATACACGTTAACCAACACAAGATTCGTGCTAACAAAAAGCATGGAACTAATGAGCCAGTCATTACTGTCAAAGAGGGCAGAAAGAACACATATGGTCACTCAGTAGAAATACATGGGCCAAGTAAAATGTTTTATGGTGGCAACGACAAACCAATTCTACCATGCGGAGCAAGAGTAGTAATAGAAACAGAAGCAGAGGTAACAATCAAATGAAAGAACTAATTATATTAACATCGATATTAATCGCAAGTAGACTGATCGGACTTGATCCAAACGTCACGCCTCTATTAGCACTAGCAGTATTTGCGCCTAGAATGAATCTAAGTCCTTGGTTAGCATTAGGTGTACTTGCAGTAACTGATGTTATATTAGGATTTTATAGTATCATGCCTATTGTATATGCTTGTATGTTTGGTGCATACTATATCAGCAAGAATATGGGCAACGTATATGTTGCAGGAGCAACTTCTGTGTTGCTTTGGCATATAGTTGTCAATGGTGCTGTAGTCATGTTCGGTACAGGCTTTGCTCCATTTACACCAGAAGCATTGCTGTTTGATATGAGACTGCTAGGTAGCACATTAGCATTCACAGCACTTATAGATATAACACAACGTCTAACACAACAACTGAGGCAATCACAGGTTTGAAGAAGAAGTTTATAGATTACTTTATGCAGATGGCAGAACTAACTGCTACACTCAGTTATGCTAAGAGACTTCAAGTAGGTGCTTTAATTGTAAAAGGTAATCGCATAGTAGGCACTGGCTATAATGGCATGCCAACTGACTGGGAAAACACTTGTGAAATTGAAGTCGATGGTGTACTTAAAACAAAAGCAGAAGTCCTACATGCAGAAACAAACGCTATCGCAAAGGTAGCACAAAGCACAGAAACAAGTGAAGGGTCAACAATGTTTTGCACCCATGCACCTTGTGTAGATTGTGCTAAACTCATCTATCAGTCAGGTATCGCAACACTGTACTTTAAGCATGAGTACAGAGATGACGCTGGTCTTAAGTTTCTTAAACTAAGCGGAGTTAATGTACACAATCATGTACAACACTGAGACAATACAAGACGAAATAACTACGTGGATGACAGACTTTGTAGAAAAGTCTCACCCTAGTCTAGGTAACTGGCCTCCCTGTCCTTATGCCCGTCAAGCAAGAATGGCAGACAAGATCAAAGTCCTTTGGTCTAACAAAGCAGATATTCAAAATCTTGTCAGAACAAGCCTAGAGTGGCTTAGAGACAATGATGCAATCATTATTGCGTTTGATCATAACTTGATAGACGCACAAGAACTAGCAGATAAAGTAAATGAATGGAATAACAATTGGTTGATGCCAAAAGATTATGTAATACTTGAAGATCATCCTGACACCGAAGAATATGTAAACGGTGTAAAAATGAACTTTGGTAAATGTGGTTTGATTATCGTACAACGATTATCAGAACTCAATCATGCATCAGATACCTTGGACCAAAAAGGTTACTATGATGTGTGGGGAGAAGACGAACTTAAATTTGTCAGAGACTGGAGAGTTACTAAATAATAACATGGAAAAGACACACACAGATGATTTATACACACGTATAAACTTAGAAAGAACTTACTATGAAGTTAATGTTGCTATGGCAACAATACTCAAGCCTAACGTCAGTGAACTTAGAAAAATTTATTACGACTATTGCAAATACAAAGAGTTTGCAAGTGTTACTCCACTGCATGATGCAATGATGCTCAATGATGATATAGAAGTTATCGGCTATTATGACCAAGGCAACTTAGTTGCATTTAGTTTGATGAGGCTCTATGATCAATCTCACGTTGAAAACATACAATTTGCTTGGAACTACAGCAATCCAGATACTAGACTTGGCATTAAAAGTTTAGAAGCAGAGTGTGCTTACTTTAAAGAACGAGGCTTTAAGTTTTTAGAACTAGGCTTAGATGCCCCATACAAAAGAGAATTTGATGGTTTTGAAGTTATGGGTCCACTATGATAAATGTACACAATAACTGGGATCCATTAGAAGAGATTTGGTTAGGAGATACTTGGCCTACAAATTTTTATGACAACATAAAAAATACAGAAGTAAAAGATGCATTCTATCAATTGACTGAATGGACTAAAGAAGATTTAACTGCTATTCAAAAAAAGTTTGAAGAGTTTGATGTCATTGTTAGACGACCTGCAATTGATGAGTCTAAACGTGAACTCTATACACTCAATGAAAAGTCTACTATACTTAGAAAGCCTCCTATATGTCCTAGAGATTTCCATGGCGTCTTGGGTAACAATTTGTTTATCGGTAATGACTTACCTCAATGTTACGATTCTATCTATGCTCACTATGATCAATCGCAGATGCATAGAACAAGTGATATAGATGTCCCAGATGTCAGAGGACCTAACTTTGTTAAGTTAGGCAAAGATGTTATTTTTGATCATACCAACACACATCTAATTGGAAAAACAGAAGAAAAGAAAGAACATGTATTCAGAGAAATGCAACAGTTTGAAAAACTAGAAGGCAAATGGTTTGGAAAGGACTATCGATTGCATTTTACTACCAATGGCGAACACACAGACTCATGTTACATGCCAGTTAAAGAAGGACTTGTTCTGACTACTGAGTATGTTGATGGATATGAATCTATGATGCCAGGCTGGAAAACGATTGGTATCAAGTCACCTTCATATAAAGCAGAAGCAGTATATGAAAACAAAGGTGATTCAAGCAGAGACATGCCAATGGATAAATGGGAAGGTAACTTTGCTGGAATGATGGATAATGCACCAGCACACTTTAATTCATACATTCAACAATATTGTAAAGACTGGGTAGGCGACTACAAAGAAACTCATTTTGAAGTTAACGTTGTCCCTATTGATGATAAGAATCTTATCTGTTCTGATACGTCTGGACTATTTGATGAATTGTTTATCGAACTTGAAAATCATGGAATCACCTGTCATAAAGTGCCATGGAGAACAAGAGGCTTTTGGGACGGTGGTATACATTGCATCACACTAGATGTTCGTAGACGAGGCAATCTCGTTGACTACTTTCCTGACAGAAAAGATGTAGGCATCTCATCAATAAAAGATCAGTCTTTTGCTAACACACAACAATTTCTAAAGGAGTATAACGAATGGAAATCCCAACATTAAAATGTACCGTTTGCTCTAGGAATATCGATCCATTTGATGTAAGATATCACAATGCTGAAAAAACGGCGGCGTTCTGTGATGCAAAATGCAGTTTACAATGGTACCATGAAAATGATGATTATTATAAAAAGGAGAAAGAATGATTGACATAAAAGAACATATAAGAACCGTACCAGACCACCCTATTCCTGGTATTCAATTTAGAGATATCTCGGGTCTTATAGAGCATCCAGAAGCGTTCGATCAAACTTTAACCGACTTAAGTGACATAGCAAGAGCATTCGGTGCTACTAAGATAGTAGGCATTGATAGTAGAGGGTTTGTATTTGGTTCTCCAGTTGCTAGAGATTTAGGCTTGCCTTTTATTATGGCAAGAAAGCCTGGCAAGTTACCTGGAGATGTACACAGTAAAGAATATGAATTAGAGTATGGCAAAGCAAGTTTAGAAATACAAACAATCAGTGATATTAAAGGAAACGATATAGTTGTCGTTGTAGATGATTTAATTGCAACAGGCGGCACAGCAATAGCAGTATGTGATATAATACACAACTCTTACTTTGTTCCCAAGAACAATATACTTACATTGGCAGTTATAGATTTGCCTGACTTGGGAGGATTTGACAAAATACATGAGCATGGGTATCATACAAGTGTATTAATTGAATTCAAAGGAGAATAAATGAAAGACATAATTATTATGGCACTAGAAGCAGAAGCACCCAACATGGCTAAGTGGGAGAATGTATTCTTCTCGGGTGTAGGTAAAGTAAATGCCGCACTAACAGCAGGCAAGTTGATCGAAAGATATCAACCAAGAACAGTTTGGAACTTTGGTACAGCAGGAGGAATCAAGTTAGGTTCCGGTCTACATGAAATGAAGAACTTTGTTGAACGTGATAAAGGCAAGTGTCCTGAATCTATAGAACTAGTTCTACCAACAGACCCTCAGATTATTTCATACGGTATCGGATATACATGTAGCACAGGTGATAACTTTGTTACAGACCCTAACTTAGAGATACCAGCACACGTAGTTGACATGGAAGCATATGCAATCGGTAAAGCATGTCTTAATCAACACGTAGACTTTAAATGTTTCAAGTATGTTAGTGATCAAGCAGACGAAGGAGCCGACGAAGATTGGCTAAAGAACATTGCTGATGGCGAAGAACATTACATTAAAATATTTCAACAAGTAACCGGCGGTGGTTAATGGACATTTACACTATTTGGGCAGATAAAGAAGGCGACATATCTGATTCTCAATGGGTAGATAACATGAAAAGTTTTTTAGATCATCTAGTCTCAGAAGGTAAGATGGAAACTTACAGAGTAACAAGATGTAAAATGGGATTTAGGTCAATCCAAGATATGCCTGAGTGGATGATACTCATGGAATTCAAAGATATGGCCCAATTAGATGATGCTTTTAAACGAGTTGCACCCTTAGAGGGAGAACTTGAGGCAAAGCATCAAAGTTTTAACCAGTTTGTTTCAGGAAATATTCAACATGCGTTGTTTAGAGACTGGCCAGACATAACATAAGATAAATATTATGAAAGATCAATATCATACGTTTTCAAACGAAAACCGTAAAGCAGAAGTGTTCTTAGATACAACTACAGATTCAAAAGGAGTTTGGCTTGTTGAATGCTTTGAAGACGAAAAACTTGCTAAAGTGTTTGAAGGGTCTAGTGAGACCTGGGCAGAGTCACTGTCTGATGAATGGGTTATGGGACAATTTAGCATTTTATAAATGAGTGGATAGCATGAAAAGTAAAGATTTTGCATATGAGAATAAGAATGATTCTCATTATAAACCGCATCTGTACTTAGATATGGATGGTGTTCAAGCAGACTTCTTTAAATCATGGAGTGATTTTGAGGGCGTAACTGACTATAAAGACATAGAAGACCCAGAAGGGTCTATAAAGCGTCTAGCATCAAGCGGATCAGAGGCTGTATATCGCTTCTTCCGTGATTTAGACACCCTCAGGGGCGGTCTAAGGGTCATAGACTGGCTACAAGAGCATGATGTACCCTACACAATACTCTCTGCTCCGCTTCGATATGAGCGTGAGGCCAGCATCATGGGTAAGAGAGAATGGCTCGATAATCACCACACAGGAGCGTCTGAGAGCGCCATATTCGCATCAGATAAGTCTAAGTATGCTACTGACAGTGAGGGTCGTCCTAACGTTCTAATCGATGATTTTGGTAAGAATATCGTACCCTGGGACGAAAAAGGGGGTATAGGCATCAAGCATGACCCATATGACGAGAATCCAACGATATCAGCATTAGAGAAGATATATCTCAAAGATGAGATAGATGAAGCAAGTCCTAACACATTACAGGGCAGTTTTACCCCTGATCTACAGTATAGCAAAGTCTGGTTACTAGATGAAGTACAAAAGATACTGGACAAAACTCAACTAGACACTATCTATAATTTGGGTAGTTGGTACAGCAACATGGGATTGTTCTTAGTTGCTAACAAGTTAGGGTTTAACAAATTAATCAACGTTGACATAGACAAAGATACATTAACAACAGGACAAAAACTGTTAGACAAACTTGGCATATCTGATAAGGTCGAGCATATGCATAAAGACGCCAACACATTAGATTATAGACAACTTAAACAACCTGGACTAGTCATCAATACATCAACAAATGATATAGAAGGAGATGATTGGTTAAAGAATATTCCTGAAGGTACACTTGTTGCAATGCAAGGTAGAAACGGAACACTTGAAGAATTTGATAAACAATATCCACTAGAGAAAACATATTTCTTAGATGAAGTTGAACTGGAAGATCCAGAAACTGAATACGAAAGATTTATGAAAATAGGTGTTAAGTGATTTATTATGTAGATGACTTCTTACCAGAAGATCAATTTTTAGCCTTAAAGAAAAAAGTAGAAGCAAAGTACGAACCTATAAAGCCTAGAGAGTTATTCGCTAACTATGACTTCAGACAAGAACCAGACAAATTTATTCTCACGCCTGTAGCAAGAGACGGCAACTGGATGAATTATTGTTTTCCAGATGTTTGTGAATGCATTCCTGCACTAGAAAAAATGGAAGCAACAATGAAGAGTCTGGGTGTACAAGAATTAATGAACTGGTCATCTTGGTTTCAATATTCAGTTGATACAATGTCTCTCCCTGTACACAGAGATCAAGCAGTAAGAAAGAGTTTGCCTAAGGATACATATAGTGCTGTCATCTATACAAGTGATTGGCAAGAAGGCTATGGTGGAGAGTTTGTTGTAGGCAAGCCTGTCTTTGATCGACCTGGTGGCAATGTAAAATCACTTACAGACTTTAGTCATATCATTGAGCCTAAACCAAATCGTTTGACCATATGGAGCAGAGATGAATGGCATATGGTCAATGCATTAACAGTCAATGATCCAAACTATGTCAGATCGTTCATGGGCACTAGTTGGAGTTCAATAGAAACTAATGAACATGAACATAACCCATTTCAACGTTTTTACTTTACGGAAGAATAATGAATCTGTCGTATAATGATTACTATACTACATCAGGGAACCAAGATACATGGGAAGTTCATCTTAAGCCTTGCACACAAAAGTCAACAACATACCACGCAGAATGTGTTCGTGCCGCTCAATTGATTGCAGAAGAATCTTCTAAACAAATAGTCTTAATGTTCAGCGGTGGCATCGATAGTGAGTTTATGCTTAACGTTTTCAAAGAAGCACAAGTAGATTTCAAAGTTGCTATCATTAGTTATGGCAAATGGAACAAGCATGATGCAATATATGCATTTGACTATTGTAAACTACATGATATAGTTCCTGACATTATTGATTTAGATTTAGAACAGTTTGTTACGAGTGGGTTGATATACGAAATCGCAGAACAAGGTCATTGTAGTGCATATCAGATGACTAGTGTTATGCATGGCATTAAAGATATCGATGGCTGTATTGTCATGGCTAACTGCGAACCACAAATTGGTAAAAACTATGACGGCAAATGGATGTGGGACGAACCCGAACGTACTAATTGTTATAGACATTGGTATCAGTATGCAGGAATTGAAGGGACACCAGACTTTACACGATACACACCAGAACAAACTGTTAGTTTCTTACAAGAGCCATTGGTTAAACAACTAGTAAACAACGAACTAGAAGTTACTCATACAGAAAAGATCAAACACCTGATGTACAATCAATACTTTGATCAAACACCACGAACAAAATACACAGGCTGGGAGTACTTAGAAAGATATCCAATGTTTAATGAAGTAAACAACCGCTTTAATGAGTTTCGAGGAAAATACAATGGAGATTTTCAGTTACCATATAATGTTGTACTCGACTTGTTAGCAGTTAAATAGTGTTATGATTTATACACAGGATAACTTCTTGCCACAAGATGAATTCTTAGCACTCAAGGATAGATGTGAGAGAAGATTCATTGCTAAAGATGGTTGGGGTACAGAACCTGTACGTGTTACGCACCATGATGCAAAAGGTGATTGGAACGAAGGCTGTAATTTCTTAGGACGTGAATGTGTTAGTCCAACTCAAAAAATTATAACGACTATGGAAGAACTAGGCATTAAAGATTTAGACAACTGGTCAATTTGGTTTCAATATATAATAAACAAAATGACAGTCATTCCTCACAGAGATGGAGCCTTACGTTCAAGTGATCAAGCAAATACTTATACTGCTATTGTTTACACTAGTGACTGGCAAGATGGTTGGGGAGGCGAGTTTATCGTTGGGCAACCTGTATATGACGGGCCTGGACATCCAGTTGGTCTAACAGACCTCACTCACACTATCAAACCAATACCAAATAGACTATTGATTTGGAGTAGAGATGAATGGCATGCGGTAAATGAAGTAACCCACGATGATCCAGACTATAAACGAAGTTTTTATGGTACTGGTTGGAGTTCAATCGATTGCAATCTTAAGTTTGCTGGGCCAGGTGCATAATGATATTTAATGAAAAAGATTTTTTAGCACCAGACATTTTTGAAACATTACATACCAAAAGTAAACTTCTCTACAAAATGTCAAAGAGAGAACACGTAACAAAAGAAGTAGACTATCCTGAGATTGATGAACGTTTAGGCAAATATAATGTTAAGCAGTCTGTACAATCTTGTATGAGATTTAGATTTTGGTGTAATGGCGATGATGTAATGAAAGAAACAGTTGATTTCTTTGGTGCTGAGATTGAGCAAGTTCTACTAACAACTAAGCAATTTTTAATTGACAAAGGTTGGAAAGATATAAAACTTAGTAACATATGGTTTCAATATGGAGACATGGAAACACAAATGCATAATCATACCGACGGCACGATACATGATGCAACATATGAGAACTGTTTTACATCAATGATTTTCTCTCATCCAGAATGGGATAACGAATGTGGCGGACAATTTAAACTAATAGACCATGATGGCGAGATACAAGAATTCAATCCAGATCCAAACAGTCTATTGATGTGGAACCGTGATCACCCACATTGGATGACTCCTATAGTTAAAGAATGTCCACTTAGAATGTTTATAGGTATGTCGTGGTATGAGAAATAATATAGCAGTAATAAAAGATGTGAGTATAAACATCGAAGAATTACGCACAGCATGGGTTGAACAAGTAAAATTTGCTGAAAATTACTCATATGGACAACGTAACTATGTTGACCTTGATTGGTTCATTCCCTATTTTCAATATCTACTATTAGAAACTGAAAAAGCATTAGGCATAAAACCTAAAGACTATATCATACAAGTTGCTGACCCTGTATTATTAGGGAAAGAAGATCCAAACTCAACAAACGTTCGAAGAAACGCAACAGGCGCAAAGGGAGAACAAGGCAGTTACCGTTACCAAGACAAATACTATCTTACTATACCTCATACTGATTATGATAGAGCATCATGTGTCACATTTCCTATTACATACAATTTAATGGAACCAGTCAATTTTTGGAATGATTTAGCAGACGAAGATGTTCCTACTAGGGGCAAACCGATGTTGATAAAACCAAATCAGACATCACAATACAGTACAAAACATCCTACACTAATCAATGTACATAACCATCACAATGTCAGAGTCATTGATAAAGACATACCTAGAATATTTGTTCAGATGAGTTATGATGAACACTTTGATGATATAGTAAAAAACAATCCGAACATAGAGATAATATGACAATCGTAAATAGAGGCGCAATCCCTGTTATAATGACTCATGGTTTCCCTAGTGACAATATTAATCCTAACAAGAAAGATATTAAAAATGCTTACTGTCGAATAAATTTTCTCAGAAGTGACTTTGGAGAAATTAAAGAATTAGATGAAATTGATGATTGGAGACATAAACACTTCTCGTCTTGTTATGATGCTGAATCTAAGTACTGGGATTATTTTGAATTAGAAACATTTGGAGTACAAGATGCTAAAGAAGCCTGGTTTGCTAACTACCACCATAATGAAGTAGATTATTATATAGTTGAAACATTTGCTCAGACTGCATTTGCTGTCTGTGATTTCAAAGAGATCACAGGTAAACACTTTGATAAAATAGTAAGTGGAGAAACTCATTTAGTGATATGTCAGTCTATGCATGGCTACCATGAAACTCCTGATCGTTTATACCAAGATATCATTATCAAGTATGGAGTAGATCCAAAGAACATAACGTTACAACAAGAATCACATGACATGCTAGAAGCATTAGAGATAGCATCATACAAGTACCAACGACCTAAGTTTAACTTAGTGTGTGGTATGGAAATGGAACATTTTGCACAACAACAAATATTGTTAAAGATGACATATGACAACTTGTATCCTGCATATCCTTCTCTAACAGGTAGTCTAATAAAAAACCTTTATCAACAAGAGCCAAGGTCACTAATGCGTCCATTGACAAACAATGAATGGCCAGGCTTTAATGTTAATACATTGCAATATAAAGATTACGAAAAGAAATTTTTAACATTCAATGGGGCATACAGACTACAACGGTCTTTACTTGTGCATTTACTTGCCATTGCTGGTTTACTAGACAAAGGATTAGTTAGTTACAATGTCATGTCAGATAGTGAAGACACTACGGGAAAAGAAGTTTACCAAACATACAGTCATGTACTAGCCTACCACCCAGAGATGCTAAAGTTGATTAAACAAAATAGACAACTAATCGAAAGCATTGATTCTATATCACTAGATGTTGATGCTGGAGAGACGCAACAAGAGAGTCTAGTAGGCGTATCAGACAGAACTGTTAACTATTATGAAGATTCATATTTTAGTATTATAGCAGAAACGAGTTTTCCATACTATAAATTAGGATTAGGTGATGTAACTGATATAGGAAGAATACTAAGTGAGAAAACATTTAAGTCAATTGGAATGAAGCACCCTTTTATTCTACTGACCAATCCACATGCACTTAAATTATTAAGAGAGATCGGGTACAAAACATTTCATCCATTGATCGATGAAACATATGATACTGTGAAAGATCCAGTAGTAAGAATTTGTATGATAATAAACGAAGTTAAAAAACTATGTGCATTAGAAGGCGATGACTTAAAACATTTTTTGTCTGAAGCAAAAAAGATTTGTGATTACAACTTTCATCATTTACTTTCTAAGAAAACGTTCCACTATAATCTTATACCGTAAACTCGCCTTTCCCATAGTCTTTTCTTTCTTTAACTGGGTCTTGTAATTTATCAGCAATAACATTCTTAAGAACATATCGTTCTTCCATGATGTCTCTACATGCTAATGCTCTGCGACCTACTTCTGCTAAGTCATACATCTTTTCTACACGATACTTTTTAAAGTCATCTTCTAGTTCCCAGACTCTGGCATGAACATCATACAACTTATCCAGTTCTTCTTGTATTAACTCAAAGTCAATATCATGCAACTGCTCAGTGTAGAAGTCTAGTTCTTCTTTGTTGTTACCAATATTGTTAAACTTTAGTTTAGCAATACAATATCTATCTACTAATTCAATGACTGGAAATTTATACATCAGACTACCTCTACCTTTGGAAAATATTTTAAAAATTTATCTTGTGGTTCATTACGAACTGCTTTGATACGTTGACTAATCTCAGTAAAGAAGTTCCATGCTAGTGGCATGAACACGATCTTTGTGTCTTTACTAAATTCTTTTAATGCATCAATTGATTTGATCGGACTGTTTGTGCCAGGAGCATATAGATTTTGTTTTAATGGACTATCATCAATAATTAAATCTAAAGGAGTATCTATATAATTTAATAATGTGTTACCTTTTGCCGCGGCGCCATAACCTATTATAGTATAACCATCTGCTTTAAGATCATGTATTGTTTCTTTTAATATAGACATATTTTCAATTGTACTATCTTTCCAATTTTCATATGTGTTTAGGTCTAGCAATTTGCTTTCGTTTTTAATAATGTTTGAGACATTATTATCTCTTTTTATAAATTTAGTAAGTACAAACACATAACTATTGCCATGTATTGGAGTCTTAATAACATCTGTTAAGTTTAAGTTTGCTCGTTTTGCCAACTCATTCATACTATTAGCATTAAAGAAATTGATATGCTCGTGGTAAATCGTGTCAAACTCATTGTTTAATATCATGTCTGCTTGACTTGTTTGAATAAACAAATGAGTATGTTCATCCATTAACTTAGAACATATCTGTAAGAACTCTAATGGATTTGGATTGTGAGCAAATACATTCTGTGCTGTGATTGCATCAAATTTTAAATGTACTGGCAATTTGTTTACAATGTCAGGTCCAAAATAATCGCACACAACATTATGTTTTGCTGAACTTGTTGGATAAATGTTTTCAGCAGGATCGACTCCATATGTCTCTACATTATATTCAGTGAAACAATCTAATTGCGTACCATCGTTGCAACCAATGTCTAGTACAGTATCACATAGTCCGTTTCTGTGAGTCCAATCTACGGGACGTGAATTTGTCATTGTTTCAACTACGTATCCAGCAAACCATTTGCTATAGTCTTTCAATGTTTGACTTGTACCTGCGACATAAAGATAATTTGAATAGATAATCTTTGGATCTACAGTGTGAGTTAACTGCACATGATAACAGTCGTTGCATACATTAACACCCAATGGATATGTAGGAAGTTTAGTTACTTCTGCAACGAAATCATTTGCTAATGGTTGCTGTCCTAGAGTAAGTGATGGGAACAAATGTTGACTTCCACATGCTAGACATTCCATATTTTCTGTAACATTATGTATCATAGTTGATGAACTGATTCCTGTTAGTATAGTTGTTATCTTTATCTGCTAATTCTTTTATAATAGACTCAATAGATTCTTCAAAGGTAAAATCATATGCTTTTTCAAATTTGTCTGTACTCATATTAAAATCGTATACGCCTGACACATTAATAGTTTCTTCTATAAAGGCATCTAATGAACTAGCAATATGATCACTAATACTTTGTACTGTATCGTTAAAACTGGCTAAATTATATACGCCTGGTTTTGGATTTTCAATAATTTCTTTTACTGCTCTTGTTATATCACGTATGCCTAAGATAGGACGTTTAATTGTTTTGTTATTGATCGATATACAACGTTCACGTATTGCTTTCTTAGTCATAGAGTTAATCATTAACTCTTCTCTAATGTTGGGACTCCAACCATTAACTGTACCAAATCGTAATCCTATAACATTGTAGCCACTCTGAATAAACTTTTCTGCTTGTACATCTAATGAATATTTTGTTAGATCATAATTGTTGATAGGCTTAAATTGTAATGGTACATCTTCTAATGATGTTGTGTTTGTAGAACCATAGACACTTCCACTTGATGCATAGATAAGTATTTGATCTTTGTCTAACTTGTTTACAAGATCAATAAAGTTATTAACGTTATTAGCCCAACTTGACAACACTGGACCGTCACACATCTTTACACTACTATGTCCTGCTAATAGCACAATAGCATGATATTTTGACAATTCTTCTTTAGTTAATTGATTATAGTCTTTAACTTCAGTATAGTTATTTGTTTGTCCAAACCAACATATATCAATACCATGCATGTGATATTCGTCTTGTAATTCATGTATGATACGGGATCCGATATAGCCTTCGCTACCAATAATTAGAACAGGTTTTGACATACCATTATTTATGATTCCACTAGGGTTGGAATAAATAATACTATGGACATGAAAAATTACATTTCGGCAATTGATGGATTAGCAAAAGACGATAGTGAATCTATCGCTCTATATGATAGTTTTGATATTGAATTATCAGAAGACTTTGTTATTGAGACAGGCGTAGTTGGTTACACAGATGACGGTATCATCGTGGAAGCAGATGACGAGACTATTGAGTTTTTAGAACTTAATGGTATTGTAACAGAAGAAATTGATATGATAGTATCAGAGGATGCAAGTGCTCCTACTGATCTATATACTCCTTACGAAGATGATCTTGCTGACATCATGCGATTAACAGAAAATCCTAATCCAGGTGACTTTAATCAAGCAGTTGCATCACCAATGGGTAGCATCAATAAAAATGATGAAGAACGTGTAGCAGATGATAATGTCACTGGCAAAGATCCTGAAGTTGTTTCTGAAGCAGATGATGAAGAAGTTAACGAAGCCGAATATCAAGGACGCAAAGTCACACTTAACAAACCTATGCAAGGTGATGTTAAGAAATCAAAAGTTTATGTTAAGAACGCAAAAGGTAATGTAGTCAAAGTTAACTTTGGTCAAAAAGGCATGAGCATTAAAAAGAATGTACCAGGAAGACGTAAGTCTTTCAGAGCAAGACATAACTGTAGCAATCCAGGACCTAAATGGAAAGCACGTTACTGGTCTTGTCGAGCCTGGTAACCCTTTAAAAGGGCAAATAGAAATTGATAGAGTATGTGTTTAGCACATAAATATTAGTATGTCCGACGTTCGATACGAAGTTATCACCCAAGAAAACGCTGATGGAGATTTAATTCTTCCTATCCCACCGCCTATGCTAAAATCATTAGGGTGGAAAGAAGGCGAAGAACTTGAAGTCGGCATTGATAGTGAAGGTCAACTCTACTTAAAGAAGGCAGACAAATGAGCAATACACAGTTAGATTTAGATTTTAGCGATACTTGGTCAGATTCAACAGTAACCATTTCATCTGGCACAAACATCTTAGATAGTTTATCAACAGATTCATTTACCTTGAATACTAATTGGGACACATCATACAATGATTGTATTACTATCGGTGGACAAACTATTAATGAACAAAAACTAAAAGCATTAGATGGTCTACAAGATTGGCAAGAAGAAGTAAACAAGAAACTTGCAATCTTACAACCAAACCCTGCATTAGAAGATCGCTGGGAAGAATTGAAATCATTACGTGAGCAATACATTGCATTAGAAAAAGACTTATTAGATAAAGAAAAAGTCTGGGATATCATCAAAAGTTAAATGAGTAAGGGTGATCATATTACAATGACCGGGGAAGTAATTCAAGTACTCCCTAATGCTAGATTCAATGTTAAGTTAGAAAATGGTCACATCTTAAAAGCATATGTTGGTGGCAAGATGCGAAAATTTGAAATCAAAATTATAATGGGTGACGAAGTACAGGTTGAAATTTCTCCCTACGATCTATCTCAGGGTAGAATTGTACGGAGAAACTAAATGTCTGAGCATTTAATACCAAACATCTATGATGATTATATAGGCAATGACAAAGAACATCACCCAACTCTCAATCAACTAGGTCATCGATGCGATGATATCACATCTGTCTTAGGGACAGACTTAGGTTTTAAAAAATACTTTATAGTACTTGGTGACAATGCTGGATTACATATGCATAAGCCTGTTGAAGAAACTTGGCCTTACTTATATGCAAAAGAATCAAACAACAATTATTACAACCTGTGTGTAATCAATGGAGGTTTGGAAGCAATCAAATTCAATTTGTTTGCTTGGTTAAAGAATCACCCAAACAACTTACCTAAGAAAATATTCATATCATGTGAATGGGCAAACAGATTTTTTCATGTTGATTATGATAGTCCTGACCATGATATAAACAGGGCATCTCATTTGGGAGATGGCGCAGGTTACTTTTTGGGTAGACAAAAAATGTTCAGTTTACTTGTCGATCTATTAGACATACCTATCTATCAAATCATGCGTTCTACAGACGTTCCTGTGCTTGTATCAGACAAAATAAAGAACATCATAGTTGATGTAGATGATGATGAAACAGTCACAGAGGCCCTACTAGGAGACCTCAGAGAGTCCCTAAGGGCTACTTCTGTATGAAGTCGATATTCATTGACGCTGGATTAGCGGGAGATAAGGAGTACAATTCACACGGTTTTCGCTGTAAAGAAGTTGATGATTTAGATTTTGACAACTATATTCTGTTTGTAGGATGCAGTCATACAACTGGCATAGGCGTAACTATCAAGCAATCATATCCGTATCAAGTAGCAAAAAAATTAAAATGTGATTACTATAATCTAGGAGTAGGTGGCGGTGGGATAGATGCATTAGAACATAACTTACTTGCCTGGTTTACTTTATATGACAAGCCACCAAAATATATAGTTTGTCAGTGGCCCGACTACGCACGATACATGAAACAGTTGCCTAATTATGCAAACATAACACCTGCAGGTAATTGGACAGATGAAGAATTCTTAGTAGAAGCAGACTATCCTTTACAAGTCAAAGAAGAATTAGTATATAGATTATGCAGAATATTAGCACCATGTCCTATCATTGATGTAAGATATAAAGGATTATGGATTGGCTCTGCTGATAGTTCAGTCATTTGGCATACACGTGAGGATCGAGGCACAGACAACGAACACCCTGGGCCTATCTCACACAAAAACACAACTCAAAAGATTTTAGAGTTCCTAGAATCCAGATAAATATAAACATGAGACAATACGTACAAATAGTTACGGAAGCAAAAAAGAAACAACGTCCTTCCGACATTGAGATTATACCTCTTAACTTTGAAGCAAAGCAAGTAAAGCCTGTGATGAGCAAAGATACATTAGATTTGCATTATGACAAGTTAGCAAAAGGTTATGCTACACGATATAACAACAAAGAAGGCGATGCAGAATTCAACTATGCTGGTGCGTTTTTACACAATGTTTACTTTCCACAGTTTAGACAAGTAAGACCAAACAATGTTCCAAACGGACCGATAGCAAACTTTATCAATAAGAAGTTTGGTAGTTATGTAGAGTTTCAAAAAGAATTTGAAGTAAATGCAATGGGCATACAGGGCAGTGGTTGGGTATACTTATCTCACTCTGGCACCATTAAAACAATTGAAAACCATGAAGTCAGAGATGACATCTTGCTATTGATCGATTGGTGGGAACATGCGTTTATATGTGACTATGGATCTGATAAGAAAAAGTATCTTAAAGAAACATGGAAAATTATTAACTGGAATGTAATTTCCACACGATGGGGACACTCAATAAGAACATGATTACTATAACCGAAGAAGCACAAGAAAAAATAGCAGAAGTATTAGAAGATGAATCATCTGAAACTCGTTTACGTATGTACGTAACTGGTGGTGGCTGTTCTGGATTTCAATATGGCTTCTCTATGGAAGAAGGACAGAATGACGATGACTTTGAAATTCCTGCAGGAAAAACAAATGTATTAGTTGATGCATTATCTATGCAATATTTAGAAAATGCCAAAGTAGATTTTAAAAACGATCTACAAGGATCACGTTTTTCTATCAGCAATCCAAAGGCTGAAACAACATGTGGGTGCGGGAGTTCTTTTTCCCCTTACTAGATAAATACAGTATAAGGAACTAGATATGGCAATTTCAGGACAACAAAATATTAACATAGGCCTGCCTAACGAATCTGTAGGTAGTGATTCTCTGTATACAGCATTTACAAAGACTAATGTTAATTTCCAAACGTTGTTTGCAAATGCAAGTAACTTCAATACATTCACAGCAAATTCAAACTCAGGTTTAACCACATCATCTAATGCAACATCAGGTACTGTATACTTTGATAACGCAGGTGTTAAAAGTCTAATCGCTGGTACGGGTGTTTCACTCAGTGGTAGCACAGGAGACATTACTATTTCTGCTACAGGCGGCAATGGTAATAGTGGCGGAACTGTTACAAGTGTAGCGATTGCTAATTCTACACGATTAAGTGTCACAGGCGGGCCTATAGTCTCTGCTGGGACGTTCAATATCGACTTAGCAACATCAGGTGTCACATCAGGTACGTATGCTCAAGCAAACGTGACTGTAGATACATATGGTAGAATCACTGCAATAGCAAATGGTACAGCAGGAGGCACAGTCACAAGTGTCAACCTAACTGCTGGAGATGGAGTTTCAGTTGCTGGTGGTCCAGTTACTAGTTCAGGTAATATTACAGTTACTAACACTGGTGTTACACGATTGAATGCTGGGGACGGCATCACTTTAAGTGGAAGCAATGGCGTTGTTACTGTCAGTAGTGAGAGTAGTTCAGGCACAGTACAAAGTGTCGGAGTTTCAAGTAATACATTGACTGTTACAAGCACTCCTATTACATCTATAGGAACCATAGGCGTTGAGTTCAGTACAGTACCTGTCTATACAGCATCAACTGTACCTGTATCTGGCGTTGTAGGACAATTAATCGCAATTAGCGATAGCACACCTGGTGGCAAAATGGCATATTATGATACAACAAATACACGTTGGTCTTATGTCAGTGATGATAGTGCTGTTTAACTAGATAAAAGAATAAATAATACTATTAGGGGATAATAGACAATGGCAACAAATATTAAAATAACAGCACTTAATGATATAACAAGTGCAAACATGACCTACAACGATATAGTCGCTGTAGTAGACATGAACGGTACACCAGAAACTAAAAAAGCGAATGTTCAATTAGTTGGTAATCTAATTTTATCAGGTGCTGGTGGAAGCAATTTTGCAAAGGCGGCTCAGGCTACTAACGCAGAAACAGTTTCTAATGCGGCTCAACCAGCAATCACTTCAGTCGGTACTCTAACAGCAGTTACTGTTACAGGTAACGTAGCGGCAGGTAATGTATCAGGCACTGCTGGTGTCTTTACATATGTTTCAGGTGACGGAGCAAACTTAACAAACGTTCCAGCTGGAGCCGCAACAAGTATTACAGACGGAACATCTAATGTTGATATCCCCACAACAGATGGTAACGTAACTGTAGGAGTTGGCGGCACAGCAGATGTATTGATCGTAACAAGTACAGGTGTTAATGTAACTGGAACATTAAATTCAACAGGCATTATCACAGGTGATGCAGGCGGAATATCAAACGTTGTTTATGCTAATGTAACTGGTACACCAACACTAGGTAATATCTCAACAATTAATATAGACGGTAATGTTTCTAATGTTCTCAGAGGAGACGGAACATTTGCCGCAGATGCAGATACTGCATACGGTGATTCAAATGTCGTTACTCTATTAAACGCATTTGGTTCAAACACAATTACAACAACTGGTCTTGTTACAGGCGACGGTGGTGGATTATCTAATGTACCATATGCAAACGTAACAGGCACACCAACACTAGGTAATATTTCAACACTTGATATTGATGGATCAGCATCAAACGTATTATACGGTAATGGAGTATTTGCGGCAGCCTCATCACCAGCATTAACAGGTGACGGATATCAATTATCAAACATTACAGGTGCCAACGTTTCTGGAGAAGTATCATTCGCGGCTACTGCTAACGCAGTTGCTGGTGCTAATGTATCTGGAGAAGTCACAAACGCCGCTACAGCAAATGCAGTAGCAGGTGCTAATGTAAGTGGTGAAGTCGGATTCTCAGCAGTTGCTAACTCAGTAGCAGGTGCTAACGTAAGTGGTGAAGTTGGATTCTCAGCAGTTTCTAACTCAGTAGCCGGAGCAAATGTCTCTGGTGAAGTTACTTTTGCCGCAACAGCAAACGCAGTTGCTTATGCAAATGTTTCAGGTACACCTACTTTAGGTAATATTTCAACAATCGATATTGACGGCGATGCCGCTAATGTCTTATATGGTAACGGTGTATTTGCGGCCGCAACGAGTCCAGCATTAACTGGAGATGGTTATCAATTATCAAACATTACAGGTGCTAATGTAAGTGGCGAAGTATCATTTGCCGCAGTTGCTAACTCAGTTGCTTTAGCAAACGTATCAGGCGCAGGTAACATTGCAACAATTAACATCGACGGTGATGCATCAACTGTATTATATGGTAACGGGACATTTGCCGCGATCTCAGCAACAACAGCACAGACTGTAACAACTGCCGCTCAACCAAACATCACATCTACAGGCACATTAACAAGTTTAACAGTGACTGGTGCGTTAGGCGTCACTACAGGCGTTATTACTGGTGACGGTGGCGGCATATCAAATGTAGTCGCAGGCAACATCAGTGGTACAGTCAATAACGCAGTATTAGCACAAGAAGTTTCACAATCAGCACAACCAAACATCGGTTCTGTTGGTACTTTAACAGCACTAAATGTTAATGATACAATCGTATCAGTAGGCTTGACAGCAAACACAGGCGACATTACAGTAACAGCAGGCGTATTTGCAGGTGACGGTGGAAGCATTTCTAACGTAGTCGGTGCTAATGTAACAGGTGAAGTTGGATTCTCAGCAGTTGCTAATAGTGTTGCTATCGCAAACGTATCTGGTGCAGGTAATATTGCAACAGTTAACTTAGACGGTAACACAGCAAATTACTTAGACGGTACAGGTTCATGGGGACCAGTTACAGCAACTACTGCTACAACAGCGGGTACTGTAACAACAGCCGCACAGCCTAACATTACTAGTCTCGGTACTTTAGTAACATTAGATGTAACAGGAAACATTTCAGGTGGAAACATTAACGCAAATACAAACGGATTTGCAATAGGTTATAAAGAAATTCCCCCGGTCGTATTATCAGCAAATGATACAATCGCACTTGAAGATTCAGGTAAACATTTCAGATCAACAACAGCAGGAAATATCACATTATCAATTCCAACAAACGCAACTGTTGCATTCCCAACAGGAACAGCAATTAGTATTGTTGAACAAGCCGCAGGTAACATTCTAGTTAATGCTATCTCTGGTGTAACTCTTTATCAAGCAGGTAATTCAACTGCAGGTAACAGAGTAATTTCAACATTTGGAGTTGCGACATTAATGAAAGTTGACAGTGATACATGGTTTATTAGCGGCACAGGAGTCAGTTAAATGGCAGGCGCAATGATGATGGCGCAAATGTCTTGGCATAGTGCTGAAACCGAATTATTATCTCCCACAAATCTTGGAGCAGATGTCTGGGTTGACTTCAGTGATCCAACATCATACACTACAGCAGGAAGCACAATCACAGCCGTAACAGATAAAGCAAGTAACTTTACAATAACTGTTGACGGCACTCCAACTACTGGCACAACACTAAACAGTCTGGCTACAGCAACTTTTGACGGTAATGAAAATCTTACTAGTACTGGAACTGGTCCTTATGCAGATAGTGGAAATCATTATGCAGTAGGCATTTTTCAATGGGCAAGTACTACTAGTACAAGAGATAGTTTTTGGAGTGCTGATGCAGGAAGAACTTATGCAGTCAGTAGCGGCAACTCCTCAAACAGTTGGCCTGGAGAAATTGATTACGATGGATCTAATATTATTGTTCCAGGAGTTGCAAAGCAAGTCTTTACAACACCCGTTTCGCAAAACACTTGGACTATGGTTAGTACATCATTTAATAAAACAGGTAATGAAATCTTTGGTAGAATAAACGGTTCTCAAGCCTCAGCAGGTGATCCATATAGTACCTCTATGAATTCTGTAGCAGACTTTAGATTAATGCGTAACAGAGCCTCTGTTGAATTAGCAGGTAAAGCCGCTGAATTCTTTTGGGTAGCAGGACCTACAGGTACAGGTGGTACTGATATTTCTAACGTAGAAAAAGCAGAAGGTTACATAGCATGGAAATGGGGACTACAAGGTAACTTACCAGTAAGTCACCCATACAAAAACGCCGCACCAACAGTTTAGGGAATTTTGCTATGTCAGGCGCAATGATGATGTCTCAAATGAATTCTCACAGAGACCCAGAATACTTTAACGGCCCACTCGGTGATGTTGTCGGTGACGGCAGTGATTTCTTCAAACGTGAAGTTTCAACTAATGGTACAAGAATTATGGCGGCTGGTGCTGTAGGTGGTCAACTAGCAGTTCCTGATGCTTGGTTAGAAAAAGTTGCCCGAATGTTTCAATTATTCACAGATCCAACAGGCGCAGGTATTAACATTAACCTCCAAAGACAATTTATTCAAACACTGAGCGGAGATAGAGAAACTTATCATGTAGGCTTCCCAACTCTACAAAGAGTAGCAAGAGGAGCAGGAGATGATTACACTCCAAACTTCTTAACTGATGCAGGCATTATTAGTTGGAACCTAACAAACTTATACGACACTCACGTACAAAATGATATGGTGTGGTATTTAAATTCGTCAGGTGATGGATACGGTGACGGTGATACAGATGCACAGGAAGTTATTGAACACGTAATGCATACATTACATATGTGCGGCTTACCTGCAGAAGATATAAAATTATATCCTTACATAAGTTCTGATTGGAACACTAGTGATTTGTACAATGCAATGGTACAAGCATATGATGCAGGCAAGTGGGATCCATCAGGATATGAACCAAGTCCCGGTGCATTCAAAACTGACCCTGATGCGTTTGAATTAGCCGCAAAAGAATACTTGTATCTACTAAACTTTTGTATGTTTGACTACTCAGATTTATGGGAGGGAGGAAGTTTATCTCCGGAATGGACAGACGATATGCGTACACCATCAGGCATTCAAACAAATAATGCATTAGGTTATGCATTTTTTAACACATGGATTGCCCCAGTTATCAGTAAGCCATCACTTGTTACTATCAGAAGTATATTTGGAGATGGCAACACACCAGCACAAGACGATCCTAGCCTATCAGGTTCATCAGGATATGTTCCTGGCTAAATTTTACCCAATAAAAAAGAGCCCGAAAGCCCTTTTTAATAAGTGGTAGTTTGAGTTAGAGACTTTAAAATACTACCAAAGTGTCTCGCATTTATTGGTTATTGTTGTTTACTGTCTGTACAAACCCCCGGGCACCCGGAAAAATCAGACTATTCGATTAACTAACTACAGCATCAAGCACTGTTTCTAAGACTTCTTGGTCTGCGGCTTGTTGTGCTTTGCCACGTTCAAGGATTGCGTCAAGTGATAGATTCACTTTCATAGATCCTTTACCTGAAGTCTTCTCTTTGTCAGCAAGAGTGTCAGCGATTGTCGCCTGATCTTCTGCTGATTCAAACAAGTGATGTGTTGCCATGAACTTGAGACCATCGACCTTAGTCATTGGTTCTGGTAGTTCGATAAAATCACAGCGAGTTGCACCTTGCTTACTAAAGATTTTGATCCTACGAACCATATCATTAGTGAAGCGAACTTTGAAGTCGCCGTTAAGGTCTGCAATACCAATTACGGTAAAAGTTTGAGTTGTCATATGTTGCTCCTAAAAATTAATATAACTAAGTTTTCTTACAATTTTACGTGAAACTCCCATTCCACACTTACTATGATAACAGGTAATTTTAGTAATGTCAATCACTTTTTTACCCAAAATCACAATTCTTTAACAACGATTTATTGTTTCATAAATCAGTTGGTTGCCATACAGTGATCTCATTATGTTCATGGCGCTGATAGCATCTTGTGCTGTCACTTCGACACGTTGAATGTAACCACTGGGCGTTTTAATTTGTGCCCACCATTGAACAGAATCAGACGATTGTCCGTATTCTACACCGTCCCTAATATAACTCATACTAACTCCTTAATATTAATGGGTTTGCTCTTGTCGATGCTTATTGCATCATACTCTTCCTGTGTTAAGAAAGTGAAGTCTTCTCCATCGATCTCAATTTTGAATTCTTGTTGAATTCGATCAGCGAGAGTTACCTCTCCTGAGTAACAAGCCGCTAAGTACTCAAACTGATCAACATATGACTGACCCTCTTCTCGGGTATCAAACAAAGGACTACCAGCAGTCATTGCCATATAGCAATCAGCATCTACAAAGTTCCAGTTTACGTTGCCTTCTGAATCAAGGTTCTCGTTCAAGGTTACTGCTTGATTAAACGCTCTTGCTAATTTAGGATCAATTTTCATATTTTTTCTCTTCTTTGATTTAATATAGTAATTATACTGCCTTTCTTACCCAAAGTCAACCTTTTTCTCAACTTTTTATGAAATTAATTGGTAAGCAGAGTTCCAGCTACCCAGATTGATATCTGTGTAGTGACTACGGCTAAAGTAGTCGGTCATAGCATCATCATTGTTGAAGTACTCAGGACCCTTCATTGCATCTAGCAATTCAGTAAGAAAGTTCTTTGCTACAGGATTGTCAGCAAAATGCTCTGCGATCCAATATTCGTTGACTTGATAATGTGCATCTTTAAAGTCTACCTCACCCTGCTTGATGTTGACTACTAGGGTAGAATGATTGCGAACAGCGATTGAAGCCTTGACCTTGTACTTCTTTAGTACTGCTTTGATACCAGGAGCAAGTTCTTTCTTCTTTGATTGTGATACATACGCCATAATTTTGTCTCTCTTTTAGTGTTTATACTATGTATTATACAGGTTTGGGTACCCAATGTCAACCTTTTTCTCCAAAAAAGTGAAATTAAATTGCTTTAGGAATCAACGACTTAGTGACGTGTGTAAAAAATATGTCTACCAATAGTGGTTACAGGGGTCATTTGTGAAGCCCAATGTGGGTTTACATAGTCAGCATGATAATAATGAGCATTATCTAGGCCAACGACTCTATCGCCATCTTCTAGCACATTGAGTGCTATACGATAAGATGCGTCCCAATTAGGTCCTTTTGGGCGTGTCCAGTGGTTGGACCTTTGGTTTGCCCATGAGAATTGGTATCGATCTAGCACCACACTACAGATATTATCTGGATAACGAGGGCTTTGTAGACGATTAATAGTGATTTGAGCCACAGCATACTTGCCGATGTCTGACTCTATCCCTGCTTCATGGAAGATGTTCTTTGCGAGACAAAAGACATCTATGTCTTTATATTGAAGACCATGCTCTGGAAATGACATGATCTGTAAAGTTGGATCTGTTGATTTAGGCTCCATATATTCGATCTGTATATCAGCAGGAACATATACAACAACTTCCGGAGAGGGAGATTCTACTGACCGAATGACTACTAAAAATAAACACATGCAGGATAATCCCACAACCAATATATTCTTCATATCTCCTCCTAGGGTATATATATTTAACCCCATTTCAAATACGAATAATTCTATTCATCGCCTTTTCGTAGTTCTTCTTTTTGAACTCTACGGAAACGTTTATTGTATTTCTTTTTGATTGCTTTAGCAACACCGGAACGAGTGAGATAAACATAATACTTACGAGCCGTAGTAAGAGCATCAAATTCATCGCCACCCTTCATGGGTATTTTTGGTTTCTTTTTAGACATGTCTATACTCCAAAAAAGTGTAGAACTTGAACCACAAAAATGAAACATCTAAACAATGTTCGGTTATCGAATACGATATAGATGGTAGAAAGTAGACAGTCTTTTCATATGTCCACTGATTGCTGAAACGATATACTCTTTTACTTGACACCATTGTCACCTCTGTTAATTGGTCCGCCCTCCAGGATTCGAACCTGGGACCTACGGATTAGAAATCCGTTGTTCTATCCAACTGAACTAAGAGCGGTAAAACTTTTCTTTCAGGTTGAGATTGGCGCGGCTGAAGAGATTCGAACTCCTGACTTCCTGGTTCGTAGCCAGGTACTCTATCCAGCTGAGTTACAGCCGCGGGCCTTGTTAGTCTTTATATAAGACTTGTGTAATATTTTTAATAACAAAACTGCGCCAGCCTTCTGCATTAATATCGTAGACTGGTAAACTGTTATTAGGATTTTTAATTGTTCTTGCTGGTTTCTCTTCTTCGCCTTCAGTGACGACCTTTGCAGGAAGTAACTCAGGGTTTAGAGTACAAGTCATTACTCGCACATCACCATTAAGTTTAGTGAACGTTACCTCAGCAGTCTTAGACTGTAGTTCATTTTTAAGAACTGTTCTGAATGTAGTCCAATCTTCGTCTGTCCAAGAATCTACTGGTTGATTAACCATTTTGGTATTTCCTCCACGTGTTGAGTCATTAGTAAGGACTCCCGTTACAAATGAAACATGGGTCTTTACATCGAAATTATTGATTTTGTCGTACATTTTTATCCTTGTTAGTTAAAAAAATGAAAGCAAACAACAGTGCAAATCTTAAGACTTACCTAGCCCTTCAACGGGCGCCAGCGTCTGCTTTCAAAAAGTGTGAGATGCTATCCCTAGCAATTATTAGCAATTTAACGTTTCGCATCTCATGTAGTACATTATACTGCCTAATGACTCTTAAATAAAGCATTTTGGGTAGATTGATCGTTCTTGGGAGTCGGACCGTTACCTTGAGATACCATACCTAACTTGCCACCTTGTGCTACAATTCTGTCAACCATATCTTCAAAGTCGATAGGCTTCAAGTTTGTCTGCTCAACAGAGACACACAAGAATCTAGGGTCAATCACAGTTGGATCTATCATAGACATCACTCTATTCATATGCAAATGTCCATGTATGTTACACCCAAATCTGCCCAACTGATCAACATGTATTGGTATGTGCGTAAACACTAACCCATTAGTCACATGACAGCCTCTGACATCATTAAATACTTCAACATATTTGTGTAACTTCAACTGATCATGGTTGCCTTTGACAAGTATCTTAATACCGTTCATTTGCTTAACTTTGTCAAGTCCTCTCTGATTGAATGCAATGTCTCCCAACATGTACACTTTGTCTGTAGGCTTGACAATCTCATTGTGCATTTGAACCATAGCATCTTCCATATCTTGCACAGTAGCAAAATCACGGGCTTTTGTTCCATCCGTGTTTTTAAAGTTGATCACATTGTTGTGACCAAAATGCAAGTCTGCTGTAAAAAAGTCTGCCATAATCTTATCCTATTGATTCTATTGGTATATATCAAAATGGGCAATGGTTCTTATGATAGCAATCGCCCTTTTTGATGATATGAGTCTATTATACAGTTTTTTAACCACCATGTCAACACCTAATAAATATAGATATGAATATATTAATACCTGCCGCAGGATTGGGCACACGATTTAAAGATCATTATGATAACCCAAAGAACATGATTGATGTCAAGGGAGATCCAATGCTCGTTGCATCTGCTAGAAGTCTCAAGTTGAACTCTCCAGAACATAACTTTATCTTTGTCATTCCAGAGAATGATTTTGTTGATGAGTTAGAAGAAAGATTGAAGTCAGAGTTCCCAGAGTGCAGAGTGTTGCGTCTGGCAGGAGTAAGTCAAGGGGCGGCAGAAACAGCAGTGTCAGCACAAGGCTTTTTCCCTGACAATGAAGAACTATTGATTGCAAACTGCGATCAAATCATGGCTTGGAGTGATGAGTCACGTGATAAGGTATTTACTAAACTAAGAGAGTTTGATGCTGGTATTGTTACTATTAGTAGTAATGACCCTAAACACAGTTATCTCAACTTAGACACAGGTGAAATTGTAGAGAAAGAAGTTGTGAGTGATCAAGCATTGATTGGATTACATTATTGGAAAGAAGCCAAAGACTTTGTTAATTCTGCTAGATTAATGATGCAGTCAGGCATGAGGTCAAAGGGAGAATTTTATATTGGACCAACATACAATTGGTTCGGTGGTTCAGCAGGTTACTATGAGATTGAAGAAAGTGAGATTCATTTCATTGGGACACCTGATGACTTACAAGCATACCTTGAAAAGTGATTGTAGGCAAACTCAGTGATACCCACCGAGGCTGGGTAATCGGAGATTTTGAACCTAGTCTACTTAAGACCAAAGACTTTGAAGTAGGTATACTTACACATCTTAAGGGCGAAGTTTGGCCTGCACATTATCATAAGAAAGGCACAGAATACAACATCTTAATAAAAGGCACTATGAACGTGTGTGACACAGAATTAACAGCAGGTGATACATTTATTATCGAGCCTAACGAAATAGCAGATCCTACTTTCTATGAAGATTGTACTATCGTCTGCATTAAAACGCCTAGCGATACACAGGATAAATATATTGTATGAAATTTATTTTCGATGTTGATGGGGTACTATGCGACCGCGGCCAGCCTATCGATGATCAATTTCGATGGTGGCTTGAAGAATTTCTAAAAGATAAAGAATACTATCTAGTCACTGGATCTCCCAGACACAAAACAGAAAATCAAATAGGCGGTGAACTAACTCTAAAATCTAAGATTGGTTATCATTGTTTAGGCAATTCTATTTGGACTGAGAACGGACGTGAAGTTGTTGTTAATAGATTTCATTTTTCTGATAACGAAAGAGAGTTTATAAAGGATCAATATGATCAAGTTATGTTTCATAGAAAACAAGATTGGAACGAAGCAATAGAGATGAGACCTGGAAGCGTAAATCTTTCATTTGTAAAGCGTGGTGCAAGTGTTGAGATGAGACAAGGTTTTGTAGAATTTGATAATTTTTATCAAACAAGAATCAATGTAATTAAACAAATAAAAGAATACTACCCCAGGTTCGATTGTTATCTTGGTGGCGATTGTAGTATCGATATCGTATTACGAGGCGCTAACAAAGGACAAATATTTAATTGGAGTTTTGACCCAACAGTCAAGCACTACTTTTTTGGAGATAGATGTGATCCACATGGCATCGATCAACCATTGTATGACGAAGTGCAGAGAGTTGGCGGAGAAGCATTTCATATCAAGGAAGGCTACAAAGAAACTTGGGAGATATTAAAATCGCTAGAGATCAAATAACATACATTGCACACAGAGGTAATGTAGACGGGCCTAGTAAGTGGGAGAACCACCCTGATCATATTTCAGATGCACTTGATGCAGGTTATGATGTAGAAGTAGATATTAGAATCATCGATGGTGAAATGTTCTTGGGACATGATAAACCTCAGTATCCTGTAAGTCAAAAAATATTGTTAAGCAATCAGATTTGGTTTCATTGTAAGAACATAAATGCACTTCAATACATGACAGACAACTTTGGTTCTAATCGACTGAATTATTTTTGGCATGATACAGATGATTATACATTAACTAACAAAGAATTTATTTGGACTGCGCCAGGGTTTGAATTGACAGAACGCAGTATCATGGTGATGCCAGAACTAGCATACGAAGACTGGTTGCCTTATACTGTCAAAGCACTTTGCTTTGGTATATGCAGTGATTACGTTAAGTATATTAGAGAAGAAAAAACAAAATGAAACTTGTAGTCTTTGGTGATAGTTGGGCATATGGAGCCGAGTTAGAAGATAGACATCATACTAACTATGCTTATCATTTAAAGAAGTTACTTGGCTGTGATGAGGTAGACAACAGATCATTTGCAGGGTGTTCAAATCACAGTATCATACGAGAGTTTTTACAATGGGTAAAAGAAGGTAATACACAAGACACATTTGTAATCATGGGCTGGACAAGCCCTGAACGTATTGATGTGTTTCCAGACAAAAGTGTTTTATCACCAGATGATATACAAGAATGGAGAACTCTTGGGCCATGGATATTTTACAAAAACGTTATCGAAAACAACTACCCTATTGATCCAAAGTATCAGGAGCATTTAGAATTTGCATATGCAAATCTTAGAACTCAATATTCATGTTACGTAGAATGGATTAATCAAGTCATTCTAGTTCAAAACATGTTAGAGAATTTAAATATCAAACATCATATGCATCAGGCTATAACGTTTGGACATAAGTGGCCAGCCAATAACAGAGATAGAGTAGGCAAGGATAGTATTCAACACCAACATGGCTCAATAAATACAAATGACATGTGGGATATGATAAATGATAATTGTTTTTTATCTAAAGATATGAGTTTATATGATCTATTAGGTTCAAATGCGAGATACTGGGACCATATGTCTCAACACCCAAACGTAGAGGGACATGAGACTATAGCACAACTATTACACAATGACATAAAAGTGAAAAATTTAATATGAAATTAATAGGAGCAGGAGACAGTTGGTGTTGGGGTGCTGAGTTAGTAGACCCAATAGAAGAACCAACGCCTATAATGAATCTACCTGGCGGTGGGTTTGAAAGACAGGCTAAACCCATTAATATTGAATATAGACTTAAGAATCGTTATATTAACAGACTAGCAGATAAACTCAATGCTGATGAATTAGTAGACTTAAGTAGTCCGTCATTGTCAAACGATGCGATAGTACGTAAGTTATTTGAGTATCTATCTAAAGAAGGATACTTTACAGGCAGAGACACTTCAGACTTGTTTGTATCTATTGGTTGGACAAGCCCTGAACGCAGAGAGTTTTATTATAAAGAACAATGTTCAGAAGATCATTGGATGCCTTTTGGACCCTGGAGTATGGATCAGGAACATGAAAGTAAAGATGTTGATCAGTTTATGCGATTGTACTTTGATAATTTTTGGAATGAAGGCGAATTCTTACATAGATATATCAATCAAGTTTGGCAGATGTCAAAGATACTAAAGAACTATGGTATTAAGTTTGTTATGCATCAGGCTTTTTATCATCACCATGAAAAAATGATTTATGATTGGGACGATGCAGAATACGAAAAGGGTTTCAACGAAGTAACGCCAGGAGATAAAGCACTGTGGGAAGACATCGATGATGATACTTTCATCAGAGACACCACAGCCTGGCAATACATGTTAACTAAAGGCACTGCTGAAGAAGTATTTGTTGTATTTCATCCTAGTGCTGAAGGACACAAACATTGGGCTGAACATTTATATCAACATTGTATAGAGAACAAGTTAACATGAAAAATCCAAAAGTAGGAGACAAGATCGAACATACATGTGCCCTAAACGGAAAGTTTGAAGGCAAAGTAATACAAATATTAGCAATGCAGTTTATCTACAAAACAAAAGACGGACAAGAACGTTTTTGTCTGTTTAAAGAATCTTGGAATTATAAAAGTAAATGAAGTTAGATAATATAGCAGTCGTATTGCGTGGACATGTTAGAACATGGCATTACATCTATCCAATGGTTTTTGATTTTTATGATAGTATTGCAGAAAATGTTGATTACTACTTTATAACCTGGGATAGTTCTAACACAACTGACGTTCAAAAAACTTTCAAAGATCAGAATCTAATACATTTTCAAATTGTTGCAAAAGATATCTGTGATGGTGAATATTATGATAGTTTTACTGGACCTGGATTTATGGGAGCAATGATTCTTCCTCATCTTACTGCTAAAGAACAGACTTTAAAAAACAATAGATATGATGCGATTTTTGATTCAAGGCCTGATGTCATCATAGAAAGAACTAAAGTAATACACGGAGATAACACAGGAGAAAACTTGCCTGTTGTCGTACCTGAGCATAACAGTGTTCATGTTCCTGCATTAGAAGTTCATATAAACCAATCTTCTAAGCCTGACATTAGAAGTGGACTGCCAGATATTGCAATACAAGATTGGTTTCTGATGTTCAGCAGTGAAAGTTATAGACAAGTATTAGATCGATATCTACACCAAAATCAATTGCAAGACGAGTCAAAGCCAGGAAGTCAAATAGAATATAGACAATTACTTGAGAACAGACAGATAAATCTTTGTACAAGTGACTGGTTCGTTGCCAAAATGGCAAGACCTACATGTTTTGAACTAACATGGGATTTAAGAAATGATTTTGCTGAGATTATTCACAAATCAAATGAGTGGCCTGAAACAGATGCAGAAAAGAAAAAAGAATTGTGCATCAAATATGGTGTTGCACTCCCTGACTATATGGATACTCCGTCTCTTACCTGTAAGATTTAAGTATTTCTTCCATTAACTTCGGTTGTTTATCTGCTACATCTGCTTCCCAAGGTAATCTTAAATAGTCAGTGTACATCATCTGTGTGACATCTACTTCGTAAGTCTGCTTCTCCCAAACATAAACACCAGCACTAGTAATCATTAACTGCCCTATATGCATTTGATGCAAGTGTATTAACTCATGTACAAGAGGAATCATTATATCATTTATTTGTAAATCTTTATTAAGTCTTATCCTTATTTGATTTTTATAATCTACCATTGTGTCACCATAAGTACTTGGAGACATTGCAGTAAACTCGATATCTACTTCAGTCGGCAGATGTAAAAGTTCTTCTACTTTATCACATATTATCTGTATCAGTTTGCATTTATCAGGTGCTTGAGAAGATTTAAAATTTAATTGCATACAGTATTTACTCGCTAAATACACATATGGCTACTTTGACAGACTTTATAACAAATTGGGGAGAAGTTGTAGAACTCGACTTTCCTAAAATGGACTTGAACCATGTCAGAAATGTTTGTGACAAGCATCCAGGTTGGAAAGAATATCAAGGTCATAAAAAGCCCAACAATCGACATGGGTTAAGTGTTACAAGTTTAGATGGGCGTTTTGACGGACCTGACTTAAACAGTTTGAGAGAGTGGGCAAGAATACACGGTGAGTCTTACAATGAAGGAGACTTCACAACTAGAACAAATGTTTGTGCATTGATACCAGAACTAGATGAGTTCTTAAACTTCTGGGAACCTAACTTAGGCAGAACGCACTTCTTAAGATTAGATCAAGGTGGACACTTTCCTCCTCATAGAGATAACGGAGCGATAGTAGCAGTGCCGACATTTAGAATTCTTGTGCCTATATACAACTTCGGTCCTAACGACATGAAGTGGATACAAGAAGATCGTGTGTTGAACTTAGAGTTAGGAGCAACTTACTTTATTAATACAAGTAGATTGCATAGTTTATTCAGTTTTGTTGATAACTGTCTAATGCTAGTATTAAATATCAACCAAGATGAGCATATATTAAATAAAATGGTGAAGAAAATTGTCGCAATATAAAGCATTCTATAATGACTGGATAGATATCAGTGGTATGGCAGATCAAACTGGTAAAGATCATACAGTAAACTTAAACAAAGAATTTTTTGATAAGTTAGATCCGTTTACTGACAAGAAAAACAAAAAATATCGAGTCGATGCCGCCAAAAGATGTGCAGAAACATTAGGCGAATATCCAGCACTTTGTTTTAGTGGTGGTGTTGATAGTCAAGCAATGTTACAATGCTGGTCAGAAGCAGACTTAGCCGCACATGTTATTATTTTTAACTTCAAAGACGGCTTAAACAAACAAGACTGTGACCATGCTAAAGCATATTGTCATACATGGGATATTCCATATAGAGAAATAGAGTTTGATATCATATCATTTCTCACCAGAGATAATGCAGACATGACAACTAAGTATGGAAACGTCAGTCCTCATTTTAATACACATTATCGATTTGTAGAAATCTTAACTCACATGGGTTATACAGGCGTTTGTTTCGGTGGTCAAGCACCAGACAGAAACTGCGGAGAATATGGAGTTAACTTTACTAAAGTTCCTTATTACTGGGCTACTTGTGCTGATAAGTTTGACATTGCAGTTCAAGGAAGTTTCTTAAGTTTTAGTCCTGAGTTAACATGGGCAATTTCTTTATCTACTCCTGATATCCAAAGTGAAGGTCATAAAGATATGACCCTGCATCAGGATTATGAACTATACAAAGCAGAAGAAAAAAGAAAGTATGATGCTAAATTAATTGGTTATAGACGAATGGGCTTTGATTTAATGCCACAACCACAAAAGTATACAGGATTTGAACTAGTCAAAGATCACTTTGAAAAAGCAACTGGTGATGGTTGGGAATTTGAAAAGAGATTTAGACACCCATTAAGTAAAATGGATGGCGGAATTTACAACAAAGATAGTCATGTATACAAGATTGATCTAACACGTTCTCAACACAAAGCGTTAGACAACATCTACCTCAAGCACTTTCCCTCTAGCGATTGATCCTCTGCCTGGATTAGAATACAACTTACCTCCCAAGAACTGAACAGATTTATCTAGGTTAGTTGTTACCCACAATCTATTTGACCAGTGAATGCGATATGTAGAGGTTGCAATGCCTTCTAGTCTACTATCATTTAAAGGACTAAGGTGCGTAACTAGTATCTGATAATGCTTGGCATCGACTTCAAAATTTCTTATATTCGTTTCTTCTTTTTCATGTCTTTCATTAATCCATTCAGGTGTTGCCCACTTTGGATATTGACTATACAATTCAAAAGACAATTCTTTGTTTATTTCTTCTAGTTCGTTTTTGTTATTTCGCCAACCTTTGATTGTGTCTGATGCTATGTTTAAATACAACCACAGATTCTTCCAATTTGCTGTAGGTTTTACTTTAGGAAAGCCAAATGTAGGCCAGACTTGAATTGTTTGTCCTGTTTGTAATAGAATTGTTAATCCTTCTGTAGATCGAGGGTCTTTCCAATGTAGGTTTTTAGGCCAGTCTGCACTATTCTTCATTCGTATTGCTAGACCGTCTTCAAATTCATATTCAGATTTAGGCAGATACATGAAATAATGTTCCCACCAGCCAAAGTTAATTACAAATTGTATATTAGGATACTTAGTAGTAAGTTCAGTAGCATACAGCATAGTACGTTTAGCACTCCGTGATATATGACCGTTTAGTATAACTATATCACAGTCAGGTAACTCCAAATCAGCAGAATCTGTGGCTTCATTAAAGCCATACATAAGATCGTGTATTACGTGAACTTTAAAAGACATATTGATATTTAGTGGTGATAAATACTGTCATAATTAAACCTGTCTATGATTTATCATAAAGTACAATATCACAAAACAAAGATAAATACATACAGTAGCATACAAAACATTGGAGCATACAAGCATGAGTATTAGAGTTACATTTGACAATGATGAGTCAACACAAGCATTTGCGGCTAAGCATGGCTTACCAACCCCTACAGGAAACACCCTCGAAACCAACTTTCATTTATTAGAACAAGTCTCTAAAGATGCTACAGTAGGAGCAGTAACAGACATCGATGATAGTGAACATGAATTCTTAATTCACTCATCTAAGATGGATGAAATTCAAGCACTTGACGGCGTAACAGTAGGAGACGAAGTACCAGGTGGTTGGCATAAAGTCAAATCTACTAATGGTTCAGAACTTGCTGGATTGTGTGACAAAATTGACTCTAGCAGTCACCCAATTGATTTCCAAGGTGTTACTTCTTTAGGTGCGTTAGATATTAGTACATCTGATTTAGATCCATTATCAGCAGAAGGTCAGTGGGCACGTATTCGTGTTGCTAGTAGATATAGACCTTTAAGTACTACATACTCAATGCATGACACAACAGCAGTATCTAAGCCTGAATTATACATCATGGACTCAGGCATCGACTTTGATCATCCTGAATTCGACTCAGCAGATTTAGTTAAAGAAAATTTTTACGCACTCCCAGCATTTAATGGCGACTATACTGATCAAAAAGGTCACGGAACAGCAGTAGCATCATTAGCAGTTGGTAAGAACTTAGGTATTACATCTCATTGTATATTGAGAAGTGTTAAGATCGGTGGAATCGTTGATGGTTCAATTTATAATGCTAACTTAATAGAAGTTTCCGAAGCAATCGATGCTATCATGGCAGAAGTCGCAACAGATCCTAACAAAACAAGAATTGTTAACATGTCATGGGGTATGGCTCGTTCAAGTTTCTTAGACGATAGAGTTCAAGGTTTAATCGATGCAGGTGTGTCTGTCGTATGTGCGGCAGGTAACAGTGGACAAGATGTTGAAAACGTCAGTCCTGCAGGCATAGATGCATGTATCACAGTTGGTTCAATTGACAAATATGATATCCCATCAGGTTTCAACAACATCTCTCCAGGAGATTCAGGACTAACAACAGGTCAAGGTCTATCACTAGATATCTTTGCTCCAGGTGAGGGCGTAATGGTTGCTCACCCAGCAGGCGTAGACGATAGTGGTATGCTTTCTAATCACGGTGGATTATATGGTGAATCATCAGGTACATCTTTATCATCACCAATGGTTGCAGGTATTGCAGTTATTATCGGTGCGATGAATTCTTCTGCTGTATTATTCAACACAATGAAAGCACAGATTAATTCAACTAGTACTAAAAATGCATTGTTATTTGAAGATGATTCTTTCTCTGACAATCAAAATGCATTAGCATATGTCTTTACTGCTGATCCAAATGCAACTTACAAAGCGGCAGACATGGTTTCATACTTAGGTGTGAGTACTGGTAAAGATCCTGAACAAGAAGACATTGTTGCAGACATGGATTCTTCACTTGATACTACTCATTTTACAGACTTGTACCCAGACGATACCCCAGTGTATAGTTTAGTGTGGGACGATGCTGATATGGAAGCAAAATACGGATCATATATCAGTATTGATAGTGCTTCAAGTCGTTTAACAATTGCTCCAGCAACAGGCGTAACATTACCTGAAGCAACTGAATTAGAGCAAGTAAGTTTTTCTGCTAGAGTTTCAACTTCTAGGGTAGTGATGGATACAACAACTTTATTCTACTTTAATGCTAACCCTGATTACGCAGATACACAGAACTCTGATGTAACACTAGCATTAACAGATTTATACAGTATCAGTTTCTTCACTTACTGGTCTTCATCTATTAAGTAAATTAAATATAGTCAATTTGCATATCGCTAAATATAGATATGCAGATTGATCATTTTACTGAAGACAAACCCAATCCTCATTGGTCTATACAAGAGTCATTGGATGCCTACCTGTATAAAGATGTGTATTCTGACCTTCAGTATGCTAAACTAGAACAAACAATTCTTTCTCAATTAGATAGTCCTAACACAGATACATACAAAACACATGGAACTACGTTTTCTTTTAATAACAAAAAGCACAATGTAGTTAAACATGTGCAAAACGACAGAGATCAGTTAGTTGTTTTTGATTTAACATTTGAAAAAGACTATTGGCATCAAACTACTGACACAGTATATGATTGGTCTTGGAATCATCTACAAAATAACATTCATCCAATCTATTACAAACACCTATCTGTTTTTAAAAACATAGAACCATTGAATGCAGAGCCTGATGCTTGGGTTCCGTATCGTTGGCATTTTAACTACAATGTATATCCGAAATATCTAGCATTACATACTGATACGGCTGACACATATTTTAACACACCTTCACATCATAATGCAAGAGCAAAATCGATTACATTTTATTTGTTTGATCACGTAGCAGACGGTGGTGGAGAGTTTCACACACTAGACGGCAATTTTGTTTATCGACCTAATAAAAATTCAGCATTATGTATCAACGGTAATGGCGTAGTACATGGTGTCAACTCACATATGATTGATGACGGGAAACCTCGACTAGCATTTACAGTACGTTGGGCACATAAAGATGATCTATACTTACCTGGTCATCCAGACAAAACATTATACAACTTAGGGCTACCTACATGATACATTACAAAAGAATTACATGGGAAGAGATTTTACCTATGTGGGAAGAAGGAATGCCCAACATGTCAAAAGATCCAACAAGTGCTATGGGAATGTATCTGCATCCTGAGACAGATGAACCTCTATATGATTTGCAACACATGAAAGGTGCCCCTACATTTTATGGCGCATTCGATGGAGACAAACTCATAGGAGTCAACTCTGGTCATATGAATATGGATAGAGTATATAGATCCAGAGGTTTATATGTCAAAGAAAATTATAGAGGTAATCAGATAGCACAAAAGTTATTGATGAAAACTATTGCACAGGCTAGACATGAAAAAGCAATCTGTTGCTGGAGTTTTCCTTCGAAGGAAGCATTTTCAACATATCGTTGGATGCAGTTTCAACTGAAAACATGTTTCTTTAATTTTCAATACCAAGATAATAATATAAGAGCATGTTATATAATCGATCACCCTGGCATGTGTGATTATCATGCAAAATTCTATAGTATGTTAAGTGACGTTGGTGCACCTATACCAGAACTAAACTAGTCATTAGTAATAGCATACTAACTATTGCTATAAAACTAAAGCCCAACAGTATAGCGGTAAATAAAAATCGTATTATAGAAAATTTAAAGTTTTCTGACGAGCCAAGACCAAGTAGTAACTTGGTTATATGCCTAAAAGATGACACTGTTAAGTGCAAAGGCACCTATCATTGTAAAGAACACAACGATTTGTATGATTGCTGGTACAACTACAAATAGTTGCATTGCACTAAAGTTTCCAGACATGAAAAAATCAGTCTCCATCCACTCATCTACTTCTTCAGGTGTTGCATCTCTAGTATTGTTTAATGGTAATTCTGGTATCATCTTAACGTCCTGTGTGCCATGGTAGTATCCAGTATTTAAAAAACAGTTTTCGAAATTTTTTCATTATAGTTGTGCTAAACATAAGAACCAGGCTCCCCAAAGCATTGCGTAACAAAGTATTTCTACTTTGTGATCAATTTTCTTTAAGATGCCGGACTTATCAACTACTAATCTAATAGTATTCATGTGTTCTCCGTATGTGTGTGTTGGTGCTGTTGCACGTCTCGTAATGCCCTTGAAATGCCAGCGCCTGAATCTAATGAGTACAGTGCAAACATTAGTAACGTGTAAAAACTATACCGAAGTGTAGTTTTGTGTGTCATGTGTATGTCCCTAGTTATGATGGAGCCACTGCTAATATAGAAAAACAAAAAACTGTGACAAGACAAAATAGTTCTAAATTGTCTTTCGCCTTCTGCATTCTTCTGATTGTCATGGTTTCCTTTTTATTTGCGTCATTTATATTCATTTATAACTCAAGGTTATAAATGTTTCGACTCTATTTATGCCTAGAATCTGGAAACTATTATTTAGTAATGTTTTTTTGAATTTTATAAAAAGCCGAGAGAACCTCGGCTAGTGTTTATGACTTGCTGACTTCGTGTAGACCGTGTTCTCTGTCTAAATATTTCCATTCAACTTTAACTGGATCCCATTGTTCTAATTCTTTAAAGATCAATTCTTTGTCGAACGGGCCACATGTGTATACGTCTAATTGTACAAGTGCTGGTTCTGCTTCGTCCCACACATGTAATGCAATATGACTAGTTTCGATGATAACTACTCCAGTAATGCCTTTGTTGCCTGGTACATCTACATATGCTGTGATCGGTCCTTGACATACTTTCATGCCAATTTTCTCCACTAGTTGATTTAGCCATTGATGAGTCCAACTAGGATCACGTGGAGGATTTTTTACTTCTGCACGAATAATCAGGTGCTTGTGTTCGGGTACTACAACTGACATTATTATCTCCTCTTTTAGTTTTGTAATAATCTGCCAAAGTATCTACGGCATCACTATATTTATAGCCAAAAAAAAGCACCGTTAAAAAACAGTGCTTTAAAAGACGTATTTTTATTAGAATTTATAAATGTAATTTACAAACATATTATCTTCATCGATCATGCCAGAACCATCATCGGCAGTAAAGTCAGTGTAACCAACTTTAACATGTCCCTTCAGAAGATCGTAACCTTTTGAAATCGACCAATGTGTTCCTTGTCCTTCTGCATCACCATACGCCAAGTCAACAACTTTTAACAAGCCTGTTGAAAATTCTGTATAGTCAAGTGCTTCATCTTGTCCCATATAATGAGACACAGTAACACCTGCTAGTGTAGCAGAGATTAAGATTTCTTCATAGTCTAAGTCTGAATGTCCGCGGTATCCGTAGTCTATATAGGCTACATTGAAACCAACATGATTCCAGTCTTTTTTGAGGCCGATAACAGTATCGATTTCGTGTTCGGCATTACCGTCACCAAAATCAACTTCTGATACCCAAGCACTTGCATATATACCACCTATAATATCAGCATCTATTGATGCAGACAATACGTGATTACCTTCGTGCTGTGAGATTCCTCTGAAGACATAATCTGATCCTATGCCAACACTGCCACTAAATGTGGATGCGTTGACCCCGTTTGCAATACAAACTAATGATAATGCTATCACTAATTTGATCACGTTATCGAAATGATCTTTTACAAGACCTTTAATTTTCTCTAACATATTTTTTTCTCCATAGTTTTATTAAACAATTGTTATTGTTATTAGTGTTATTAATAAAATGGGTTAGTTTTTATTTACGTTGCTGGTTTTTGTATTTGTTAATACCACCACCACCACCACCTGATGAGCCTCCGGTTCCTCCAGATTTTTTATCTTTTCTTTTTTTCATTATAAAAAAGACTGCCGCACCAACAATAACTATTGCGAGTATTGTTTGAAAATCCATATAGTTTCCTCCATTAAATTTTCGGTTACAAAACTGCTAGATGCAATTCCGTGTTAATATTTACCAAATTTTCGTGTGTCAAAGTAGTATCATACAATATATAGTCGTATATTATATTGCCTTAATAGTACTATACTAAATAGTAGCATGATGAATACTATCAATGTTATTATATACCCTAGAGGGTACGGTGGCAACATATTACGTTTCTTATTGTCATTGCATGACCACACTTATCCGCTTTATCCTCGAGGAGAGATTAATAGAGATCGTCCTAGACATGAGATATATTCATTTAAAAATCTAAAATGGAAGTATGGCAACTGGCGTGAGTATGAAGAATCACAGGGAAAGATTCGATCAATAGATTATGTATCGATGTTTTTTAACCAAGAAGCAACCCAGTACACGACTTTAACTGTGGCAGATCATACCGACGAAGCAAACTTTGAAATATTTAGAAATGGAAATATAAAATTAAATTTTATAACTATTGATGTCAGTGAGAAATATCTTCCTTATATCAATTCGTTTTTACAAACAGAAATGAAAAACCCTTCAAACATCAATGAGTACCACAACCGTTTTAATGATATAGAAAAATACAAAAAGAATTTTAATCCATATGTTGTTAACCATGATTGCTTCCTTGAAGGAGAAGAATCATTTCTGTCCGAGTACAAACAACTGTTAACTCATCTTAATTATCCACATGACGAAAATATATTGAATGATGCATTGACGTTATATCGTGGTTGGCACCAGGCCAGAATGCCTATTTTACCCAAAAAAACCTCTATTTAACAACAATTAAAGAATACTTCTTTATTAACACCCTAAAATCCACTAAATATTAGTGAGGAAAAGCAATAATGCTAAAATAATTGAGGAGGACTCAATATGAATAATGTAATAACAATAGTCAATGACATGGTCAAAGGACTAACTAGCATCTTCGTAGGCCTATTAGGTCTCGGTGTGGTAGCTGGCATAGTATTCGGTGACCTAATGGGAATTGATGTTGTCGGTGGATTGTTAAATTTAGTGAACAGTTTAGGCAATGCCGGATTTACTGGTTTACTAGTAGCAATCATTTTAATTCATTTATTTACGAAAGAGTAGATTAACGAATTTATAAAGAGCAGACTTCAGTCTGCTTTTTTGTGGCTACTGATCCACGAATGCTTTTTCAATAACAAACTCACCAGTGTCTCTATTTGACCCTTCAGTCATTCCCAAGTCTTTACACCATTCAACTACGTCATAGTTAAACTGCATGTTGCCACACGCCATAACACGATCACCAGGCTGTATGAATCTGTTGTCTATTCGTTGATCTCCCTCACCAGTGACTAACGGAGTGTATATCAATTTGTCTTTTAACAATTCATGTATATCAGGTTCTTCTTCAAAGATTGATGTTAGTTCTTTATTGTATGCTAAGTCATCTCTATGTCTAGCAGAGTGAACTAACTCTATAGTGTCGAATGATTCAATGATATCCAAATCTCTGATTGTTGACATGAATGGTGCCAGTCCTGTTCCTGTTGCTAACAACAATAAACGTTTGCCACCAGGGGTAAGAAAAGCATTTCGTAATGTTCCAGTAGTCTTTGGCAAGAGTACAAGTTCATCACCTAGTTTAACATTCGATAATTCATTTGTCAACGGACCCACATTCTTAATGCTTAAGAATTCTAAGTTCTCAGCCCAAGGAGGACTAACAACACTATAGGCTCTGATAACATTTTTCTTATACTTTTCACTCATCATGCCGATCATAGCAAACTCACCAGACTCAAATCTGAAAGATTCGTCTCTAGTTGTTTTGATGCTAAAAGTTCTATCAGACCAGTGAACTATATTTGTTACATTTACTTTAATCATAATATTGGTACCCGGAGCCGGACTTGAACCGGCATGACATTACTGTCGAGGGATTTTAAGTCCCTTGTGTCTACCAATTCCACCACCCGGGCTAATCTATTTTCCACTCCATTTTTTCTTCAAGTGCATGTTGCACTCCGTGAATGTAATCTCTATCTTCCTCGCTTAACACTCCCCAAGCAAAAGTAACTTTGTCAATTAAATCTGTTACTTTGTCTGGGTCTGCAAGATGTTCGTTTGCTTCCATGATACGTTGTATCTCATCCATTCTTGCAGTCAATTTGTCTCGTAAATTCATAGACCCTCTATATAGTAATGGTGGAGCGAAGAGGGATCGAACCTCCGACCTCCTGGTTGCAAACCAGGCGCTCTCCCAACTGAGCTACCGCCCCATTTAAACAATGGAGCTCCCGGACCGATTCGAACGGACGACCTACTGATTACAAATCAGTTGCTCTACCAACTGAGCTACGGGAGCATCTACTATATTTAGAGTAATTTTAACACACTAAAATTTTTTGTCAACATCAGGTTTTCCCAAATAAATACTATTATGGATAGATTATCATTCTCTCATGGTCAGACACAAAGTAAACTTTGGCTATGCAATCACTTGGAACCATTACTACCAAAAAAGGCAGTTGTTGCTAACTTAGGTTGTTGGCATAACTTATTAGGCTTTATGTTATTAACTCGTAACGAGGATAACTATGAACAAGTGTTGGGCTTAGATATAGACGCAGAGGCGATTACAGGGGCAGATACGCTGTGTGAGGGCTACATGTTCGGCTATAAAACTACAAAGATACAGAACAGAAATGCTGATGTAAACACATATAATCTCCAAGGATATAATGTAATAATCAACTGTAGCACAGAACATATGACTAGTGAATGGTTTGAAAATATAGATCCAAATGCATTAGTATGTATACAAACAACTGATGTTGACAACCAAGATGAGCCATGGTTTATTACTAACCCTACTAAGACTATCGATGATTTTAAAACAAAATATCCAATGACAGAAGTTTTGTTTTCTGGTAGCAAATCTTTTGTATACCCAGATGTTAGTTATGATAGACACATGATTATTGGCAGAAAATAATGTATGATTACCCAGACATAAGAACAGTACATTTAGAGATTACCGAAAAATGTAATGCCGCATGTCCTATGTGTGCTAGAAACATCAACGGTGGAGAAGACAATCCTTGGCTACAAAATGCTGAACTGTCATTAAATGATATCGTTACTATTTTCCCTGATCAATTTATTCAACAACTTAATCATATGTTTATGTGTGGTAATTATGGTGACCCAATCGTTGCTAAAGATACATTAAAAGTATTTAAACATTTTAGAAATGTAAACCCAACAATACATCTTACTATGAACACTAATGGTTCAGCAAGAACTGTGACATGGTGGAAAGAATTAGCAGAAGTTATTGGTAAAGACGGGTATGTTATTTTTAGTGTTGATGGACTAGAAGATACTAATTATCTATATCGCAAAAACACAGTTTGGGAAAAGATAATGGAGAACGCAAAATCATTTATAGATGCAGGTGGAAATGCTCACTGGGAATACATTGTTTTTGAACACAACGAGCATCAAGTCGAAGAGGCCAGAAGGCTTTCAGAAGAAATGGGTTTCCAAAAGTTTCAGGTTAAAGCATCTGCTCGTTTTATTTCTAGCGTGTCTGGCAGTAACAAAAAATACATTACGACAGTAGACAGACAAGGCTCTAAAGTAGTCATTAGAGAGCCCAGAGGTGCCCTCTACGCTAATAAAGCACTTGATAAGATAAAAGATATAACAAAGATAGAAGAGAAAGAAATAAAGTTTCCTACTAAGAAAATAGATTTACTAGGAAAACTAAACCCAGAATTCTTTGACTCAAACTCAAAACTTCAACAACATTATGATACAACTCCAATCACATGCAAAGTAAAAGAAGAAAAAAGTATCTATGTAAGTGCCCAAGGAATCTTACAACCATGTTGTTGGGTTGCTAGTCAAATGTACAATTGGTATCATACACCTAAGGGTAGTCAAATATGGTCTGTGATTAATAAAGTAGGTAAAGATAAGATCAACACTCTTAACTACACAATTGAAGAAATATTAGATAATGATTATTTTAATCTTATTGAAGATAGTTGGGGTAAGTCTAGTTGCACTGATGGCAAACTTCAAGTGTGTGCAAAGACATGTGGTTTAAACGATGCCTTTGCACAACAATACATATAAAGTCAACCTAAGAGTTCTTCGCCTTCTTCCCAAGCACAGCCTGTAAGTCCGCCTGCTTGTAATGCTTGTAATGTTCTTAATACTTCTTGTGCGTTTCTGCCTGTATCTAGTGCATTAATCGATACATGCTGAATAGTTCTGTCTTTATCAAAGATAAACGTTGCTCTATAACAAACACCTGCTTGTTCATGCACGATACCTAATTCACGTGATAATGC
>UPTG01000267.1_pt1 | contig 45573 bp, 45 predicted proteins | sample 2160121 | NCBI WGS metagenome assembly UPTG01 (sample SAMN06266255, study PRJEB28933) | marine metagenome | isolation source: Columbia River Estuary | place: USA:Columbia River Estuary, USA | collected 2014-07-27 | reverse complement strand
GTATGGTGTTCTTGTCACGGATGACGGCGGCGCCAGCTGGTCGTCTGAGAAAGCCTTGGGATCGCAGCGAGGGCAGTTATTTAGATCCGGCGATCACGTTTTTTACAGCACTAACTCTCGGCAATTTTTTGTTAAGGCCGACGGCGACTCGGATTGGCGATCAATGACCGGCCTGCCAAGCATTGTGTACGACGCGGAATTTACTGATGCAGGCTTATTCGTTAAAAATAGCAGGGGTTTCTTCAGAGATAGCGGTCAATTCGCATTCACAATCGATCCGCTAGCACACCCCAATCTGGAGGCTGCAACGTGGTATCTGTTCATGATCGACGTCCACACAGGTAACATTTTTCATCCTCAATTTCGCTGGATCAGCGATGCCTTGACGCTGATGGGCATCTTGATCATTGTGACCGGCCCAATCTTATGGTGGCGCCGGAAGTGGTGACCTTAAGCGGGGGCGCCTCGGCGAGAGCTGATATACATGGCGATACCTGACAACAACCACAGCACGACGACAAAACCAAAAAAAGTCATCAAAAAACCGCCGATAGGGCCAAAGTATTTGCCGGTATGAATCGGTAGTAGAACGTCCCTGAAGCCTGATCCTCTCTCTAGTTTACCCGCCGCATAAATTCCTTTTAGCTCGCCAGTAACCCCGTCAATTACGACATCTTTGCGGAACATGCGCGGATTAAAAAAAGCGAACCAATAATGGGGTTTATGCGGGCTGGCATAAGAGTAGGCACTGAGATGATAGTCGTCAGGTAATGACACACGGGCAGTTTGATACGCGGCATCGGGATCAACAATGGCGAGGTCGTGAAGCGGGTACTCGCTAGCGGAGTCTGCCTGGGCCATGTTGGCAAACACAGAGAGCTTCGCCTCACGATCCCCCCAATACACGTAGCTCATGACCATGCCACTAAGCGATGTCACAATTAAAAAGGCAGAAGCGATGATGCCAAGCGTACGGTGATACCGATTGAGCATCGGAAGTTGGCGAGCACTTTGTCGCGTCTTCACGTAAAGCCAGATACCAGATAGAGACATCAGGACTGTCGCTAAACCAAGCAAACACACAACATAGAGACCCGCCTTCCCGAAAACAATCCAACGATGCAGCACTGTCATCGTGCCGATCCAGCCAGACTCCACCAACGGATATTCGGCAATCAGACGCTGTTGATACTGATCGTAATCCACCATGGTTTTAGCATCGTGCAGATTCTCTGGGTTTCTACCCCCCATCAACATATAAGCGGTATTGGCCCTATCTGGCGGCGGCACCATCACATGAGCGATATTGAAATCGGGGGCGATCTTACGCATTGCTTGCTGAATCTGCGTCGGCGTAGCAGGTGAACTTCCCACCTCTACGCGGTATTTTTCGGGATAAAACCACTGCATTAATAAGCGACTCTCTGCAGCAATACTTCCGGACGTTATTTGAAACACGACGAACGCACCCAATATGAAAGCCAACCATCGGTGAAGCGCTTTGACTGTCCTCAAATTCATCAGTGAATCCATCCTCCCTCGACCGAAGACCATTCTAGCCAGTGGTTGTCAGCCTGCATTTTCTTGCGCAAAAAGCCTTCATGCCGCGCAAAAAAAAGCAGCCTAACGAGGCTGCTCTTCTCGTACCAGACTCAACTTTAAGTCTGGGATATTGGCTTGATAAAGCCAGATCAGAAATCCCAGCGGAGTCTGACGCCGGCCTCGCGCTGATCTCGCATGTGGATGTGCACACTTTCTACCGCAAAGTTATAGGCAAAGGTGGTGTCTCTCACATACTTACTGGTGTCGGCAATATTGTTACCCCCAGTTGGCGCGTCTTCATCAGTCAGATTCGATACATAGGCCTCAAGGCTAATACCATTGTCCATGCGTAAGCCGACACGGACATTGACCTCGGTCGCATCGGGAATTTTTGTGAGGTTCGTTACTTCATCGTAATAGGATCCCGTGTAAAAGTACTCGCCTCGGACGTACGCTCCACCCATTGAGGTGTCAAAGTCATACGTCGCGATTAACGAACCAATCCACTCCGGATAACGCGCTGCCTGCTGACCTGCGCAGGATAAACCCGGTCCAAAGACATCATTGAAATCGCCGCAGTCACCATTAGCAGGGAAATCGGAGATCTCTGCCTTGGTGTAACCCACGGCTGCTTGCAGAAGGAGGCTATCGATGACGCGGTAATTGAAATCAATTTCCAGTCCATCAATGTCACTAGACGTGCCGTTGCCACTAAATGCGACCGTGCACGTTTCCGTGTTTGGTACGCCGTCGCCATCGGTATCGCCAGAACAGCTGACGTCAGCCGGAATGACGCCAAAGCCAGAGTACACCTGATCAGCGCGCTCCATATGGAAAACCGCGAGGTTCATCGCGAGCCTGCCATCGTTCGAGGAGTACTTCCAACCGGCCTCATAGTTTTTCAGCGTTTCTTCTTCATAAGTCTCACCGATCCCCGGCGTGTCAGCATTGAATGTCGAGATCTGCTCGGGAGTCGTCAGCTTGGATGCCACCTCAGGATTGAAGCCGCCCGGCAGGGTGCCCTCGCTATAGTTTGCATACAACATGTGGTTGTCGTTTAGCTGGTACTTCAGGACCACTCTGGGGAGCGTAGACTTAAACTCTGCCGGTGCAATGTTCTTCCCCGCAGCGGCATTCACGTTGGGATCATTGATCTCGTCTTCTTGTCGTCTCACCTCAAGCGTCAAGTCAAGCTTATCGGTAATGCTAAAATCCACCGAAGCGAAAATGCCCGTAGTATCTGCCTCAATCAGTGAAAACGCCGTATCGGGATTGCGGATATCGGCAAACCAATAACCCGCACTGCCGCTAAAGTCACCAAAGTACTGGTCATAAAAACCGCCATGCGCTTTAGAAGACATCTCAACTTGGGTCGCCCCAATTGACCAATTAAGCCGGTCGCTGGTGCCCGATAATCTGACCTCAAAGGTTTCATCTTCGGTCACTCTTGCGTTGTAAACGTGGAAACCAAATGCACCCGCCGCATCGAAGTCATGGAACAGGACGTAGTCATCCTCGTTCTTTCCGTAGGCTAGGTTCAAATTCAATGAGTCAGTCATATCCCACGACACGATTGCGCCAAACCGTTCCCCTTCCCCGGCCTTACCAAACCCGTTATGCGACAAATCATCGAACGAGTGATCGCCAATAGGGGCATAACCGGCTCCAGCAAGGCCCGCCCAATTACCGCTCGCATCTCTCAGCTGTCCGGTTGCCTTGCTAAACACATCCGCAGAGGATGACGCGCCAATCGCGCTTGGAATATTGACCGAACCTTTGTAAGCGGACTCCAGGCCATTAACAAAAAAGCAGCTGAAACTATTAATGGCAGGAGTGGGTTCAGCGCAGAAATTGTGCTCTGCCAATCCCCCTACAACGGCATAGGCACCAGGGCCATCATCGTCTTCGTATGAAGACGCCCGAACCATAATATTGAGGTCTTCCGTAGGATTGAAATCCAGCATGAGGCCGTAAGCCAACGTCTCCTCATCCCCTAATCGCTGTCCTTCAACGAACGCATTATCGTAATGGCCTTCCTTGTCGGTATAACTGAAAGTGGCTCTAGCTCCCAAGTTGCTGGTTATCGGACCTTCAATATAGCCGGTAGTAGATCCCTTACTCTTAGCGCCGTAATCAACCTCGATACCCCCTTTGAGTTCGTCACCGGGCCTGCGGGTAATGATATTGATCGCCCCAGAGTAGGTATTTCGACCAAATAGTGCAGACTGTGGACCCTTGATCACCTCAATACGCTCTACCTGCGTGATGGGCAGACTGTGTAGCCCTGATGACACGATCAGACCGTCGACAAACACCGAACTGGTTCTCTGCAGCGGGCTGGACGCGTCAAAGGTGACGCCACGAAAGCGTGGCATCAGCACCGTACGAGCATTCTCATTATTCATTGTCTCGACGAAGAGGCCGGGCGCGGTCTTCTGCACATCGACGAGACTCTTAAAGGCACCCGCCTGAATCTCCGCCGCACTGATCGCTGTAATGGCGATAGGTGTCTCTGCCAGTGACTCTTCTCGTTTCCGAGCTGTGACCATGACCTCCTCAAGCATCGACTCGCTTTCTTGCGCAAAGGCAGTGGACACCTGTAGCGATGTCGCTAAAGCGGCACTGACTGCAAGGGCGATCGGGGTGTTTTTGATAAGACGCATGGCGAGCTCTCCTGTCTGATTTACGGCGCAATGAGCCCAACTGCTAAGGCTTAAACGCTCTTAGTTATATCAATAGACCTTTTGTAAGCCGTATGTACGGGCGTTGTCAAGCTTCTGGGAGGATGAATGTGCTCTTAAATGCGGTGTGCAACGGCTTGCTCGTCTTCCGCTACCCATCGAGACAGTACACGCCGGCTAAGGATGACAAGCCGTGTTGGCACAATCATCTGGCAGATCGAAATCAGGATCGTGCCGCCAAGACCCTTGATAAAACAGGCGAGAAAGACGCTTATGTTAGCCGTCGGCCAAGATGCGAGGCGATCGTGCTGTGTAAGCAGCCTGCTGTGCCATCTGGCCAACCTTCAAGTGCCATGTTGGCGCTGAGGGGCCCTATTGCACGCTTTACCAAGGTGTCGGTGCAAGGTGGCGGTTTGGGTCGCAGGCAGCCTCCTCAGCGGCTCGCTGGCCCTCAAGCGGCACAGCGTAGTCACTGAGCGAGGCGTCAAACGTCCACTGACTTGGCAACACAGCCGGCCAGTCCCAGTCGCTTGCTTTTAGGAGTGGTGACAGGCAAGTCACGCAGACTCAACTCCGAGGGTGACGTCACCTTTTAGAACGCTCGTTATGTCGTTACGTGGAGTCGCTGTGTTGAGCATGGGGCGGTCAAACCTCAGCCAGGCCAATATCACGCTGCTTTGATCTGCTCCTCAACGCTGGTGTCCCACACGCTGGGCCATTTTTCTCCCAGCTCAGCCAGATGCTTAAACAAGGCGCGAATACGCGCCGACTGCCGCAGGTCCTTATGGTGGAGGAGCCAAGTGTGGCCCCAATGCGCCGAGGGAACACCCGGCAAAAGAATTAAATCGGGATGCTGTCTCGCCAAAAAACAGGGAAGCGCCGCCACACCCAGCTTATGCGTCACCGCCACCATTCGGGGCGTCAGGCCATCGATCAGATGTCGGCTCTCCAGCCCCAACGTTTCTGGAGCCGGCAAATCCCCTAGGTTCAGTACGGTGTGCGACGCTTTAATACACGTTAACTGACGCTGACCTCTAGCCGCCTCGGAGAGCAACTCCTTATGAACGTAATAACCCAAAGAGATACGGCCAATCTTGATGCCCACGATATCTTTTGGCGGGCGCTTATCTTTTGGAAGCCCACGAACCGCTATATCGGCCTCGCGCCGAGCCAAATCCGCTGGCTCATCACTGACCGAAATATCGAGTTCTATCCGAGGATACTTCAGAGCAAACTCTGCCACGCTCTCCGATATGTGAGTAACCGGCACAGCGGGTAACGATAATTTCACGCGCCCACTGAGCTCTGAATCTTTTCCAGAAACCTGCCGCTCTGCCTCGACCAGGGTTTGTTCAACGGTTTTGGCGGTGGGCAATAATTGATCGGCCAGCGCAGTCGGCTTGTAGCCATCAGGCGTGCGATTAAATAGCTTGCCCCCGATGTGCTCCTCTAGCGACTCCAAACGCCGCATGACGGTCGTATTGCTCACGCCCATCGTGCTAGCCGCTTTGCGGGTTGACCCCTCTCGCGATAAGGCCAGTAACACTTTTAAATCATCCCAATTCATCTCGGTGTGCCTCAGCTTTGGGAGTATTACTGGCCGTCTGCTCTGCATTAAGAGGCCAGCACCTCGCCATTTTTGTCTTTTAGTACTACTTGCTGATCTGCTTCAGCATCACTTGAACATTGCAAGGACAGCGACGATTGACCCTCTGGGCTTACCTTGAGCTTTAGGGTGGTGACGCCTCGGTAAGACTTGGTGCCATACATCCGCACCCGAGTATCCTCACCATAGGTTGCTTTCAAGGCCGCCTTACAGGTCGCCAATTGTTCACTGGTGTCCGCAATCGCCCCGTTGGAAAGCAGTCCCGCGGCGGGTAGCGCAATCAGTGATGCCACAACTGTCTTCATCTTCATAATGAGCCTCCAAGTTCTACGAAAAAATCGAATTGAGGCGCACTATACGAGATTCAGTAATGCAACAGCTGTGTTTTATTTAATCATTAGTGCTTCAATTACGCAACACCCTGCGGCACTGCCGGCGCAAGTTTCGATTGAGCTCAGTGGCCCGCTCTAGCGTCAATCCAAACCGAGATCGAACCCCCGCCTCAAGACGCTGATTAACACGTATTGGTTTATGAGGGATTCACCTGTAACTGCGTGATCACCTAAACCGATCCTCAGCCCTCTAGCAGAAACGTGACGGGTCCATCATTGACCAGAGAGACCTGCATGTCCGCACCAAATTGTCCGGTTGCCGTCGGCGTGCCGCTCGCGAGCAGCGCGCTGACCAAAGCCTCGTAGCAGTGTTCGGCCAACGCAGGTGAGGCGGCCTTTGAAAAACTGGGCCGATTGCCGCGACCCGTATCGGCCGCAAGCGTGAACTGCGGCACCAGCAAAATACTGCCTTGCGCATCGACAACGCTCACATTCATTTTACCTGCTGCATCGCTAAAGAGCCGGTAATTGAGCAACCGCTGTGCCATTCGCGCGACTGTCTGATCAGTATCATCAGCTTCAACACCTATGAAGACTAATAAGCCAAAGCCGATCTCACCCACGATGCTGTGATCGACCCTCACCGAGGCGCAAGTGACCCGTTGAATCAAACATTTCATTGCTTAGGTGGTAACAACGTGTGCTCAGCGACAATATGCTCAAGCAGGCACCGGCAAGCGCTCGTCACCATCTCCAGCACACGGGTAAAACCCTCGTCACCGCCGTAGTAAGGATCGGGGACCTCAGCACCCCAATCATCGGTCCAATCAAGCAACAGCGATAGACGCCCGAGATAGGATTCGGGGCAGCTGTTTTGCAGTGCATCCAGATTTTGTTTGTCCATTGCCACCACATAGTCAAACTGCTCGAAGTCAACTTTTTGAACTTGCCTGGCGCGCAAATCCGTCATGTCGAGCCCCTGTTCCGCCGCCGTCTCAATCGATCTTTTGTCTGGCTCCCTACCAATATGAAAGTCATGTGTTCCCGCAGAATCGATCACAAATTGCTCAATCAGCCCTCTTTCCCTCACCTGCTCACGAAAGACGGCGTGGGCAGTTGGTGAGCGACAAATATTGCCCATACAAACAAATAACACTTGCGGCATAAGGACTCCCATTCTCATTATTGGCTCATCAGTCGGTCAGTGACAGCTGTGGTTACCCAGCACAGTGAACGTCGAGCGTCATTGAACGGACCAGTTGTGACGTCAGCCGATGCACCCTCATTCACCGAGGGCCGTCCATTCCATAAAGTGAGTTCCGGTTTACGCCGTTAGGGTCAGCGAGAGCGGTAGCGCAAGACCCTCACGCAACGAGCCGATCAAGCGGGTCGCCTCCTCCGCAGCGTAGGGTTCCGGAGTCCCGATACCCCATACCGGCCCAGGCCAAGCCTCATCGGAATGGTAACGAGCAATATGATGAAGGTGCAGTTGCGATACTTGATTGCCCAGCGCCGCTATATTCAGCTTATCCGCCTGATAGTGCGCCTTGAGGAAGCGACTTAAGCGCATTGACTCCTGCCACAGTACCGCCTGATTCCACTCACTTAAGTCAAAGGGCTCGCTGATGCCCGCCACCTCGGGTACCAGAATCAACCAAGGAAACCGCGCATCATCCATTAAAAGAAGTCGACACAGCGCTGTTTTAGCCACGAAATGGGTGTCAGCCTCTAAACGCGCATCGAGTTCAAACACGGCGCAAATCCCTGTTCATGAGTGCCGCGTTTTGCTTTTCACGCATGACGCCGCCCATCATTCTGCGCTCGCGCTACCGCGTGCAATCCATCGACTGGCGACCACCGAGAACCGCTGTAATTGCACAATAACGGCGTTATCGAGACGTTGAACGGCGACGGGCCCTTTTTGCTCCAGAACATACTCTACGACCTCGCTTTCATAACCCGAACCCGTCCATTCAAAATCGGGATCGCTCACAAAACGCTCGGGTACATTCGCTTCTATCACCGCATCAAAGGACGCCGCTGCCTCAACAGATTCTGCCGTTAACGCGTGCACCATGGCATCGTAGCTCAGTGGCGTATCAGTAGGCTGTGCTGATACCGCCAATAATATGGGCGCCGACCAATCTCCCGCTACCAAAGCACGAGTCAGCCGATGGTATTGATAAGATTCGATCACGCCATGACGATTCGATACCAGCTGAATGGCCTCGCCTGTTTGACCCCGCGCCACGAGTAACAAGCCGTCAAAGGTACTGACACCCGGCAACGGCACGGCGTGGTAGGGCTGTGTGAGGTCACCCACGTAGTGCAATCCCCAACCCAAAAATCGCCAGCCCCAGTAATCATGGCCGGTTCGAAACGCCAGATCCGCCAACTCACCAAATAGCGCAATCCGCCACAGTGGATAAGTGCGCAACAAGTCGGGTTGCGCCATTCGTGTTAGCCAATCGAGATGATAAAAGCCCATGTGAAAGGGCGCTTGTGATCCGTAGTCTAGATTGTCATTACCGAATGGCGTTTTACCAAAACCATAGACGGCACCAAACGCCGTACCATTATCCTCAAATAAACCCACATCCATGCCAAAGTCTGGCTCATCGCTCGCGCTGGCAATGACCTCGGCAATCGTAACCGGATCGCCCGCCGCAAGTGATCGATATCGCGTCACCAACTGTGAATTCCCGCCACTGAGAAAACTAAGCGATTGCCAAGGCAACAACGAACGACCGGATACCGATTGAGCTGGCGGTTCGTCGACATAGAGCCGATAAGGCAACGTAGGGTTAACGCGAATTGCGGCGAAAAAACGCGCTGGCGTCGGTTCATCAACGCGGTCCCACTCCAGCGATTGCGGCGTAGGGGGGTAATGCTCAATGGTATTGAGTGACCACGTTTCGACCGATTCAAGCGTCTGAGCGATACCCGCCTGCTGGGCAATCAAAAACTGCTCAAGTGGCTCAGCCGTTACCGTTTGCTCCATAAGATTCGGCTGTGTGCGCAGTAGCGGCCAAACCAGACTGGCGTGATCAGACCAGCTCCACGTGGGCAGTGCCACACAGATACTGACGCAGGCGAATAGTATTCGGATACTCTTTTTACCGTAGGCTCTTCTCATGTCCTCAGGCTGACACGGTTCCAGTAGTGGATTCAAGCACCATTCATTCGGCCCAAAGGCAGCCCGATCATTCGGCCCACAGGCTGGCTGACGGCGATCGCCCGCGCGATTCCCGAGATCAGTCCTGCCAATGAAAATCGTCATGGTGCCCTCCCGACGTCACGCTGAGGACTGCTACTTCAACACCACCTTACTCCGAGTGCCGCCCGCTTGTATGCGTAGGTTCGACACGGATCGATCCTCCGCCAATGCCCAAACGTAATCCGCCTGTTGGGGCAGTGTGGCTAAGGCATGTTCGGTCAGACGCTGATAATGCGAGATGAAAGTGACCATATCATCCCGACTCATGGTGGGATCTTGGTCGGCGGGATGTGCTAACTGATACCGAGCGGACAGTTGCTGCTCTTGCTCCCAGCGCCATTCGAGCACCGCATCGAAATGAGGGGCTTGCAGAAAGAGTAACGCGTCTAATTCTGCCAATAATGTGGCATAAGGACCTGACAGCTGCTGGTTTATCGTTTGCCGCCAGACTAAATCAGCATCTTGCTCCCGCTCTAAGTCGTTCACAGACAGGCCTAATTGTGCGGTTGGCTGCGGTGACAGGCCCACGCACCATCCCTCAAGAATGATCAGCTCTGTCCCGGGGTCACTAGTGCGCCAATGTTGTATCGCCGCTCTGTCATCAGACGCTTTGTCGAATACGGGCAACGAAACACGGTCACCAGCTCGCAGCTGCTCAATAGTGTTCAGTAACAGTGGCACGTCGTGGGTTCCGGGCACACCGCGAGTCATCAAGAGCGGGTGGATGTCGACGGCTAACTGCCGACGCTCGTCTTTCGTGAGGTAAAAGTCATCTAGCGAGAGCACTATTGCGGCGACTCCATGAAGCTGGCACATCGTCTGCGCCATCAGTGTGGCTAGCGTGCTTTTACCTGAGCCTTGGCAGCCGTTGAGGCCAATAATGGACGGTGCCGCACAAGTTCGAGTCCAACTCGCCAAATGCTGCACCACGCCGGCATACCACTGCATATATGACTCACCAAACGCTAAGGGTAATACGCCAGCGCCTTGAAAGGCTTTTACCAGCTCGCGGAGGCGCAAGCTATCTACCTGCTCATTGTGCATAACACTCCTCTCGCAATGCTCACGACATCGCTCTATCACAACATGCCTGTCACAAACGATTGTGAAGCGATGAGAGACGGCCGCAAAAAGTTAACGGCCACACGTTACCGGCTGCCGATACTGGCTACTACCGCGTATAAATGCTTCCGATTCGAGATAGCTACTACCGCGTATGAACGGTTCCGATTCGAGATAAATGTAACGCCAAGATGCTTTCGGTACACTAGGTCCCGACCATTTACCAGACGCAGTTGATGACAGCTCCCGTAATCATAGCACCTGATTTACCGATCACAGCACTGAGGTAGGCATGCCTTCTACGGATCACCCCCTCTCGATTTACATGGGTAAAACCGCCGCCGAAATCATCGGCAATCAAGGCTGGAAGGGCGCGCCATTCGACACGCTGATTGGCGCATCGGGTGGACCGAAGTGGCTGATACTGTCAGAGCTCGACCAAATTTTAGCCAGCGAATTATTGCACCATCAAACCCAACCCCTGCGGTTACTGGGTTCATCCATCGGTACGTGGCGACACGCGTGTTTGAGCCAACCACAACCCGGCGCTGCAATTCAACGGCTGCAGACAGCGTATCTTCAACAGCAATACAGTAGTGCCAAGCCCTCACCGTCAGAGGTCAGTCAGGTCGCAGAGCAGCTTTTAGTCGAGGCGCTCGGACCACGCGGCGCGGTCCACATCATTGAACATGAGCGGTTTCGCAATATCATTATCACTGCCCGCGGAAGAGGAATCGCTCAGGGACAATCTGGACTGCCTCTCGTCGCGAGCATGGCATTAGCCAGCGCTGCAAATGCCCTCAGCCGAAAGACACTCAACCTATTTTTTCAGCGTATTGCGTTCTGCCACGCGGCAATCGGCACCGTACCCTTCGCGTCAGATTTCAATACGCAAACCGTGACCCTATCCGAGGGAAATCTTATCCCTGCACTCAAAGCCAGCGGTGCAATCCCGCTCCTCATGCAATGTGAATCATCTATTCCGGGGGCGACTGGCGGTCCTTTCTGGGATGGCGGCATTATCGACTATCATTTTTCACTCACCAACTCAGAAGCTAACGGGCTCATACTGTATCCGCACTTTAGTGACCTGATAGTCCCTGGCTGGTTTGACAAGATGCTGCCATGGCGTGCGCAGTCGCGCCCCGCCATCGACAACTTAATACTGATGTGTCCCAGCCGATCATTTCTTGCAACATTGCCGCAGCAGAAGATTCCTGACCGATCCGACTTTAGTCGTCTGTCGCCACATCAGCGAGTCGCGTATTGGGAGACTTGCGTTCATCAGAGTGAGCGCCTTGCAGAGGCGCTGTATTCACTCATCAACGGCGATGACCCGCTGTATGGCGTGACGGTTATCAATTGAGACAGGGTATGGAGATCACACCACAGCGTCGAGATACTCGACCGCCCTGCCACCTGAAGGGGCTCTTCAAATTACGAGCCCGTCTGCGCTAGGTGCTATGAACTAGGTCGGTGATTGCTTGACTCAGCTCATGGTGGCACCGCTCTTGCAGAAAATGCCCTCCACGATCGAACACTTGATGATTGAGACCGGCAGCACCGGGCACTTTGGCGATGAACGGTTTATTCGCTCCAAAAGTAACGGGGTCATCTGCTGTGAATAAGCAGAGAAAAGGCTTCTCGAATTGCTCATAAAAAGCCCACGCATCTGCTTGCGCGGTTAACGAAGGATCTGTGGGTAGGGTGGGCACCTGACTCGGCATGGCACGGGGGCCCATCTTAAAACGCGCGTCCGGAAAGGGTGCCTCGTAAGCATGACCGAGTGGCGTTAGGGGGCGCAGACGGCGACCGAAAAACTGGTGCCCCAGCAATGGCAGTGCCACCCGCCATCTGGCGACCCTCTCAACCATGCTTTCCATCATAAAGCCGACAGGCAGGCTTTCGGCTTCCCAACAAAACTTTTGCCAATAAGCAAATCCCAGAACAAATGCGAAGGGCGCCGCATCCGGTCGCGCTAACTTAGCTATCGCGCTCGACATCTCGGGTAAGGTCGGGGTCTTTGCTTCGGCTCGAAAGACCGTGACTTGCTGAATTATCTCATCGGGCACCTCGGGCGCATACGGCAATCCCGTATTACCCACGACAACACGAGCCATTCGCTCCGGGTAATCGACTACCAAACGCAGTCCAATCAAACCACCCCAATCCTGTCCGAATAGCGTGATATCTGAGAAATCATTGGCCTCGAGCCAGCGACCCATCCAGTCTACCTGGCGCTGGTAGCTGTAATCCTCCCGCGCGGCCGGCTTATCTGACTTGCCGTAGCCAGGTAAATCAGGGGCAATAACCCGTAACCCAGCCTTGACCAATAATGGCACCATTTTTCGATAGAGATAACTCCAGCTCGGCTGTCCGTGAAGACACAGAACAATCGGTGCATTGCGGTCCCCCTCATCCAAGTGGTGAATGCGAAGCGTACTGCCATCACCTGCATCGATGTCGGTGTAATGTGGCTCGAAGGGATAGTCCGACAAACCAGCGAAGCAGGCATCGGGGGTTCGTAAGATCTCCATACTGTTATCCTTCGGCGTTAGGCTGCAGCTGCATTATGTCACTAATGGCACAGTATATGCCAATAATTATATCCGCGGTTTAGTAAACTAATTTAGCGGTCAAATCCAATTCACCCGCTCCGTCACGCAGTACGGTGACCTGTCTACGACGGCGCCCGATGCTGGCACGACCGCCAACTGGCACTGAGGCCAGTCAAGAGCAGGGCGTCATTAAAAGTCACCTTCGCTGAGCGTGGTGACCTGATGCGCGATTCTGCCCGCAACAATCTGAAAGGTATCCTCTCCGGATACCGCGGCATCGATGCCTTTAGAGATGCGCCAAGACAACCTCACCCTATCAGACCCTATTGCCTCCATTGAGCCAAAAGCGAGCTCACGGCCCGCTAACCTCGAGGGCACCGAATCGAAGTAATCGGCGATGGCATACCAGCTCTCATAATGGGCGCCAGGGCGCTCCAGTACCGCATTGAGCGCGTAATCGGCAGCCATGGCGACGGGATCAAGACGTTCCACTGCCGCCCGATGTCGCTGCGCTACCGCAGCAGGTGAGCGATCTGAAAAATCCGCCAGCACCGAGCCTACTCGACTTCGCCATTCGCCAAGATCAACGTAATCACGCACGGAGAGCACCGTCTGAGTCTCTGGGTCTATCGTGAAAATACCGTTACAGGCTACAGAGTGCTCCTCACCAGCCAACCAAAAACGGTCTAGCCTCTCGAGCCATCCCACATTGCCCTGGGTGGCGACCGAGACCACATCCCATCGCACTTTATCCGACCAACATACGATACTGGCAAGCAAGGCCATCACTGACTCCCTGCCCTGGACCGGCGCATGCGGTACGTTTTGCCAAGTGGCACTCGGATGTAACGCATTTCGTATCGCTCGCAAGTCTCGAGACTCAATGGCCGATAACAATACTGCTATGACATTTTGCGTATTAGCTTGAGAAGTCATGTGGTCATCATAACGGGAATGCAGGGTCTTGCCTGCGCTATTGATTGATCTGTGCCGCTTTCATGCGACCGCCGTCCTGTCAAAAAGGTGCCCGCTAAACGCCCTCTCACTGTCGAGACAGGGTAACCTTGTCGACCTATTTCATTATTGTTGCTTGGAGTCTTGTACAAAATGGCTGATACGAATACAAAATATGACATTGTGGTGTTCGGCGCCTCGGGATATACCGGTCGCCTCGTCGCAGAATATCTGCAAGGGGAATATGCCAATACCGGCTTGAAGTGGGCAATGGCCGGACGATCCCTCGATAAATTAGCATCCGTACGGACAGCACTCGGCATCCCTGACAGTGTCGATCTGGTGAGCGTGGACAGTGACGATGCAGCCTCCGTCGGCCAGATGGTGTCAGACTGTAAAGTGGTCATCACGACCGTTGGCCCCTACCAGCTCTACGGAGAGGAGTTGATCAAACAATGTGCAGAACAGGGTACCGACTACGTCGATCTGTCGGGTGAACCCAGCTGGATGCACGAGACGATTGCTCAGCATTCTGCCGCCGCAAAAGCCTCTGGCGCGCGCATCGTTCATAGCTGCGGCTTTGACTCTATCCCCTTTGATTTGGGTGTGTATTGCTTGCAGCAACGTGCCATCACTCAGACAGGGAAACCCATCGCCACGGTCAAAGGCAGAGTCCGAGCGATGAATGGCACTTTCTCCGGAGGAACGATTGCCTCTATGCGCGCCACCATGGCGTCGGCACAAGCCAATCCTGCCATCATCAAGGTGCTCACCAATCCCTTTGCGTTAACAGAAGGCTTCACCGGCCCTGAACAACCCACTGGTGCAGCGCCCCAGTATGACGAAGAGCTTAATAGCTGGAGCGCACCCTTTGTTATGGCGGCGATTAACACCAAAAACATCCATCGCTCCAATTTTTTACTGGGTCACCAGTATGGCGAGGATTTCCGCTACGACGAGATGTTACTGACCGGCGATGGTGAGCAAGGTAAAGCCGCGGCAGAGTACGTTGCAAAAGACGACTCCATCGGAAAAAGCGACTTACAGCCAGGCGATGGCCCCACTCAAGAAGAGCGTGAAAACGGCAATTATGATGCCATCTTTGCGGGCCAGAACAGCGAAGGGGAATTGATGATCTCTAGCGTGCAGGGCGATCGAGACCCAGGCTATGGCTCTACCTCTAAAATGCTGGCGGAGGCAGCCATTTGCCTGCTGGAAAACCCAACCCTCGCTTCTGGCGGATTGTGGACACCTGCCGCGGCGATGGGACAGGCGCTGATCGATCGCCTGCACGCGCACGCGGGTCTGACATTCCAAATCGAAAAAGGGTAAAGGGTCTGTTGATGGCAGATTGGTTACGGGGGTATCGAGGTTTAGCAAGCGGATTCAACACCGGCGACCACCAGAACCCTCCTAACCGGCCTCAGTCTAGCGCCCCCTCACTTAGCGCTCCCAATCGATGGGGCACGTAACCAAAGATGGAACCTGAAGCGCTCGCTGAGCATCTCAATCTGGTCCTTGAAGGATTAGCGATTGACCACCCTATCGGGACTCGCGTTACCAACCTAACGCGGCTCTCAGGGGGTGCTAATAATGAGACGTGGCGTTTCACATGGCATGAGACGCCACTCATTTTACGCAGACGACCCTTTAGCGCCGAATCGGTCGAAAATCTTGACGGCAATATTTTGGGTCTGTCGTTAGCGGACGAGGCTCACATCATTCAGCTCGCCGCACAGACAGGCGTACCCGTCCCACGCATTTACACCGTGCTTGAGACGTCACACCGCTTAGGCGAATCTTTTGTCATGGCGTTCATTCCCGGTGAAAGTATCCCCCAACAGTGGCTCAACGCAGACGCGTTCAACTCAGCCCGCAAGGGCTTGGCCTTCGAATGTGGTGCGGCACTCGCACAGACTCATACAGTGGATTGTTCGCAACTACCTCAGTCGATCAAACCCTTAACGCTTGCGCGTCGCTTTGATGGCATACAACGACGCTTGCAGATCTTCGGTGATGTATCCCCTGCCATGCAATTCGGGCTGAACTGGCTGATTGATCACGCCCCAGAAGACGTCTCTTGTGTGTTATTACACGGCGATTTCCGCACCGGTAATTTATTAGTCAATGAGCAGGGACTCGCCGGCATTCTTGATTGGGAGCTGGCACATCAGGGTCCACCAGCCGAAGACCTGGGCTATCTGTGCGCTCACGTGTGGCGCTTTGGAAACATCGAAAAACCAGTGGGTGGATTTGGCGAATACGCTGATTTACTCGCCGGTTATCGATCAATCGCTGGATGGGCGCCGGACCTAGAGAGCCTAAAGTATTGGGAGATTTTTGCGGCACTTAACTGGGGTCTGGTCTGTCAGACCATGGGCGCACTGTGGCACAGCGGTAGCGGTGATATCGAACGTGCGGCGGTGGCTAGACGACGATCGGAAGCGGAACTAGATCTCATTTACTTGATCGACGAATGGGGAACTTTGTGACCGAACGTGACGACTCAATCACTGCTAACAGCGTCACGTCCCAGCAATTATTGCAGGCCGTGAAAGGATTTATCGCCGAAACTGTGACCCCCGCACTCAGCGACAGGAATCAATTCAACGCCAGAGTGGCCGCCAATGTGATCGGCATTGTTCAACGGGAGGAGGCATTAGGCCCAGCGTTGTCGGCATTGGATAACGCCGCGTTCAGCAGATGGATCCCCGACGGAGCGCCCGATAAGGATATTGTGCCGCAAATATCCCAAGCCATTGCTAAACGAACGATTGAGCCGGACACAGCGTTTCTTGATTACCTCAAGCAGCGTCAACTCTTGCTCAGCGCCATCAACAACCCACGGTATGCGAATCGCGCCGCAGCGGCTGAAAAATGGCGCTATTTAGACACTGATGCCCATTCAGCAGCAGACAAACGGTAAGGGCGTGATCACGACAAATCCGCTAACAGCTCGACGTCAATCGGAGACCGTTCACCTATGACCCAATTTTTATTTGAGATTCCTCAATCGATCGAGCATTACCTAGAAGTGCTCGACGCCTTTATTGAGCGCGAGATTACACCGCTAGAAAATCAAGATGACAATATTCGGTTCTTCGATCATCGCCGCGAACACGCGCGCACCGACTGGGATCGAGATGGCTTGCCAAGCGAAGAATGGGAGACGCTACTGACAGAAATGCGTCGTCGTGCAGATGCTGCTGGCCACTTCCGCTACGCCCTACCAGAGGCTTATGGGGGGCAAAATGGCACCAACTTGGCGATGGCTCGTATCCGTGAGCATCTAGCGGAAAAGGGCTTGGGGCTCCATAACGATTTACAAAACGAGAACTCGATCGTCGGTAATTTGATGACGCCCATGGTGCTACACGACTTTGGTACCCCCGAGCAGCAATCCCGATGGATGGAACCGATGTTAACGGGCGCATTGGGCTGGTGTTTCGGTCTCACAGAAGCCGCTCATGGGTCCGATGCCACGTGGATGGAGACTCGTGCCGAGCGATTCGTTCAAAATGGTGTCAGCGGGTGGCGTATCACTGGGGAAAAAATGTGGACGACGGGCTTACACAAGGCGAGCCACGTTCTGGTGTTTGCACGACATTCAGAGCATCAAGGCAGCGCTTCGGGCATTGGCTGCTTTGTGGTGCCCACCGATGCAGCAGGCTTTGAAGTAGGGGAATACCTGTGGACCTTTAATATGCCAACAGACCACCCTTACTGTACGCTCAATGAGGTATTTGTTGCCGACTCAGAAGTCCTGGGCGAGCCCGACCAAGGCCTCAAAGTGGCCATGCACTTTGTCCATGAAAGCCGTATTCGGCAAGCCGCCTCTTCACTTGGTGCGGCGCAATACTGCCTTAATCAAACTTTCGCTTATACACGGGAAAGAGCACCGTTTGGGAAGCCGCTCGCAGTGAATCAAGGGATTCAGTTTCCACTGGTCGAGCTGCAGACAGAGGCCGAAATGTTGAGGCTCTTGATCTACAAGACAGCGGCACAAATGGACCAAATGGAAAAAGTCGATGTGGCGAAGAAGCTGACTGACAAAGTGTCGATGTGTAATTATCGAGCAAATCGACTGGTTTGCAACGCCGCTGATACGGCCATGCAGTTTCACGGCGGGTTAGGCTACTCTCGTCACAAACCCTTCGAACACATTTATCGGCATCACCGTCGCTACCGCATTACAGAGGGTGCCGAGGAGATACAACTGCGCAAAATTGCGGGCGTGCTCTATGGTTATGTTGCGTAATTCACAGCGGTGACTCAGCGGTATCGATGCTGACAGGGGCAGACCTAGCAGCAAATACGGGGCCACCGCCGTCGCCAAAATAAGCGAGAGAAGACGGCGATTCGGTCTGGCGTCGACGACAAATCAATCGCCGGTATGGGATCTACTATTGGTTCAGCGCGATCAGTGCGCTTCTCAGCGTTCCCAAGAGCAGGTTCTCATAGTAGCCGGATACCTGTTCCTCAGCGCCATCAAGGAAAGCAGTCATACTCTGGACATCCAGTGGCACGTTACAGGCAGACCATCGACCACTGGTTGCGGCCTCTACATAGCCAATACGCGCCGCTTTCAGGCCCGCCTCGGCCGCACGTCCCATCCAGTAGGGCGCCTCGCAAGTTCGGTCTTCGCTGGTCAGCATTAATCCGTATACGAACATGGCCTGCGTATAACCTGCATGCGCCGATTGCGCCAGGTAACGCATGCCCTCCTCATGAGAAGTATGATGACGCTCAGCGTGATACACAATCGCACGGGCCAATTGGTACTGGAATCGCGGATTATCTGCATTGCCCAGTAACGCCTGTCGGCAGGCGGCCATGGCCCGTTCAGTGTCCACGTCAGACGAGGACACACCGGGACCCACACGATGGGGATCAGAAGGATGGGCTACCTCCCAATCACAACTGGTCATCGGTTGTGACCATCCCGTCAGCGGGAGCAGCAATGCCATCAAGATCAGTAATATCGTGGACTTCAACGCGCTGCCCGACATGAAACAAACCCGCACCTCAAATACCCGAATCTTCCGCAATACGAATGATGGGGGGCTCAGCCAGCATCGCGACCAGTTCATCGAGCACGCCCGTTTCGGTGCGCCAGCTGAGGTAGCGCTGATAATGTTCGGCACTCTCCCAATACTCAATAAAGAGTATCTTCGCGCCCCCATCCTCTAAGTACACACGCAAATCCTGACATCCGTCAAAGGCCCGCGTGTCCGGTAAGATTGTGGTGAGAAAATCGAGAATCGGCTGGTATCCCGCCTCTCCGGTTTTTAAATCAACGCAAACCATCGTCATACTGAATGCTCCTGTGGTTGATCGGAAAAAAGCTGGATCATTGCGGGCTCTGCAGTCTGTATCAGCAGTGCGCGCTTGCGAAGAAAACGAGTCAGCCCAGCGGCCCCCATTCGGGAACCGCCCATTCCTGAGTAACGGAAACTGTTTTTTTCAACATCGTTCACGATGCCTGTCAAAGAAGCGTCATTAATACTGACCGCCCCCACTTGCAAGCGTTCCGCAACGTCCAGCGCTGTTGTGACATCGGCGGAGAAGACCGCCGCCGACAGCCCAAACGTCGAATCATTGGCCAGTGCAATCGCCTGCTCGACATCCGCAAACGTTGCAATAGGAATGATGGGGCCAAACGTCTCCTCTTGCATGATCAACATATCGTGATCAACGTCGATCAACACAGTCGGCGGGTACCAAGTCCCCCCGGCGTGCACCGGGTCTCCCCCCAACAAGCAACGCGCTCCTTTCTGCAGCGCATCCTCTATTTGCGCCTGTATCGTTTCCACTTGTCTCGCAAAGATGAGTGGTGCAATGTCACCCGAACCATCCTCAGTGCAGGTTAACGATAACGCCTGACACTGACCGACCACCTCCTCAATAAACGCCTCCGCCACATCCTGATGGCAATAGACGCGCTCTAGTGACTGGCAGGCCTGTCCGGTCATACCGATAGCACTGCGAACGATCGCACGAGCCGCTAGCGGCAAATCAGCATCTGGTAAGATCAGCGCAGGATCTTTACCCCCTAGTTCTAAAAACGCCGGTATAAAATTGGCCGCCGCTCGCTGACTGACATCACGACCGGTTGTCACACTCCCAGTGAAGCAGACTGCATCAACCTGATCGATCATCGCTTTACCGGTGTCGGGACCCCCTGTGATGATGTGCAAAACACTTGCCAGCTCGGGCACCGTATCGAGTGCGCGCTGCAGCGGCTCGATAAATCGAGGCGTCACCTCTGAGGGTTTCAGCAGTACTGAACAGCCTGCAGACAACGCCGCAAGACTATCGATCATCGCCAATAGCAGCGGCACATTCCAAGGGCTGATTACCGCGACAACTTGATAGGGAATTAATCGGTGTTGATAGTGTACGGCAGGCACTTGCCCGGATTGTCCATCACCCGATAATTGATCAATAATTAGCGGGGCCCGCTCAGCCCACATGCGGATGAGTTCTACTGATTTGATTGCTTCAAATTGCGCAAAAGTAGACCGACCGGTATCGATCGCTAACGCTGCGGCGAGGGGTTCCACCTCCGTCATTACCGCATCTGCAAAGCGGTTGAGGCACTGCGCTCGAGCGGTCGCGCCCAGTGCAAACCAGCTGGATTGCGCCACACGCAACGCCTCGACGATTGGCGCAATCTCGGCTGCCGGTACGATTGGCATGTCGTAATCACACTCGCCCGTTCTAGGATTACGGACAGGCAGTAAGGTTGCTGCAGCCATCAAGGTGTCTCCGCCAAAGCTGTCTTGCCAAAATGTTCGGGTAGCCCTGCAGAGGCGGTAAAACCAAACCACTCTTCCTCAGGTAGTAAGGTGGCTACTTGGTGGCGAACGGCCAGTAACGCTTCCAGATCTATGCCTGTCTCATGGCCCATCGATTCCAACATAAAGACGAGATCTTCCGTCACAATGTTGCCGCTCGCGCCCGGCGCAAAGGGGCATCCCCCCAAACCACCTAAAGAACTGTCGAGGGTGGTAATGCCCAACTCAATCGCTCGCAACGCGTTCGCCAACCCCTGACCTCGGGTGTTATGGAGATGAACTCCCGTCAGTCGCGCTTCACCGCATCGCTGCCAAATACCCGTCACTAACCGTTCGAGATGCGCGGGATTACCCATACCGGTTGTATCCGATAGACCCACCTCGGCGACACCCAGATCCAGCACTCGGGCCGCCATCTCGATCACGAAGCGCTCTTCGACGATACCCTCAATAGTGCAGCCAAACGCGGTCGATAATCCCACTTCAAAATAAGGACGTTCTCCGAGCGGCACTTGATCGACCAGTTTCTGACAGCCACTGATCTCACTTAACATTTGCTTATGGTTACGACGCACGTTTTTCTGGCTATGCGTCTCGCTGAGTGACAGCGGAATAGAGATCTTATGCGCTCCCGCCTCGATGGCTGCCTCACAGCCCCGAACATTGGGCACCAATACCGCCACAACAAGGTTTTCAAAACGCCGGGCACCAGCCACAACAACCGCGGTATCCGCCATCTGCGGCAAAACCGTTGGCGAGACAAAAGAGCCGACCTCGATTTCCCGAACGCCCGCTCGGTATTCGGTCTCTATCCAGGTCATCTTGTCCGCTGTCGACATGACCGTCTCGACGCTTTGAAGCCCATCTCGCGGGCCTACTTCGCTGATTGTGATGGGATTCATGACTGCTTTTTTTCCTCAGCTATCGACATGAACAACCACTTTGCCGGTATTGTCTCCTCGCATGAGGCGGCAAAATGCTTCGGGTGCCGAGGCCAACCCTTCATGTATTTCTTCATTGGCGACCAAGTCACCCGCTTCGGCCAGAGGGATAAATTCCTGCTCGAATGCCGCGCGTTGCGGCTCATAGTCATACACTACTAATCCACTGACAGTGGCACGCTTGGTAATCCAGAGCCCAGGATGCGGGCCCATCGTTTTATGATTGCCGTTGTAATCTTTAATCAACCCACAGAGTACGACGCGTCCGCCGATTGCAAGTTGTTGTGCAACCGTCGTGAGGGTCGGGTCACCCACCAGATCAAAATAAACGGAGACACCGTGTGGCGCGACAGCTGCCAATGCCTCGGCCAGATCTTGATCGACCCGGTCAATACAATGGTCGTAACCCAGTGTCTCAAGGGCAATCCGACGCTTGTCGGCTCCGCTTGTGATCGCAATCGTTGTCGCCCCTGCTCGTCTTGCTAATTGCGCTGCCATGGCGCCCACACCGCCTACCGCGGCCGGAATCACCACCACATCGCCCTCGTGGACATTGGCAATGGATACCATGCCCGCCCATGCCGTTAATCCTGGCATACCCAATATCGACAATGTCAGTGACGGTCGGCTCAACGCTTGAGGGATTTGTGACAAGCCCTCCGCCGGCTGATCGCAGAACTGTTGCCAACCACTATGACAACGCACCAGCATTCCGACAGGCCATTTCTGATCATCGCTCTCGATAATTCTGGCCACCACTTCACCTGGCACGACATCGCCGGTATCAATCCCATGGCCCAGATGATTGCCGGCAATGACCGAGCGGATATAAGGATCGAGTGAAAGAAACAGGGTTTGACAGCGAATCATTCCCGCTGCACGTGGTCCGAGTGAGCGGACTTCGAAGGCAAAGTTGTCCGGACTAGGCACCCCATCAGGGCGTTGCGTTAATATGACACTCTCGTTGTCTCGATTTTCTGTCATCTGGTCACCTAAGCACCTTGGCAGCTAAAACAGCTTAATGATATAACATCATAACAAATCATCCGGAGATGCAGTAATGACGGGGGTCGAGGAGACGCATGCACAGTGCGCTCCACTAAAAGGTATCAAAGTCATCGAATTCACCCATATGGTGATGGGACCCACCGCGGGTTTGATTCTGGGGGACTTAGGTGCAGATGTCATTAAAGTCGAACCGCTGAACGGCGACAACACGCGCCGTTTGCAAGGCTCTGGAGCAGGTTATTTCCCAATGTATAACCGCAACAAGCGCTCTATCGCTCTCGATCTCAAACATCCGGAAGGTCGTAAAGTGGCGCTTGATCTTATTCATTCGGCGGACATTGTGTTGGAAAACTTCCGGCCGGGCACCATGGCCAATTTAGGATTGGACTACGACACTCTTAAGACCAGCCACCCTGAGCTCATCTATTGCTCACTCAAAGGTTTCCTCTCTGGCCCGTACGAACATCGCGTAGCCCTCGATGAGGTGACCCAAATGATGGGTGGGCTTGCCTATATGACGGGTCTTCCTGATCAGCCGATGCGGGCAGGCTCGTCTGTCATTGATATCACGGGCGGCATGTTCGGTGTCATCGCGATTCTCTCTGCCCTCCACCAACGGCAAGCTTCTGGAAGAGGCGTCCATGTGACCAGCGCGCTATTTGAGACCACCGCTTTTCTGGTTGGCCAGCATATGGCGCAGCAAGCCGTGAGCGGCGAAGCACCGCCACCGATGTCGGTGCGCCAGTCTGCATGGGCGATCTATGATATTTTCGATCTCGATTCAGGCGAGCGGGTTTTTGTCGGTATTGTCAGCGATACGCTGTGGCAACGATTCTGTGCTGAGTTTGCCTTAACCGACTGGGCCAACGACAACGATCTGGCTACCAATGCGGGTCGCGTGACAGCAAGAGACTCGCTCCTAGCTGATATCCGCACTTTATTTGCGCCAATGAGTTTGGCTGATCTCAGCGACCGGCTAGATCGCGCTGGCCTGCCCTTCTCGCCGATCAATCGCCCCGGCGATTTATTTGAAGATCCACACCTGAGTGCTTCCGATGGCCTAGTACCAGTACATCTCACCGAGGGCATCCATGCGGGTACAGCAACTCAATTACCCCGCTTGCCCATTGAGTTTGGCCAGACGAAATCTCCCCTACACCACGACATTCCCGCCACCGGCGAACATAACGGTGAGGTGCTGCAAGAGCTAGGCCTTAATGTCGAGCAGATTGCCGCCTTGATCGAGCGGGGCATACTGAATACTTAGCGCGGGTCGTTGAGATAAACCCATGGGCGACGCAGCTGGTCACGATTTTCAAAATCTTCAATGAGATTCAGTGACTGTTCAGTCAGCCCAATCTCGTCGAGACCTTCGATCAACATTAAGCGCGCCATCGGGTCAATCTTAAAGACGTCTTTCTCGCCGCCCGCCTCACTCAAAATCGAGCAGGCCTGAAGATCCACGATTAGTTGGTTTGCCTGAGGGTCAGCGCTAACCCAATGAGCCAGCCACTGAATTCGATCGCGCTCCAGCTCAATTGTCAGCAACCCATTGCGCAAAGCGTTGTTACGGAAGATCGTCGCAAAAGAAGGCGCAATCACAACCTTAACGCCCCATTCCATCATGGCCCATACGGCGTGTTCTCGGGAGGATCCACAGCCAAAATTAAGACCGGTCAGCAAAATGGAGGCGCCCTTATAGCTCGCCTGATTGAGCACGAAATCGGGATCAGCCACCCTCGCATCCGCGTTGCTATAACGCCATGGCGCAAACAACCCGTCGGCAAGGCCTGAGCGCGACACCGTCCGCATCTCTCGTGACGGGATAATCGTGTCGGTATCGATATTATCCCGCAGAAGCGGTGCGGCGATACCGTGATGCAAAGTGAAAGGTGTCATGGGCTCAAATCGGCTAACAAATGCCCAGCACAGGCGCTCGCTACGACGCTCAGTGGACTGCCAAGATGCGTTCTGACACCCAAACCCTGACGCCCCTCAAAATTACGATTGGTAGTCGAAGCAACCCGCACACCCTCGCCAAGGCTCTCCCCCCCGGCAAAGAAACACATCGAGCAACCGGGCTCTCGCCACTCAAATCCGGCTTGACGAAAAACAGCATCAATCCCTTCCGCCTCCGCGGCTCGCTTGACGCCGCCGCTGCCAGGCACGCAAAGCGCCTTCACGCCTTGTGCCACACGATGTCCCGTCTGCGTTAAATAGTCAGCTACCTCGCGTAAATCTGACAGGCGGCTATTCGTGCAAGAACCAATAAAAGCGGCATCGAGCCGATAGTCCGACAGACGGTGTCCCGCCGCCACGCCCATATACGCCTGTGCCTGCTGCCAAGATACCGCCGTTGCCTCGTCCGGCGCCTCTCCGGCACGGGGGATTTCACCATCCCAGTCGATACAGTGCTGCGGGCTGGTGCCCCAAGTCAGTTGCGGTTTCAGGGACTCAATATCAATTTGATGCTCACAATCGAATCGGGCATCCGTATCACTTTGCAACGTCTGCCAATGACGGCAAGCCGCCTCCCACGCTGCGCCTTGGGGTGCAAACGGACGCCCCTCACAATAATCGATGACCTGCTCATCAGGAGCAATCAACCCCGTAAACGCGGAGAGTTCTGTCGCCATATTGCAGAGGGTGAGTCGTGACTCAATTGGCAGCGCTTTAATAGCGGGGCCTGCAAACTCAATGGCGTAACCCGCACCCCCCGACGCAGATAACGATCGGATCGTATAGAGAATAAGATCTTTGGCGGTGACATGCTTAGCCATGCGACCCACAAACTGAACACGCATCGTTTTCGGTCGGGTGACGCGAAGCGTGCTCGTTGCAAGGGCATGCTCTGCCTCTGTTGACCCCACCCCCCAGGCCAGCACGCCGAGCCCCCCCAAAGTGCAGGTATGACTATCAGGGCAAATTACTGACAAGCCGGGTAGGGCAATACCTAACTCTGGAGAGATCACATGGACGATGCCTTGATTGGGATCCTGAATGTCGAATAACTGAATGCCTGTCTCATGCGCGGCGCTTCGGGTGGCGACAATAAAATCGCGACCACTGGGCATCAATGTGTCATCGCTCCGTCCGGGTCGCGTATCGACAATATGGTCCATCGTGCAAAAAGCATGTTGCCGCTGCCGCACAGAACGGCCGTGCTCGAGCAAACTATTCAGTGCCACACTACCCGTTCGCTCATGAAGGAAAATGCGATCGACGTACAGAAGGGATTGGCGCTCAGAAAGCGCTTCCACCTCATGCTCTTCCCAGAGCTTGTCAAACAGGGTCATTGCCACGATAAACTGATCAATCTCCCGAAAACAGCATGCTGTACTTTACTGACCAGCACTCATATCCAGACAACATAGACCTACTTGCCCGACTGAGGCAATACAGGTTGGCTCCATAAAAGCTCTAATGGTGTCCCGGACGGCAGGGTCACAATACCTCCACGCGAGGATTCATCCGCATCCTGATAGGACAGGGTCCAGGGTAATGCTTGTGTGATTCCTTCCGGATCCACGCTCAAACTTACCAATATCACACCGCCTCGCGTACCCAGTGCCGCTGGCACCGGCGTTGCCGCTGCGGGATATTGATCAATTTCAATACCGTAACCATCAGACATCGATATCAACGCCAACGGGTGTTCGGCTGTATTCGATAGCCCGTAAGCATCTGATAACACGCCGATACGATAGGGAATCGGACCCACCACCGGATTATCAAAGTGTTGCTTGAAAAACGCGACACTGGCTTCGATATCGTGACTGCCCATCACCATGATAAAACTATGACCGACGGGTTCAGGGCTCGGTTGAGGTGCTAAAAATGACAAAGTCGGGTCGATCATATGAGTGAGATAAAAAAGCTCCTGGCTGGGGCCATAAACCTGCATGGCGAGAATGTTTTTCTGCTCGGTGAGAAAATCAGGGCCCTGCAAATGCGTAAATGCGGACCCAGACAAATTACTTCTGAGCTGCTCCGGATCCTTCACCAATAGCTCAATGGCACTCCACCCCAAGCGGCGCATGGGTTGATACCCTTGATCGGCGCCTTCAATGATACGAATCCCAACCTGTGGGCCCGACTTAGGTACCAACGTGACATAGGAGCGATTTGCCAATCTCGGCCGTTTAATGGCCTCCGCGAGCTCAGCCGATATCACCCCACGATCCGCGATCTGGTAACCCAGGTACGCTTCATACGCTTCTTGGGTGGCGGGCACATTTTGGACAAGCACCCAAACCATCAAAATTGACTTCAACATCGTAGCGACCTCATAGAGTGGGTTGATACACATCGAGCCTGCCGCCATCAGGTGCGGCAATGGCAAAGCTGAGTGTGCTCAGCACACCGGGCAGTGCGCGCAAAGCGAGCGGGTGAATGATTTGATCAGACCATTGACTCGCCAATAACCCCTCATAACAGGCCTCAATATCATCAACCTGCAGACAGAGAGATCGTAAGCCTCGCCCACCATCAGGTGGAACCATTAGCCGCTCAATGGGGTGATGCAGGACCTCGACCAACTCGAGAGAGCCCTCCATACACGCGTCTGGGTGCAAAATAGCGAGCTCGATGTCACCAGCATCTGCTGGACGACGCTCCAATTGCAGCACCTTTGGCCCAGCACCGGGGAGTGGACCATGATGCTGGATAAAACGCTCGAAGTTTAGATGTTTCAAAAAGGCGACCGTCTGATCGACATTTCGTACCATCTGCGTGGCATTAAAAACATCACTCATACGATCGAATGCGACCGTTGGCAACGGTGGTTGCAGCCGCTCCATGACAGCCAGCACGATGCCATCTTCTTGAATATAAAGCCCCTCTTTGGTCTCGACATCGCCGAATTGCCACGCTACCGGATCAACCAAAGGCTGCCATCCATGGCATTGCAAAAAATCGTGAGACCAGTCGCTATCGACGGTCCGCATATTGATATCGAAAAGCCCCCCCGGAGTAGTGACAGCGCAGTCCACCGGGCGCAGCACTGGCACCTCCTGTGGCGTCGGTAGCAGCAATACCTCACAGGCATTGGAGGGCGGTATCCAGCGCATCGCCGGAGTCTCACTTGGTTCAACACCCCAAAATGCCAACGCCTCTGACATTAAATCGACCGTCAGCGAGTGCCAACCCAGTGCCGCGAAAAATCCGCCCAGCACTGGCGTGTGAGCAGTAGTGATCACCACGTGCGAAAACCCCTGCGATCGCATACGGATACCTCAGAGTCCAACCGATTTGCATCATACCGTGATCATGACGGGGAGTTCATAGCGGCTTAGCACCATATCGGGCCCACACTATCTGATGCCCTCGATCGGAGAATATGCTATGTATTAAGCTGATAGGTGATAAGGCACGCCAATTGTTGTGGCCTCTGCTACTCTTTTCGTTTGGCAAAACAGCTTTGATCCGGAGGCACAATATGAACGCAGTGGTATCCACTATCGAACAATTACTGCCCACGGAAATCATTCAGACGGATCCAGAACAAATCGCCCTCTACTCGCAAGACGTTTTTACGTTGGGCCCAAAGGTCTGCGCCGTCGTCACGCCGCGCAACATCGAAGAAGTTCAAGCGCTGGTGCGTGCGTGCCGGGAACGCGGTACGCCCATCGTGACGCGCGGTGGCGGAATGAGTTACACCAGTGGTTATCTCGCCACGGCGCCAGACAGTCTATTAGTGGACATCACCCGCATGAACGCCATTGTTGAGATCAATCTAGAGGATCGTTACGTTACCGTCGAAACCGGCTGTAGCTGGCAAGCGCTCTATGAAGCGCTGGCTCCCTTGGGTGTCCGCACACCCTATTGGGGGACGCTATCAGGGCGTTTTGCTACGGTAGGCGGTGGGCTTTCTCAAAACAGTATTTTTTGGGGAAGCGGCCAGTCCGGCACGGCCGCTGACAATGTGCTGTCGCTGAGCGTGATCACAGGCAAAGGGGAATTAATAGAAACTGGCTCAGCAAGCCAACGCCACGCCGCACCCTTTACCCGACATTTCGGCCCAGATCTCACAGGCTTATTTGCCAGTGATTGTGGCGCCTTGGGTATCAAAGTGAGAGCCACACTGCCGTTGGTCCCCCTGGCTGGTTCAAAAAGCTACACCAGCTTCGCTTTTGAAGCATCTGGACCCATGTTGCGCGCGATGGCGCAAATTTCTCGGGAGTCCTTGACCACTGAATGCTTTGGCTTCGACCCCTACCTGCAAAAACAGCGCATGAAACGAGCCAGTCTCGCCGCCGACGCGCAACAGCTCTCTGGCGTTGTTAAAGCGGAGTCCAGTCTTGTAGGCAAGCTCAAACAAAGCGCGAAAATTGCACTATCAGGTCGTCGGTTTATGGATGACGTTGAGTGGGCCATGTTTACCATTAGTGAAGGACGCACAGACGAGGAAACCGCCTTTCAAGCCGAACGTATTCGCGAGATTTGCTCTGCAGAAGGGGGGACTGAGCTGCCCGACAGTATTCCGCGCATTCTTGCCGCCAATCCATTTGGCCCAGTCAATAATATGGTTGGCGCCGAAGGTGAGCGATGGTTGCCCGTGCATGGACTCGTCCCTCACTCTCGCGGCGAAGCGGTGCTGGCTGCCATTGAATCGGTCTATGCTGACCACCAAGCACTATTAGCGCAGTTCAATATTGAGACCGGTTACCTGATAGCGGTTGTGAGCGAACAAATTACGGTGTTAGAGCCGGTCTTTTTTTGGCCCGATGCATTGAATGCACTGCATAAACATTCTCTCGAATCAGATCATCTGGCACGACTCCATCAGTTTGATGCGGTACCCAACGCGTGGGAAGCGGTGCAAAAAGTAAAAAGCGCGGTGATTGACGTGCTATCTCGGGAAGGTGCCAGCCACTTACAACTGGGGAAGGCCTACCATTATCAAGACGCGCTGAAGCCGGCCGCACGCGATTTAATCCTAGGCATCAAGGCTTCTCTTGACCCCGATGGCATCATGAATCCTGGCGTGCTGGGCTTATCCTGATAACAGCATCGCCATTCTCAGGCGCCTCATCGAGGGCCCATTGCGGTGATACCGGACAGCACACCCCTCATGGCATGTTATATTGTGACGCACAATAATAACGCTAGCAGTGTGACGCGATGACCGCCTATATAATCGTTGAAGCCGAAATTCATGACCCCGAAAAGTTCGCCGCCTACGCTCGTGTAGTGCCCGATATTGTGGCGAAACACGGCGGTGAATATTTAGTCCTAGGTGGGCAACAGAATGCCCTTGAAGGGGACTGGGGTGGCACACGCCTGGTCATGCATCGTTGGCCCTCTGCCGAACAGGCTAATGCGTTTTGGCACAGCGACGCCTATGCTGCCGCTAAACCACTCCGAGAAAGTACAGGGACATTTCGCGTCATGTTGGTCGAGGGATTGCAACAAACACCTTTGGAGTAATGTAGCGTGACACCTTATTCTGCCCTAGCATTACAGATGGATTGTTCGGCGATTAACGCGCTCCCTGATCGCGGGTCCGTTGACGATGCCATTTCAAAAACCTTAGACCACGTAGACAAATCGATCGCCGGTAGCAAAGCTTTTATTAGTACCTTTAGTGGCGATACCCTACAGCTAGTCGTGCTTCCCGAGTACTTCCTGACCAGCTTCCCCATGGGCGAGAGTATCGCCGAGTGGCGCACTAAGGCCTGTATCGAAATGGATGGTGCTGAATACCAGCGTATGGGCGAGATTGCTAAAACGCGTGGGGTCTATCTGTCGGGTAATGCATACGAGCTTGACCCTCACTTCCCTGACCTTTATTTCCAAACCAGTTTTATCATTAATGATTCGGGCGAGATCATTCTTCGCTACCGCCGTCTCATATCCATGTTCGCGCCCACCCCCCACGATGTCCTCTCGCAGTACATTGAGGTGTACGGCGCCGACGCGCTCTTTCCAGTGGTGGAAACACCTTTGGGTAGGCTGGCCTGCGTGGCATCAGAAGAAATACTCTACCCCGAAGTCACACGGGCATTGGCCACACGCGGCGCAGAAGTGATTCTCCATTCCTCTAGCGAAGTGGGTAGTCCGCGGCCGACGCCTAAAAATATCGCCAAATGTGCGCGTGCCTACGAAAACATGTGTTACGTCATTTCAAGTAATACTTCTGCCATTCATGACTCCCCCGTCCCACAAAATTCCACTCAAGGGCATTCGCAAGTAGTGGATTTTAAGGGTCAGGTCGTCACTGAAGCCTACACGGGAGAATCAATGGTGGCGCATGCCATGATTGACATAGCGCGCCTCCGCGAAGCGAGATCCAAACCCGCTATGACCAACCTACTGGCACGGCAACGCTTGTCACTCTTTAAATCGACTTATGAACAGGATGACTTTTACCCAGAGGATAATTTGATTTCTGAAACAGGCGATATTGTCACACCTGAGCGTTCCCATTTTATGAGTCAGCAAACAGCGGCCATTGAACGATTAAAAAAAAGAGGGGTTATCTAAAACCTCAGTCAAGCGTGAGATCCATCGAATATTGAAAGTGCTCAGGGTTGTAGAGCACCTCCAGAAAATCCATGATTTGCTCTGCTTCAGCGCCGGTCTTTTGATAAGAACGACGGGTCAAACTCAATAATGGACTGCCTTCAACAACATCCAGCGCAGCGGCCACCGAGGCGTCAGCCGAGACGGCAGACAACATTTGCGTGACGTGACTCACCTCTAGACCTTGCTGGCGGAAGTAACTCAGTCGAGGCGTATTTTCAAAAATAGCAGGATCAGCGGGCATTTTGACCCCTGCTGTCCAACTGGTGTAGTGACCAAACTTCATGCCGTCCCGTTCACGTACTCGGAGTAAATGTAGGACCGTTTCGCCCTCTGCGAGTCTAAGATCTTCCCGAATCTTCTGCGGGGGGATGCGGATACCAAAGTCGAGAATCTGCGCTACCGAGTTCCGCGCCATACTCTCAATTTCTTGCAGCATACCGGTCAATGGCGCTTGAACCGGTCGCGGACTGTATTGGTAAATGACGTGGGTACCGCGACCCCGGCGGCGCTCCACGAGGGCGTCTTTGGATAAATCGTCCATCGCACGCTTAGCGGTAATCCGCGACACACTGAAAATGTCCGCCAAACGTTCCTCAGGGGGTAATCGCGTACCATAAGCAAGCGTACCGTCCAAAATGCGCGACTTCAGTAACGAGAATAGCTGATGGTACAACGGCGTGGGCGACTGCTTTGATAGCTGACCGACAACGTGTGCGCTAAAGACTTCTTCCATTCGCTAAACTCTCGCTATGACAAGATCAATTCATTAAGCATAATGATATAACAAATTAGGTGTAATACCTATTCAGTCAGCATCGTAAGACGGGATCTTGGCCCAGCCCTCAATAATGGGGGAAAAAACCACTCAGAGACTGATTAAGTTATAATGATATATCTTTAGACGCGGGGAAGGGTTAATGGGAGTAACTGAATTAGCGGTGCTGCGCTGGCTACACATCCTTGCGATGGTGTATTGGCTCGGTGGCGAATGGGGTGTCTTCAATACTTCAACCCATGTAATCAATCGCAAGCTGTCGATGGAAGAGCGCCGTCGGCATATGCAAACAGCCTATAACATCGATATTCTCGCACGCATTGGCATCATTAGCCTGCTCCCTCTTGGGCTACACATGGGCCATTTGTGGGGCGTTCAGCCCTTTGGTGGCGGCTTTCTGGTGGCGGTATGGCTTTTGGCGATCGGCTGGCTAACGCTGTGTGTTTCTGCCTATGTTTATCGTGAAACCGATCGCGGCATCCAGTTGACGCTGTGGGATGAGCGCGTCCGTTTTGTCTTGATTCCCATCATGGTCATCGCATCCATTAGCTCGCTGATGGGCTATGGGCCCTTCAACGTGGGCCCGATGCAATACTGGTTCTCCATCAAAATTCTGCTTTATAGCGTCACGCTCATGATCGGCCTCAAGTTACGCTTTATCATGCGCGAATGGACCACCCTATTCAGAGTGTTAGCCGAAGGCCCCAATCAAGCCGCTGAAGATCAGTTAGAGAAAAGTTTAGTCGTGGGCAAACGACTGGCCTACTGTTATTGGGTAACGATCGCCTCGGTAGCCTTCTTTGGTGCGACCAAAGCGATCTAAGGCTGGCACCTCGCTAGTCAATCTGATCGATTGCGGCGTCAACAATCGAGCCGGGTGACGCATGCCAAATGGCGTCACTCCGCTCCACCAAAAGCGCTTCTAGCACCTTTTTCACAGCAGACACACGGTGAGGTTGACCCACTAGCCAAGGGTGTAGATTCAGCGCCAGCAATCGCCCTCCCTGCTTTTGGCCTTCTTCGATCAGTAAATCTGCGGCATCAATCACCTGTTGTACAAAACTCTCTTCACTGTGCAGATTTTGAGTCAGCACAAAGACATCATCGAGCTCCAAGCACGAAGGCAGGCATGTCATGTCACCTTCATCCGTTTTAAACGGGTAGGGCAGTTCGTCGTTCACCCAATCACATTGATAGCTAAATCCGTTGCGCATCAGTAGCTCAGGCGTATTGGCAGTTTGACTGCGTCCAGGACTCAACCAACCCTTCAAGGGCTGATCGGTAAATGCCTCGAGTGCCTCACGGGTTTGCGCAATCCACTCAGACTCTGTTGCAATCTCAATGTCACCGGCATGCATACACAACATGTTCCAACCATGACCCAGCCATTCGTAGCCGGTCGCTGCCAGCCGCTCCATAAGCCTCGGATAACGCAGTGCCAAAGCACCTGAAATCGCAACCGAGGGTGTCGCCTGATACTGCTGCATTAACGTCAATATTCTGAAAATACCGACTCGATTACCATAATCGCGCAGGGTGTAATGCCGCAGGTCCGGGTAGGGCATGGTCAGCGCCCCTGGTGGCGCGACCACGGGCTTTTCTCCCGAGAGTGGAAAATGCTGAACGGATAAATTAATCCATAGCGCCAACGGTTTATTGTCCGGCCAGACAATGGGGGCCCGGTCTTGCAGCATGGACCACCGATAACGATCGTGGTCCATGCCATAGTGACGCCGTGGGTAAGACAATAACTCTTCGCTCATGCTGATGGCACCACCGCATTGCCCTCTAATTGGTGTCGACCACGGGCGATTGTATATTCGGCAATCTCTCGACCAGTGGTGACCCAAACATCACTATGACCGGTGATGTATTCGAGTGCCTCCTCAAAGGCGCGCAAACGGTGAGGGCAGCTCACCTGATAATTGTGTGTGGGGATGCACATCACCGTGCCACTGTCAGCACCCTCAGCATACAACTGATCAAATGCCAGACGGATGCTCTCACCGTAACGGCGCGGCTCCCTCTTTTGCACCACGTAAGCAATGGTGTCATTGAGTTCTAAAGAATAGGGAATGGAGACAAACGGTTTATCAGATCGCGTATTCACCCATGTCGGCTGATCATCATGGAATAGATCACAGGTATACAAGCCGCCCGCCTCAGCAAAGAGATCAATCGTGTGATTTGAATGAGACAAAGCTGGCGCCAGATAACCTGCTGGGCGCTGACCCACGGCGCGCTCAATCGTGTCCATGGCGTCTTCAATCATCTCGCGCTCTTGGTCCTCTGTCAGACCATAGGTATAGCGCGTGTTGTAAATCCCATGACTGAAAAATTCCCAGTTTCGCTCGGCGCACAAGGCAATAATTTCAGGATGATGCTCGCACAAAGCGGCTGATAGGCTAATAGACCCGCGCACGCCATATTTGTCGAGCAAGGCCATTTGCCGCTGATGGCCGACGCGATTACCGTAATCTCGAATACTGTAACCTGGCACAGGCGGATAAGGGTGAGGCCATGCCTGACGGTGAGGATTGATCGGGGGATCGAGCTCGTAAAACTCAATATTAGGCGCCACCCAAAACGCCAAACGCGCACCATTTGGCCACACGATTTTAGGCCGCTCATCGTAAGGGCTGTAATCGTATAGGGAGAGCTCAGGAAATTGCACTATCTCGGTCACGAGCGCTCCTGCTGCGACAACCAATCTAGCACCTCACCCACTCCCATCACGTCAGCATACTTAATCGCCAGATCCGTTAAGTTAGCAAAGTGGTAACTCTCGTGCTTATCTGCGACACACTCCTCAGGCACTATGGTGCGATATCCTCGAGACAAAGAATCCACAGCCGTCGCCCGAATGCAGCCACTGGTCGAACCGCCCGTCATAACGACTGTATCGACTTGATGCCAGACACATAAGGACTGCAACGCCGTCTCAAAAAAAGCGGAGGGCATTTTCTTGCAGTAGATCACATCACGCTCAGGATCAATCTGAAGCCGATCATCAAACTCGGCGCGCTCCGAACCAAATTTAATATTCTGGAGGGAGTCTGGCGTATCAGTGCGGGTGCCCCAGATACCGCAGTCCTCACCGGACGCCATAAAAGCGACGTGAGTCCAGACAACAGGCCAGCCCAGTGCGTGAAAAGCGCCCGCTAAATCATTCACATAGTGCAGCTGATTAGGATCTGTTTCGTACGCCGTCTTAAAAAGATCGGTCCGTGTGTAAGCCTTTTGCAGGTCGATATTCACCAAGATGGCTTTTTGGCCAAAGCCAAAGCGGGCACGGCTGGGGTTTTCTTGGAGCTGTCGAAAAATCTGTCGTGCGGTGAGATCGCTGGTTTCCATTACTGTTCCTGTTTTGCTGAAGTGCAGAGCATCATGATATAAAAACATATCATTAATACATAGCAAGATCTGACGAGCAGAGTTGCATCTCGACAGATCAAAAGGGGTTCACATGGGGCACAAGCTTATCCGAGGCGTAATTGAATACACCAGCAGAAAACCGGAACGCATGGGTGAAACGCGCGGAAGAGAAGCTTTTACGCTAACTTGTCAGCCCGATGGCGTCGACGTTTTACTGGCTCACTGCGAGATTGACGATGCACCAAAAGTCACTCGCGACGTTTGTATTGCGCTGCACCATGCAGATTCTAGCCCTATTGATTGCTCTGTGCGCTTGTCGGTCGGCGGACAATTTGAGGGGTCAGGCTGGATGCGCTTTGCAAAAGGCTATGCAGAGTGTGAAACCTTTAACGCACGCGATGGGCGCATTAGCCAAGAATTAGAAACAGACGGCAAAGTAGGGTGGCTACAAAGCCATCCCATTGTGGGAGATGCCTTGTTAATGCGCCTTTACCCGCTCGAACAGGGCCCAGGCGTTCATTCGCTAAACAATGTGTTCCTGACGTCACCCGATCACCGCGGCGCCACTGGCCCGTTCTTTTTTGTCACCTCATTTGATTTAGTGTACGTCGGCGAGGAGCAGATCGAGGTCGCAGCCGGCATCTTCCAAGCCCGGCACTTTCAGGTCACAGGTACCGCTGGTAACCTGCCCGAAGAGCACCCCCCCTATGACGTTTGGTGCACCGCCGATGATGACTACCTCCTTTTGCGGGCCAGTGCAGAGGGTTATATGCAAACCCACTACGAGCTCACCGAAGTCACTATTGAGGAAACACCATGAGGGCTCGTTTGGCTCTTGGAGCTAGGCCGATCGCGATGATCAGTCAGTCGTGATTGAGAATATGACACTGCGAGTCCCGAGGCTGAGTGACGCAGTGGCCGCCTACCATGCCCTCGGCTATCAAGACGCACCCTTCAGCACGGACAGTGCCGCTGCCATAGCACTGACAGATCCCATGCTCACAGCCTGCCCCAATCACACGATTCTCATGTCTCAAGAACCCTATCAAACCCTGACGTTCATCGAATGGGATGGTGATGTTCCCACCCCTTTTGCAGCACCCGGATGGGCGGCAATGGAAGTACTCGTCAAAGATCTAGACGCACTTTTTGCCGAGCTACCCCCCGCGTTTTCGCTATTGAACCCGCCGGCTGCGTTGTCGTTCTCAGAGCACATTCGTGCAATGCAGGTCGCAGGACCTGCCGGAGAATTGATTTACTTCACAGAGGTATCCGGTGAGGTGCCGGGATTTACCTTGCCGACAGCGACCCAGCAAGTGAATCAGTGCTTTGTCATGATCAATGCGGTGACTGCTATTCAGACATCCATTGATTTTTATGCCCGGTTGCTTGGCTGCGCGGCCCCCTCGGCAATGCCTGCACGGGTTTCGATTTTATCGCGCAGCAATGGGCTCGATGAGGACCACCGCCATGCAATCGCTCCGATTGCGCTCAGCCCAGGACAACTCTTTGAACTCGATCAATGGATCGAGCGGCCCGCTGCTGTGGGTCAACACCCGCCCTGTGGATGGCACTCGCTATCCATCAGGCGCAACACGCCCCCTCCAGAGGGTATGGCAACGGCGCCTGCCGTCATCACTGAACATCTTCATTGCTACGACATCGCCACGCCAGATGGCGAACGTATTCTGTGGCTTTGCCCCCACCATTGAGAGACGCCCATGTATAACGTTGTGCTGTACGTCCACGTGTTAGCGCTAGTCTATTGGCTTGGGGGTGATCTCGGCACGTTTTTATCGAGCCGACACGTGTTACGCAGCGAGCTCGGTGTGGAGTCGCGCCAAACCGCTTTCAATATTCTGATGGAATGCGACATGGGTCCGCGCTTAGCCATGCCGCTCATTTTGGGCTCTGGATTTCATCTCAGTAGCTTGCGCTGGCCTGGGCTGTTACCCGATGGAACCGCACTCATCGGCTGGCTCGTGGTGATGGTCTGGGTGGCGTTGGTCGCCGCCATTCACAGTTCGGTCGGTCAGCGTTTTCCTTCCCTGACCCAGTGGGACCTTCGCTTACGCTTTGCCGTAGTCGGCGGGCTACTGGGTGTCGGTGGATACGCTTTTGCGATCGGCTTGCCAGGATGGCTCGCACTCAAAATAACGATCTTTGCGACACTGGTCGCTTGTGGCATTGCCGTGCGTTTTGCACTCAAACCTTTTGCGACCGCGTATCTCGGCATGGTCACTGATGGCCCGAGTGATGAGAGGAACACCGCCATGATCACTCATATGAGCGTCGTGCGTCGTTATGTCTGGGTGATTTGGGTCGGTCTTTTTGTCAATACTGCGCTTGGATTACATGTGGTCACATTCTAATCCTGCTTAGGCACCGTACCCGAGGGACCCTGGGTAAGCGACGCAAGCTCGTATCTGGTTTGCATGTACCCATCCACCTGCGCTCGCAACACAATAAAGTTCCCATCAGACGAGGTCCATACATGATACCGAGGATGACCTCCCGCCTGATTACTGCCTTCGGGATCAATAGCGGGATCGCCGTAACAGAAATGCAGGGCAGTAAATTGTCCGGCTTCGATCGCGATGTTCTCCTCACCGAGAAAAAAAATATCCAGCGGCGGCTCATGAACCATCAAACGAGGCCCAGATGCACCACGATGATCCAGCGAACAAGTGGGAAAGTGGCTGATTTGGCGATGGCCAGGTTCCGTCCCAAACCCTAACCCTCCCAAGAGCCACGCGTCTGCCTGAATCGGGTGCGTCACAAAAAAAGTGGCTGCCGCACTTCCCTCCCAGCATTCCTGAAAATCCTCCCCCTCAATCGTGCGGCCCGAGCCGTAAATACGGTGCGCATCACAAATAAATAGGGCTTGCCCTTCACGATCGTCTCCCACCCGGATACGAACCTGAGCTGAGCGAGGATGAAACGATGCATCAACACTGAGCACCACATCACGCTCCACCATCGGCGGATCCTGAATAATCACATGGCTGCGCAGTGATCGAGACCCGTCATCGTTAAGCGTAATAACAAACTGCTCTCGACCGCGCGCTTGACCAAGACGGCCTTGCTGTTGGCTGGTGTATCGGATAACACCGCTGTAACTGTGGCTCATCGTCCCTCCCTCACACTCAGTCTCGTGTTATAACCGCGACTGTCTTATTTCGAATCCACCGATTCTCGAGCAATTACGTGCCTCATTCCGGTCTCACTATATCTCGTTGGCTACTGGCGGCTATCAGTAGTTTATCGCCCTTTGGGGTGGTCATCATGGTGCCCCTCATCCCACTGCTGAGTGTTACGTTCGATCGCAACATCGGCGATCTCCAATACCTTATTTCGATCTATGTGATGGGTTTGGCCATTAGCCAACCCCTCGTTGGTATGCTGGCTGATCGCATCGGCAAGCGGCCTGTTCTGCTCACTGGTTTTACACTCTTTGTCGTATCAAGTGTTGTCATGATGTTGGCAACCACACTTCAACAAATGATCGCGCTGCGCTTTTTACAGGCCGTGGGGGTCGGTGCTGGGACGGTCATCGCGCGCAGTATGATCAGAGACCATTTGGCACCAGAGGAGGCCCTCAAAGCCTTTGCACTGCTCACCGCGGCCATGGGCTTTACGCCAGTTATCGCGCCAATACTGGGCGGTTTTTTTGCAGAGAAAGGCGGCATTTCGTCGGTTTTTGCCTTGTTGGCAGCACTGGGCCTGCTGCTCCTCTTGTGGTGTCTTAAGTCGATTCCTAAGGAGCCAGCTGAAGTGCGGCAAGAGCAACGTGTCACGCTGCGCGGCTATCGATCCCTATTGGCGTCGGGTCTCTTTTGGGGACACGCCTGTGCGTTTGGCTTTATTCAGGGCATGTTTTTTACGCTGTTATCCACCGGCGGCGCGCTATTCAATCAACAATTTGGTATGTCGATAACCACTTTCGGGGCGGTATGGGGCGTCCTATCACTCACCTATGTCGTGGGCTCATTTTTAATCAGTCATTCGGCGAAGCTGGGGACACCCACTTGGCAAAGGGGGACAGTGATGGCAATGCTAGTAGTGTCCTTGTCTGCACCCGCACTCCTGTTGCTTAACGGCCTCACACTGTTTGGCATATTAGCGCCCGTTGCCTGTTCTATGTTGCTCTCGGGCGTGCTCACGCCGGCCACCCTTTACGGCTCCGTCAACGCCATCCCACAGTACAGCGGCAGCGCCGCGGGGCTATCAAGCGCTGTGGGCATGAGTATGGCCGCTTTATTTTCTTATCTGGGTGCGCTCGCCTATGAGTATCAGCCCTGGATGGTCATGATCTGCTTTAGCGGAGCGGGTCTTGGTTTTGTGGGGTGCTGGCATGTCACGCACCCACGTGCTGTCGAACCGCAAACGAGCTAGTCATTCGGCGGGCAATAAGCCACGCTGGTGCGACAACCCATTGCGAACAGATCGGCGTAAACAACAAAACCACACCGAAATGCCGCCTCAACAAAGGAACCATCATGGACGAAAACACACAAAAAGTTGTGGTTTGCACGGGCTCTGGCCGACATGGCGGACTCGGTGAAGCCATCCTGCTGCGCTTCGCACAGGAAGGCTATAACGTCGTCGTGACCGATATTGGCGACAGCAGTGATCATCATCTCGCCAGCTCTGCCGACATGGAATCCGTCGCAACGGGGCTCAAATCAAAAGGCGTAAACGTACTGTGTCTTCCCTGCGACGTGCGCTCGCCAGACTCGGTAACCGCTTTATTTGACGAGGTCATCGCGCGCTTTGGCCGTTTAGACGTGTTAGTCAATAATGCTGGTATTGGTTTCGTCATGAAACACAGCCGCGAAGTAACCCCTGCGGAATGGGGCCTCGTCATCGATGTCACGCTCAGCGGCGTATTTTATTGCACCCAAGAGGCTGCCAAGCACATGGAAGCAGGCGACCGCGGCGGTCGCATTATTAATATCGCGAGTCAGGCAGCCAAATCGGGCTTTCCTCACATGGCGCCTTACTGCGCTGCAAAGCATGGGGTCATTGGCCTGACCCGCACCGCCGCAATCGACTATGGCGCTGCAGGCATCACCGTTAATGCAGTGTGTCCGAACCATGTGACCACCGCGTTGGGTGGTGCGCAAAATGCGTATTTTTCTGCCTTCAAAGGCATGACCGAGGAGGCGTACCTTGAAGAAATGGCCGCGCGCATCCCTCTGCAGCGGATCGGTCAGGCCGGTGACACCGCCGCGATGTGCGCATTCTTAGCCTCCGATGAGGCCAGTTTCATTACCGGAGAGGCAATCAACGTCAGTGGCGGTGAGGAGATGCACTAGGGGCCCTTTTCTGAAGCGCCGTCACGTCGCCTGTCACCCTATAAGACTCACCATTACTTAAGGTCTCAGCGCGAATAACCCCACTCACAAAAAAGCCCGGTGCAATCTGCGACCGGGCTTTTTTGATATTCCGCGCGCTCATTCGCGGTGCTTACTTTCCACTAGCCGCCAAAGCGATACTTCAACGTCGCTTGGTACGTCATGGGAAGGTTGTAGTAGCTTGTAAACAAGAAAGACTGTGTGTAGACCTTATCGCCACAGTTCTTGCATTCCAAATTGAGTTCCCACTGTGAGTCGGCGGTTGACAGCTTGACCCCCGCATTGATTAAGGTCACTGAACCATCATAGCCTTGGTTTCGCGTTGCGGGGTACTGCGCACCTAAATAGCGCACCATCACATTTGGCGTCAGTGTTAGAGCGCCAACAGTGAAATCAGCTGACGTCCCCACGGTATAGGTTTGATGGGGACTGCGCTTGGGTTCAGCGATATTACAGTTCGCGTCATAAGCGGCCAGAGAATCATTAGGTGTGACACACCCGCCTGGCAACTGCTGATATTCGGCGTTCTGCCAGCCTAGCGCAGCAAAGATCTGCCAATTATCGGTGGGCAACGCTGTGATCTCCGCCTCAATCCCGGGCACCTCTAAGCCACCTGCATTAGTTGTTAAGAACTGCCCATCGGGGGTCGCGGCTGTTGTTTGTAGGTCCTCAAGGTCAGAATAGAACGCCGTGACGTTGGTCCTGAGTCGTCCGTCCATCCAGTCAGCGCGCATGCCCAACTCATAAGACCAAATGGTCTCCGGCGCAAAAGCTTGTAATGCTGCGGAACTTGACCCCCGTGCATTCCAACCGCCAGATTTAAAGCCATTAGTAGCCGACACATACATCATCATGCTGTCAGAGAATTTGTGCGCGTAGGCAACGCGTGGCGTGATTTCCTGCTCGCTCTGCGAGAGCGGAATCCCGGCGGCCACCATTCCGGCAGAATTTACCGTCCCCTGAAAGTCCACTGTCTTTTCTTCGTCGGTGTAACGCGCACCTAATGTCAGCGTGCCGTTCTCGCCGATTTGAATATCAGCTTGAGCGTAGACCGCGAAGCTCTCTGTGGTATTACTCAGTACTCGATCGGCAAGCGTAGTGAACGCGGTAGAAGGCGGCACAGGAACCCCGACAGCGCCGAGATCAAGATAATCCACAAAATCTACCTCGTTGTCCTCGTCCATGTAGTAGACGCCAGTTTGCAAGAACCCTCGCCCGTCCATAATATCGCCAGACCATTTCAACTCAGCCGAGTACATATCGTGCTCGCCCTGGTTATCGATGATGAAAAAGTCCGGGAAGAAATCGAGCGAGAAAGGGAAATTCAGCAAAAAGTCTTGCTCGATAGAGCGCGCGCCTAAAATCAGGTTAGCCGTACCGCCCATGGCATCCCACGCCAGATTGGAGGTGATGTTGAGGGTGTCGACCTCGTTGCCATAGTCAGACATGCCGCCGCCCATTGGCAGCCCGTCACCCAGAACGGACAGCGAGTAGCGGTCGTCACCATCCAGGAAACCGTGGATATTGGCTACCTCTGACTTTCCACCATCCACCGCAATATCCCAAGTCATCGAATCTGAGATCAGCCAACGCAATGCCGCGCGAATCCCTGTGAGATCTGCCTCGTTATAGTCTTTGCCATCGGTACGATTTTCGAGGTAACCGTCGGTATCCACGTAATAAGCGGAGAATTTGGTCAGCACATTTTCACTCAGCGGCAAATCAATACTGCCGCGCAGCATAGTCTTGCCCCAATTGCCCACACCTGCCTCAACGTAACCTTGCATCGTATCGGAAGGCTTCTTCATCACCACGCTGATTGCGCCACCCGTAGTGTTGCGGCCGTACAGCGTGCCCTGCGGGCCTCGCAATACCTCAATACGCTCCACATCGAACAAAGCCACGTTATTGACGTTCTGGCGTGTGATATAGACGTCATCGACATAAGTGCCCACGGGTGGGTCAAAAGTCGAAATGGATTCGTCATTACCCTGCGCTCGCAGGTAGTACATATTGGCAGTACCCAGACCGGTGTTGTTACCGCCAAACATATTGGGAACGACGTTAATCAAATCGAGCGTGTCATCAATTTGTAATTTGTCGATCATGTCTTCGTTATAAGCACTGACCGCAATCGGCACGTCCTGCACTGAGGCTTCGCGTCGCTCGGCGGTAACGAGCACTTCTTCCAACTGCGCAAAGGTGGTGGTGGGTAAGGTTGCCGCGACCGCCGCTGACAGTATTGCCGGTAGATAGGCGTGTTTCACACTCATTTGCATCTGTGGATCCCCCTGAAACGCATCGATTTTGCGGCGCCTGAATCAAACACCGTGCTATTGTCCTATTGGTATAGCATTATCGCCATTGCCTTAGCAAGGCTATCCAGTGTGCTAAAAAAACGTCGACTCGCTATTCGCGCTGACTGCGCACAACAGCACTCATCACTGAGGGGTACATCATGGCCGGTTTACAGCACTCGCTCTCACTCAAAAAAAATTTAGATCAGCGCGCCCGAGAACGATTCACCTCGTCAATGCGAGCTTGGGTACTCACCGATCTTGCAGGCCAGATGCATGCTGACTACGAAGCGGCGCGGACAGCCGCCAACCAGAATCATGACTCGGGCGAGGCGGTACATCAGTTTCTTAAGGAACGTGGTCTCTTCAAATGGTATTCCAGTCTGCGCTGTGCCACTCAAGAATTAGTCTGGCAATCTGTCTTAAGAGCCATCGAGAGCGACCCTCAATCGCTCAATAAGCACCAGAGCGAGTCGCCAGCAAAAACGGGTGGCTCCTTAACCCTCGATTCAACGATCTCACTGCCGGCCTATGCAAGAGAGATGGACGTCCATCTGATGCCAGGCAACTATCAAGGCGGAGAAGATCAGGACGCAGCCGCAGGCATCATTTATGACAACGGCTTGGACGTGTTTTCCTTTGGCGTGATGGGCCAAAATCTAGATGACATTGGTCATTCGATGGCGAACTTTACTCGTCTCAAATGGCCGAATCTCAACCCAGATCTCATCGTCGATGTCGGCTGCACCATCGGGCACAACACGCTACCGTGGAAACAAGCTTTTCCCCATGCTGAAGTGCATGGTCTGGATGTCGCCACGTCGTGCCTGGAGTACGGCCATGCGCGAGCAGAGGCTCTGGATGTCTCCATTCACTTTCGGCAAGCCGGTTGCGATGCGCTCCCTTATGAAGACAAGAGCGTTGATGTGGTCTTTTCCTCTATGTTTCTTCATGAATTACCCACTTCTATGATCAAGGCGTTTTTTGCTGAGGCACACCGAGTGCTCAAGCCGGGTGGAATCCTCATCAATATGGAACTACCTCCGAACGATGCGATCGGCGCCTATGACGCGTTTTATCTGGACTGGGATGGTTTTTATAACAACGAGCCCTTTTATAAAGAGTTCCGCGATTTGAGCTACCAACGCTTATGCACTGATACCGGTTTTGAGGCTGACGATTTTTTTCAGGCGACGATGCCGCGTTTCACCTACGTGAGTGAGACTGAGTTCGCGGAAACGGCCATCGCAGACGCCTCCTTTGACGGCGACACTGGGCGCCTATCAGATACGATCACCTGGTATGCCTTTGGCGCGCAAAAGAGCCTGTCGGTATGAGTCATGACAAGAAAACCGTCAAAGCGGGGCGACCCGCCTTTTTCAAAGACCCTGAAGTGGATCGTCTTCTGGCAATTATCGTTCGTTTGATGACAGAGCATTCGGTGCTCAACGAGCGGGTCAAAGCGCTGGAGTCGCTGCTCATTGAGTCGGGAACGCTCTCCGATGACGCTCTGCAAACATTCGAGCCGAGCGAATCACAGGACAACGAATGGGCACAAGCGCGAATACAACTGATCAAAGACGTGCTGGAATCTGGCGCGAACATTACAGAACAATAACGAGAGGTAACGCATGACATCTTTGTGGCTCTATCTACATATTCTGTTGCTGGTCTTTTGGGTGGGCACAGACGTAGGTGTTTTTATCGCTGCTCGATGGTCTGAAAGAACCGCCTTGAGCATTGAGACACGTCAGACCGTATTGCAGCTCGGCATGGTGTTAGACAGACTCCCAAGATCTGCCCTAACGTTAATTATGCCCTCAGGATGTCAACTCGCGAATGCCAGTGGTTGGCTCAATCTGTCTGATAGTGTATTGGGCGGCATGTGGGCGTTTGCCGCCATCTGGCTGGTAATTTTATGGCGCGGGTTCCTCTCACCCGACCCGACAGTCCAAGAGCAGTCAGCAAAAATTAACTGGGGTCTCAACTTAATCCTGGCACTCGGCGTCAGCGCAGTCGGTATTTACTTGCTGACCAGCACCACGACGCCTGATTGGCTGGCGTTGAAGATACTCGCTGTCGGCGCCATTTTTTGCGCCGGAGTTGCGCTTGATCTGTTTTTCAAGCCGGCCGTGGATATTTTTCTGGCATTGGGAGCAACCCCTGATGACGCCGAGCTGAATGCGGCTTATCAACGTGCTCTGTCACCGGTCTACATCGCCGTCTTAGCGATTTATGCGTTTGCATTAATCGCCGCCGCGCTGGGGGTGTTCAAATGATGGGTCACCGCGGCACTGCATCACGCGTTTTATTTTTGCGGCTCAGGCTAGGGGTTATAGCCTTGCTCGCCGCCCTACTGTCATCACCGATGGCATTGAGTGACTTCGAAACCGAAATCGCCGCAGAAGGGGGCAAGTGGGCGCACTATTACGAGCAAGCAGACTTGGACGGCCTCATGACACTCTATGTCGAAGACGCCATCGTGGCACTCCACGGACAGCCAGCGCTATTTGGAATTGATGCGATCCGAGACTATTTTGCGCAG